>LFIK01000072.1_pt1 | contig 60347 bp, 57 predicted proteins | sample 643401 | NCBI WGS metagenome assembly LFIK01 (sample SAMN03777447, study PRJNA286221) | soda lake metagenome | biome: soda lake; feature: Kulunda steppe; material: water; isolation source: sample T5-Br brine of Lake Tanatar-5 | place: Russia: Kulunda steppe | collected 2010-07
CGCGCCGCCCGCCTCATAGGCCCGCGCCAGCGTTGCCGGGTCGAAATCGGCGCGGATCAGGCCGCGCGAGGGGCTGGCCTTCTTGATCTCGCCGATCAGCCCGTAGCCGCGATGCGATGCCGCGCCAAGGGCGCGGGCGAAGCCGCGCGCGGCCGGAGCGGCGCGCGCCTCGGCCTCCAGTGCGGCGAGCGGGCGGGCAGCCTTTGCCGCGGCGATCTCTTCGAGCTTGTAGCTCTTGATCCGGTCGAGAATGGTGCTCATGACAGGGATGTAACCCGTAGCACTCGCCGCGGTAAAGACACCTTCGCGCGACAGGAGGCGCCGATGTCCGATCCCATCCTCACCCGCACCGATTCCAATGGCGTCGCGCGGCTCACGCTCAACCGCCCCGCGGCGCTCAACGCGCTGTCGGATGACATGATCGCGGCGCTGCGCGATGAACTCGCCGGGCTCGCCGCGGACGACGCGACGCGGGTGGTGATCCTCGCGGGGGCCGGCAAGGCCTTCTGTGCGGGGCACGATCTGCGCGAGATGCAGGCCGCGCGCGAGGCGGGCGATGGCGGGGCGGCCTATTTCAGCGATCTGTTCGCGCGCTGCGGCGCGCTGATGCAGGGGCTGCAGGCGCTGCCGCAGCCGGTCATCGCCGAGGTGCACGGCATCGCCACCGCGGCAGGCTGCCAGCTCGTGGCGAGCTGCGACATGGCGGTGGCCGCCGCGGAGACGCGTTTCGGCGTCAATGGCGTCAATATCGGGCTGTTCTGCTCGACGCCGATGGTCGCGCTGACGCGCGCGGTGCCGCGCAAGGCGGCCTTCGAGATGCTGACCACGGGGCAATTCATCGACGCCGCCCGCGCCGCCGAGATCGGGCTGATCAACCGTGCCGTCGCCCCCGAGGCGCTGCGCGCCGAGACCGATGCGCTCGCCGAAACGGTCGCCGCCAAGCTCGGCGCAGCGGTGCGCATCGGCAAGCGGGCCTTCTACGCGCAGGCCGAGATGACCACCGCCGAGGCCTACGCCCACACTGGCGCCGTGATGGCCGAGAACATGATGTTGCGCGACACGCACGAGGGCATCGCCGCCTTTCTCGACAAGCGCGCGCCGGACTGGTCAGGCTGAGCGCCGCGCCGCCAGCGTCACCAGCACGAGCGCGATCACCGCGAGCGCGAGCGCCGTCGCGATCAGGAGCGGCGCGTCGCCCAATCCCAGGAGGGCGGCGCCCATGACCGGCCCCGCCGCCGAGGCCGCGAGACTGGGCACCGCGATCACCCCGGCCACCGCGCCGAAAGCGTCCGGCCCGAGCGTCTCGGCGACCATCACGGGCCGCAGGATCGTCAGCACCCCGAGCGCCGCACCCTGCAACAGCGCGAAGGCGAAGACCAGCGCCGGCGTCAGCCCCGCCGCCATCAGCGCCAGCGACGCCGCGATCATCCCCGCTATCGTCAGCCGCGTCGCCAGTCCCGAGCCGATCCGCGCCTCGAACCGCATCAGCACGAGCCGCCCGACGACCTGCGACGGACCGACAAGCGACGCGGCGAGCACCGCGACGCCCTGCGCCGCGCCCTGTGCGATCAGCACCGGGACGAGGAAATTGATCAGCACCCAGTGATTGAGCGCGAGCAGCGCGAACACCGTCATCAGGAGCCAGAAGGCGGGGCGCCGCAGCGCCGCATGCAGCCCCGCGCGCGCCTCGGCCGCGGCGGCGGGCGGCGGGCTCGCCCGGTGCAGCCGCCGCGCCGCGACCAGATGCAGCGGCGCCACGATCAGCGCCATCGCCGCCGCCGCCACCCAGACCGCCCCGCGCCAGCCGACAAGATCCGCGAGCACCGCGCCCGCCGGAAAGGCGAGGCTCGAGGCGAACCCCGCCACCAGCGTCACCCGGATGATCGCCGGGCGCGCCGCGGCGCCGAAACGGCGCACGAGAACGGCAAAGCAGACCTCGTAAAGAGATGCCGACTGCGCCAGCCCGATCACGCCCCACGCCGCGAGGTAGCCCGCCGGGGTTTCGGCGCGCGCAAGCCCGGCGAGCGCCACAGCCCCCAGAATCGCGCCGCCACCCATCAGCGCCGGGCCGAAGCCGCGATCCACGAGCCGCCCCGCCACCGGCGCCAAGCCCGCCGCGATCACGACCGCCAGCGTCGGCCCCGCCGCGAGCGTCCCGCGACCCCAGCCGAGCGCGGATTCCAGGCTGAGGATCAGCGCCGGGAAGATATAGAACAGGCTGGCATAGCCCAGCGTCTGCCCGCAGGCGAGCATCCAGACCGGGGCGCTGCGGTCGGGTGATGGCATCACGGTCCCTCCGTGACGCCCCTGATCGGCCGCGCGCGCGGGCATGTCAATGCGATATTTCTAGAAATGTCGCAGCGCGCGATTACAGACCCTAAAGCCGGGTGAACTTCGCCTCGAGATAGTCGAGAAGCGGCCCCTCGGTGATCGCCGTGCCGGTGGCCCCTTCGATCAGCGCGCGCGGCTCATACAGGCCGCCATGGCGCTGAACCCGCTCGCGCAGCCAGCGCGTCGCCGGTCCGGGATCGCCGCGCGCGAGGTCGGCGTCAAGATCCGGCAGATCCTTGCGTAGCGCCGCGAACAGGCATCCGGCATAGACATTGCCGAGCGCATAGGTCGGGAAATAGCCGAACAGCCCCACCGACCAGTGCACGTCCTGAAGCACCCCGTCCGACGGGCGCGCCACGGTCCAGCCGAAATCGGCCGCGAAGCGGTCATTCCACGCCGCCTCGAGATCGCGCGGCGCGAGATCGCCCGCGATCATCGCGCGCTCGAGATCGAAGCGCAGCATGATGTGCAGGTTGTAGTGCAGCTCGTCGGCCTCGGTGCGGATCGGCCCGGCCCCGACGCGGTTGACGGCCGCATAGAAGGCGTCCGCATCCGTCGCGCCAACCGATCCGAAGGCCGCCTCCATCGCCTCGAACAGCCAGCCGCAGAAGGCCGCCGAGCGCCCGAGCTGGTTCTCGTAAAGCCGGCTCTGGCTTTCATGCACGCCCATCGACACGCCCTGACCGACCGGGGTGAGGGCGAAGGCGGGATCGATCGACTGCTCATAGCCGGCATGGCCGGTCTCGTGGATGGTGGAGTAGAGGCAGTTGAACGGATCGGCGGTGTCGACCCGCGTGGTGATGCGCACATCCGCGCCGCCGCCCGAGGAGAAGGGATGCACGGCCAGATCGAGCCGCCCGCGGTTGAAATCGTAGCCGAACCGCTCGGCGAGGTCGCGCGCGAGGGCGAGCTGCGCGTCGCGGCCGTACCAGCCGGTGAGCGCGGCGGGCCGCGGCGCGCCGAGCACCCGGTCGCGCAGCGCCTTGAGGCGCGGGCGCATGCGGTCGAAGAGCGCGGCGATCTCCGCCCCCGTGGCGCCGGGCTCGTAATCATCGAGCAGCGCGTCATAGGGATCGCCGCCCAGCGCGGCGGCCTCCTCGCGGCGCAGGCGCAGGATCTCGGTCAGATGCGGCAGGAAGGCGGCCACGTCCTCGTCGCGCCGGGCCTCGGCCCAGACCCCCTGCGCGACGCTGGTCGCGCGCGCGATGGCGCTGGCGAGCTCGGCGGGCACCTTGCAGGCGCGTTCATGTTCGCGCCGGATCAGCCGCATCTGCGCCGCCCCGGCGGCGTCCGGCGCCTCGGCCGCGGCGAGCCAGTCGGCCACGCGCGGATCCGTCTTGCGCGCATGCAGCACCGTCTCGAGCGCGCCGATCTCCTCGGATCGCTGCGCCGCCGCGCCGCGCGGCATCATCGTCTCCTGGTCCCAGTGCAGCCGCCCCATCACCTGCGACAGCGCCATCGTCTCGCGGGCATGGGCCAGAAGCGCGTCATAGTCGGTCATGTCAGGCCCTCAGGGTTTGCGCGGGTGGAAATTGCGCCACGAAGCGCGCCCGGATGATCAGCACGAAGAGCACGATGGCGAGTCCCTGATGCGCGATGGCGAGCTGCCAGGGCGCGGCATGGATCACCGTGGCGATCCCGAGCACCAGCTGCGCGAAGAGCGCCGCCCCGGCCAGGTGAAAGGCCGTGCGCGTGCCGGCATGGGCGCTCGCCCGCCCGCGCCACCATACGACGAGTCCGAACACCACGAGCAGATAGCCGAGCGTGCGGTGAATGAACTGCGTCAGGCCGGGGTTCTCGAAGAGGTTGCGCCAAAGCGGCTCCATGTCGAAGGCGTTGGGCGGGATGATCTGCCCGGCCATCAGCGGCCATTCGGGAAAGGCGCGCCCGGCCTCGATGCCCGCCACCAGCGCGCCGGTGACGATCTGCAGGAAGGCGAAATACATCCAGAAGGTCGTGAGCCCGGAAAGCCGCCCTTCGCGCGCGCGCCGGGCCTGCATCAGATCCGCCGCGCTGCGTCCCATCGCCATGATGTACCAGGCGAGCAGCCCGAGGATCACGAAGGCCAGCCCCAGATGCACCGCCAGCCGGTAGGAGGCCACCGCGATCATCCCGTCCTCGAGCCCGGAGGCCACCATCCACCAGCCGATCGCCCCCTGAAGCCCGCCCAGCGCGCCGAGCGCGAGGAGCCGCGGCGTCCAGCCCGCCGGTATCTTGCGCGCGATCAGGAATCCGAAGAACCCGACCGCCCAGACCAGCCCCACGAGCCGGCCCAGCTGCCGGTGCCCCCATTCCCACCAGTAGATGACCTTGAATTCCTCGAGGCTCATGCCCCGGTTGACGAGCTCGTATTGCGGGATCGCGCGGTAGCGCTCGAACTCGGCCTGCCAGTCGGCCTCCGACATCGGCGGGATGGCGCCCGTCATCGGCGCCCATTCCGTGATCGACAGTCCCGAACCCGTCAGCCGGGTCAGCCCGCCCACCACGATCATCCCCGCCACCAGCGCGAACAGGCTCATCAGCCACAGCCGGATCGCGCGCCGCGCCCCCTGGCCGCGCGCGATGAGCCCGCCCTTCGGCGCCTCGGCGGGCCGCGACGTCTCGCCCACCTCCTCGAGGATGCTGCGTTTTTGGGACATGAAAGCCTCCGTGTCGGCGCAAGGGTAGGGGGCGGGGCGGGGCGCTTCAAGAACCGCCGCGCCGGGCCATATGCCGCAGCATCCCGTGCAGCATCTGCACATCCGCGCGCGTGAGCGCGAGCCGCGCGAACATCGCGCGCATGTTGCGCTTCATGCCCGGCGCCTTGTCGGGCGGGAAGAAATACCCCGCCGCGTCCAGCGTCTCCTCGTAGCGGTCGCCGAGCCGCTCGATCTCGATGGCCTCGGCCATGTCCGTCTGCGCGCGCGCGTCGATCTCGGGCGGCGCCGCAGCACCGCCCCGGCGCCATTCATAGGCCATGAGCAGCACGCATTGCGCGAGATTGAGCGAGGCGAACTCCGGATCGACGGGCACCGACACGATCGCATCCGCGCGCGCGATCTCGTCATTCTCCAGCCCCGCGCGCTCGGGGCCGAAGACGACGCCGACGCGCTGGCCCGCCGCGATGAGCGCGCGCGCATCGGCCATCGCGCGCTCGGGGGTGAGCACAGGCTTGACCATCCCGCGCGGGCGCGCCGTGGTGGCGAGCACATAGTGGCAATCCGCGATCGCGGCGGGCAGGTCGTCGAAATGGCCGGCAGCGTCGAGCACCCGGCCCGCCCCGCTGGCCGTGGCGGCGGCGCGCGGATCCGGCCACCCCCTGCGCGGGGCGACGACGCGCATCCGGGCGAGCCCGAAATTGCGCATCGCCCGCGCCGCGGCGCCGACATTCTCGCCCATCTGCGGGCGCACCAGGATCATCGTCGGGGTCGGGGTGTCGCCGTCCATCGCGCGTCTCCGTTGCCGCACGGGGCATACGGCGCGGCGCGGGCGGGCGCAATGGCGGCGCGCGGTTGCCGCGCGCGCGCCGGGCGGCTATGAGAGCGCCCGGAGGCCCCCATGACCGAGCAGCCGCAACTCTACCTCATTGCCCCGCCCGATTTCGACGCCGAGAGCCATGGTCCCGCGCTCGCCGCGATCCTTGATGCGGCGCCTTTCGCCTGCCTGCGCTTTGCGCCCGCAAGCCGCGACGAGGCCGCGATCACCCGCGCCGCCGATGCGCTGCGCGAGATCGCCCATGCGCGCGATGTTGCGGTGGTGATCGCCGATCACCTGATGCTGGCCGAGCGGCTCGGCCTCGACGGGGTGCATCTGAGCGATGGCGCGCGCAGCGTGCGCAAGGCGCGCAAGGCGCTCGGCGCCGACGCCATCATCGGCACCTTCTGCGCCGCCAGCCGCCATGACGGCATGACGGCGGGCGAGGCCGGGGCGGATTACGTCGCCTTCGGCCCGGTCGGGGAGACGGCGCTCGGCGACGGCACCCGCGCCGAGCCCGAGCTCTTCGCCTGGTGGTCGCAGATGATCACCCTGCCGGTGGTGGCCGAAGGCGCGCTCACGCCCGAAATCGTCGCCGACCTTGCCCCGGTGGCCGATTTCCTCGCCATCGGTCCCGAGATCTGGGACGCCGCGGACCCGAAGGCCGCGCTCGACTCGCTCCTCGCCCCGCTCGACGTCCCGGCCACCTGATCAGCCGTCGTCGAACAGCCCCGCATCGGCGGCGGCCCGGCGCAGCGCCTGCGCCTTGTTGACGGTCTCCTCCCATTCGGCGTTCGGGTCGGAGTCCTGCACCACGCCGCCCCCGGCCTGGATATACAGGGTCTCGTCCTTGAGCACGGCGGTGCGCAGCGCGATGCACATGTCCATCTCGCCATTGGCGGCGAAATAGCCCACCGCGCCGCCATAGACGCCGCGCTTTTCGGGTTCGAGCTCGTCGATGATCTCCATCGCGCGCACCTTGGGCGCGCCGGATACCGTCCCCGCCGGCAGCCCCGCCAGAAGCGCCGAGAGCGCGTCCTCCCCCTCGGCCAGCTCGCCCACCACGTTCGAGACGATGTGCATCACATGGCTGTAACGCTCGATGATGAACTCCTCGGTGGGGCGCACCGTGCCGATCTTCGCGACCCGCCCGACATCGTTGCGCCCCAGATCGAGCAGCATCAGATGCTCCGCGAGCTCCTTTTCGTCGGCGAGCAGCTCGGCCTCGAGGGCGCGGTCCTCCTCGGGGGTGGCGCCGCGCTTGCGGGTGCCGGCGATGGGGCGGATCGTGACCTCGCCGCCGCGCAGCCGCACGAGGATCTCGGGCGATGCGCCGATGACCTGAAAGCCCCCGAAATTGAAGAAGAACATGAAGGGCGAGGGGTTGGTGCGGCGCAGGCTGCGATAGAGCGCGAAGGGCGGGCGCGCAAAGGGCTGTGCCCAGCGTTGCGAGGGCACGACCTGGAAGATGTCGCCCGTGCGGATATACTCGCGCGCGCGCTCGACGGCGGTGCGATAGGCCGCGCGGGTGAAGTTGGACACCGGCTCGCCATCCTCGACGGCGCGGCCGAGCCCGCGCCCGGCGCGCGGCGGCTGGCGATCGAGATCGCGCACCGCGTCCATCACCCGCTCGGCAGCGCGCGCATAAGCCTCCTTGGCGCCCAGCGCCGGATCGTGCCAGGCGGGCGCGCAGATCGTCACCTCGCCCTTCACGTTGTCGAGCACCGCCACCACCGAGGGCCGCATCAGCACCGCGTCGGGCAGGCCGAGCGGGTCGGGGTTCACATCCGGCAGCCGCTCCACCAGCCGCACCATGTCATAGCCCAGATAGCCGAACAGCCCCGCCGCGATCGGCGGCAGCCCGTCGGGCATCTCGATGCGCGACTCGGCGATGAGCCGGCGCAGCGAGCTCAGCGGGTCGTCCGGCTCGGGCGCGAAGGCGTCGGGGTCGAAGCGGGCCTCGCGGTTGATGCGCGCCTGCGTGCCGTGGCACTGCCAGATCAGATCGGGCTTCATGCCGACGACCGAGTAGCGCCCGCGCACCTCGCCGCCGGTGACCGATTCGAGCATAAAGCTGTCGCGCCGCGCCTCGGCCAGTCGCAGCATCAGCGACACCGGCGTGTCGAGATCAGCGGCGAGGCGGACATGCACGAGCTGGTTGCGCCCGGTGGACCAGCCCGCCGCGAACGCCGCCGCATCCGGCGTCAGCGGCGCGCTCATCGCAGGCCGGAATGCACGGCGTCGATCGCCGACTGATCGAGCGTGATCCCCGCCTCGTCCTGCAGCGCCTGCGCGTAGAGCATGAAGATGTCCTCGGACATGCTCTGGCGGGTCTGATCGGCGAGCATTCCGCGCAGCTCGGCGAGGTTCGGGTCGTCCTCGGCGGGCGGCATCACTTCGTCGAGGCGCAGCACATAGACCGCATCGGCATCGCGCACCACGCGCGTCTCGCCCGCTTCGAGATCGAAGACGCTGTCCATGAGCCCGCCCGGCGCGCCGTCGATGAAGGCGTCGCGGGTCAGTCCCTCGAAGCGCTCGGGCACCAGCCCGGCCTCCTCGAACCCGGCGCCATCGGCGATGTCGGCGGCGACCTCTTCGGCGCGCTCGGCCAGCCGCGCGACGATCTGTGCGCGCTCCCAGTCATCGATGACCTGAACCATCACGTCCTCGAGCGGTTCGGGCGCGGCCGGCACGATCTCGTCGAGGCGCAGCGCGAAAAGCCCGTCATCATCGAGCGCGCGCAACTCGGGGAAGTCATCCTCCTCGACGGCTTCGGCCGCGTCGCGAAAGCCCTCGTACCCTGCGATCTCGCCGTCGCTGTCGCCCCTGTAATCGATCTCGCCGAGTTCCATCACCGTCTCCTCGGCGATCTCCTCGAGCGTCGCGCCGGCGGCGAGCAGATCGTCGAACGCGTCGCGGCGCTGGTCGATGAAGCGCGCGGCGCGGTCGCGGGCATATTCGTCGCGCAGCTCGTCGCGCACATCCTCGAAGGCGACCTCCTGCGCATCGAGGATCGCGTTCATGCGAAACAGCGCCGGCCCCAGCGCGGTCTCGACGGGGCCGACGACGCCCGGCTCTTCGAGCGCGAAGACCGGATCGCCCGCATCGCCGAGCGCGGCGCGGCTGACATCGCCCATGTCGGTATCGGTCAGGTCGAGCCCGCGCTCCTCGACGATCTCGGCGAAATCGGCCTCGCCCGCCTCGATGCGCGCCATCGCGTCCTCGGCGGTCTCGCTGTCGGGAAAAACCAGCCGCTCGACGATCCGGCGCTCAGGCTGGCTGTATTCCTCTTCGCGCGCCTCGTACATCTCGCGCAGCGCGTCCTCGTCGACCTCGATCTCCTCGAGCACCATGAGCGGCGTGACCCAGGCATAGGTGATGCGCCGCGCCTCGGGGCGGGTGTAGTCGTCGATGTTGTCGGCGTGAAAGGCCTCGAGCTCGGAATCGGTCGGTGCGGAAATGTCGTCCTCGAGGTCGTCGGCATCGAGCCGCGCCAGCGAGAAGCTGCGCCGCTCGCCGACATAGGTCATGATCGCGTCCATGAAGCTGTCGGGCTGGCGCGCGCCGCCGAGCACCGCGGTCTGCAGGATGTCGCGCGCGACCTCGCGGCGCAGCTCTTCCTCGAACTCGCTCTCGCTGAGCCCCTGCTGGCGCAGGATCTGGCGATAGGCCTCGCGGTCGAAGCCGCCATCGACGCCGCGAAACCCCTGGATCGAGGTGATCTCGCGGGCGATGAAGTCGTCACCCACGGACAGCCCCATCCTGTCGGCCTCGTTCTCGAGCGCCGCACGGGTGACGAGATCGCGCAGGATGTCCCGGTCGATGCCCTGCTCGCGCATCTCGGCGAGGCTCATCGAGTCGCCCTGCTGGGCCATCTGCTGCTGGCGCTGCTGCAGGGCGCTGGCGTAGTCCTGCGCGGAGATCTCGCGGTCGCCCACCGAGCCGATGCTGCGCACCGAGCCGCCGAAGCCGTCCACCCCGAAGCCCGCGAGCCCGATGATCAGCAGCCCGAGGATGATCCAGACGAAGAAATTCGCCGTCTTGCCGCGTGCCTTCGCCATCAAAGTCCTCCGAGCCGTGCCTGCGCGTCCGGACCCGTGTGTAAGCACTCGCCGCAGGCGGGGCAAGCCGTCCGGGCAGGCGGATCGGCGCGCGGGGCCGTCTCAGGGGGTGAAGGCGGCGAGCCGGTCGATGAGCGCGGCGATGCCGTCGCGGTCGGCATTGGCGAAGGCGATGCGCATCTCGCCGCCGCCCGCGCCCTCGGGCATGAACATCGTCCCCGGCAGCATCAGCACCCCGGCCTCGCGCACGAGCCTTTGCGCGAGCACGTCGGACGGGATGTCGTGCGGATGCGTCACATAGGCGAAATACGCCCCCGCCCCTTTCAGCTCCCAGCCGGGCAGCCGAGCGAGGCCCGCGGTGACGGCCGCGCGGCGCGCGAGGATCTCGTCGCGTTCCCCGGCGAGCCAGGCGCCGAGATGGCGCAGCCCCCACAGCGCGCCGCGCTGGCCGATCTGCGGCGCGCAGATGCCGACCGTATCGAGGAATTTCTCGAGCGCGGCGAGCCGGGCCGGGCTCGCCACGACCGCGCCGACACGGTGCCCGGTGAGCCGGTAGGCCTTGGAGAAGGAATAGAGCTGGATCAGCGTGTCGCCCCAGTCCGGGTCCGCGAAAAGCGGGTGCGGCGCCCCGGCGCGGGAATGAAAATCGCGGTAGGTCTCATCGAGGATCAGCGCGAGGCCGCGCCGCCGCGCGAGGGCGGCGAAGGCCGCGATGCGGTCGGGCGGGTATTCCGCGCCGCCGGGATTGTTGGGGCTCACCAGCACGATGGCGCGGGTGCGATCGGTGATGCGCCGCGCCGCGTCGTCGGGATCGGGCAGCAGCGCGGCGTCCGTGGGCAGCGGCACGGCCGCCACCCCGCTCAGATCGCACCACATCTTGTGGTTGAAATACCACGGCACGGGCAGCAACACCTCGTCGCCCGCCTGCGCCAGCGTTGCGATCGCGGCACAGAAGGCCTGGTTGCAGCCCGCCGTGATCGCGACATTGCCGGCCGCCACCGCACCGCCATAGAGCCGCGCCGTGTGCGCGGCGAATTCCGCGCGCAGCTCGGGCAGGCCGAGAACGGGGCCATAGAGATGCGCGGCCGGATCATGGACCACCGCCTCAGCGAGCGCCGCGCGCAGCCCCTCGGGCGGCGGATCGACGGGCGCGGCCTGGCTGAGATTGATGAGCGGGCGCTCGGGCGTGAAATCCACCCCGTCGAGCCAGCCGCGCGCCTGCATCACCGGCGGCGCGAAGGTGGCCTCGATCGCGGGCGAAAGCGGCGCCGCCATTCAGCTGCCGCGATAGGGTTCGACGTATTGCAGCGCCATGTCCCAGGGAAAGAAGATCCAGGTGTCCTGGCTGACCTCGGTGATGAAGCTGTGCACCATCGGCCGGCCCTCGGGCTTGGCATAGACGGTGGCGAAATGCGCCCTGGGATAGAGATCGTGGATGAGCTGCAGGGTGCGTCCGGTATCGACGAGATCGTCCACGATCAGGATGCCGGTGCCGTCACCGACGACATCGGCCTGCGGCGCCTTGATGAGCACCGGCTCGGTCTGCTCCTGCCAGTTGTAGGACTTGATCGAGATCGTATCGACGGTGCGGATGTCGAGCTCGCGGGCGACGATCATGCTGGGCGCGAGCCCGCCGCGCGTGACCGCCACCACCGCGCGCCAGTCGCCGTCATCCGGCCCGATCCCGTCGAGCCGCCAGGCCAGCGCGCGCGCATCGCGGTGGAGCTGGTCCCAGCTGACATGAAAGCCCTTCTCGTGCGGCAGCCGCTCGGTCATCGTCCTGCTCCCCGGCTCATGTCGCGTCGATGTCGGGGGCGTCGGGGGCCTTCATGCCGACCACGTGGTAGCCGGCATCGACATGGTGGACCTCGCCCGTCACGCCCGAGCCGAGATCCGACAGCAGGTAGAGCGCGGACTTGCCGACATCGTCGATGGTCACGTTGCGCCGCAGCGGCGAGTTCAGCTCGTTCCATTTCATGATGTAACGAAAATCGCCGATGCCGCTTGCCGCGAGGGTCTTGATCGGCCCCGCCGAGATCGCGTTGCAGCGGATCCCGTCCTTGCCCAGATCCTCGGCGATGTAGCGCACGCTGGCCTCCAGCGCGGCCTTGGCCACCCCCATCACGTTGTAATGCGGCATTACCCGCTCGGCTCCGTAATAGGTCATCGTCAGCAGGCTGCCGCCCTCGGGCATCAGCTTCGCCGCGCGCTGGCACACCGCGGTGAAGGAGTAGACCGAGATGTCCATCGTGGCGCGGAAATTCTCCGCGCTGGTATCGATGTAGCGACCGCGCAGCTCCTCCTTGTCGGAAAAGCCGATCGCGTGCACGACGAAATCGACCCGGCCCCAGACCCGCTCGAGCTCGGCGAAGAGCGCATCGACCGAGCCCGGATCGGCGACATCGCACTCGATGACCAGATCCGATCCCAGCCGCTCGGCGAGCGGTCCGACGCGCTTCTTGAGCGGGCCGCCCTGATAGGAGAAGGCGAGTTCCGCCCCCGCTTCGGCGCAGGCCCTGGCGATCCCCCACGCGATGGATTTTTCGTTGGCAAGCCCCATGATGAGACCGCGCTTGCCTTGCAGGAGATGTGTTGACATCCGGGGCTCCTCGGCCATCTGTCGCGTTGGCGTGCTTTAGGCGATTGCGCGGGGCGCATCAAGTGGGGCGGCAGGGCCGGATGGGAGAGCGACATGAGTGAGCGCACGGGCATTTTCGCGGGCGACGATCCGTTTGTCATCGCGCAGGGCTGGCTCGATGCGGCGGTGCCGCTGGAAGCCAACGACCCCAACGCGATCGCGCTGTCGACGGTCGATGCCGACGGGCTTCCGAATGCGCGCATGGTCCTGCTCAAGGAGATCGAGCCCGACGCCTTCGTGTTCTACACCAACTACGAGTCCGCCAAGGCGCGCGAGATCGAGGCCGCCGGCAAGGCCGCCTTCGTGATGCACTGGAAATCGCTGCGCCGCCAGATCCGCGTGCGCGGCCTGACCGAGCGCGAGGAAGGGCCCAAGGCCGACGAATACTACGCCTCGCGCGGGCTCAAGTCGCGGCTCGGGGCCTGGGCGTCGCAGCAGTCGCGCCCGCTCGAGTCGCGCGCTGCGCTGATGGCCGAGGTCGCGCGGGTCTCGGCGCGGTTCGGCACCAGCCCGCCGCGCCCGCCCTTCTGGGGCGGCATCCGCATCCGCCCGCTCGAGATCGAGTTCTGGGCCGATGGCGCCTTCCGGCTGCACGATCGCTTCGCCTGGCGCCGGGCCGCGCTCGACGGCGCGTGGGAGGTCACGCGTCTCAATCCGTGAGATCGAGTGGCGGCGCCTTGGTGATGAACGCTTGCATCTGCATCCTTAGCGTCTAGAGTCTCGCTCCTCGAGCCACCCGGCGCGGGCGCAACTGGGTCAAAAGCAGAAGTTCGAAATGACGAAGGAAACGGCGCCGACGCGGTGCATTAAATGCTGTGTGAAATGGTTCGATCCTCGCAAGGGGTTCGGCTTTCTCGTGGCCGACCATGGCGGCCCCGACATTCTGCTTCATGCGAACGTGCTGCGTAATTTCGGCCAGAACTCGGTGGTGGACGGCGCCATCGTCGAGGTCGAGGTGCAGCAGACCGAGCGCGGGATGCAGGCGGTCAGCGTCATGACCATCGCGCCGCCCGAAGACAGCGCGGCGTGCCCGGTCGATGAACTGAGCGACATGGACCCCGCGGCGCTTGCGGCGTATCCCCTGTTGCCGGCGCGCGTGAAATGGTTCGACCGCGCGAAGGGCTTCGGCTTTGCGAATGTTTTCGGCCGGGCCGAGGATGTCTTCGTCCATGTGGAAGTGCTGCGCCGCTCCGGCTTTGCGGATCTGCAGCCCGGCGAGGCGGTGGGCCTGCGTATCATCGAGGGCGATCGCGGACTCATGGCCATCGTCGCCGCCCCCTGGGAGGCGGCGCTCGCGGAACACTCGGATGCCGGCGTCTCAGCGTAGCCGGGCGGGCGCGCGCCGGCTCATTGCGGCGCTGCTGCTGGCGCTCGTGGCGCTTCCGGTGGCAGCCGCGTGCCGCGACGGCGCCGTCGATCTGCGGGGTGACTGGGGGTCGGCGCGGTTCTCCGTCGAGCTGGCCGACACGCCCGAGCGACGCGCCCGGGGCCTCATGCAGCGCGAGCACATGCCGCTTTCGGCGGGCATGCTGTTTCTCTACCCGACGCCGCAGCCGGTCGCCTTCTGGATGCGCAACACGCTGATTTCGCTCGACATGATTTTCATGGATGCGACCGGTCGCGTCTCCCGTGTCCACCACGGGGCGGTGCCGCTCGACGAGACGCCGATCGATGGCGGCGACGCCGTTCAGTATGTCCTCGAGATCAATGGCGGGCTTGCCGCCCGGCTTGGGATCGACGCCGGCACCGAGATGCGCCACCCGCGCCTCGATCAGGACATTGCCGCGTGGCCCTGTGATCACGACTGACGCGACCGCGCTTGCAGCCTGCGCGGAAATAGCGCAGTTTGCCCGTTCGCCGCAGGGTGAGCGCGCGTTGTGATGCGGAATTGATGCGTTCTTGCGCGACTTGCGCGCGGCGGCCAACCGAAGCGATCAACACTGCGCAGCATGCCGTCCGCCCTGACCCTCACCTGTCCGCCCCGTCCCGGCGCCGCACGCGGTGCGCGCTGAGATGTCGGGCGCGCTGATCTTTCTCAATCTCGCCGGCGCGGTCGCGCTGCTGCTGTGGGCGACACATATGGTACGCAGCGGCGTCGAGCGCGCCTTCGGCGCCGGGCTTGACGCGCGGCTGCGGCGCGCCTTTCCCGACGCGTTGCGCGCCATCGGCGCCGGCGGCGTGATGGCCATGGCCCTGCAGAGCGCGACGGCGGTGGCGCTGATCGTCGCCGGGTTCGCGGCCTCCGGGCATGTCGCGGCGGCGCGCGGCATCGCGGCGGTGGTGGGCGCCGATCTCGGCTCCGCGGTGGTGACCGGCATCCTGCGGCTCGATCTGTCGCTGCTCGTGCCGGTGCTTCTGCTGTTCGGGGTGATCGCCTTTCGCTCGAGCGCCGATGCGCGGTGGCGGCAGGTGGGGCGGATCCTGATCGGGATCGGTCTGCTGCTTCTGTCGCTGCGGCTGATCGGGGAGGCGTCCGAGCCGCTGCGCGACGGCGAGGTGCTGCCGCTCGTGCTCGGCTATCTGTCGCGCGACTGGCTCACGGCGTTCCTGCTCGCCGCGCTGATGACCTGGCTGTTTCATTCCTCCATCGCGGCGATCCTGCTCGTGGCGACGCTTGCCGATCGGGGGGTGATCCCGCCGGTTCTGGTGATCCCTCTCGTGCTCGGGATCAATTTCGGCGCCGCGTTGATCGCGGTCTATCTCGGGCGCGGCATGGCGCGGGCGGGTCTGGTGGTGCTTCTGGCCAATCTCGCCTTGCGCGGGGTCGGGGCGCTGGCGGTGTTCGCGCTGCATCTGGCGATGCCGCTCGACGCGCTGCTGGCGGGGATGGCGCCGGGCGACGCGGTGGTGATGGGGCATGTCGCCTTCAACGGGGTTGTGGCGGTCGGGGGCGGGCTGCTCGCGGGTGTCGTGGCGCGCGGCGTCGATGCGGCGCTGCCTTCCGCCGGGGCGGGCGGCATCGGCCGCGGTCGCGAGAGCGCACTCGACGAGGCGGATCTCGCCGTGCCGGCGCGCGCCCTCGCCGGTGCCGCGCGCGAGCTTCTGGCGCTTTGCGAGCGTGTCGAGCTCATGCTGGGCGAGGCGTTCCGGCTCTACCGCGCGCCCGAGCGCGCGGCGCTGGCCGATCTCGCCCGGCTCGACGACGAGGTCGATGCGATCCATACCGCGATCAAGCTGTATCTTGCGCGCATCGACGAGGCCGCGCTCACCTCCGAGGAGCGCGCGCGGCTCAACGAGATCCTCAGCGCCAATATCCGCCTCGAGCAGATCGCCGACATCGTCGCGCAGGGCATCGCCGCGAAGGCGCGCAAGAAGCTCAAACGGGGCGTCGATTTTTCCGATCCGGGCTGGGAGGAGCTGTCGGGCATCCATGCCGAGATCGCGCGCAACGCGCGGCTGGCCTTCAATGTGTTGATGACCGGCGATGTCGATGCGGCGCGCGAACTCGCCGAGAGCAAGGAGACGATCCGCCGGCTCGAGCAGGAGAGCGAGGACAACCACCATGAACGCCTGCGCGCCGGGGTGACCGAAAGCCGCGAGACCAGCGCGCTGCATGTCGACACGATCCGCGATCTCAAGGAGATCAACTCCCTGCTCGTGGCGCTCACCCATCCCGTGCTGCACCGCGCGGGGATGCTGCGCGAGACCCGGCTGCGCTGAACTCAGCGCCGGGCCACCCGGCGGATTTCGCCCAGAAGTTCGTCGCGCGCGAAGGGTTTGGCGACATGCGCGTCAAAGCCGGCCTCGCGATAGGCGCGAACCTGGTGGGTCAGGGCGTTGGCGCTGATCGCGATGGCCGGGGGCGGCGCCGCGCGCGCGTCGGCGGCGCGGTCACGAATGGTTCGCAGCGCCGAAATGCCGTCGATCTCCGGCATCGAGATGTCGAGAAGCAACAGATCGAAACGCTCCGGCGCCCATGCCCCGACCGCGGCGCGGCCGTTCTCCACCAGCGTCGCCTCGGCCCCCGCCCCGGTCAGCAGCGCGCGCAGGATGGTGCGATTCGTGGCGTTGTCATCGGCCACGAGCACCCGCAGCCCGGCAAGGCAGGCGTCGCCGGCCGGTGCCGAATCGTCGGAGCCCGGTGCCGCGTCCGCCTCGGCCCGTGCCTCGGGAAGGGGTAGGGTAATGCGCACCCGGGTGCCTTCGCCAGGGGCGCTGTCGATGGCGATATCGCCATCCATCCTTTCGATGAGCCGGCGCACGATCGACATGCCGAGCCCGATGCCGCCATAGCGGCGGGTCATGCTGCCATCGGCCTGTTCGAAATCCTCGAAGACGCGCGCGACCTGATCTTCCGACATGCCGATGCCGGTGTCGTGGACCTCGACGCGCAGCGGCTCGTCCGGCAGGCTCTCGATGATCAGCGCGACCTCGCCGTGGTCGGTGAACTTGATCGCGTTGCCAAAGAGATTGTGCACGATCTGCATCAGCCGGTGCGGGTCGCCGATTCGGCGCCGCGGTGCATCGATGTGCAAGCGGCAGGCGAGCCCTTTCTCCGAGCATTGCAGCCCATGCAGCGCCTCGGCCTTCGCGGCGAGCTCGGCGGGGTCGAGTTCCGTGGCCTCCAGCGACAGCTTGCCCGACTCGATCTTCGACATGTCGAGCACGTCGTTGAGGATCGTCAGCAGCGTTTCGCCCGATTCGCGTATCGTTTCGATCATGGCGCGCTGCGCGTCCTGCTCGACCGAGTCGCGCAGGAGTTCCGCCATGCCGAGCACCCCGTTGAGCGGGGTCCGGATCTCGTGACTCATATTCGCGAGAAACTCGGACTTGGCGCGACTGGCGGCTTTGGCGCGCTCGGCGGCGTCGCGCAGCTTCGCCTCGGTGTCGAGCCGTTCGGTGATGTCGGTGACCGAGCAGACGACGCGCGCGCGCATCCCCGGCTGGGTGATCGGGGCCGCGTTGATCGACAGCGCGCGGCGCTGGCCATCCGGCCAGACGATCGCATGGCGCATGTCGCGCACCGGCTTGCCGGTGCGCATCGCACGCGCGAATGGCAGGTCGGCGGCGTCGATGGGGCTGCCGTCGAGCGCCTCGATCTGCCATTCGGGCGAGTCGAAGCGCCGGCCGTTGAGCTGTGCGGGCGCGAGGCCGAGGATCCCCTCCGCCTCGGCGTTGGCGAAGATGATCCGCCCCTCGGCGTCGAGCGCGGTAATGCCCGAGATGCTCGTTTCCATGAAGCGCGCGAGATAGTCGCGCTCGCGCTGAACGGTGACCTCGAGCTGCTTGCGGTCGGTGATGTCGAGATGCACGCCGGCCATCACCTCGGGCGCGCCACCCGCCGCGCGCCGCACCACCCGGCCGCGCGACTGCACCCAGACCCAGTGACCCGCCTTGTGGCGCAGCCGCAGCTCGTATTCGAAGTCATCCACCTCGCCTGCGAGAACCGGCGCGAGCACCGCATCGACACCAGCGAGATCGTCGGGGTGCATCAGCTCGCGCCACACATCGATCGATACCGGGGCGAGTTCGCCGGCGGTGTAGCCGAGCATCCCCGCCCACCGCTCGTTGATGGCGTTCTCGCGGGTCTGCAGCCGCCATTCCCAGGTGCCGGCCTGCGCGCCCTCGATGACCCGGGCGAGATGCTCCTCGGCGGCGTCGCGTGCCGCGAGACTGCGGGTGAGTTCCGCGTTGGCGGTCTCGAGGGCGGCATATTGGCGCCGGCGCTCGGTGATATCGATGCGCACGGCGACGCGGCCGCCATCGAAGGTATCGATATCGAGCGCGCGCAGCCAGCGGCCATCCTCGTGCTCGAGCTCGCGAATGCGTTCGGCCGTGCGGAAGTCGGCGAGCTTCTCGGCGACCCAGGCCTCCGCGCGGCCGGCGGCCTGCGGGTCGTCGCCGTTGGCGGCGGCATGGCGCAGGATGTCCTCGATCGACGCGCCGGGCACCATCGCATCCGCCGCGGTGGGATAGAGCGCGCGGTACGCGGCGTTCGCGGTGACGAGGCGGCCCGCATCGTCGAAGATGGCCATGCCGTCCGGCAACGCGTCGACCGCATTCTCGAGCCGCGTCTGCGCGCGCGACGCGGCCTCGGCGAGGCGCGCATGCTCGGCTTCCTGGTTCTTGCGCGCGGTAATATCCTCGACGAAGGCCCAGACGCGGCGGCGCCCGTCCGCGTCCTCGAGCAGGGTGTTGCGCACCATGATCGTGGCGGGCGGGCCGTTCTCGCGCGGCAGGGTGATCTCGGCAGGGCCGGAGCGGCCGTCGCGCTCCAGAACGGCAATGCGCGCGCGCAGTTGGTCGTGCCAGCCCTGCGCGCGGGCGATCTCGAAGATGTTGGCGTTGAGCCGGTCCTCGGGCGCGAGGCCGAGCGTGCGCAGATGCGCGGCATTCACGGCGAGGTAATCGCCGGTCTCGAAATCCCACAGGATGATGCCGATGGGCGAGAGATCGAACAGGCTCTTGAAGAGCGCCTCGTTGAGTTCGAGCCGGCGCTTGGCCGCGCGCCGGTCGGTGACGTCGCGGGCGGCGAAGATGTAGCCCGGCGCGGGCGCCTCCAGTGTGGCCGGGCGGCGCGCCATCGATACCTCGAACCAGCGCGCGCCCTCGGGGCCGGGCAGCGCCAGCTCGAACCCGGCGGCGTGGCCATTGCGGTCGGTCTCGCGCATCGCGGCGCGCAGCACCCGTGCAGCCCCGCGCGGCAGCGCCGCTTCGACCGTCATGCCGGCCACCTCGCGGGGATGGATCGTGAATTGATGCTGGCCGCTCGAATGATGACCGGTGTAGCGGCCCTGCGCGTCGAGCTCGACGACGAGATCGGGCACCGCGGTCAGCGTGGCGGCGATGCGGTCATGCTCGGCCTGAAGCTGGGCCTGCAGCGTCTTGCGCTCGGTGATTTCGGTCTCGATGACGACATAGCCCGTGAGGGCCCCGGCGGCGTCGCGGGTGGGTTGCAGGTCGATCTCGACCCAGTAACGCGCGCCGGATTTCGCCGCGTTGCACAGCTCGGCGCGCACCGGCTCGCCGGCGGCGATCGCGGCGCGGATGCGGGCGACGGTCTGCGGATCCGTATCGCGGCATTGCAGGAGATCGGCCGGGCGCCGACCCGCGACCTCGCAGAGCGTGTAGCCCGTCACCGTCTCGAAGGCGGTGTTGACCCATGTGACGAGACCCTCGGGGTCGGTGACGATGACGAGGTTGGTGGTGTGCGTGGCGACCGCGCCAAGCGTTTCGAGACGCTGGCGCTCGGCGCGGCGCTCGGTGATGTCCTAGATCGTGCCGTGGACCCGCGCGAGTTGCCCGCCGCGCAGCTCGGCGACGGCGGTGCAGCGCACCCAGCGGGGTTCGCCCTGCCGGGTGATGAAGGGCAGCTCGAGGCGGTAGGACTGCCCCTGCGTGCGCAGCGCCTCGATCGCGCCCCTGAGCCGCGCCGCCGCCTCGGGCGGGTAAAAGGCCAGCGCGGCCTCGACATCGGGCGTGTAGGTCGCCGGGTCGGTGCCGTGAATCGCATGGGTGACCGTCGACCACCACAGCCGCCGCGAGTCCACGTCGAGCTCCCAGGTGCCGACACCGGAGCGCGCCTCGATCTCGGCGCGGTGGGTGGCGTCGCTGCGTTGCTCGGTCACGTCGCGCACCGTGGCATGGATCAGCCCGTCCTCGGCGTCCACGGCCCCGCTCCACTCGAGCCAGCGCCAGCCCCCGTCGCGGTGCCGGAAGCGGCCGTAATAGCGCCGCGTCGTCGCGCCGTCGCCCTGCAGCGCGGCGCGCAGCTCGCGCACGGGATCGTCGGGATGCGCGATGTCGCCCGCGGCGCACCCCTCGAGCTCATCGGGTGTGTAACCGAGCGCGTGTTGCCAGGCCGGGTTCACGCGCCGGAAGCGCCCCGCGCAATCGACCACGCACAGCATGTCCGGCGCGTGCTGAAAGAAGCGTTCGGTGAGCGCCGCGGTGTCGTTGCGTTCCGCTGTCTCGAACTGCGCCATCGCCAGCCTCGCCCTGAGGGGGTCCCTCGTTGGTGTCGTGCCCATGCCCAGCACTCGCACGAATTGATGCGCAAAGCGTTAAGGCCCGCCATGGTTGCGCGATGTCGTTTTCCCTGCATCACAAGTCGCCCGGATTGCGCCGCGGCGGGCGCGTCTGGGGCATTGAGGGGGCAGGTCCGGCCAAGGGAATCGCATCATGGGCACGCATGTCAAAGCTCTCGTCGTCGGCGGCGGCGCCGTCGGCACCTCGATCGCCTATCATCTCGCCCGGGCCGGCTGGAAGACGGCACTCGTCGAGCGCGACGAACTCACGGCGGGCTCCACCTGGCACGCCGCCGGGCTGCTGCCGCTGTTCAACATGGGCCACGCGCCGAGCCACATCCACGACTACTCGGTGCGCTTTTACAAGACGCTCGAAGCCGAGACCGGGCTCAATCCCGGCTTTTCGGTGGTGGGCAACCTGCGCATGGCGCGCACGCGGGCGCGGATGGACGAATACATGCTCTACGCCGCCACCGCCGAGACGGTGGGCATCGGTTATGAATGGCTGACCCCCGCGGAGATCCGTGCGCGCTGGCCGCTGATGCGCACCGAGGATCTGGAGGGCGCGATCCTGCATCCGCAGGACGGCTATATCAACCCGGCCGACGTCACCCAGGCGATGGCCAAGGGCGCGCGCCAGCATGGCGCCGAGATCATCCGCCGCGCGCAGGTCGATGGCTATCGCTGGACGGGCTCCGAATGGGTCGTCTCCTGCACCCGCATGGCCGAGAAGGGGGGCAACCTCGTCGCCTCGGGCGAGCGCTTCGAGATCACCGCCGAGCATGTCGTCACCGCCACCGGCAACCATGCCCAGCGCACCGCGCGGCTTCTGGGCATCAGGATCCCGGCGATCCCGGTCGAGCATCAATACATCGTCACCGAGCCCGACCCCGCGCTGATGGCGTGGCGCAAGGCCGGCAACCCGGAGCACCCGGTGCTGCGCGACGCCGACGCGAAATGGTATGTGCGCGAGGAACGCGGCGGCTGGATCCTCGGCCCCTATGAGCGCGGTGCGCCGGCGCGCTTCCTGCACGACGTGCCCGACAGCTTCCGCGCCGATCTCTTCCCCCTCGATCTCGACCGCATCGAGGCGGAATACATGGAAATGATCCACCGCATCCCCTCCACCGAGGAGGTCGGGCTCAAGGACGACTACAACGGCCCGATCTGCTACACGCCGGACGGCAACCCGCTGCTCGGCCCGGCGCCGGGGCTGCGCAACATGTGGCTTGCCGAGGGGTTCTCCTTCGGGATCACCGCGGCGGGGGGCGCGGGGCATTACCTCGCGCAGGTGATGACCGAGGGCGAGGCGGAGATCGATGTCGCGATGCTCGATCCGCGCCGCTTCGGCCGCTGGATGACGACGGAGTATGCCGCGCGTAAGAACGAGGAGGCCTACGAGCACGTCTATATCCTGCATCACCCCGACGAGGAACGCCCCGCCTGCCGGCCGCTGCGCACCGCGCCGTGCTATGATCGGCTCGCGGCGCGCGGCGCGCAGTTCGGGGCGGTGAACGGCTTCGAGCGGCCCAACTATTTCGCGCCCATCGGGTTCGACGATCACGGCGCGCGCAGTTTTCGCCGCGGCGCCTGGTGGCCCCATGCCGAGGCCGAGGCGCGCGCGATCCGCGAGGGGGTGGGCATGATCGACGCCTCCGCCTTCACCAAGCACCGCGTGCGCGGCCCCGGCGCGACGGCCTTCCTCGACTGGTTCACCTGCAACAAGCTGCCCAAAATCGGGCGCATCAACCTGACCTACGCGCTGACCCCGGCGGGCACGGTGCAGACCGAATACACCATCGTGCGGCTGGCCGCGGACGACTACTACCTGATCTCCTCGGGCGCGCTCACCGACTATGACGGCGACGTGCTGCGCAAGGCGGCCGAGGACTGCATCCCGCGTTTCGGCTGGATCGAGGTGCAGGACGTGACCACGCAATGGGGCGTCTTCGCCGTCGCCGGCCCGCGCGCGCGCGGCCTGCTCGCCCCGCTCATCCGCGATGCCGAGCCCGCGACCGCGCTGGGCAACAAGCGGTTTCCCTGGCTGTCGGCGCGGCGCATCGAGCTTGCGCAATGCCCGGTGCGCGCGCTGCGCGTGGCCTATACCGGCGAGCTCGGCTGGGAGCTGCACCACCCCATTGAGATGCAGAACTATCTCTTCGACCGGCTCATGGAGGCGGGCGAGGGCGTGGGGCTGCGGCTCGTGGGGGCGCGGGCGCAGAACTGGCTGCGCCAGGAGAAGAGCTACCGCGCGATGGGCCACGAGCTCGGCCGCGACGGTACGCCGCTCGAAGCGGGGCTCGACCGGTTCGTGGATCTGTCGAAGCCGTTTCACGGCAAGGCGGCGATGCAGGAAACGGGTCTTCGCACGCGCTGCGTCACGCTCCTGGTGGATGGGCCGGAGGATGCCGATCCGTGGGGCCGCGAGGCGCTGTATGACGATCAGGGGTATGCCGGCCGGCTGACCTCGGGCGGCTACGCGGTCACGCGCGGTCAGTCGATCGCGCTAGGCTATGTGCGCCCCGATTGCGCCGCGCCGGGCACCAAGCTGCGGGTGCGGATGTTCGACCGGCTCTGGGGCGCCGTCGTGACCGCCGACAGCCCGCACGACCCCGACAATGCGCGCCTGCGCACGGACATCGCAGCCCCGGCGCGCCCGGCGCGCGCACCCGCCGGCCACGAGACGGCCTGACCGGCGCTCCGGCGCGCACATCCGCGCGCTGCGCCGGTAGCGAACTGGACCTGCCCGCGCCCCTACGATAGACAAGGGGCATGACGAAGTGCAACCCCGCCCCCCGTACGGCCGACAAGACGCCGAAGGGCCGCGACGCGCGGCTCAAGCAGGCGCTGAAGGCCAATATCGCCCGTCGCAAGGCACAGGCTGCGGCGCGCAAGGGTGATGGCGGCAAGGACGCATAGAACGGGGCGCAGGCCATGGATTCGATACTGGTGCGCGGCGGCGCCGAGCTAAACGGGCGGATTCCGATCGCCGGAGCCAAGAACGCCTGTCTTGCACTGATGCCGGCGACGCTGCTGACCGAGGAGCCGCTCACCCTTACCAATGCGCCGCGGCTGTCGGACATCTCCACGATGGCGCTGCTGCTCGAATCGCTCGGCGTCGCTGTCGCGACGCGCGATGACGGCCGCGAGATCGCGCTGGCGGCACACGCGCTGTCGGGGCATTGCGCCGACTACGAGATCGTGCGGCGGATGCGCGCCTCGATCCTCGTGCTCGGCCCGCTTCTGGCGCGGGAGGGGCGCGCGGTGGTGTCGCTGCCGGGCGGCTGCGCGATCGGGGCGCGGCCCGTCGATCTGCACCATATGGCGATGGAGGCGCTGGGCGCCGAGCTCGAACTGCGCGACGGCTACCTGCATGCCCATGCGCCGCACGGTCTGCGCGGCGCCGAGATCGACTTTCCCATCGTTTCCGTCGGCGCGACCGAGAACGCGCTCATGGCCGCAACCCTCGCCAATGGCACGACCGTGATCCGCAACGCGGCGCGCGAGCCCGAGATCGCTGACCTCGCGCGGTGCCTGCGGCGCATGGGCGCGCAGATCGAGGGCGAGGGCACGAGCACCATTACCATCGAGGGGGTGGAGCGGCTCACGGGGGCGACGCATCCCGTGGTGATCGACCGTATCGAGCTGGGCACCTACATGATCGCGCCGGCGATCACGGGCGGCCGCGTCGAATGCCTCGGCGGCGCGCGCGCGCTTGTCGCGACCTTCGCCGACAAGCTCGAGGAGGCCGGCATTCATGTCGAGGAGACCGCCGATGGCCTGGCCACGCACCGCATCGGCGAGCGGGTGCGCGCCGTCGATGTCGTCACCGAGCCCTATCCGGGCTTTCCCACCGACCTGCAGGCGCAGATGATGGCGCTTCTGGCGACGGCCGACGGGGTCAGCATCCTCGAGGAGCGCATTTTCGAGAACCGCTTCATGCATGCGCCCGAGCTCGCCCGCATGGGTGCCGAAATCGAGGTCCATGGCGGCACCGCCACGGTGCGCGGCGTGCCGCGGCTGCGCGGCGCGCCGGTGATGGCCACGGATCTGCGCGCCTCGGTCTCGCTAGTGCTCGCCGGGCTTGGTGCCGAGGGCGAGACCCGCATCGCGCGGGTCTATCATCTCGATCGCGGCTATGAGACGGTCGAGCAGAAACTGCGCGCCTGCGGGGCGGATATCGAACGGATCCGGGAGACATGAGCGACGCACGCTTCGAGGATGCCGCGGCCGCGCTCGCGCTGCGCGCGCTCGACGAGGAGGACCTCGCGGTGGTCTCCGCGCTGGTGCAGGATGCGGTGTTCCCGATCACCGAGATGACCTGGCAGAAGCGCCGCCGCCGCTTCGCGATCCTGCTCAACCGGTTTCGCTGGGAGGATCGCGTCGCCGCCGAGGCGTCGGGGCGCCCCTATGAGCGCACCCAGTCGCTGCTCGTCGTGCAGGATGTGCTCGCGCTGCGGATGCCGGGGCTCATCGATTGCGACCGCGACACGGTTCTATCGCTGCTGTCGCTGCACTTCGAGCCGGGGCCCGAGACGACCGGGCGGCTCGAGCTGGTGCTCGCCGGGGATGCTGCGATCACGCTCGATGTCGAATGCCTCGATGTCGCCCTCAAGGACGTCTCGCGCCCCTATTGCGCGCCCTCGGGCACCGCGCCGCAACATCCGGAGCCCGAGTGATGCCCGTCATGCTCGACAGCCGCGCCGCCGGTTTCGAAGCGGAGTTCGCCGCGTTCCTCGCCGCCGGCCGCGACGCCGCCGCCGATGTGGACGCCACCGTCGCCACGATCATCGCCGATGTGCGCGCGCGCGGCGATGTCGCGATCGCCGAGCTCACGGCGCGGTTCGATCGCATCGAGCTCGCCGCGGACGCCTTCGCCCTCACCGATGCCGAGATCGACGCCGAGATCGCGCGCGTTTCGGCGCCGGATCGCGCCGCGCTCGAGACCGCCGCCGCGCGTATTCGCGCCTATCACGAACGCCAGCTTCCCGAGGATGCGCGCTGGCACGATGCGGCGGGCGCGGAGCTCGGCTGGCGCTGGACGCCGGTGGATGCGGCGGGGCTCTATGTGCCCGGCGGACTCGCGAGCTACCCGTCCTCGCTGTTGATGAACGCGGTCCCCGCGCGCGTCGCGGGCGTCGAGCGGCTCGTGGTCTGCGTGCCCACACCCGACGGCGTCGCCAATCCGCTGGTGCTCCTGGCCGCGCGGCTCGCCGGGGTGGACGCGATCTACCGCATCGGCGGCGCGCAGGCGATCGCGGCGCTCGCCTACGGCACCGACACGATCGCCCCCGTGGACAAGATCACCGGGCCGGGCAACGCCTTCGTCGCGGCGGCCAAGCGGCGCGTCTTCGGGCAGGTCGGGATCGACATGATCGCGGGGCCTTCCGAGATTCTCGTGATCGCCGATCGTGATAACGACCCCGACTGGATCGCGCTCGACCTGATGAGCCAGGCCGAGCATGACGCCGGCGCGCAGGCGATCCTGATCACCGATGACGCCGATTTCGCCGCCGCCGTCGAGGCCGCCGTCGCGGCGCGGCTCGAGACGCTGCAGCGCGCCGAGATCGCCGCGGCGAGCTGGCGCGACCACGGCGCCATCATCACCGTGCGTGACCTGGGCGAGGCCGCCGCGCTGTCCGACCGCATCGCGCCGGAGCATCTCGAGCTCTGCGTTGCCGATCCCGAGGCGCTGCTGGGCCGCATCCACCATGCCGGGGCGGTTTTCCTGGGGCAATACACGCCGGAGGCGATCGGCGACTATGTCGGCGGGCCGAATCACGTGCTGCCGACGTCGGGGTCGGCGCGCTTTTCCTCGGGGCTGTCGGTGCTCGATTTCATGAAGCGCATCACCATCGCGCGAATGACGCCGGGCGCGCTCGGCGCGGTGGGGCCGGCGGCGGCGACGCTGGCGCGCGCCGAGGGGCTCGAGGCGCATGGCCTGTCGGTGCAGGCAAGGCTCGACCGGCTGAACGGGCATGACGATGACTGACCGCAACCAGATCTGCCATATCGAGATCGACGATTCGGGCCTGCCCGCCCCCACGCCGGAGATCGAGCAGGAGCGCCGCGTCGCCATATTCGACCTGCTCGAGGATAACAGCTTCGCCCTGCCCGCGCGCGAGGACCGCGACATGCCGCCGGGGCCGTACCGGCTGGCCCTGGCGATCCGCGAGCGCCGGCTGGTCGTGGATGTCGCCGACGAGGCCGGCAGCCCGGCGGCGGAGTTTCACCTTTCGCTCGGCCCGTTCCGACAGGTGGTCAAGGACTACTACCAGATCTGCGACAGCTATTTCGATGCCGTCAAGCGCCTGCCCCCTTCGCAGATCGAAACCATCGACATGGCCCGGCGCGGCATTCACACCGAGGGCGCGCGCATCCTGCAGGAGCGGCTCGAGGGCAAGGCCGAGGTGGATATCGACACGGCGCGCCGGCTCTTCACGCTGATCTGCGTGCTGCATTACGGGGGCTGATTTGGCGCAGCCCTTCCCGTCCTCGGTGCTGTTTTGCTGCGATCACAACGCGGTGCGATCGCCGATGGCCGAGGGGCTGATGAAGCAGCTCTACGGCCAGCGCGCCTATGTGCAGTCGGTGGGCGTGCGCGAGGACATGGAGGTGGACGGCTTCGCGATCGCCGTGTGCGCCGAAATCGGCGTCGAGCTCGCGCGTCACCGCTCGCGCAGCTTCGACGAGATGGAGAACTGGGGCGACGACCTGTCGGGCTTCGACCTGATCATCGCGCTCTCGCCCGCGAGCCAGCGCCGCGCCCTCGAGCTCACGCGCTACGCCCATATCGAGGTCGAATACTGGCCGATCATGGACCCGACGGGCCTCGCCGAAGCGCGCGAGGAGAAGCTCGCCGCCTACCGCGCCACCCGCGACCAGATCCGCGCGCGGATGATCGCGCGCTTTGGCGAACCGGAGGAGACGCCGTGACGCTGCGCGTGGAGACACTCACCGGCACAGCACTCGCGGCCGCGCTCGACGATGTGGCGCGGTTGCGTATCGCGGTGTTTCGCGACTGGCCCTATCTCTATGACGGCGATGCCGCCTATGAGCGCGCCTATCTCGACATCTACCGCAACAGCCCCGGCGCGATCCTCGTCGGCGCCTTCGACGGCGACACCCTCGTGGGGGCTGCGACCGGCACGCCGATGGAGGATCACGCCGAGGATTTCGCAGATGCCTTCGCGGGCACGGGCATCGCGCTCGCGGACGTGTTCTACTGCGCCGAGTCGGTGTTGCTGCCCGCCTATCGTGGCGCTGGGATCGGGCATCGCTTCTTCGATCTGCGCGAGGATCACGCCCGCGCGCTCGGCCGGCGCTGGAGCGCGTTCTGTGGCGTGCTCCGGCCCGCCGATAACCCCTTGCGCCCCACCGATTACCGCCCGCTCGACGGCTTCTGGCGTCGGCGCGGCTACGCGCCGATGGAGGGCGTGGTCGCGGAGTTCGCCTGGAAGGACGTGGACACCGAGGTCGAGACGCGCAAGCCGCTACAGTTCTGGATCCGCGCGCTCGACGCGCCGGGGAGGGCCGAATGATTCGAATCGCCGCCGCCGCCTATCCCATCGACCGGCTCGCCGATTGGGCCGCCTATACCGACAAGCTCGCGCGCTGGGTCGGCGATGCGGCGGGGCAGGGGGCGGATCTGCTGGTGTTTCCCGAATACGGCGCGATGGAACTCGCCGCGCTCGACGGCGCGGGGGCGGACCGCGAGGCCGCGGCGCGCGCGGTCTCGGCGCGCAAGGACGCGGTCGATGCGCTGCATGCCGAGCTCGCGGCGGCGCATGGCGTGCATATCCTCGGGGCGAGCGGGCCGGTCTGGGCGGGCGCGGACCGGCCCGTCAACCGGGCGACGTTCTACGGCCCCGGCGGGGTGATCGGGCATCAGGACAAGCAGATCATGGTCCCTTACGAGCGCGACCCGTGGAATATCGTGCCGGGCGGGCCGCTGCACGTGTTCGATACGCCGCTGGGACGGATCGGGGTGCTGATCTGTTACGACGCCGAGTTTCCGCTCCTGGCGCGTGCCCTCGTGGATGCGGGGGCGGAGATCCTGCTCGTACCGTCGGCAACCGAGACGCGCGCGGGCTTCAGCCGCGTGCGCATCGGCGCGATGGCGCGCGCGCTCGAGAATCAGTGCGTCACGGTGCAGTCGCCGACGGTCGGCCCGGCGGCGTGGTGCGAGCCGGTCGAGGCCAATACCGGCCGCGCAGCAATCTACGGCCCGCCCGATCGCGGCTGGCCCGATGACGGCATTCTCGCGCAGAGCGAACGCGATGTGCCCGCCTGGGCGATCGCGGATATCGAGCTCCACGCGGTGCGCCGGGTGCGCGCCGAGGGCGGCGTGCGCACCCATGCGCACTGGTCCGAGCAATCGCAGCGGGTCGCGACGCCGGTCGTCACGCTGCGGGCGGGGTGAGGGTCAGGCCGCGGAGAGGCCCACCGTGACCTGATTGCGCCCCTCCGATTTGGCGGCGCGAAGCGCGCGGTCGGCGCGGTCGATGCCGCCGATGCCGTCCTGCCCGTCCGAGCCGTCCTCGATCACGAGCCCCACCGAAAGGGTCACCGCGACGCTGCCCGCATCCCCGGGGAGCGCGAAGGGCCGTGCCTCGACGACGTGGCGCAGACGCTCTGCGGCGAGCCGGGCGGCGCCCAGATCGACCCCGGGCATCGCGACGAGGAATTCCTCGCCGCCGATGCGCGCAAGCATGTCGCTGGGACGCATCGCGTCGCGCATCCGCGTGGCCACCTCCATCAGCACGGCATCGCCCGCGCCGTGGCCCCAGCGATCATTGACCTCCTTGAAGCGGTCGAGATCGAGGAGCATGATCGCGTAACGCTGCCCGGTGCGGCGCGCCTGCTGTGCGATCCGCGCGAGTTGCGGAATTGCATGGCGGCGATTGTGCAGCCCGGTCAGCGGATCGGTCACGGCGAAACGCAGCTCGTCGCGCAGCGCATCGCGAAGGCGGTCGGCGCGCAGCTTGCGGCGCAGCTGCGTGGCAAGGCGCAGCGCCGCCTCGCGGGGCTCGAAATCGCGCGGCAGGAGCTCGCTCGCGCCCTGATCGAGCGCGGTGATCCCGGTATCGCGCGCGGCCGGGTCGAGCACGACGCACAGCGCGGCATGGCGTGTCCCCGCGCGGGCGCGCAGTTCGGACATGAGCTGCAATCCGCCGCCGGGCCGGTCGATATCGGCGTCGATGACGAAGAGCTGCGGCGCGTCGGCGCCGTCGCGCGCGTTCAGCGCCTCCGAAGGGCTGCAGATCTCGAAATCATGCTGCAGATGCGGCGCGAGCGCGGCCCGCCATGCGACCCCCGTCGCCCGGTCGCGCGCCACGAGCGCGATTCGCCCACGCGGCCCGGCGCCCTCGAAGGCCGCTCCGGGCTCGGCGAAGCCGCTCGCGTTGAGGGCCGGAATGCGCTGGCCGAGTTCGCTCTCGGTCTGACGGGCGCGCAGGAGATTGCGCATCCGTGCGAGCAGCATCAGCTCGTCCACCGGCTTGGTGAGGAAGTCATCCGCCCCCGCGCGCAGCGCGCGCCGCCGGCTTTCGGCATCGTCGAGCGCCGTGACGACGATCACGGGGATGTCCCGGGTCGCCGGATCGGCGCGCAGCCGCCGGCACACCTGGACCCCGTCGAAATCCGGCAGCATCATGTCGAGCAGGATCAGACCCGGCTGCTCCGCGCGTGCCAGCGCCAGCGCCGTCGCCCCATCGGCGGCCTGCAGTGTCTCGTAGCAGCTGCGCGCCAGCTTGGCCTTGAGCACCAGCCGGTTCGTTGAAACATCATCGACGATGAGGACCTTGCCGGCCATTGTGACTCCGTCTTGCGAGGCGTGCGCGGCGCGTGCCTCACCTTTGGCAGGAATGGTTAAGATTTTATTTCGCGGGGTCAATCATGGCGATGACGCAGGAACGGGCCGAGACGGTCGCCTTGCAGGTGCTGCGCTGGCTGGCGGGCAATGAGGACCTCCTGCCGGTGTTTCTCGGCGCCTCGGGCGGCGCGCTCGAGGCCATGCGCGCCGGCGCGGATGATCCGGAATTTCTGGCCGCGGTCATGGACTTCGTGCTCCTGGATGATGATTGGGTGGTGGCGTGCTGCGACGATTGCGGGCTCGGATACGAGACCCTTGCCGCGGCGCGGCAGTTTCTCCCCGGGGGGACGCCGATCAACTGGACCTGAGCGGGATGCCGCCGATCAGAAGCGGTCGAGCGCGCGGGCCTCGCCGGCGCGCAGCTTTGCGAGCAGCCGCGCGAGGGTCTCCGCCTCTCCCGCATCGAGCTTGGAGAGGAAGTGCCGGCTGTTTTCCATCGCGAGCGGGGTCGCCGCGCGCAGGAGCTCGATGCCCGCCTGCGTGAGTTCGACCGAGCGCGTGCGCCGGTCCGGCGTGCCGTCGCGCCGCGCGACCCAGCCGGCCGATTCCATCTGCCGCAGCGTGCGCGAGGTCGAGGGGCGGTCGATCCCGATGAACTCGGCGATCTCGGAGGGCTGGCGCAACCCCTCATTGTTGACCGCGAGCAGCACACACCATGTCAGCCGCGTCAGCCCGAGCCCGCGCAATCGCTCTTCGAGGCGGCGCTCCTGCTGGCGGGTGGTCACGGTGAGCTGGTAAAGGACGGAGTCGTGCAGGCGATAGGGCGGCTGTTCGAACATGAGCGCACGGTCCGGCATCGGGGCAGGTTAGTCAATCCGGTGCCGCGCCGCGGCAAGGGGGCGGCATGACGACGACGATCCGCGGCGTGATCTTCGATAAGGACGGCACGCTGTTCGATTTCCACGCGAGCTGGGGCGCGTGGGCCGGCGCGCTCATCGCGGAACTCGCGGCGGGCGATGCGGAGCGGATGGCACGGCTCGCCGGCGCGTTGCGCTACGATCTGCGCCGGCGCCGCTTCGCCCCCGACAGCCCCGCCATCGCCGGAAGCCCCGACGATGTCGTGGCGCTGATGGTCGGGCACCTGCCGGGGATGACCGCGGCGGCGCTGCGCGCGCATATCAACACGCGTGCGGCGGCCGCGCCGATGGTCCCCGCGGTGCCGCTCGCCCCGCTTCTCGACCGGCTGCGCGGCGACGGAATACGCCTCGGCGTCGCGACCAACGACGCCGAGGCCCCGGCATGCGCGCATCTCGGTGACGTGGCCGGGCGATTCGATTTCATCGCGGGCCATGACAGCGGCTACGGACCCAAGCCGGAGCCCGGCATGCTGACGGCCTTTGCCCGCGCCTTCCGGCTCGATCCGCAATCCGTGCTGATGGTGGGCGACAGCCTGCACGATCTGCGCGCGGGGCGCGCGGCCGGGATGTGCACCGCCGGGGTGCTCACCGGGCCGGCCGCGCGTGACGATCTTGCCCCGCTGGCCGATGCGGTGCTTGCGGATATCGGGGAGCTGCCGGGGCTGCTTGCACGCTGGCGGCCCGGCGCGCGCTGATCCCGGCGCTGGCGCGGGGCGGCGCGCGGCGCTGTTGCGGGCGCGGGTCCGTTGATTCGTCCCGGCGGGCTTGGCGATTTCTTAACCCCGCTTGCCTAGCGTCGCTGCATTTGAAGGGGGCTGACGATGCATGGACTGGTGAATCGGGCGATCGAGTGCTTTCTGCGCGACACCTATGGCGACGCGCGCTGGGCGTCGATCGCGTGCGCCGGCGGGGTCGATGCCGGGGAATTCGAAACGATGCTGGACTATGACGACGCGGTGACCGACGCGGTTCTCGACGCGGCGGCGGTGTCGCTCGACAAGCCGGTGGACGACCTGCTCGAGGACCTCGGAATTTATCTCGTGTCCCATCCCGATCGTGAACGCCTGCGCCGGCTCTTGCGATTCGGCGGCGTCAGCTTCGAGGATTTCCTGCATTCGCTCGACGATCTGCGCGAGCGCGCGCGCCTCGCCGTGGCGGATCTCGACCTTCCGGATCTCGAGCTTGGCGACGAGGGCGAGGGCCGGTTCAGCGTGACCTGCCGTGCCCGGCATCCGGGTTTCGCCCCTGTCGTGACGGGTTTGCTGCAGGCGATGGCCGATGATTACGGGGCGCTCATCACGCTCGAGCGCGTCCCCGATTCCGACGGCGCCGCGCGGATCGAGATCCGGCTGCTCGACCGGGCCCATGCCGCCGGGCGGCGTTTCGAACTCGCCGACCTCAGCGCGCCCGCTCGGCAGGCCACCACGTGACGGCGGCCGGTCTGCGACTCGACCCGGCGGCGCTTGATGCGCTGATGCCGATGCATCTGCAAATCGATGGTGCGGGACGCATCACCTCTTTCGGCAGCACGATGGCCAAGATCTGCGGCGATCGCGCGCTGCTCGGCCAGCCGCTCTTCGACGTCTTCGCGGTGCAGCGACCGCGCGGTCTGTGCGTGGCGCAGGCTCTCGCCGAAAATCCGGTGCCGCGCCTGCGGCTGAGCCTGCGCACCCCGCCGGGGACCGGCTTCAAGGGCCTCGCCGTTCCGCTCGAGGGGGGGCGGGGCGCGCTCCTCAACCTGTCCTTCGGCATCAGCGTGGCGGAGGCCGTCCAGCGCCATGGCCTCACCGATCGCGATTTCGCGCCCACCGATCTCGCGATCGAGATGCTCTACCTCACCGAAGCCAAGACGGCCGTGCAGGACGAGCTGCGCAGCATGAACCGGCGCCTGCAGGGCGCGCGCCTCGCCGCCGAGGAGCAGGCGCTGACGGATACGCTCACCGGGCTGCGCAATCGCCGCGCGATGGATGGCGCGTTGGAGCGCCTGTGCCGCGAGGGACCGCGTTTCGCGTTGATGCAGATCGACCTCGATCATTTCAAGCAAGTCAACGATACCCATGGCCACGCCGCCGGCGACTCCGTTCTCGAGACCGTTGCGCGGATCCTGATCGAGGAGACGCGCCGCGGCGACATCGTCGCGCGCGTCGGCGGTGACGAATTCGTGGTGATCATGCCGGGCATTGGCGAATACCGGCCACTGCGGCGGATCGCCGAGCGGCTGATCGAGCGGCTCGACGAACCGATCTGGTATCGCGACATACCCTGCCGCGTGTCCGCCAGCATCGGGGCGATCCTCTCGACCCGTTACGACACGCCCGAACCCGACCGGATGCTGCGCGATGCAGACATGCTGCTTTATGAGGCCAAGCATGCCGGCCGCGCCCGGATCATGACGCTGGACACGTCGCGCCAGCGCGTCGTGGGTTGAACCTGGACCGCCACGGCCATAGCTCTGGCGCGACGGAGGGCTTTGGATGTGGGACGACCGCTACGCCGGCGCGGCGTATCTGTTCGGTGAGGCGCCGAACGCCTTTCTCGCGCGCGAGGCGCATCGGCTCGCACCGGGCGCCCGGGTTCTCGCCGTCGCGGATGGCGAGGGGCGCAACTCGGTCTTTCTGGCCGAACGCGGGCATCGGGTGACGGCCATGGACAGCTCGCGCGTCGGGCTCGACAAGGCGCGCGCGCTCGCGCGGCGGCGCGGGGTGAGCGTGGATTTTCACGAGGCCGACATCGCCGACTGGCCGTGGGAGCGCGCGCGCCACGACGCCGTCGCGGCGATCTTCATCCAGTTCGCCCCACCCGCGCTGCGCGCGCGCATCTTCGAGGGCATGGCGACGACGCTGCGCGCCGGCGGGCTGCTGCTCGTGCAGGGCTATGCCCCGCGTCAGGTCGGGTATGGCACGGGCGGTCCGCCGGCGCGCAAGAACATGTATACGCTCGATCTTCTGCGCCGCGCCTTCGCCGGTTTCGAGGAGCTGGTCGCGCGCGACTACGACGCCGAGATCCAGGAGGGAAGCGGCCATGCCGGCAGATCGGCGCTGATCGACTACGTGGCACGAAAACCGGGCTAGCGGCGCCCCAAGGCTGCGGCTAGGGTCCGGGACCCGAAAGGAGTCATGGTTCATGCTGCGTTTTCTGATCGTGGCGACGCTGCCCTTTATCGGCGCGGCGTCGGCGCAGGCGCATCCGCACATCTTCATCGATGCCGGGCTCGCGCTGCACTTCGATGATGACGGGCGGCTCGCGCAGGTCGAGGTGACCTGGGTCTATGACGATTTCTACTCGATGCTCGTGATCGACGATCTCGGACTCGACCAAGACTATACCGGTGAAATCGACGACGGCGAGCGCGCAGAGCTCTCCGGCTTCGACATGAACTGGGTTGAGGGCTATGCGGGGGATCTTTTCGGTTTCGCGGGCGAAACGCCGCTGGAGTTGAGCGGGCCGCAGGACTGGACCGCGGATTTCACCGACGGGCGTATCACGACCACGCATCGCCGCGAGATCGAGAACGGTGTCGATCCCGCCGCCGGCGAGATCGCCTTCGAGGTGTACGACCCGACCTATTATACCGAGTATCGGGTCGCTTTCGATCCGGTGATCTCCGGGCGCGACGACTGCGTGGCGCGGGTCGATGTGCCCGATCGCGATGCCGCCGAGGCGATGCTTCAGGACAAGCTCGACGACATGATCGCCGACGGGGCGGACACGGCCGATATCGAGGCCGAGTTCCCCGAGGTCGGCGACGCCTTTGCCGAGGAGGTGCGGATCGCATGCAACGCGTCATCCTGACCGCGGCCTTCGCCGCCGCGCTCGCGCTTGCGGTGATATGGTCGCAGGGTGGGCTCGACGGGATCGCGCGCTGGGCGACCGAGGGCCAGCGCGCGGTCCAGAATGCGATGGCGGGCGCGTTGCGCAGCCTGCGCGCAGGCGAGCCGGGCGCGCTCGCCACGCTGATGGGGATCACATTTGCCTATGGTTTCCTCCACGCGGTCGGCCCGGGGCACGGCAAGATCCTCATCGGCGGCTACGGCGCGGGCAGCGACGTGCGCGCGGGCCGGCTCGCGGGAATCGCGCTCGCCGCGAGCCTCGCGCAGGCCACGACCGCCGTGGGGCTCGTGTATGCCGGGGTGCTCGTGCTCGGCTGGAGCCGTGACCGACTCGTGGCGGCGGGAGACGATGTGCTGACCCCGGCGAGCTATGCGGCGATCGGGCTCGTGGGTGTCTATCTTGCTGTGCGGGGGCTGCGAAACGTGGTGCGCCAATGGCGCCCGGCGACGCAGGCGCATGGCGCGGGCTGCGGCTGCGAGGGCCACGGCCACGGCCCGAGCGCCGCGCAGGTCTCGAAGCTGCGCGGCTGGCGCGACGCGGCGCTGCTCGTCGGCAGCATCGCGATTCGCCCCTGCACCGGGGCGCTGTTCCTGTTGATCCTGACATGGCGCATGGGCATCGAGGCGGCGGGGATCGCGGGCGCCTACGCGATGGGGCTTGGCACGGCGAGCGTGACCGTCGCGGTCGCGCTGCTCGCGGTATCGGCGCGCGACGGGGCGCTCGTCTGGACCGGGCCGTTCGCGCGCGCCCGGGCGGTGCTTCCCGCGCTCGAGCTCGTCGCAGGGGGGGTCGTGGCGCTGGTCTCCTGGCAGATCCTCGTCCAGTGGGTTTGAGGAATACCCTTGCAATCCGCAACGATTCTGGCATGATTGATTTGTGACAACAGACTTCTTACGACCGCCTCCTGTTTTCAGCAGGCAGCCGGAAGACTCGGAAGACCTGGCTGCACGGCCCGCGCAATGGTGTGGCGGGAAAACTGAAAGAGGAGACGCGGCATGCCCACCGGCACCGTGAAGTGGTTCAACACCACGAAAGGCTATGGTTTCATCGCGCCCGATGGCGGCGGCAAGGACGTGTTCGTGCACATCTCGGCCGTCGAGCGCGCCGGAATGACCGGCCTGGCCGACAACCAGAAGGTCAGCTTCGACCTTCAGGCCGGCCGTGACGGCCGCGAGAGCGCGGCGAACATCCAGGCGCTCTGACGCCACGCGCCGTTGCCTTACGGCACGGTGAAAAGGCCCCTGCGGGGGCCTTTTCGCATTCCGGGGCGGCTTGCGGCGGCGCCGGGGCGCCGCTACCGTTCGCCGAGCAGGAGGACCGCGATGCCCGCCGCCAAGGCCGACACCATCATCGTGAACGCGCGCGTGCTGACGATGGATCCCACCGCGCCGGACGCCGAAGCCGTCGCGCTCGCCGGGGAGCGCATCCTCGCGGTCGGCAGTCGCGCCGCCGTCGCCGCGATGGCCGCTCCGGACGCGACCGAGCTCGATGCGCGCGGCGCCACGGTGCTGCCCGGTTTCATCGAAAGCCACATGCATCTGTTTCCCGGCGGTGCCGAGCTCGCGCATCTGCAGTTGCTCGGGGTGAGCGGGGCAGAGGCGCTGGCGACGGCCGTGCGTGACTATGCCAACGCGCATCCCGACGCGCCGATCCTGATGGCGCAGGGGGCCGATTACGAGCTCCTCGGTCATCCGACGACCCGGCACGACCTCGACAGGGCCTGCCCGGACCGGCCCTTCGCGATGTTCGCCGCCGATCACCATACCGCCTGGGCCAACACCGCGGCGCTGCGGGCGGCCGGGCTGCTCGAGGGACGCGCGCTGAGCCCGGGCAACGAGATCGTGATGGGCGACGATGGGCTCGCCGCCGGCGAGCTGCGCGAGTTCGAGGCCTTCGCACCGATTCAGGCGCTGGGCGGCGAGGAGCGCGTCACCCTAGGGCTCTCGACCGGCGACGAACCGGACCCGCCGCCGAGCGCCGCCGAGCGGGCGCGCGACCGCGAGATCCTCGCGCGCGGCATCGCGCATTGCACGCGCCACGGCTTCACCTCACTCGTGACGATGGATGGCAACCGCTACACGCTCGAGCTTCTGGCCGAACTCCGCGCCGCGGGGCGGCTCGATGCGCGCGTGCGGGTGCCGTTCCATTTCCGCAATTTCCGCGAGATCGCCGAGCTCGAGCAGGCGAGCGCGATGCGGCGCGACTTCGCCGATGACTGGCTCGCCTCGGGTTTCGTCAAGCTGTTCATGGACGGCGTGATCGACAGCGGCACGGCGGTCATGGTCGATGACTACCCCGATCAGCCCGGCTGGCGCGGCGAGCCGCTCTTTGACGCGGACCGGTTCGCGGCCATCGCGACCGAGGCCGATCGCCGCGGCCTTCAGATCGCGGTGCACGCGATCGGGGACGGCGCGGTGCGCCGCGTGCTCGATGGTTACGCGGCCGCACGAGCGGCCAACGGCGCGCGCGACGCGCGCCACCGCATCGAACATATCGAGCTCATCCGCCCCGAAGACGTGGCGCGGTTCGCGACGCTGGGCGTCGTCGCCTCGATCCAGCCCTGTCACGTGCCGGGGGCGATGGATTTTCCGACCGAGCCCGCGCTGACCCGGATCGGGCGCGCGCGCTGGCGCGATGCCTTCCCCTGCCGGCGGCTGCGCGATGCGGGCGCGGCGCTGGCCTTCGCGTCGGACTGGCCCGTGGCGGACATCAACCCGCTGCGCTGCATTCAGGCGGCGATGACGCGCCGGCCCTATGACGAAAGCTGCGCGGATGAGCGGCTGCCTTTGCGCGAGGCGCTCGCGGCCTATACATCGGGCGGCGCCTACAGCGAACACACCGATGACCGAAAGGGGATGCTGCGCGCCGGGTATCTGGCGGATATCGTGGTGCTGGACGGCGATATCGAGTCGGTGCCCGGCGACGAGATCGCGGCGCTTGGGATCGCGTACACGATATGCGGCGGGCGCATCACGCATGCGCACGCGCCGGGGTGATGCGAAAAGGTTTTGCCTTTGGCGCGGGATTTGATCAAAACTGGGGGCGACTCTAGCGCCGCGACAGGGAGATCCTCTTTGGCCGACACGAGCGAGCGGGCCGCAACCGCCACCAACGAGATCGAGATCAATCGCCTGAGCAAGGTGTTCGGACAGGGCGATGCGGCGTTTCGCGCGCTCGATGATGTCAGTATCGGAATCCGGCGCGGCGAGTTCTTCACGCTTCTCGGCCCCTCCGGCTGCGGCAAGACCACGCTCCTGCGCCTGATCGCCGGTTTCGAGCAGCCCAGCGCCGGCGAGGTGGTGATCAACGGGCGCCAGGTCGCCGGGCTCGGTCCCAATCAGCGTCCGGTCAACACGGTGTTCCAGAACTACGCGCTGTTTCCGCACATGACCGTGGCCGACAATATCGGCTTCGGGCTGCGTATGCAGGGCAAACCGGCCGCCGAGGTGCGCGAGACGACCGAGCGGATGCTCGCGCTGGTGCGCATGGAGGCGATGGCGGCGCGCAAGCCCTCCGAGATCTCGGGCGGCCAGCAGCAGCGCGTGGCGCTCGCGCGGGCGCTCGCGCCGCAGCCGCGGGTGCTGCTTCTCGACGAGCCGCTGTCGGCGCTCGATCTCAAGCTGCGCAAGGAGATGCAGTCCGAGCTCAAGCGGTTGCAGACCGAGACCGGCATCACCTTCGTCTTCGTCACCCATGACCAGCACGAGGCGCTGACGATGTCGGACCGCATCGCGGTGATGTCGGGCGGGCGCATCCTGCAATCGGGCGGGCCGACCGACATCTACAACCACCCGGCGGAGCGTTTCGTCGCGGATTTCATCGGCGACACCAATTTCCTCGATGTCGAGATCGTCGCCGTGAACGGCACCAGCGCCGATGTGCGACTGCCCGGTGGCGGCACCCGGCGCGCCACGCTGCCCGCCGGGCTCGACCCGGCGCCGGGCGACACGGTCACGATCGTGATCCGCCCGGAACATGCCAGCGTCGCGACCGAGGCGCCCGATTTCGAGGGCACCGTCGAGGATGCGGTGTTCTTCGGCACCGACACGCATGTGCATCTGCGCCTGCCCGGCGAGACGCGGTTTACGCTGCGCCGGCAGAACACCGGCGACGATGCCGGCAAGCTGGCCGCGGGCAGCCGCGTGCCCGTCCGGGTCGCCGAGGGCGGCATCCAGGTGCTGCGGAGCTGACGCGATGACGGTGACGCAGCATATCGACGCGAGCGCCGGCCCGCAGGAGGCCGCCGCCGACGCCCCGCTCACCGCCGAGCGCGAGCGCCACGCCTGGAAATGGCTGCTCAGCCTGCCGGCGCTGACGATCCTGATCTTCGCGGCCTCCGGGCCGCTCCTGATCGTGCTGATCTATTCGGTCCTGACGCCGGCGGAATATGGCGGCGTCGTCTGGGAGCTGTCGGGGCGGGCCTGGTTCCAGGTCTTCTTTCGCCGCGACATCTTCGATCCCGACGACGTCACGCTGAACTGGAGCCATCTGTCGGTGCTCTGGCGCTCGGTGAGTCTCGCCTTTCAGACCACCGTGATCTGCGCGATCCTCGGTTTTCCGACGGCCTGGTTCATCTCCACGCGCCCGCCGGGCAAGCGCGAGATCTGGCTGCTGCTGATCACCATCCCGTTCTGGACCAACCTCGTGATCCGCACTTTTGCCATCCAGGAGGTGATCCGCAACCAGGGGGTCATCAATGCGACGCTGACGAATCTCGGGCTCATCGATAGCCCGATCCAGATGATGTACACGGATTTCGCGATCCTCGTGGGCATGGCCTATGTGTTCCTGCCGCTGATGGTGCTGCCGGTCTTCGCGGCGATGGACAAGCTGGACACGCGGCTTCTCGAGGCGGGCTACGACCTCTATGCGAGCCGGTGGGAAGTGTTGCGGCGGATCGTGTTCCCGCTGGTGCGGCCGGGTTTCATCGCGGGCTCGATCCTCGTCTTCATCCCGTCGATCGGCTCCTATGTGACGCCGCGGCTTCTGGGCGGCGGGCGCAACATGATGCTGTCGAACCTGATCGAGCTGCAATTCGGGCAGGGGCGCAACTGGCCGCTGGGCGCGGCGCTGGCGCTCACGCTCTTGGTGATCGTGCTCGTTGCGCTGGTATTCTACCTTCGCACCATCGGCGGCGACGAGGAGAAGCGGCATGGCTAGGGCGCGGCGCAACTTCTCCATCACGGCGCTGCCGGGTTTCGCCTCGATCGCGATCCTGACCTTTGTGCTGCTCTATGTGCCGATCGCGACGCTCGTGGTGTTCTCCTTCAACGAGGCGGCGTCGATGTCGCGCTGGGAGGGGTTCTCGCTGCAATGGTATCAGGCCGCCTTCGAGAACCGGCAGGTGCAGGAGGTCTCGATCCGCGCGCTCTGGCTCGCGGTGACGGCCTCGGCGATCGCGACCGTCGCGGCGACGCTCGCCGCGCTCGCGACGACGCGGACCGCGAAGTTCCCCGGCCAGACGATGATCTACGCGCTCGTCAACCAGCCGCTGATGGTGCCCGAGGTCGTCACCGGCACGGCGCTCTTGATCTTCTTTGCGGGCATCAAGATCCAGACCGGCTATACCGGGATGGGCTATCTCGTGGCGGCGCATTCGGCGTTCTGCATCCCCTTCGCCTATCTGCCGATCCGGGCGCGGCTGCAGACCATGGACCTGACGCTCGAACGCGCGGCGGCCGATCTCTATGCCAATCACTGGCAGACTTTCCGCTACGTCACGCTGCCGCTGCTGTTGCCCGGCATCCTTGCGGGCTTCATGCTCGGCTTCGTGATCTCGCTCGATACGGTGGTTATCACCGAGTTCGTGAAATCGGCGGGGCAGGATACCCTCGCCACCTACATGCTCGGCCAGATCCGGCGCACCGTGACGCCGGAGATGAATGCCATCGCCACGCTGTTCCTGCTTCTGTCGGCGGTGGTGGTGGTGCTGTTCTTCATCGTGTCGCGCAAACGCCCCTGACCCTCAACCAACCGGGAGAAGACAATGCAACACAAGCACACCACACTGCCCCTCGCCGCCGCGGCGCTGCTGGGCTCCACCGCGCTCGCCAGCGCCGAGGGCCAGCTCAACATCTACAACTGGGGCAACTACACCAGCCCCGAGGTGATCGAGAAGTTCGAGGAAGAGACCGGCATCGAAGTGACGATGACCGATTATGACAGCAACGACACCGCGCTCGCGCAGATCCGACAGGGCGGGCATGGCTACGATATCGTGGTCCCGTCGGGCAGCTACGTGCCGATCTGGATCGATGAGGGGCTGGTGCAGCCGCTCGACCGCGACATCGTCACCGATCTCGACAACATCGAGGAGCAGTGGCGCGATGTCGAGTTCGACCCGGACCGCGAACACTCGATCCCGTGGGCCTGGGGCACCACCGGCGTGATCGTCAACACCGCCGATTACGACGGCGACATCAACACCTCGGCCATCTTCCTCGACCCGCCCGAGGCGCTTCAGGGACGCGTCAACGTGATCCCCGAGATGAGCGACGTCATGCATCTCGCGGTGCGCTACCATGGCGGCGAGCCTTGCACCGGCGACACCGACATCCTGCGCGAGGTGCGCGACACCCTCACCGAGGCGCGCGAGCACTGGATCGCGATGGATTACGGCACCGTGGACAGCTATGCCGAGGGCGACATCGGCGCCGGCGTCTACTGGAACGGCGCGTCGATGCGCGCACGGCTGCAGAACGACGAGATCGCCTATGGCTATCCGCAGGAGGGGTTCCCGATCTGGATGGACAACGCGATGGTCCTGTCGGATGCGCAGAATGACGATGAGGCGATGCAGTTCATCAACTTCATGCTGCAGCCCGAGAACGCCGGCGAGAACTCCAACTTCCACCGCTACGCCAGCGGCATCGCCGGCGCCGAGGAATACATGGACCCGGAGATGGTCGAGGCGCCGGAGATCGTGATCCCCGAGGAGCTCGCCGATGCGGGGCGCTTCAGCATCACCTGCCCGGGCGAGGTCAACGAGATCTACACCCAGATCTGGACCGAGCTGATGCAGTGACGCGCCGCAGGATGCGCGCCTGACAACGCCCCGGCGGTGCATGCCGCCGGGGCGGCCCGAATCGCTGCCAACAGGGAGAGACCGCCATGCAAAGGACAATCGGCCTCGCGCCGCTCGCCTGCACGGCGCTGATGGGCGCCACCGCCATCGCCGTCGCCGACGAGCTCAATATCTACAACTGGGGCAACTACACCAGCCCCGAGATGATCGAGAAGTTCGAGGACGAGACCGGCATCTCGGTGAGCATCACCGACTATGACAGCAACGATACTGCGCTCACCCGCGTGCGCCGCGGCGGGCATGGCTTCGACGTGGTGATGCCCTCCAACAGCTACGTGCCGATCTGGATCGACGAGGGGCTGGTGCAGCCGCTCGATCGCGACATCGTCACCGATCTCGACAACATCGCCGAGGAATGGCGCGACGTCGAGTTCGATCCGGGGCGCGAATACTCCGTCCCCTGGGCCTGGGGATCGACGGGGATCATCGTCAACACCGCGGAGTATGACGGCGACATCCACACTTCCGACATCTTCCTCGACCCGCCTGAGGCGCTCCGCGGGCGCATCAATGTCGTCCCCGAGATGGTCGATGTGATGCATCTGGCCGTCAATCATGCCGGCGGCGAGCGCTGCACCGACGATCCCGACATCCTGCGCGAGGTGCGCGATACGCTCAATGCGGCGCGCGAGCACTGGATCGCGCTGGATTACGGCACCATCGACAGCTACACCGAGGGCGACATCGGCGCCGGGGTCTACTGGAACGGCGACACGCTGCGCGCGCGGCTGGCCAATCCCGACCTCGCCTATGGCTACCCGCAGGAGGGCTTTCCGATCTGGATGGACAACGCGATGGTGCTCTCGGATGCGCCCAATCGCGAGGCGGCGATGGAATTCGTCAATTTCATGCTGCAGCCCGAGAATGCGGCGATGAACTCCAATTTCCACCGCTTCGCCAACGGTATCGCCGGTGCGGAGGAGTACATGGACCCTCAGATGATCGACGCGCCCGAGATCGTTATCCCCGAGGAGCTCGCCGGGGCCGGGGAGTTCACGCGCACCTGTCGGGGCGAGGTCAACGACATGTACACGCAGATCTGGAGCGAGCTGCTGCAGTGATCCCGGCGCCCGCATGGGCGCGTGAGCCGACCCGGTGGCGCCGCCGCCGGGCCATGACCGCCGGACGGTGACCGTGACCACGAGCCCGCCAGCGCATCAGATCGCCTATGCCCGGATGCGCGACATGATCCTTTTCGGGCAGGTCGCGCCCGGCCGGGCGGTCACGATCGAGGGGCTCGTTTCCGAACTCGGCGTCGGCATGACGCCGGTGCGCGAGGCGCTGCGCCGGCTGATCGCGGAGGGTGCGCTGGTGGCGCATGGCAACCGGCGGGTCACCCTCCCGCGCCTCGACGCGCGCCAGCTCGACGAGCTCGACTATGTGCGCCGCCATGTCGAACCGCAGCTCGCCCGTCTCGCCGCGCCGCGCCTGTCGGCCGAGGTCGTCCTGCAGATGCAGATCATCGATGACGAGGTAGACGCGGCCATCACGCGCGGCGACATCGCCGCCTATCTGCGCGCCAATCACCGCTTTCACTTCACGCTCTACGAGGCGTCCGAGGCCGCGATCCTGCTCTCGCTCGCGCGGGCGATGTGGCTGCGGTTCGGACCGTCGCTGCGGGCGGTCTGCGCCACGCCCGGGATGCTCACCCTGCCGGATCGGCACAAGGACGCGCTTGCCGCGCTGCGCGCCGGCGATGCGGAGGCGCTCGCGCGCGCGATCGAGGCCGATGTGGGCCAGGGCACCGAGCAGATGCGGGCCGCGTGCGCTGCGGGCGAAATTTGATCAAATCCCGTTGACCTTCCCGGCCGCGCGCCTATGCTGGCGGGGTATCCGAACGGAGTGCCCGCCATGAACCTGATGACCAATCAGCCCCCCACCGCCGAGCTTCAGGCGCTCGACGCCGCCCATCACATGCATCCCTTCACCGCCGCCGCCGAGCTCGCCGAAAAGGGCGTGCGCGTGATCACGCGTGCGAACGGGGTGCGGCTGACCGATTCGGACGGGCGCGAGATGCTCGACGCGATGGCGGGGCTGTGGTGCGTCAATATCGGCTACGGGCGCGAGGAGCTCGCCGATGCCGCCGCACGCCAGATGCGCGAGCTGCCCTATTACAACACCTTCTTCCAGACCGCGCACCCGCCCGTGATCGCGCTCGCCGCGCGGCTCGCGGAGCTGGCGCCCGGCGATCTCAACCATGTCTTCTTCGCGGGCTCCGGCTCGGAGGCCAACGACACCAATATCCGCATGGTGCGCCATTACTGGGCCGCGCTCGGCAAGCCGGAGAAATCCGTCATCATCAGCCGGCGCAACGCCTATCACGGCTCCTCCATGGGCTCGGCCTCGCTTGGTGGCATGCCCGCGATGCACGGCCAGGGCGGGCTGCCGATCCCCGACATCGTGCATATCAACCAGCCCAACTGGTGGGCCGAGGGCGGCGAGATGACCCCCGAGGAATTCGGCCGCGCCCGCGCGCGCGAGCTCGAGGACAAGATCGCCGAGCTCGGCGCGGACCGCGTCGCGGCCTTCATCGCCGAGCCGGTGCAGGGTGCGGGCGGCGTCATCATCCCGCCCGAGAGCTACTGGCCCGAGATCCAGCGCATCTGCGACGCGCATGACATTCTCCTGATCGCCGACGAGGTGATCTGCGGCTTCGGGCGCACCGGGCACTGGTTCGGCAGCCAGAGCTACGACATCCGCCCCGATATCATGACCGTCGCCAAGGGCCTGTCCTCGGGCTATGCGCCGATCGGCGGCTCCATAGTGCGCGACCACGTCGCCGAGGTCATCGGGCGCGACGAGTTCTACCACGGCTACACCTATTCGGGGCACCCCGTCGCCGCCGCCGTGGCGCTCGAGAATCTGCGCATCCTCGAGGAGGAGAAGGTCGTCGAACATGTCCGCGACGTCGCCGCGCCTGCCCTGGCAAAGGCCTGGGCAACACTGGCGGATCACCCGCTCGTGGGTGAGGCGGTCACGCGCGGGCTGCTCGGCTCCGTTGCGCTGACGCCCGACAAGGCCGCGCGCGCGCCATTCCGCGAGGGGCCCGGCAAGGTGGGCCTGATCTGCCGCGAGCGCTGCTTCGCCAACGATCTCGTGATGCGCCATGTCGGCGACCGCATGGTGGTCTCGCCGCCGCTGGTGATCACGCCGGCCGATATCGACGAGATCGTGCGCCGCGCGCGCATCGCCTTCGACGAGACCCATGCCGAGGCGCGGGCGCAAGGGCTCATGGACTGATCGGTCAGCTTCCGACGGGGCGTCCCCACAGGTCGTAGTCGCTGGCCTCGTCCACCTCGACGGTGAGCAGGTCACCGGGGGCGAGGCCCTCATAGCCCTCGTCGATGAACAGGTTGCCGTCGATTTCCGGCGCGTCGGATTTCGTCCGGCAGACGGCGCCCTCGTCATCGACACTGTCCACGATCACCTGCTCACGCCCGCCCACGCGGGCGGCGAGCTTCTCCTCCGAGATCCGCTGCGCGGTCTGCATGAAGCGGTCCCAGCGCTCCTGCTTGACGTCTTCGGGTACGTGATCGGGCAGTGCGTTCGAGCGCGCTCCGGCGACGTTTTCGTACTTGAAACAGCCGACCCGGTCGAGCCGGGCCTCCTCGAGCCAGTCGAGCAGGGTCTGGAACTCGGCCTCCGTCTCGCCGGGGTAGCCGACGATGAAGGTCGAGCGCAGGGTGATGTCGGGACAGATCGCGCGCCAGTTGGCGATCTCGTCGAGGGTCCTGGCGGCCGCGGCGGGGCGGGCCATGCGCTTGAGGGTATCGGGATGCGCGTGTTGAAACGGGATATCGAGATAGGGCAGTACGAGCCCCTCCGCCATCAGCGGGATCAGCTCGCGCACATGCGGATACGGGTAGACATAATGCAGCCGCACCCAGGCGCCGAGCCTGCCGAGCTCGCGCGAGAGGTCGGTGATATGGCTGCGCACCTCGCCGCCCTTCCAGGGATGCGGATCGTGCTTGCGATCGACGCCGTAGGCCGAGGTGTCCTGGCTGATCACCAGAAGCTCGCGCACCCCGCCCTCGACGAGCTTTTCCGCCTCGCGAAGCACCGCATGGGCCGGCCGGCTCTGGAGGCGCCCGCGCATGTCGGGTATCACGCAAAAGCGGCATTTGTGGTTACAGCCCTCCGAGATCTTGAGATAGCTGTAATGGCGCGGGGTGAGCGTCACGCCCGAGGCGGGCAGCAGGTCGATGAATGGGTCCGGATCGGGCGGCACGGCGGCGTGCACGGCGTCGAGGACCTGCTCGTACTGGTGCGGGCCGGTGACGGCCTGAACGGTGGGATGGGCGCCGGTGATGTAGTCGGGCTCCGCGCCGAGACAGCCGGTGACGATCACGCGCCCGTTCTCTCGCAGCGCCTCGCCGATGGCCTCGAGGCTCTCGGCCTTGGCGCTGTCGAGAAATCCGCAGGTATTGACGATCACCGCATCCGCGCCGGCATAGTCGGGCGAGAGCGCATAGCCCTCTGCGCGCAGCCGGGTGAGGATGCGCTCGGAGTCGACGAGCGCCTTGGGACAGCCGAGGCTGACCATGCCGATCGTCGGCTGGCCGGGGCGGGCGGCGCCCTCGACACGTGCGGCAGGGGCGATGTCGGGGCGAAGATCGGGCGGGTTCTGGCTCATCGCCGCGATATAACGATCCTGCGGCCCGGCGGAAAGGGTCAGCGGCGGCGATCGCGGCGCGAGGACATCGGCTGGAAGGCCAATCCGACATGTGCCTCGCAATAGGGCTTGCCCGCTTTTACCGGCAGACCGCAGAACCAGAATTCCTCCGTGGCCGGATCGCCGATGGGCCATTTGCAGGTCCGCTCCGTCAGCTCCATCAGGTTGAGCTTGCGCGCATTCTTCTCGGTTTCGCGCACCGTGGCGATTGCCTCGGCGCTGATGCCGTCATTGGAGGGCTGCGGCGGCAGGGGCTGGTTGGCGGGCGCGATCTGCGGACGCACGGGCTCGGCAACCGCGGCGGCCATCGGCTCGGGCTCGGGCTCGGGCGCCGGCTCGGGTGCCGCGGCGGGCTCGGGGGGCGGGGTTTCGGCGGCGGGCTCGGGCGCCGGATCTTCGGCCGCCGGGGCCGGGCCGGCATTGCGATTCGACAGGCCGAGCCGGTGCACCTTGCCGATCACCGCATTGCGGGTCACACCGCCGAGCTCCTTGGCGATCTGCGACGCGGAGGCGCCTTCGCCCCACATGCGCTTGAGTAGCTCGACACGCTCGTCGCTCCATGCCATGGCACGCCTCCGACAACAGTTATCGGACCGCAGCCATGCTGCGACCCCGTGACCTTTTCCGCTCAGCCCTATTGTAAGCAGGGGTCAGACGGATACAAGCCGTGCCGGATGAATGCAAGCGAGGCCGCGATGCGCGAGACGGGACAGATGGGCGAACGCCGCTTCGGGCGGGTCAACTGGATGGGTCTCTACACCCTGTCCGAGCGCGAGGTGCGCCGCTTCATGGCGGTATGGACGCAGACGCTTCTCGCGCCGCTGATCACGGCGGCGCTGTTTCTCACGGTGTTCACGCTGGCGATCGGGCCGGCGCGCGGGCCGGTGATGGGGGTGCCTTTCGTCGAGTTCCTCGCGCCGGGGATCCTGATGATGAACGTGATCCAGAACGCCTTCGCCAACACATCCTCCTCGATCGTGATCGCGAAGGTGCAGGGCAACATCGTGGATACGCTGATGCCGCCGCTGTCGCCGGCGGAGCTGGTGACGGGTTATGCCGCCGGGGGGATCGCGCGCGGGCTCGTCGTGGCGGTGGCGATCTATGTCGGGCTGGCGCTGGCGCTGGGGATCGGGGTGGCGCATCCGGTCTGGGCGCTGGCCTTCGTGCTCGTGGGGTCGGCCTTTCTCAGCCTGCTGGGCATCGCCGCGGCGATCATCGCCAACAAGTTCGACCAGATCGCGGCGATCACGAATTTCGTCGTGTTGCCGCTGTCCTTCCTGTCGGGGACGTTCTACTCGATCGAGACGCTGCCGGGCTGGATGCAGATCGTCAGCTACTGGAACCCGATCTTCTATCTGATCGACGGGGTGCGGTATGGAATGATCGGCGCGTCGGACGGGGCGCCGGGCTTCGGGATGCTCGTGCTCGTCGGGGTGACGGCGGTGATGGCGGTATTGTGCTGGTACTGGTTTCGCATCGGATACCGGCTCAAGCCGTGATCACCACGGCGCGCGGCGCAGCTGGCGCAGGATCAGCGCCGCACCGATGAGCGCGACCACCGTCAGGCATAGATACGCCGCCGAGAAGCTGCCCAGTAGCCCGTGCAGCCCGGAAAACGCCGCCGGGCCGATCACCACGCCGGCGAAGGTGATCATGCCCACCACCCCGGTGATCGCGCCGATCATGGGCGGCGGCGACAGCCGCGCGACCTCGGCGAGGAACACCCCGTTCCAGCCCACCGCCGAGGCCCCGAACAGAACCGCGAGCGCGAAGATCGCCGTTCGGGGCGTGTCGATGCCGATGAGTGCAAAGCCGACGCTCGCCAGCGCGCTGAGCACGCCCACGGCGACGAGGATCTGCGCATTGCCGCGCAGCCGATCCGCCAGCCAGCCCCAGCCGAGCCGCCCCAGCGCCCCCGCCCCCTGCACCGCGGCGAGCAGCACGCCGGCGAGCACCGCGCCAAAGCCGAGCTCGGTCACCGCGAAGGTGACGACGAATCCCATCAGGGAAAGCTGAATCGCGGCGTAGCACAGCGCCGCGAGGCACAGCGCGCGCAGCCGGGCATCGCCGAGCACCCGCTGCGTGCCCGCGCGGATCTGCGCGCCAAGGCCCGTGCCGGGCTGGCGCGCCGCGTCCCAGCGCGCGCGCGGCCGCTCCATCACCAGCGCGAGCAGCAGCGCAGGCGGCGCGATCGCCGCGAGCGCGGCCTGCCAGCCGAAGGCGAGCGCGAGCGCGGGCGTCACCAGCCCCGCCAGCGCGCCGCCGAGCGGCACGCCCGTCTGCTTGATCGAGAAGACGAGGCTGCGATCCGACGCCGTCGAATGGGCGAAGAGAAGCTGTGAACTCGCCGGGTTCGTGAGCCCGTAGCCGAAGCCGATCAGCAGCGAGGCGACGATCACCCCGGTGAGGCCGCCGCTCGCCGCGACCGCAACCCCGGCGGCACAGGCCAGCAGGCTCGCCTGGCTCGCCCGCGCCGGGCCCCAGCGCCCCACCAGCGCGCCCGCCACCAGCGATGTCAGCGAGGCCACGAGATAGATCAGCGAGAGCTGATAGCCCACCAGCGCTGCGGCGAGCCCCAGCCCCTCGGCCACCAGCGGCGCGATCGCCGCGATCGCCAGCATCCCCCAGGTGTTGAGCGCCTGCACCATGAGCGTGGCCGAAAGCACGCGGTTGCGCTCGCGGCTCAATCGAACAGCCCGGGCAAGAAGGTGATGATGGCGGGAAACACGATCAAGAGCGCGATGATCGCGAGGATCGGCAACAGGAACGGCAGCACCGCGCGCACGACGGTCTCATAGGGCTGGTTGGTGATGCGCACAAGCACATAGAGCACGTTGCCGAAGGGCGGCGTGATCACCCCCACAGACAGCGTCAGCACCATCAGCACGCCGAACACGATCGGGTCGATGCCGAGGACCTGGATGGTGAGCATGAAGATCGGCGTGAAGATCAGCACCGCCTCGACCACCGACATGAAGCAGCCGATGATGAGAAAGAACCCCATCATCGCGAAGATCAGCGCCGTCGGCCCCAGATCGAGCCCGGTGAGCCACGCCGCCAGCTCCTGCGGGATCTGCAGCCGCACCAGCAGCCAGCCATAGAACGTCGCCACCGCGATGATGAACAGGATCACCGAGGTGAACATCACCGTCTGGCGCAGCACGTCGCGCGCCTCGCGCCAGCCGATGTCGCGATAGATCACCGCGCCGAGCAGGAAGGCATAGATCGAGGCGATGGCGCCGCTTTCGGTGGGGGTGAAGATGCCCGACCAGATGCCGCCCACGATGATCGCCGGGGTCAGCATCGGCAGCACCGCGCGCCCGGCGAGCTGGCCCACCTCGCACAGGCTCGGCCGCGGCGAGCGCGGCATCTCCACGCGAAACGACATCAGATACACCGTCACCATCAGCGCCAGCCCCAGCAGCACGCCAGGCACGAGGCTCGCGATGAACAGCGTCGCGATCGACGCCCCCGACAGCCAGCCATAGACCACCATCGCCACCGAGGGCGGGATGATCGGCCCGATCACCGAGGAGGCCCCCGTCAGCCCGGTGGAGAACCACAGCGGGTAGCCGCGATCGTTCATCGCGCGGATCTCGAGCTGGCCGAGCCCGGCCGCGTCGGCCGCGGCGGTGCCGGACATCCCCGCGAAGATCATCGATGCCACGACATTGACGTGGCCCAGCCCGCCACGGATATGGCCCACCAACGCATTGGCGAAATCGAAGATGCGATTGGTCGAGGAGCCGGCATTCATCAGCGTCGCGGCGAGGATGAAGAACGGGATCGCGATGATCGGGAAGTTGTTGATGCCGCTGAGCATCCTCGCGGCGAAAAGCTCGGTGGAGACCGCGCCGACGCCGCCATCGACGACGAGCACCGCAAGGCAGGTCAGCCCGATCGCGACAGCGACCGGAAAGCTGAACACGAACAGCACGATCATCAGACCGAGAAAGACGATCAGCATTTCCATGTGCTCACTCCTTGCGGGCGACGAGTCGCAGGAGATGCGCGACGCTGAAGGCGAACATCCCCGCCGCCGCAACGGCGAGAGCGAGATAGAGCCAGGTGTAGCTGATCGAGAGCGCGGTTGTGGTGCTGTTGGCGCTCGCGACCATCATGCGCCGCGCGCCGTCGAACATCACCGCGAGAAACAGCATCGAGCCGAGTTCGATCACGATCGCCAGCGCGCGGTGCGGCGCCCCCGACAGCCGGCGCAGCATCACGTCGATGACGATATGCTCGCGCCGCGCCCAGGCCGCCACCGAGCCGGTGCAGATCATCCACAGGCACAGCCCCGCCGCGACCTCCGTCGCCCAGGGAACGGCGATGCCGAGCACCTGCCGGCCGAGCACCGACCACCCCACCGCGGCGACAAGCGCCACCATCAGCGCGACGGCGGCGGTCTCGAAGAGCGCGGCGGCGATGCGTTCGGTGCGCGAGAGCATGGCCCTTCGCGCCGCCCCGCCGGGGCGGCGCGCCTTCGGTTACCGGGTAGCGTCGAGAACGGCCTGGATATCTTCGGCGACGCCGTCGGCGAACTGCGCGACGACCGCCTCGATCGCCGGTGCGGCGGCATCGGCGAACTCGGCCGGGTCGACCTCGATGAACTCCATGCCGCGCTCCTGCAGGGCCTCGCGGTAATAGGCGTCCATCTCGTCCTCGGCGTTGGTGCCGTGCTGGCGCGCCACCTCGGCGGCCTCGGCGATCATCGCCTGATCCTCGTCCGAGAGCCCGTCGAACCAGCTTTCGCTCGCCACCCAGTGCCATGGGAACGACAGGTGGTTGGTCTCGATGATGTAGTCCTGCACCTCCCACATCTGGCGGGTATAGGGCGAAGCGAGCGAGTTCTCATGCGCCTCGACCTGGCCGGTCTGCATCGCGAGGTAGATGTCGGGCGCGGGGATCACCACCGGCTGCACGCCGAGCGACTCCCACACATCGACCCAGACGGGGATCTCCGGCAGGCGCATCGACAGCCCCTCGAGGTCGTCGGGGCCCTGTATCTCGCGGTTCGAGGTCATGTGCCGGAAGGCGCGTTTCTGTGGTCCGAAATACAGGATGCCGCCCTGCTCGCGGGCGAGCTCCTGAAGCTGCAGGCCCGACTCGGTCTCCATATAGGCCTCGACGGCCTCCCAGCTCGGCAGCAGGAACGGCACCGAGATCGCGTCGAATTCCGGGGTATACTGGTTCATGAAGGCGCCGCCGGTCAGCGCCATCTGGGTCTGGCCGAGATTGAGCAGCTCGAGCACCTCGGTCTCGTCGCCGAGCTGGCCGCCCATGTAGATCGTCACCTCGAAGCGCCCGTCCGAGCGCGCCTCGACTTCTTCCTTGAAGCGCTCGAGCGCGGCCTCCTCGGAGCCGTCGGGCGACATGGTGTTGTGGATCTCGATGGTTTCCTGCGCCGCTGCGGGCAAGGCGACGCCGAGCGCGAGCGCCCCGGCAAGGCCGATGATGCGATGTTTCATGTCCGTCTTCCTCCCTGTCGCGGCCGGTCACGGCCGGCCGCATGCGAACCTTTCCCATGCGCCCGCATGCGTCAAGCCTTGTCGAGCCCGCCGAGCACGTTGGCGGTGTCGGCGCCGAGCTCGGGCGCGGGCCGGCGGGTGCGGCACGGCGTGGCCGACAGCTTGACCGGATAGCCCAGCATCCGCACCGGGCCGTGGCCGGGATGCTCGACCTCGATGACCATCTCCTGCGCGCGCGCCTGCGGATCGTCGAGCGCCTCGGCAAGCGTCTGGACCTTGCCCGAGGGCACCCCGGCGGCGTTGAGCCGGTCGATCCACTCGGCCTGCGGCGCGGCGCGCATCTGCGTCTCGATCAGTCGGCGCAGCTCGGCGCGCCGGGCGATGCGCTTGGCGTTCGTGTCGAACCGCGCATCCTCCATCAGATGCCCGAGATCAAGCGCGGTCAGGAACTTGCGCAGCACCGCGTCATTCGACGGGGCCACGGCGACCTGCCCGTCGCGCGCGGCAAACAGCCCGTAGGGCGCGACCAGCGGATGATCGTTGCCCGAGCGCGGCGGGTGCTGTCCGGTGGCGAGCTGTTCCGAGGCGAGATAGGCCATGCAGCTCATGATCCCGCTCATCATCGCCGCATCGACATGCTGGCCGGTGCCGTTGAGATCGCGCGCGCGCAGCGCGTTGACGATGCCGAAGGCGCAGTAGAGCCCGCCGACGAGATCGGTGATCGGCAGCCCGGTGCGCATCGGATCGCCATCGGGCTCGCCGGTCACGGCCATGAAGCCGCTCATCGCCTGGGTGATGAAATCGAAGGCGGGGCGCTCGGCATAGGGGCCCTCGGTGCCGTAACCCGTCACTGAACCCACCACGAGGCGCGGGTTGAGCGCGTCGAGCCGGTCGGGCGCAAACCCCATCTTCGCGAGCACGCCGGGGCGGAAATTCTCCACCAGCACATCCGCCGAGGCGATGAGCTGGGCGAGCCGCTCCTTGCCCTCCTCGCTGCGCAGATCGAGCACGACGGATTTCTTGTTGCGGTTGAAGCTCGCGAAATAGCTCGAGAAGCCATCGATCAGCGTGCCCTGCTGGCGCACAGGGTCGCCCTCGGGCGGTTCGATCTTGATGACCTCGGCGCCCATATCGGCAAGCAGCATGGAGGCGAAGGGCCCGGCGAGCACACGGGTGAGATCCACGACCCGGATGCCGTCGAGCGGCTGGCGCAGCGCATCCGTCATCGTTCAGCCCGTCGCCGTGGCGACTTCGTCGGTGCCGCGCCGGGCCAGCCGGGCGCCGGCCCGGACGACCTGGCCGGGCAGGGGCGCGCCCAGCACGCCCTCGAACCAGCGCGCCGTCGCGATCAGGTCGTCGAGGTCGAGCCCGGTCTCGATGCCTTCCTCATGCAGGAAATGCACCAGATCGACGGTGCACAGATTGCCCGTCGCCCCCGGCGCGAACGGGCAGCCGCCGAGCCCGCCGATGGCGGATTCGAAATGCGCCGCGCCCGCCTCGAGCCCGGCGGCGACGTTGACGAGCGCCATGCCGCGCGTGTTGTGAAAATGCAGCGCGACGGGCAGGTCCAGAAGCTCGCTGCGCAGCGCGCGCACCCGCTCGCGCACGAGGCGCGGCGTGGCCATGCCCGTCGTGTCGCCCAGCGTGATCCGCCGCACCCCGAGATCGCCGTAGTAGCGCGCGATGCGCACGACTTCCGAGACCGGCACCTCGCCCTCGAAGGGGCAGCCGAAGGCCGTCGCGATCGCGCCGTGCAGCGGCACGCCGCGCGAACGCGCCGCCTCGGCGATGTCGCGAAACCCGGCAAGCGACTCGTCGCGGGTCCGGTTGACGTTCTTGAGGTTGTGCGTCTCCGAGGCCGAGGCGAACATCACCAGCGCATCGGCGCCCGCCGCGATGGCGGCCTCCGCCCCGCGCAGATTTGGCACCAGCACCGACAGCGACATCCCCGCCCGCCGCGTCACCCCGGCCAGCACCTCCGCAGCGTCGGCAAGCTGCGGCACGGCGCGCGGCGAGACGAAGGAACTCGCCTCGAAATAGCGCAGCCCGGCCCCGGCGAGCCGGTCGATGAGCGCGATCTTGTCGCGGGTGGCCACGAAGTCGGGCCGCGCCTGCAACCCGTCGCGCGGGCCGACCTCGATGATTTCAACGGCGCTGGGCATGGCGGTCTCCTTGCGTGGGGTTCTACCCGCTTGTGCGCCGCGCTGCAATTGAGGGTCGGTGCGCGACGAGCATCAGATTCGCGGCGGGCATCTCAATGCGCGCGTGCCGCACCAGCCCGGCCGCGCGCAGCCGCGCCTCGACCGTCTCGACATCCTTGTAGCCGATCCGCGGGTCCTGCGCGCGCAGGCTGGCATCGAAACGCGCATCGCCGTCGCTCACCAGCCGGCCAGCGCGGCGAAACGGACCGTAAAGCGCGAGCACCCCGCCCGGCGCGAGCGCGCGCGCCGCCTCGGCGAGCACTGTCTCGGCGGCGGCGTCGGGTATCAGGTGCAGCAGATTGACGACAAGCACCAGATCGAACCCGGGCCAGTCATCCGCCCAGCCGGGTCGCGCCGCGTCGAGCAGGACGGGCGCGCGGATATTGGCGCAGCCCGCGCACCAGCCGCGGATGTCGGGCAGGGTGGCGGGCTCGGCGTCGCTGGGTTGCCAGTCGAGACCGGGAAAGCGGCGCGCGAAGGCGGCGGCGTGCTGGCCCGTGCCGCTCGCGAGTTCCAGCGCGCGGCCCCTGGCCGGGGCGTGGCGGTCGAGCACGGCGGCGATCGGGTCCGCGTTGCGCTCGGCGGCCGGGGCGCTGCGCGGGGTCATCGCAGCCGGTCCGGGGCGAGTGCGGCGACGAGGGCGGGGTCAAACTCGGGCGTCCGCCCGGCGAGCCGGTCCGCGAGCAGCCGCGCGGCGGCGGCCGCACTCTGAAAACCCTGCCCGCCCTGCCCGGCGAGCCACGAAAAGGCCGGCTCCGCCGGGTCGGGGCCGATCACGAGCGAGCGATCCGGCGCATAGCTGCGCAGGCCCGCCCAGTTCGTCTCGACGCGGGTGACCGGCTCGGTGACCATCGCCTCGTAGCGCGCGAGCCCCTCGGCGAGCACCATGTCGTCGGCGAAGGCGTCATGCGACTCGGCCGGGTCGGCATCGGCGGGCGAGACGAGCCACTTGCCCGCATCGGGCTTGGCGTACCAGGTCTCCCCCGCGCCCATGACCATGGGCCAGCTGGTCACGTCGCGCCCGCCCGGCGCGGGCAGCCGCGCCATCGAGCGGCGGTAGGGCCGGATGCCGAGCGGCGCGAGCCCGGCCATCCGCGCCATCGTGTCCGCCCAGGCCCCGGCGGCGTTGACGATCATGCGCCCCTCGACCGGCCCCGCAGCCGTCTCCAGCTGCCAGCCCGCGGCGCTGCGCGCGATCGCGGTGACGCCGGCGCGGGTGCGGATCTCGGCGCCGTTGGCGCGGGCGGTGCGCGCATAGCCTTGAAGCAGGCGGTCGGTGTCGATGTCCTGCGCCGCCTCGGTGATCGCGGCGCGGGTGACGGCGGGGGCGAGAATGGGCAGGCGCCCGCGGGCCTCGGCAGGGGTGAGTTCGGTGAGCTTCATCGCGCGGCGGTCGGCCTCGAAGGTGTCGGCGTCCGCATCCGTGGCGACGACCATCAGCCCGCGCGGGCTGAGCACTCCGGCCTCGGCCAGTTCCGCGCCGCTGGCGCGGTTGAGCGCCACGGTGGCGCGGGCGCCGTAATTGGGCTCGTAGAGTGCGGCGGAGCGGCCGGAGGCGTGATAGCCCGGCGCGTCCTCGGCCTCGAGGACCGTCACGCTGCCGAGCGGGGCGAGGCGGGCGGCGGCCGACAGCCCCGCGATCCCCGCCCCGATGATGATGAAATCGCGCATGACGCCCTGCTAGCGCCCGGCGCGCCGCAGGGCAAGCGGCCCGCGCCGAGGCGCGGGCCGCGCGCGATCAATCGGGCAGCTGCGCGGTCATGTCCTCGACATAGTAGTCCATCGCGAGCAGGTCGGCGTCGGCCATGACCTCGCCCTCTTCGAGCACCTGCTCGCCGTCCTGGATGAAGAGCGGGCCGGTGAAGGGATGGTAGTCGCCCGATTCGATGGCGGCGCGCAGTTCCTCGGCCTCGGCGACGACATCCTCGGGGATGTCGTCATGGAATGGCGCGAGCTCGACCATGCCCTCGGCGAAGCCGTGCCAGACGTTCTGAGCCTCCCATGTGTCGTCGATCACGGCCTGAACCCGCTCGATATAGTAGTCGCCCCACTCGTCGAGCAGCGCGGTCAGATGCGCGCCCTCGCCGAATTCGCGCATGTCCGAGGCCTGGCCGAAGGCATACACCCCCTCATCCTCGGCGATCGAGATCGGCGCGGTGGAGTCGGTGTGCTGCATCAGGATGTCGGCGCCCTGCTCGATCAGCGCGTTGGCCGCGTCGGCCTCCTGCGCCGGGTCGAACCACGAATAGAGCCAGATCACGTTGAACTCGACGTCGGGATTGGCCTCGCGGGCATGGATGAAGGCCGAGTTGATCCCCATGATGACCTCGGGGATCGGGTAGGAGGCGATGTAGCCGATGGTGTTGGTCTCGGTCATGCGCCCGGCGATATGGCCCATCACGGCGCGGCCCTCGTAGAAGCGCGCATTGTAGAGCGAGATGTTGTCGTGATCCTGCTGATAGCCGGTGGCGTGCTCGAACTTCACGTCCGGAAACTGCTCGGCGACATCGTTCGCCTCCGGGCCGAAGCCGAAGGATGTCGCGAAGATCAGATCCGCGCCCCCGAGCGCCATCTGCGTCATCACCCGCTCGGCATCGGCACCTTCAGAGACACTCTCGACATAGCTCGTCTCGACGGCGTCGCCGAAATGCTCCTCGACCTGCAGGCGCGCGGCGTCGTGGGTCGCTGTCCAGCCATAGTCGCCCACCGGGCCAACATAGACGAAGCCTACCGAGACGGGATCGTCAGCCTGCGCGGCGCCGGCGGCGAGCGCGGCGATGGCGGCCCCGGCGAGCAGTTTCGCGTGTTTCATCTGCAATACTCCCTGATGGTTGCGTGCCTCATTGCGAGGCGTGGAAAGTCCGGTTGAGCGAGCCCGGCGCGTTGATCGCCGCGCGCGAGCGGTCCGAGGAGATGATGACCAGCACGAGGATGGTGATCAAGTATGGCGACATTGCCAGATACTGCACCGGGATGCGTATGTCGGCCGCCTGCAGGTTGAGCTGCAGGATCACGATGCCGCCGAAGAGATAGGCACCGAGCAGAAGCCGCCAGGGCCGCCACGCCGCGAACACCACGAGCGCGAGCGCGATCCAGCCCGCCCCCGCCGTCATCCCCTCGGTCCATTGCGGCACGCGGATCAGGCTCAGATAGGCGCCGCCGAGCCCCGCGCAGGCGCCGCCGAATGCGATCGCCAGCAGCCGCACCCGCACCACCCGGTAGCCGAGCGCATGCGCGGCGTCGTGATTCTCGCCCACCGCGCGCAGGATCAGCCCGCCGCGCGTGTATTTGAGGAAATACCAGACCGCCGCGACCAGCAGGATCGAGAAATACACCACGAGGTCGTGGCTGAAGAAGGCGCGGCCGACGAAGGGCAGATCGCCCAGCACGGGAATGTCGACGCGCGTGGTGCGCGGCGGGCGCACGCCGATATAGCCCTGACCGATCAGCGCCGACAGCCCCAGCCCGAACAGCGTGAGCGCGAGCCCCGTCGCGACATGATTGGCCAGCAGCACCTGCGTGATCACCCCGAACAGAAGCGCCATCAGCGCCCCCGCGAGGAGCGCCCCGAGAAACCCCCAAAGCGGGTTGCCCGTCATCACCGCGACGGCGAATCCCGACACCGCGCCCACGATCATCATTCCCTCGACACCGAGGTTGAGCACGCCCGACTTCTCCGAAATCAGCTCGCCGATCGCGGCGAGCAGGAGCGGCGTCGCGGCCACCATCAGCGAGGCGGTCAGCACCGCCGGGTTGATCGCGGACAGGTCCATCCCCTGGTCGATCATGCGGCCTCCCTGCGCGCGACGCGGATGCGGTAGTTGGACAGAAGGTCGATCGACAGCAGGAAGAACAGCAGCATCCCCTGGAACGCCTGGATCGCCGCCGCGGGCAGACCCAGCACCATCTGCCCCAGCTCGCCGCCGATATAGGTCAGCCCCATCAAGAGCCCCGCGAGCAGGATGCCCACCGGATGCAGCCGCCCCAGAAACGCCACGATGATCGCCGTGAAGCCATAGCCCGAGCCGAAATCGATGCTGATCCGGCCCGCCGGCCCCGCGACCTCGAACATCCCGGCAAGCCCCGCGAGCAGCCCCGACAGCCCGAGCGCGAAGATCACCAGCCGGTTGGGACTGACGCCGGCGAAGCGCGCCGCGCGCGGCGCCTGCCCGGCGAGGCGGACATGGTAGCCGATCATGTGCCGGTGCAGCAGGATATAGCCGAAGATCACCGCGATGAAGGCGGCCACGACGCCCCAGTGCATCCCCGTGCCCGCGATCAGTTCCGGGTTCGAGGCCGCATCATAGCGCGAGATCGAGCGCGAGCCGGGAAAGCCGCCGCCATCCGGATCGCGCATCCGCCCCAGCGCCGCGGCGGCGAGCAGCCGCTCGGCGACATAGACGAGAAGCAGCGAGACGAGGATCTCGTTGGCGCGAAACCGGGTCTTGAGGATCGCCGGGATCATCGCCCAGGCCCAGCCCCCGAGCGCCCCCGCGAGCACCATCAGCGGGAAGATGAACCAGTAGGAGGCCGGGTAGAAGGCCAGCGCCACCGCCGCGCCCGCGAGCGCGCCCATGATGTATTGCCCCTCCGCGCCGATATTCCAGACATTGGCGCGAAAGCCGAAGGACAGCCCCACCGCGATCAGGATCAGCGGGCCGGACTTCACCAGAAGCTGCGGACGCGCATAGGAGGCGTATTGCTCCGAGAACAGCGGGTCCCAGAAGATCAGCCGCAGTGCGCGCAGCGGATCGACCCCGAGGACCGCGAACAGCCCCGCCCCCGCCACCATCGTCATCAGCACCGCCAGCACCGGCGTGGCCGCGCGCCAGAAGGCCGACGGCGTGGGGCGCTTCTCGATCCTCAGCATCGCGCGGCTCCCTCAGGCGCTGGCATGGGCGGGCTCGTCCTCGATGTGGGCGACATCCATGTCATGCGCGCCGCCCATCATCAGGCCGATCTCCTCGTGGGTGAGGCCGCGCGTGGGTCGCGTCTCGGTGAGCTCGCCGGCGTTGAGCGCGGCGAAGCTGTCGGCGAGTTCCATGAGCTCGTCGAGATCCTGGCTGATCACCAGCACGGCGACGCCCTCGGCGGCGAGATCCATCAGCGCCTGCCGGATCGCCGCGGCGGCGGAGGCATCGACGCCCCAGGTCGGCTGATTGACGACGAGCGCGACGGGGCGCTGAAGCATCTCGCGGCCGATGACGAATTTCTGCAGGTTGCCGCCCGACAGCGCGCGCGCCGCGGTCTCGGTGCCGGGGGTGCGCACGTCGAAGCGCTCGATGATGCGTTCGGCGAAGCGGCGCGCCCGGCGCCAGTTGATGAAGCCCCGCCAGGCGAGGCGCTCGCGCACCATCCCCGACAGGAGCGCGTTCTCCGTGAGCGTCATGTCGGGGGCCGCCGCGTGGCCGAGCCGCTCCTCGGGCGCGGCGCACAGCCCGATGCTGCGCCGCGCATTGGGGCCGAGCCGGCCGATGCTCACCCCGCCGAGGCGTATCGCGTCGCCGCGGGTGCGCGTCTCGCCCGACAGGGCCGCGAGCAGCTCGTCCTGGCCGTTGCCGGCGACGCCGCCGATGCCCACGATCTCGCCGGCATGCACCGTCAGCGAGACATCGCGCAGCGTGGTGCCGAACGGATTCGCGGGCTTGAGGGTGAGATCGTCGATCTCGATGACGGGCTCGCCGGGCGCTTCGGCGGGGCGCGCGGGTTGGTGCAGCGTGCCGCCCACCATCAACTCGGCCATCTCGCGCGCCGATTTCTCGCGCGGATCGCAGGTCGCCACGACGCGGCCGAGGCGCAGGATCGTCGCGCGCTCGCACAGAGCGCGGATCTCCTCGAGCTTGTGGCTGATATAGAGGATCGCGGTGCCTTCCCCGGCGAGCTTGCGCAGCGTGGTGAACAGGATATCCA
>LFIK01000073.1_pt1 | contig 60323 bp, 62 predicted proteins | sample 643401 | NCBI WGS metagenome assembly LFIK01 (sample SAMN03777447, study PRJNA286221) | soda lake metagenome | biome: soda lake; feature: Kulunda steppe; material: water; isolation source: sample T5-Br brine of Lake Tanatar-5 | place: Russia: Kulunda steppe | collected 2010-07
CGCTCGATGGAGGTCGAGCTGCGCAGGATGGTGGGCGACGCCGTGTTCGAGGAGCTGGCCGACTACCTCGACGGCCGTCGTCGCCAGTCCGGTCGGGTGAGCTTCCTGCCGCTGGTGTAGCGACCCCCGGGCCTCGTCGCCGCTGGTTTCGCGCAGGGCGCGCCGCGTCGCGACCCCGGATGCCAGAAGCTGTCACCCCGAACAGTTCGTCGCGGCTGAATGCGCAAAACCCGGGGCGACTCCGACGTCTGATGCCAGAAGCTGTCACCCCGAACAGTTCCCGTCATGCGCCCTGATCCGGGGCGTGGCGGTCCTCGTGACGCGGGGCTTCGTCGTCGGGGTCGTCGGCGTCGTCGAGCAGCGCCGCGTACGACACGCCGACGTGGCCGAACCGCGCCGCGAGGTCGTCGGCGACCCGCTCCACCCGCTCCCAGCGCGGGTCCCCCAGCGTCGGTGCCAGCGCGGCGAGCCCGGCGTCGTCGCGCTGTGCCGGGTCGTCGAGGTCGCCGCCGAGCGTGAGCTGACGTGCTGCCTCGCCGTCGCCGAGGTTGGAGACACCGACGCCCAGCAACCGGACCCGGGCACGTTCGAGCTTGAGGCCGTCGAGCAGCGCGCCGGCCACCGCGACGAGGTCGTGGGTGCGGTCGGTCGGCGCGGGCAGGGTCGATGAGCGGGTCACCGTCTCGAACGAGGCGAACCGGACCTTGAGCGTGATGGTGCGCCCGGAGGTCGTCGCGGCACGCAGTCGGCGGCCCACCTTCTCCGCGAGCTTGAGCACGTGGGCGCGCAGGACCTCCGGGTCGTCGAGGTCGTGGTCGAAGGTGCGCTCGGCGGAGATGGACCGGGCCGCCTCGGCCGGCTGCACCCGGCGTGGGTCCTCGCCGCGGGCCAGCGCGTGCAGCTGCGAGCCCATGGCGTCGCCGACGACCCGTCGCAGCGTCGGCAGGTCCGCATCCGCGAGCTGACCCACGGTCCGGTAGCCGAAGGCGTGCAGCCGTTCGACGGTCTTGGGCCCGGCTCCCCACAGATCCTTGACCGGCAGCGGCCGCAGGTTGGCGGCGACCTCGCCGGCACGCCAGTGCAGCAGCCCGTCCGGCTTGGCCCGGGCGGAGAGCAGCTTGGCGATCGACTTGGTCGGCCCGATCCCGACCGAGCACGGCAGGTCGACCTCCTCGCGGACCCGGGTGCGGAGGTGCTCGCCGATCACGCCCGGCTCACCGAACAGACGCACGGCCCCGGCGACGTCGAGGAAGGCCTCGTCGAGCGACAGCGGTTCGACCAGCGGGGTGACGTCGCGCATGATCGCCATGACCTGCCGGGACGCCTCGCGGTAGTGCTCGAAGCGGTGCGGAACGACGACCAGATCCGCGCACAGCCGCCGGGCGCGCACCATCGGCATCGCCGAGTGGATCCCGAACCGCCGCGCCTCGTAGGACGCCGCCGCGACCACGCCCCGGCCTCCGGCCCCACCGACCACGACCGGACGCCCACGCAGGGACGGATCGTCGCGTTGCTCGACCGAGGCGTAGAACGCGTCCATGTCGACGTGCAGGATCGGCTCCGGATGACGCTCCACGGTGCCCACCTCCTGCCTCGATGTCGCCGTCACGACCGCCTCGACGACACCCGCGAACGGGTGTTCGTCAGCGTACGTGGTTTCGGTGGCTTGGACTCCGTGGTGAACGCTCCCTAACGTCCGCATCGTCGGGTGCGCCACACGGACTGGCTGGAGGTCGGGTGGGACGGCTCCGACGACGAGGAGACGACCATGCCCATCGACGCCACTCCCGACCACGTCGCCGTCGCCGTGCCCTCCATCGAGGAGGCGGCCCGACGCTGGCGCGATGAGCTCGGCGGGGTGTGGGTCAACCCGCGCATGACCCTCGACGCGGCCGGGTTCGCGACCCGACAGCTGAGCTATCCCGGCGGCGCGAAGCTGGAGCTGCTCGAGCCGACCGACGATGCCGGGTTCGCCGCCGGATTCATCGCGCGCTACGGCGCCCGGATCCACCACGTCACGCTCAAGGTCCCCGAGCTGCTGCCGGCCGTCGGGATCGTGCGCGCGGCCGGCTACGACGTCATCGACGTGAACACCGACGACGAGGTGTGGCACGAGGCCTTCCTGCGCCCGTCACAGGTCGGCGGGATGATCGTGCAGATCGCCTGGGCCGGGCGTACCGACGCCGAGTGGGCGGCGATGTTCGACATGGAGCCGGAGGTCGCCGACGACGACGCGATGGTGCTGCACGGTCCGACCTTGGCCCATCCGGACCTCGATGCGGCGGCGGCGTTGTGGACCACGCTCGGCGGTGCGGTCACCGATGACGGCGACGCCCTGGTGGTCAGCTGGGGTGACGCGCCGCTGACCGTGCGCATCGAGCCCGGTGAGGCCGCCGGCCCACTGGGGCTGCGCTGCTGGGGCACCGAGGCGGCGCACGCCGACCGGCGCACGGGACCGGCGGTGCTCCCCGCCTGACGGAGGACGTCGGCACCGCGTGCCGACCGCGTGCCGACCACGCGCTGGCTCGGCACGTCAGCGCAGCCCGGCCTGCTCCAGCGCCTCGGTCAACGTGCTGGCGACGGGGAGCCCGGTCGCCTCGAGCTCCTCACGCGGATGCGACCCGCCGTCATAGAGCACACACCGGGCCCCGACGTGCGCGGCAGCCGCGGCGTCGTCGAGCGCGTCGCCGACGACGATGACCCGGTCGAGCAGGCCGCCGGTGAGGTCGATCAACTGCTCGAGATGCGCGGACATCTCCGGGGCCTTCTGTCCGCCACCGTCGCCGCGGAGGCCGTCGACCACCGCGAACCGTTCGGTCAGTCCGAACCGGTCGACCAGCGGCACCAGGTGCTCGTGGGGGTACATCGACAACAGCGACTGGGTGGCCCCCACCGCCTCCACGGTGTGCAGCGCGTCATGGGCGTCCGCGGCCAGCTCGACGGTGGCGAGCGCCTCGCGGTAGCCCTCGTGGTAGAGCGCGTCGAGCTGTACCCACTCGTCGGCGTCGATCGGCCGGCCGAACACGCGCTCGTAGAACCGCTGCACCGGCCGGGTGTACCAACGGCGGTAGGTGTCGATGTCCATCCGTTCGATACCGCTGTGGTCGAGCACGTGGTTGAGGGCATCGACGACGAGCTGCTGGTCGGCCAACAGCGTGCCGTTCCAGTCCCAGACGACATGGGGGCGTGGGGAGGTGTCCATGTCGCGGGAAGGTACCGAGCAGCGGCTACGACCCCGTGCGCGACGCATCCGCCCGGCGGTAGGTCGACACCACCACGGCCTGGGTGACCTCGACCGGGTTGGGCAGCGTGGCGATCCGCCGGTCGAGCTCGACCGCATCGAGGTGGTGGGCGCTCGGACCCATGCCGGCCACCGCCCGCACGAGGCGGTGATCGAGCGGGCGCGTCGAGCGGACGACGGTGCGATCCACCCGGGTGGCGACACCGTCGAGCTCGGCATCGAGCCGGTCGAGCTTGTCATCACCGACCTGCAGCAGTCCGAGCCGCTCGACCAGTGGGTGCAGATGCTCGGTGTCCGGGGTGGCGACGATCAGGTGGCCGCCGGGGCGCAGGATCCGTGCCACCTCGATGCGGTTGCGCGGCGCGAAGACGGTCAGGACCACCTCGGCGCAGGCGTCGCCCAGTGGGAGCGGTCCCCAGACGTCGGCGACCACCGCGGCCATCCGCGGATGCGCGCGGGCGGCGCGCCGCGCGGCGTACTTCGAGAGGTCGATGGCGATGCCGACGGTGGCGTCGGTCGCAGCCAGTACGGCGGCGAGGTGGTGGCCGGTCCCGGCTCCGAGGTCGACGATCACCGGTCGCGACACACCGGGCAGCGCACCGACGACCACGTCGGCGAGGGTGTCGGTGAGCGCACGGTGGAACCCGGCGGCCTGGACCTCGACCCGGGCGGCGACCATGTCCGCGGTGTCCGCGGCCGCCGGAGCCGCCCGCCCGAGCAGGTTGACGTAGCCCTGTGCCGCGAGGTCGAATCGGTGCCCCGCGGCGCACACCAGGCCGCCCGCCTCGAGGCGCAAGGCCTGGTCGGGAGCGGCGGCCGCGCCAGCGTCCCGGCCGTGCTGCGGGCAGCGCAGCACGCCGGCCGCCAGGGCGAGTGGCGTCGGCTGGTCGGGCGGCATCGGGTCGGCCACGGGCTGCCTCGATGTGGGTGTGGCGGTCACCTCGGGCGCAGTATGGCCGCAGTGGGGGCCCAGGTGGTTCGGGACCTTGGTCCCGGTCGTTGCGGACCAGGGTCCGAAGGCATGATCACCTCCTGGTCGTAGCCTTCGCAACGAAAGCCAGGGCACGGCACAACTGGTAGCGCGGTCCGGACCACCTGCCGCGAGACGCGGACATGGTCCGACGGGCCAGCGGTGCCCGACTGGGGCAGTCGGGCACCGCACGACACCGGGTGACCGCGCAGGGCGATCGCGCAACCGCACGGCCACGGCGGTGACCGCGCCGTCCACATCCACGTCCACGTCGATGGCGTACCGATCACCGGCTGCCGCGGCCGAACTCGCTGGCGTGGATGCCGGCCGGGCGGGACGTCGGCCGTTCGTGCGGCTCGGGCGTGCCCTGTTCGGCCAGGGCCTCGTCGAGCCAGCCCTCCTGCCAGGCCCGCCACAGCCGGGACAGGTCCCACGCCTTGTGCCCGGTGACGGTCGCGCCGCGATGGCCACGACGGGTCACCCGCCCCTCGGCCACCAGCAGCCAGGCGTGCAGCACCGTCCAGGCACACCCCTCCAACGACCGTTCGAAGTAGGTCGTCTGGGTCTGGCCGGTGCGGTCGTCCAGCGACAGGAACAGCACCCGCTGCCCGGACCGCTGCGCCGGGGACTGCACCGCGACCTTGACCCCCGCGACCCGGACCGGCCGCTGCGTCGGCACGTTCGGCAGATCACAGGCGCGCACGACCCCGAGGTGCTCGAGCAGCGGCTCGTAGAAGCTGATCACGTGCCGGGAGACGTCCAGTCCCGTCGCGGCCAGCTCGGAGCGGACCCGGTCGGACTGCCGGTCGACGGGCAGGTCGACCGGCTGATCGGCGGCCAGGTCGAGCACGACCTGTTCCGCGCTCGGTCCGGGGGGTGCCGCTCCCCCGCCACCTCGACGTCGTTGCTTGCGGTCGCGCCACAACTCCTCGACGGCCAGCGTCAGCGCCCGTCGCCCGGTCGGGCCGCCGCGCCGGCCGACGCCGACGAGCTGGTCCAGCGCCCCGGCGTCGACCAGTGCCATCGCGGTGGGACGGGACAGCCCGCCGCGGGTACGCAGGTCCTGCAGCGAGGTGAACGGCCGCTCGGCGACGAGCGCGTCGATCTCCGCGTCGGTGATGCCCTGGATGTCCTGCAGGCCGATGCGCACGGCGTAGCGGTAGCCGTCGCCGGCCTCGCCGGCGTCGCGGCCGGCCGGCGGCAGGGGGCGCTCCTCGTCCGAAGGCCAACGCCAGCCGGGCGGCAACAGCGCGTCCGCGGAAGCGTTTCGGGTGGCCGGTGCTTCCGCGGAAGCAGCTCCGCGGGCGCGCCGGTCCCCCGTTGCGGGTGCTTCCGCGGAAGCACCTCCGCTCACTGCTGCAGCCGGCGGCCCCGCCCGCACCGCCGCGGTCAGCCCGAGCAGGTGGTCGGCCATCCCGCGGTCCAGGACCTCGACGGTGTAGGCGGACACCGACCGGTTGACGTCCGGCGGCAGCACCGCCACGCCGAACAGCCGGCACTCGTCGAGGATCATCCGCCGCGGGTACATGCCCGGGTCGTGGGTGAGCAGCCCGGCCATGAACTCCGGCAGCACGTGGGCCTTCAGGAACGCGGAGCGCTCCGTCGGGACGGCGAACGCCGCGGCGTGGGCCTTGCAGAACCCGAACGACGCGAACGCGGCGAGCTGGTCCCAGATCGCCTCCGCATCGGTGCGCTCGACGCCCTGGTCGATGGCGCGCGACAGCATCCACCCGCGGATGCGGGCCTGCTGTCGTTTGTCGGACAGCTGCCGGCGCAGCAGGTCCGCGTACGCGAGGTCGCAGCCGGTCAGCGCCGACAGCACGCCCATGACCTGCTCGTGGTAGACGATGACGCCGTGGGTCTCGCGCAGCACCGGTTCGAGCTTCGGATGCGCGTAGACGGTCGCCTCTTCACCGTGGCGGCGGGCGACGTACGGGCTGACCATGTCGGCCTTGACCGGCCCGGGCCGGAACAGGCTGATCTCCGTGATGAGGTCGCCGAACTGATCGGGCTGGAGCCGGCCGAGCAGTTCGCGCTGCCCCGGCGACTCGATCTGGAACACCCCCACGGAGTGGGTCGAGCGGATCAGCGCGTAGGTGTCCGGATCGCCGTGCGGGACCGCATCCAACGACAGCCGACCGCCTGCGTCCCGTCCGGGCAGCACTGGATCCGGTTCCCGCGACGGCGGCGTCGACCCACAGCCGTTGACCAGGTCCAGGCAGTGGCGCATGGCGGAGAGCATCCGCACCCCGAGCACGTCGAGCTTGAGCAGCCCCAGCGCGGCGACGTCGTCCTTGTCGAACTGGCTCATCAGGAACCCGCGCCCGGCGTTGGCCTCGCGGCCGTGGGCGGAACGTTCCAGCGGGGTGCGCATCGTCAGGTCCGCGTCACCGAGCAGGATCCCGCACGGGTGCATCGCGACGTGGCGCGGGAAACCGTCGATCCGCTCGACGAGGTCGAACAGCGTCGCGAGCTGGCCGGCATCCAACCGGCTGTGTTTCAGCTCCGGCAGGTTGGCGACGAACCGGCGCACGTCCCGGGCGCGGGCGTGGGTGAAGCTGCCGGCGATCGCGTCGAGCTCCTCGCGCGGCAGACCCAGCACCTTGCCGACCTCGCGGACCGCCATGCGTGCCTGGAAGGTTTCGAACATCGCGACGCACGCGGTGCGGTGCTCGCCGTAGCGGGCCATGACCAGGTCGTAGACGTCCTCGCGGCGATGCGATTCGACATCCAGGTCGATGTCGGGCAGCTCGTCGCGGTAGGGGTTCATGAACCGCTCGAACGCGAGCCCGTTCGCGACCGGATCGACGTCCGAGATCCGCAGCGCGTAACAGATCAGGCTGCCGGCGGCCGACCCGCGGCACGCCACCAGCACCCCGAGCTCACGCACGTCGGCGACCACCGCGGCGACGGCGAGGAAGAGGTCGTGGAGTGCCAGGCGGTCCACCATGTCGAGCTCGTGCTCCAACCGGGTGCGGATCGCCGGGGTGACCCGATCGAACCGTGCGGCGACCCCCTCCCAGCAGCGCCGGTGCAGCTCACCGGCGGCGGCTTCCGGCGACAGGCCGGTCAGCCGCGGGACGTGCAGACCGCCGACGCCGAGGTCGACCTCGCACGACAACGCCAGTTCGTGCGCGGCGACCAGCAGATCCGGGCGTTCGGCGAACCGCGCGTGCTGCTCGGCGGCGGTGGTGAACCACGCCTCCGCGGTGCTCCGGCCGAGGTGGCGGGTCGCGAGCGGCACCTGCTGACGCACGCAACGCAGCACATCCGCGATCGCCACGTCCTCCCGGGTGAGGTAGCGCACGTCGTTGACCGCGACGGCGCGCACGCCGAGTCGTTCGGCCAGCTCCAGCGTGCGCCGGATCCGGGCGTCGTCGCCGGGTTCGTCCGCGTCGACGCCGCCCGGTCCCCCGCCCCCGCGTCGCGCGCCGACGGGCCGGCCACCCGGCGCGACCCGGTGGTCGCGCACCCCGAGTGCGATGCCCTCACGGCCGAACACCTCCAACCAACGCCGGAGCTCGTCGTCGGCGGCATCGAGGTGGCCGCGTGCCAGCAGCCGTCCGACCGGTGAGTCGACCCCGAGCAGCGCCACCACCCCGCCGGACGCCGCTGCCCCGCCGAGCGCGTCGACCGGCAGGTGCGGGTCCGAGCGGACCCCGGCGTGGGCGGCGGAGACCGTGCGGCACAGATCGCCGTAGCCGGCCTGGTTGGTGGCGAGGAACGTCACCCGCGCCGCGTCGTCCTCGAGCCACGCCGCGCCGCGGCCGGGTCGGCGGCGGCGGGGGTCCGGGGTGGGTGCTGCCTCGGCCGGCAGCCGGACCCGGCCGGCGCGCGTCAGCTCCCACCCGGCGCGGTCGGCATCGGGTTCGAGCGCGAGGTCCGCGCCGTAGACCGGGGTGACCCCCTCGGCCGCGGCGGCCTGCGCGAAGCGGACCGCCCCGTAGAGCCCGTCCCGATCGGTCATCGCGACGTGGCTCATCCCGGCGGCCCCGGCCGCGGCCGCGAGCTCACGCGGGCGGATCGCACCGTCGCGCATCGAGAAGCACGACCGGGTCGACAGATGGGTGAACGGCGGGGTGTCGCGGACACCGGGCCGGTCCTCGGTGGCGCGAGTGAGCGCCTCCGCGGCATCCGCGGCGCGGCGGACCTCGACGTCGCGGTCCTCGAGGGTGGCCGCGAACTCCTGCGGTGACCACGACCGTGCACCCGCCACCGACGACCCCTCACCGGCCGATGACATCGACCTGAATCACTCACAGGCGAACGTGTGTTCGCCTGTGACGAACGTACGGGGTGCATGCGACGGGCCGCCCGCGACGCGCCCCCGGCGCACGGGGTGTGCGGCCGCGGACCGGGTCAGTCCAGCACGCGGATCTGCACGCTGCCGCGCGCCTGACGCTTGGCCCGGTACAGCTCGTCGTCCGAGCGTCCGACGAGCAGCGACGGCGCATGCAGCGCAGAGCGCGTGACCACGCCACCGACGCTCAGACCGATCGACACCGGCGTGCCGTCGGCCAGCGTGACCGGCTCCTGCATCGCGGCGATGATCCGGGCCGCGAGCAGGTGCGCGTGATCGACCGAGCCGGACTCGTCGTGGGCGACGATCACGAACTCGTCGCCACCGACCCGACACACCGTGTCGTTGCGTCGCACGCTGGCCAGCATGCGCGCGGCGACCTCACGCAGCACCTCGTCGCCGGCCGCATGCCCGTAGGTGTCGTTGACCGGCTTGAACCGGTCGAGATCGAGGCTCAACACCAGGGTGGATCCCCCCCCGGTGCAGCAGCGCCAGCGCCTGCTCGATGCGGTCGCCGAGCAGCAGTCGGTTGGGCAGCCCGGTCAGCGCATCGTGGGTGGCCTGGTGCACCAACCCGCGTTCGAGTTGCTTGCGCGCGGAGATGTCCTGGACCTGCTTGATGAAGTAGGCCGGAGTCCCGTCCTGATCACGGACCAGCGCGCCCCACAACTCCACCCACACGGCGTGCCCGTCGCGGTGCAGGTAGCGCTTCTCGATCCGGTAGCTGGGGCGCAGGCCCGCGCGGACCTCGGCGATCGACGCCAGATCCTCGGCGAGGTCGTCGGGATGGGTGAGGTCCTCGAAGCCGATGGTGAGCAGGTCCCGGGTCGAGTGGCCCGTCAGGGCCGCGAACGCCGGGTTGACGCGCCGGAAGCGGCCGTCGAGCCCACAATCGCGATCCCGATGGGTGCCTCGGTGAACGCGAGCCGGAACATCTGTTCCGTACGGGCCAGCAGCGCCGCGCTGCGGCGGGCCTCGAGCAGGGCCATGACCTGATCCGCCAGCCGCTGCAGGACCGGGATCGAGTCGGCCGACACGACATCGGGGCGGTCGTCGAACACGCACAGGGTGCCCAGTGCGAACCCCTGCGGCGTGATCAGCTGGACGCCGGCGTAGGCCCGCAACGTGCCGAGCTCACCGGTGGTGTAGGGCAGGTCGGCGAAGCGGGCGTCCTGCGTGGCGTCCTGCACGAGGACCGGCTCGCTGTGCTGGATCGTGACGTTGCAGTAGCTGTGCTCGCGGCGTGCGACGTCGCGCGGACATCCGACCGTGACCGCCTGCCACTGACGCTCGGCGTCGATCAGGTTGACGGCACCCTGGTCCGTGCCACACAACTGGGCGGCCAGCGCCACGAGGTTCTGCAGTGCCGGGTCCGGCTCGGTGTCGAGGATCTGGTAGCGGCGCAACGCCTCGAGCCGGGCGGCCTCGAGGGCATCGGCCGACGCGAGGATCTCGTGGCCGCACCGTTCCGGTACCAGGGTCGAACTCGTCAGCATCACAGGGTGCTCCAGACACGCCGGACGACTCGTCGTGGGGCGGCGACCATCGCCGCGACCCGATGACGGCGGCGACCTCACGACCGCCCTACCGGAATCGTCGGCAGCAGTGCCGCGAACTCAAAGGCACCCATCGACCCGATCCCGCGGGCCGTTCGACCTCAGACCAGCTCGCTCGGCGCTTCCTCGACGCTGGCGGCCCCATCGATCGACCAACGTCCCTCCTCACGCACCAGCAGATAGACGAGCGCGTCCCGTGCGCCGTCGGTGCCGGTCACCATGACCTCCAGGCGGGCGAGGTCGTCCACCTGCGCGCACCGCCCGAACTCAGCCTCCGCGTCATCGAGCAGGACCGGGTACTGCGCGGTGATGATGGCCTCGAAGTTCGCCGGGTCGACCTCGGCCTGGAACCGACGCGACGCGAAACGCAGGGCCGACTCGAAGTCGGCCTCGCCGAGCGCGTCGAGTTGCGACTCGATGGTCGCACCGGCGGCGGCGACGACCGCGTCGTTGCAGACGGCGGCCTGCGGGTCGGGGCCGTCGGCGTCGGGCGCGTCCGAGTTGTCGGCACCCGGCCCGTCCGGGTCCGGGTCGTCACGCGCGTCGGGACCGGCCCCGGGCGCGTCGTCCGACGGCGCGTCGCCCGCCGCGGCGTCACCGTTCTGCGCGTCGTTCGGCACATCGAACGGTGACGGTGCCGTGCACCCGAACAGCACGGCGGTGACGAGCCCGGCGGCGAGCCCGGCATGGATGCGACCTCGCCGCCGAGTGCGCACGCTCAGCTGCCCTCGCCCGTCTCGATCGGGGCGCGCACCAGGTTGCCCCATTCGGTCCACGAGCCGTCGTAGTTGCGCACGTGGTCATGGCCCAGCAGGTAGGTCAGCACGAACCAGCTGTGGCTGGAGCGCTCCCCGATCCGGCAGTAGACGATGGTGTCCTGGTCGCTGGAGAACCCCTGGTCCTCCTCGTAGAGCCCGCGCAGCTCCTCGATCGGCTTGAACGTGCCGTCCTCGTTGGCGGCCCGGCCCCACGGCACGCTGGCCGCACCGGGGATGTGTCCGCCGCGCAGCGCGCCCTCCTGGGGATAGTCGGGCATGTGGGTGCGCTCGCCGGTGAACTCCTGCGGGCTGCGGACATCCAGCAGCTTGCCCGGGGTGTCGAGGTGCGCTTCGACGTCCTCGCGGAAGGCGCGAAGCCTGCTGTCGTCGCGTTCGACGGCCGGGTAGTCGCTGGGGGTGATGGCCGGCTTGTCGGTGGTGAGCTCCCGGTCCTCGGCGATCCACTTGGTGCGCCCACCGTCGAGCAGGCGGACGTCGTCGTGGCCGAACAGCCGGAAGACCCACAGTGCGTAGGCGGCCCACCAGTTGCTCTTGTCGCCGTAGATCACGACCGTGTCGTCCCGGCTGATGCCCTTGGACGACAGCAGGGCGGCGAACTGCGAGCCGTCGATGAAGTCGCGGGTCAACGGGTCCTGGAGTTCGGTGTGCCAGTCGATCTTGACGGCACCGGGGATGTGGCCCGTCTCGTAGAGCAACACGTCCTCGTCGGACTCGACGACGACGAGTCCGGGCTCATCGAGTCGCCCGGCCAGCCAGTCGGTGGTGACCAGCACCTCCGGGTGGGCGTAGGCGTTGATCTTGGGGTCGGGATCGTGCGCGGCGATGGGCATGCGGTGGTCCTCGGCTGGACGGATGGTCCTGATCGGTGTTCGGTGCCGGATGGGTGACGGACGCGCTTCGGTTACGTTCGGTGGCGCACGACGACGACCCGTCCGGTGGAGCATGACGACGCGTCGTCGACCGGTGTCGGACGACGCCGATCGACCGCCTCCACACCCCCACGGTAGGAGCCCACGCCGATGTCCTTGCCAGCCAACCTTGCGAACGTGGTGAACGACTTCGCCTCCGCCCCGCCGGAGTTGCGGGTCGAACTGCTCGTCGAACACACCGACAAGGTCCCACCGCTCCCCGAGCACCTCGAGGGCCAGCAGGAGGCGTTCGAGCAGGTCGAGGAATGCCAGACCCCCTTCTTCCTCCTGACCGAGGTCGACGACGACCAACGCGTCGCGGTGTGGTTCGACTGTCCGCCGCAGGCTCCGACCACCCGTGGGTTCGCCGGCATCCTCGCGGCGGGACTCAACGGTGCGACCGTGGACGAGGTGCTCGCCGTGCCCGATGACTTCCACCACGAGCTCGGGCTCGCCCAGGTCATCAGTCCGCTACGGATGCGGGGCATGGATGCGATCCTGTTCCGACTCAAGCGCCAGCTGCGCGAACGGTCGACCGCCGGCTGACGACACCGTCAGTCCCAGACCCGGTCGAGTCGCCAGGTCTCGCCGCGGCGGACCAGTTCGTAGACCCCCCGGGTGGGTACGCCGTTGCGGGCCTCCACCCGCCACAGATCCGTGCGCTCGAGCCGTTCCGGCAGTCCGTCGCCCCGCTGCCACCAACCCTCGTCCTCGTACCAGTGGCCGAGGACCGACAACACGCGGTAGCGCTGGCCACGCCAGCGGAACGCCGCCGGGGCGTCCACCCCGGGTTCGACGGCGAGTTCCACCTCCTCGAGGCGTTCGCGGTAGCGCTTGGTCATGCGTCATCTCCTCCTCGAGCAGCCGGAACCGGGAGGTGACCGGAACCGGAACGTTGCGGTCGAACGTGTGTTCGATCGAAGGAGCCGACCGTACGTCCGGGGTGCGACACCCGCCAGCGGCGTGGCGTGGGCGCTCGAACAGCGCTCGCGTCCCACCCGACAGCGCGCGACACCGCTTGACGCGCCCGGGACGGTCGACCAGCCTCAGCGGCCCGGCCCGGACGCCGGTGCGCCCACGGTCGATCGACGAGGATCGACATCGGCGGCGACCCAGGGGAACGATGTGGCCAATCAGGACGTGACACGACGGTTCGGTGACGACGACTACAACAAGCGCGGTGTGCTCAAGAAGAAGATCTACGAGGCGGAACTCGCCCGTCTGCAGGTCGAACTGGTCAAGCTCCAGCACTGGGTCAAGGAGACGGGCCAGCGCATCGTGATCGTGTTCGAGGGCCGCGACGCCGCCGGCAAGGGCGGCGTGATCAAGCGCATCTCCGAGCGGACCAACCCGCGGGTGGTCCGCACCGTCGCGCTCGGGGTCCCCTCCGACCGCGAGAAGACGCAGTGGTACTTCCAACGCTACGTCGAGCAGCTCCCCGCGGCCGGGGAGATCGTGCTGTTCGACCGCTCCTGGTACAACCGCGCCGGCGTCGAACGGGTCATGGGATTCGCCACGGAGGACCAGGTCCGCGAGTTCATGCGCACCTGCCCGGAGTTCGAACGCATGCTGGTGCGGGCCGGGATCCCGATCATCAAGTACTGGTTCTCGGTCAGCAACGACGAGCAGGAACGTCGCTTCCAGGCCCGCAACGAGGACCCGACCAAACGGTGGAAGCTGTCGCCGATGGATCTGAAGTCGCGCGAGTTGTGGCAGGAGTTCTCCCGCGCCAAGGACGAGATGTTCAACCACACCGACATCAAGCAGGCCCCGTGGTGGGTCGTCGACGCCGACGTCAAACGCCATGCGCGACTCAACTGCATCGCGCACCTGCTGGATCAGTTCGACTACGACGACCGGACCCCCGATCCGATCGACATGGAGGCCCGCCCGGAGCAGAACCTGGGCTACGTCCGCCCACCACTCGAGGACCAGACCTTCGTCCCCGAGCGCTACTGACAGCCCGGCTCCCTCAGGCGTCGGGGGGGTCGACGGGCCGGTCCGCCCGCAGGAGCAGTTCGGTGGCGAGTTCGTCGGCGACCTGCTCCAGCGGTTCACCCGCGACGATGCGGCCGTTGGCCGCCGCCAGCAGCGTCGTGCTGAGGTGCGCGGGCAGCGGTTCGATCGCGACGCGGACCGCGTCGAGATCGTCGGTGTCCGCACGCAGTTGGGGCAGCGGCACGAACGCCGGGAAGACCCGCAGGTCATCGGTCAACGGCCGCAGCCCCGCCTGCCAGGCGGCGCCGTCGGTCGCGGTGGTCAGCCCGGCGAGACAGTCCCCCGCCGCCACGCCGAGCACCGCGTCCCGGGGGCTGGCGGCCAGCACCGGCTGGTCGCTGCGCACGCTGTAGGCCGACAGCACCGCCCGTAGACCGTCGCGCCGTGACGCGAACTCGTCGTCGACACAGATGACCTCGTCGGGCCGTTCGGCCAGCCGGGTCGCCAACTGCGACACGGTCGTGAGCTCGGCCCCGGCGTCCTCGTCGGCGACCACGAACGCGAACGTCGCGTTGGCCGGCGGTTCGTCGGGCGTCTCCCCGAACACGGGCCGCAGCCACTCGATCCCGCGCACGGCGTCCTCCTCGGCGACGGCGCGGTAGCTCGCCTCCGGATCGCCGGGCGGATCCGGCAGCCCGAGCGTCTCGAGCCAGGCCTCACCGGTGTAGGCGGGCCGCATCTCCACCGCACCCTGCTCCAGTGCCCGGCGTGCGTCGCGCGCCTCGGAGAACGCGACCACCTCGGCACCGTGGCCGGCTCGACGCAGCAGTGCGGTCAGGGTGTGGGCGAGCAGTGCGGTCTCCGGATCCGGACCGGCCGCGACGCGCACGGCGCGGACCTGATCGTCGGGCTCGGCATCGCCGCCGTCGACCGTGCAGGCCGTCAGCAGCACCGCCAGGAGCAGACACAGGACACGCTTCATGGGCGCAGGCTACGTCCGTGGCGGTGGACCGCGCGCACGGTGCCGTTCCGTACCCTCGCCGCACGCTCACCCGGTCCCGTACCCATCGGATTCCACCGTGCGTCCCTCCCCCTCGTCGACGCGACGATCCCGACCCGCCGGACGGCGGACCGCGGCCGTGCTGACCGTCGGTGCCCTGCTGCTCGCCGCGTGCGCGGACGGCGACGCCGAGCCGGACCCCGCCGCGCAGGCCGGTACCGGGCTCGAGGACACCACGGAGCTGTCCATCGCGATCGCCAGCTTCGACCTCGCCGCGGGCGAGGACCGGCGACTGCTCGCCGGGGTGTTCACCCCCGAACGGCAGCTGCTCGGGTTCGGCGACGTGACCTTCCAGCTCGGCTTCCTCGGTGACGGCTCCGATCCGGAGACGGAGATCGACCAGCAGGTCGCCGCCCCGTTCCTGCCGGTCGCCGGCATGGAACCGGCCGCCACCTTCGACACCCCGACCCTGCTGGAGGATCCCGACAGCCAGGGTGTCTACGCCGGGCAGGTCGACTTCGACGAGCCGGGCATCTACGGCCTCCGGGTCATCGCCGAGCTCGAGGACGGCCGCCAGCTGGAGGGCAACACCACCTTCAACGTGGCCGCGGAGCGCGAGGTCTTCGACGTCGGTGAGCAGGCGCCACGGACCGAGAACCTCACCATCGCCGACGTCGAGGCGGGCCGGGTCGCACCGGTCGCGGTCGACTCCCGCGCACAGGCCGAGGACGCGGAGATCCCCGACCCGCAGCTGCACGACAAGACCGTCGCCGGCAGCATCGAGGCAGGTCGTCCCGTGGTCGTGGCGATCACGACACCGGTCTACTGCGCGAGCCGGTTCTGCGGACCGCTGACCACGGTCATGGCGGAGCTGGCCGACGACTACGCGGACCGGGCGGACGTCATCCACATCGAGGTCTGGGAGGATTTCGAGGAGCAGCAACTCAATGCCGCCGCGGCCGAGTGGATCCAGACCCAGGCCGGTGGCAACGAGCCGTGGGTGTTCCTGGTGGACGGGGACGGCACCATCATGGCGCGCTGGGACAACGTGCTCGACACCGATGAACTCGTGGCCATGCTCGACGAGCTGCCCGTCATCGGTGCGGCCCAGGCCCTGGGTGACTGACGTCATGACCGAACCGACCCCCCCGGACGAGACCGGCACCGAGACCGGTGCCGACACCACCGCCCACGCGGCGGTCGAGCCGATCGTGGACTTCTCCCGTACCGCCCGCCGGCTGCGGCTGGTGCTCAGCACGATCCTCAGCGCCGCGGTCGTGCTGTGGCTCGTCATCGGGTTCGTCGGCGATGGCCTCGAGCCGCGGCTGCTCGCCGAACTGCTCGGACTCGGGCTGCTGCTCGCCTTCGCCGTGGAGGTCGTCGTCGTCGGCGGAGCCGCGTTGCGCGGGCTGTTGCGTGCCGGCGAGCGCGGTGACCGGCTCGCCAGTGCGGACGTGGCCCTGCTCCCGCCGCAACTGACGCGCCGGCGTCGCCGCTGAGGGCGGGAACCCGGCCTACAGCGCCGGATCGCCCAGATCGAGCCGCAACGAGGCCAGCACCCGGGTGATCTCCCCACCGACCGACTCGATGTCGAGGGGCACCTTGACGTCGTGCTGCGGGTAGAGCTCACCCGCGGAGGTGTCGGTCAGACTCGACCGCCAGCCGCGGTGCTCGAGGTAGTCCCCGAGCGCGAACGACCAGCTCAACACCGCGGCATCGTCGTAGTCGTGGAGCACGAAGGTCAGGAAGCTGTTGAACGGCAGCGACCACATCCGCCCGCCACGCCGCGACGAGCCCTGGCGTCGGAACCCGAGCATCTCGAGTTGATCGTCGAACGTCACGGCGTCCTGCTCGTCGCCGCCGGACGTGCCACGGCGCGGGGCTGGGCCTTGCTCCACCTCGACCTCCGGGTCGTCGATCCGCGACCGTGACGGGTCTGCGGCCGACCAGACGGGGCCGGCTCCACGGTTCGCGCTGCCCGCCATCGTAGGCTCGGTCCATCATGCGCATGAGCTTCCTCGCCTCCCCCCGCACGGCGTCGATCGTCGTCGGGCTGGTCGTGCTCGCGTTGATCCCGATCGCCCTGGTCGCGGTGATCGATGGCGACGGTGACGGGGAGACCGACGATCCGACCGAGGCGGCGGCGAGCAGCGACGACGCACCGGTGACCCGTGACGAGCTCGCGGCGCTCGAGCGCCGCATGCTGGTGCTGGAGGACCGCGACGAACGACGCGGGGAGGAATTCGCCACCCTGCGTGACGACGTCGAAGCGGCCACGGCGACACTGGCCGAGTTGGACGCGGACGATCTGCCCGGCGCGATCGCCGCGATCGACGACCAGTTGGCGGAACTCGTGGACACGTTGACGGTGCTCGACGAGGAACTCGCGGTCGTGGCGGGTGACGTCGCCGGGCAACGCGCCGAACTGGACGCCACGGCGGGCGAGCTGCGCGGCGCGATCGACGAGGTCCGCGGTGGTATCACGACACTGCGCGGCGATCTCGACCGCACCGGCGGCAACGTCGAGGTGCTGCGGGGTGAGGTCGCGACCCTGCGCGACCGGCTCGACCGCCTCCAGCGGGGCGGCTGAGCCGCTCGCCGGTCCGCACGCCGTACCCTCACCGTGCGCCGCGGCCGGCCGGTCCCGACCGTGTGCCCGGCGCCCGTGACGAAAGCGCGAACGTGGGTGACGGCACGTTGGACCAGCTCACCGACCCGGTCCGGGTCGGCGATCGGTACGTGCTGGGCGAGGTCATCGGCCGCGGCGGGACGGCCCGCATCCACCGGGCCCACGACGAGGTGCTCGACCGCAACGTGGCCGTCAAGGTGCTGCACCCCCACCTCGCACAGGACCCGGCGTTCCTCGCCCGGTTCCGACGCGAGGCCCAGGCGGCCGCCGCGCTGTCGCACCCGAACGTCGTGGCCGTCCACGACTGGGGCGAGACGGACACCGGTGCCTACCTGGTGCTGCAGTTGATCGACGGCGTGTCGCTGCGTGCCGTGCTCGACGAGCGGGGCGCGCTGGACCCGGCCGAGGCGCTGGCCGTGATCGCACCCGCCGCGGCGGGGCTCGCCGCGGCCCACGCCGCCGGGCTCGTCCACCGGGACGTCAAGCCGGAGAACATCCTCATCGGTCGCGACGGGGTGGTCCGCGTCACCGATTTCGGACTCGCCCGGGCCGCCGCCAGTGCCACCTCGACGTTCGGGGCGGACGTCCTGGTCGGCTCGCCGCACTACCTCTCGCCCGAGGCCGTCCACGGCCGGCCGCTGGATCCCCGGGCGGACGTCTACGCGTTGGGGATCATGCTGGTCGAATGCGTCACCGGTGCGCCGCCCCACGAGGCCGATTCGCCCTTCGCGACCGCGATGCAACACACCCTGCACCCGGTCCCCGCCCCGTCGACGGTGCGTCCGGAACTCGGCACCGTGCTCGACGAGGTGGTCGCGATCGCCACGGCCATGGACCGTGACCGGCGGTATGCGGACGCCGAGCGTTTCGCGAAGGCGTTGAGCATCGCGGTGCCGGGACGGGCGGCCCAGATCGTGACGCCGGGTGCGGACACGCCGCGGGCCGTGACCAGCCGCGGTGACGACGATGCCGACGGCGAGGCCGGGGACGGGACCGGCGACGTCAGCGGGAACGATGCCGGCGCGACACCGCGGCGGACCACGTCGCGCATGCCACGGATCGACCGGGACGCGCCGACCCAGTTGGTCGTCGCCATGCCCCCGGCAGCCACGACCCCGGACGCCGCCCCCCCGGGCGCGGACCCCGACCCGGCGGCGCGGTGGTCGTCCACCCCACCACCACCCCCACCGCCGGGCTCCCGACGCCCGGACGACGGTGCGCAGGCCGACGGGCCGGAGCCGGTGGGGCGCGACGTCCCCGTCCCCGAGTCGGACGACGAACCCGATGTGGCCGCCGACGAACCGCACCGTTCGTCCGGCCGCCGACGCCGTGGCCGGGGCTGGCTCGTGTTCCTCCTGGTCGTGCTGCTGCTCGGTGGGTCCGCGGCGGCGGGCTACCTCGTCTACGACCGGGTCCTCGCCCCGGTGACCGACGTGCCGTCCGTGCTCGGTGAACCCGCGGCCGCCGCCGGCGACACGCTGACGGCCGCCGGGTTCGAGGTCGCCGTCGACGGCGATCGACCGTTCGACCTCGACGTGCCCGAGGGGCATGTCATCGACCAGGACCCGCAGGGCGCGATCCGCCAGGGCGCGACCGTGACCCTGGTGTTGTCCGCCGGCCCGCGGCCGGTCACCCTCCCCGACCTGGTCGGCGAGGCCCGCGACGACGCGCTGGACGTGCTCGCCGCCGACGGACTCGAGGTCGTCGTCAGCGACCGGTTCGACGAACAGGTGCCGACGGGCATCGTGCTGGAGACCCTGCCGGGAGCCGACGCGGTCGTCGACGAGGGTTCGACCATCGAACTCGTCGTCAGCGCCGGCCCGACACCCATCACGGTGCCCGATCTGGTCGGGTCGGGGCTCGCCGACGCCGAGGACGTCCTCGACGGGCTGGGACTGGAACTCGAGGTCGTCGAACGGCGCTTCGACGACCAGCCGGCGGGTCGGATCATCGGCCAGGAACCCGGTGCGGAGGCGACGCGGTTCGGCGGCGACACCATCGAGGTGGTGGTGTCCGAGGGCCCGCGTCCGGTCGAGGTCCCGGGCGTGCGCGGCGAACGCGTGGCCGACGCCGTGGCCACCATGGAGGCCCTCGGTCTCCGCGTCGAGGTGGAACGTCGCGGCGGCTTCGGTGCGCTGCTGAACCCCGGTCGCGTCTACGACCAGGATCCCGCTCCAGGCAGCAGCCGGCCGGTCGGTGACCAGATCCTGCTCTACGCCTACAACGACTGAGACCACCGTCGGTCCACCCCGGATGCCCGCGGGGCCACGCCGGTCAACGCAGCTCGATCTCCGCCGGATGCGCGATGACGATCTGGAACACGTCGTCACGCACGCGGAGCCGGCCCCGGACACACATCTCGCGGCCCTCCCACGAGGCGTCCGGACGGACGTCGAACCGCTCGGTCACGTCCTCGTAGACCACGACGTCGAACCGGTCGGGATCGGGATGGGGCTCGTTGAGGTTGATGAAGGTCGGAGCCCCGCCCACCTCGGGTTCGAACGCCACCCGGGCCACGACCCCCGTCACGGCCGTCACCTGTCCGGCCCGTAGCGACGACGCATCGGCGGCCACCGGATCCTCGCAGGTCGGTGCCGGTGCCCCGCCGAGACCGCCGACACCGCCGATGCGGGCGAGGCCGAAGGCGACCACCACGACGATGGCCAGCCCGATACCCGCGAACGTGCGGAGTCGATCACGATCCATGGGCCCACGGTACGGGGTACGGCGGCGGGTGCACCCGGCACCCACGGATCAACCCGGCTCGACGATCGGTCCCGCGGCCGGGCGGATCGACGCCCGCTCGTCGGCGACGTCGAGATCGTCGCCGTCGGCCGGATGTCCCCGCAGCGCCACACCGGACAGCGCCGGGTCGTCGCGTTCCGTGCCGGGCACGGTCTCCAGGATCTCGAGGCGGATGGCGGTCGTGAGCAGCGGCTCGTCGAGTTCGACGATCTGCGGCTCGAGCCCCTGATCCAGCAGGCTCACGGGGAGCACCACGGCCCCGTCGAACACCAGTTGCCCGCGCTGGACCCGTCCGGCGGCGGCGTAGTCGTCGGGTGAGGCCTGATCGCCGTTGTCGATGATCACCGCGGTGACCCAGGCCGGCCGGTCGAGCACCAGGTCGACCTTCTCGACCAGCCCATCGGGCAGATCGGCGAGCTCGCCGTGCCACGAGCTCGCCGGATCGCCGTCGACCAGTTCTCGGGGTGTGAAGGCACGCCCATCCTCGGTGGCCCTCGTGGTCAGTGTCGCCACGTCGCTGAGGACGAGCCGCTGCGGCTCCTGCGGGTAGGCGGCCGCGTCGAACGAGGCCTCGGGGATGTCCGCGGCGCGTGCGAATGGCCCCACCTCGACGACGACCAACACGCCGAGCACGACGGCGACGACGGCACCGATCGCGAACACGGCCAGCGCCCACCGACGCCCCAACCGGGCGCCGTCCGGCACTCCCGACCAGACCCGGTCTGCCCGGCGTGGCTGCGGGCCGACGGTGACCGGTGTCGTCGGGTCGTCGAGATCGACCCCGCACGCGGCACACAGCAGCCGACCGGCGTGGTTCATGGACCCGCACCCGGCGCACGTCCGGGCCCGGGACCCGATGGCAGCGTCGGACGCGGTGGTCGGCGTCGGCTCGGTCGGTGACACGTCGGGCACTCGTTTCGCAGTGACTCGATCGATCAGGCTCCAGGCCCGCCCACGGGCCGCGGGGTGCATCCGGTCGTGCCGTGCGACGTGTGCCGGGTCGCGGGCGACCGCCCGGATGGCGGCAGAGCGTAGGCCGGTTGGAGCGCGTCGCGCGCACGGTGCTAGCATCCCGGCCATGACACATCTCGACGACCGCCCCGCCGCCCCCCACCACGGGTGCGGCCGTGGCCCCGGCTATGGGTACGGCTTCATCGCCGGCCCGGAGTTTCCGTGGCCCGGGGACGGGCGTGCGTCGTCGTAGACACCACACACACCAAGCGCTCGTAACCCCGGGGTCCACTGGCCACCGGGGTTTTCTTTTTCCGCGGGACACGGCCCATCGCGACCCCGTCACCGAACCCCGGTCCACGCCGACCGGAGCGCGGTGACCAACACGCACCAACGGAGAACGAGCCATGACGAGGGAGGACACCACGATGGTCGTGGTCATGCGTTCAGGCGCGACGGACACCGATGTCGACAAGGTCGTCAAGGCCATCGCGGAGGTCGGCGGCGACGCCTTCGTCTCGCGGGGCAAGAACCAGACCATCGTCGGTCTGGTCGGCGACCTCACCCAGTTCGCGGAGATGCCACTGCACGCCTTCCCGGGCGTGGAGGACGTCATCCGGGTGTCCAAGCCCTACAAGCTGGTGAGCAACGACGCCCACCCCCGCCCGTCCACGGTCTGGGTCGGTGACAGTCCGATCGGTCGGGAGACGGTGACGCTGATCGCGGGCCCGTGCGCGGTGGAGACCGAGGAGCAGACCGCCGACGCCTGTGCGATGGCCAAGGACGCGGGTGCCACCATCCTGCGCGGCGGTGCCTACAAGCCGCGCACGTCGCCGTACGCCTTCCAGGGGCTCGGCGAGACGGGGCTCGACATCCTGCACGACGTGTCCCGGGATCTCGGGCTGCCGTTCGTCACCGAGGTCGTCACCCCCGCCGACGTGGAGACGGTCGCGGCCAAGGCCGACATGCTGCAGGTGGGTGCCCGCAACATGCAGAACTTCCAGCTGCTCAAGGAGGTCGGCATGGCGGGCAAGCCGGTGCTGCTCAAGCGCGGCCTGACCGCCACCATCGACGAGTGGATCATGGCGGCGGAGTACATCGCCCACACCGGCAACCTGCAGGTGGTGCTGTGCGAGCGGGGCATCCGCACCTACGAGCCGATGACGCGCAACACGCTCGACGTCTCCGCCGTCCCGGTCGCGCAGTCGCTGACCCACCTGCCGGTGATCATCGACCCTTCGCACTCCGGCGGCAAGCGCGAGCTGGTGATGCCGCTGATCCGGGCGGGCATCGCCGTCGGTGCCGACGGCATCATCGTGGACGTGCACCCGCGTCCCGAGGTGGCACTGTGCGACGGGCCGCAGGCGCTGATCAAGGACGACATCCTGTCGCTGCGTGACACGATGGTGAAGTTCGCGACGGCCGCCGATCGGCAGATGGCCACGCCGAGCAAGGACCACAGCGCCGGTGCCTGGGGGCGCTCGGCGGCGAACTGACCGCTAGGCCCGACGCGTCGCCGACGCCTCCGGGATCGACGCCGCCAGCGCGGCGTCGATCCCGGTCGTCAACAGCTCCGGATAGCGCTCCAGCGCCCGGGGGTCGGTGACCACCGTGTCGCTGCGCGCCGACTGCAGCAACGCCAGGGTCAGCGAGGTGTCCACGCCGCCGATCAGTCCGGCGGCGGTCGCCAGTGCCTCGGGCGGCAGGTAGGGCAGCGGGAGCGCGCGTCGCGGTCCGAGACCGAGCGCCGTGCGCGTCCTGGCGACCAGCGCCGCGAACGTGACGACCTCCGGTCCCCCGACCTCCAGCACGGCCCGGGCCACCTCGCGGTCATCGATCACCGCCATGATGACGGCCAACAGGTCGGTCAGGGCGATGGGCTGCGTCCGCGCCTGCGTCCAGGGGGTCTCGAGTTGCAACGGCGAGCGGGCCGCGGCGACGAGCAGTGCGAGCGACGCACTACCGCGGCCGAGCACGATCCCGGCGCGCAGCTCGGTCACGGGCACCGATCCGGCCCGCAGTTCCTCGCCGACCTGCTGCCGCGCGTAGAGGTGCTCGGACACCGACGCGAGCTGCTCCTCGTCGACCAGCCCCCCGATGTAGATGATGCGGCGCACACCCGCGAGTTCGGCCGCGTCCCGGAATGCGACGGCCGCCGCCCGTTCACGTTCGACGAGCCCGCCCAGCCGTTCGGCCATCCCGTGGACCAGGAAGAACGCGAGCGCACAGCCGTCCGCCGCACGGAACACCGCCTGGTCGTCCTCGACCGCACCACCGACGATCTCGACCTGCGAACGCCAGTCGGCCCGCAGCCGGCCGGGATCCCGGACCAGGCAGCGAACCTGATGCCCCGCGGCCAACAGCCGCGGCACGAGCGCGCCACCGACGAATCCCGTCGCTCCGGTCACCAGTACACGCACGTCATCGACTCCTCATCGTCGTGGTCGCCGCCCGCACGGCGGCCATGTCATCATCGGTCGCGCAGGCTGGTCACCAGGGCGTCCGCGGCCCGGCCGGCCCCCGCGGCGTCGACATCGAGGTGGGTGACGAGCCGCAACAGGTGCGGTCCCATCGCGCCGACGCCGATGCCGTCCGCGGCGAGTTCGGCGACGATCCCGCTCGCGGGTCGGGGCCCGGTGTCGACGTAGACGATGTTGGTCGCCACGTTGTCGAGATCCACGGAGCCCGGGACCGCGTCGGCCAGCCGCTCGGCGATCGTCCGGGCATTGGCATGGTCGTCGGCCAGACGCTCGACGTGGTGGTCCAGGGCGTGGAGCCCGGCGGCGGCGAGCACGCCGACCTGGCGCATCGCGCCGCCGAGCCGCCGGCGCCACCCGCGCGCCGCGTCGATGACGTCGGTGTCACCGATGGCCAGTGATCCCACGGGAGCACCGAGCCCCTTGGACAGACACACGCTGAACGCACTGAAGGTCCCGCCGACCGCCGCGGGGTCGTCGCCCGTGGCGACCAGCGCGTTGAACAGCCGTGCCCCGTCGCCGTGCAGGGCCACGCCCCGCTCGTCGGCCAGGGCCCGCAGCGTCTCCAACCTCGCCAGACCGTGGAAGGTGCCGCCCCACCGGTTGGTGGTCTCCTCCACGGAGATGGCCGTCAGGGTCGTGTAGGGGAAACTCGTCGGTCGGAACGCGGCGCGCACGCGATCGACGTCGAGTCGCCCGAGATCCCCGTCGACCGTCCGGAACTGCACGCCGGCGCTGAGGGCGACCGCACCCTCCTCGTAGGCGACGACGTGGGCATCGGATTCGCAGATGACCTCGGTGCCCGGTCGGGTCAACGACCGCATGAGCACCATGGTGGCCATGATCCCCGAGGGGGTGAACAGCGCGGCCTCGCGGCCGAACGTCGCCGCCGCCCGCTCCTCGAGTGCACGGACGGTCGGGTCCTCGCCGTAGACGTCGTCACCGACCTCGGCATCAGCCATGGCGCGGCGCATGGCCGGGGTCGGCGCGGTCAGCGTGTCGGAACGCAGATCGATGGCGAACGGCATCAGGACTCCTCGGCACGGGCGGTGACCGACCGGTCGGACTCGGCCGGACGGTGCAGGTCCGGTGGTGGCACCTCGTCGGCCGCGACGGTGGCGAGCAGGTCCCGCACACCGGGTCCCGCGGCGAGTAGCTCCGGGACCCGACGCTCGCCCACGTCGCGCAGGTGGTGACTGACCCGTCCCCCGGCTTCGGTCACCAGCAGCGCGCCGGCGGCCCAGTCCCAGATCTCGAGTCCGACCTCCAGGAAGGCGTCCACGCGGCCGGCCGCCACCCAGGCGAGATCCAGCGCCGCGGAGCCGCCACGCCGGACGTCGCGGACCCGCGTCAGCAGATCGGCGACGAAGCGCCCCTGCTCGGCCCGCACGACCGGGTCGTAGGCGAAGCCGGTCGCCACCAGCGTGGCGGCCAACTGGTCCGGCGCGGTCACCTCGAGTCGATCGCGCCCGAGCCATGCGCCGCCGCCCCGGACGGCCGTGAAGGTCTCGTCGCGGGTGGGGTCGTGAACCACGGCGACGCAACCACCGTCGGCGTCGACCGCCGCGATCGACACCGCCCAGGTCGGGATGCCGTAGAGGAAGTTGACGGTGCCATCGAGCGGGTCGACCACCCAGGTCACCCCGGACCGCGACGTCCGCGATGCGCGGTCCTCCTCCCCCACCAGGCCGTCGTCCGGGCGGGACGCGAACAGTCGCCGGGCGATCAGCGCCTCGCTGGCCCGATCCGCCGCGGACACGGGGTCGGTGGCGGAGGTCTTGGTCCCCACCTCGAGGTCGGCTCCCGCGGCGAGTCGGTCGGCGGCGTCGAGCAGCAGCGCGCCGGCATCCCGTGCCACCTCGACGGCCAGGTCGAGCAGCAGCCGGTGTTCCGCGACCGCCACCTCGACTCCTGACACACCGGCAACCCGACGGGACGCGACGGCGACCCCGTCCGGAGCCTATGGCCAGCGCATCGGCGTGTGCCGCCACCTAGGTTGGGGGGGCGACGAGACCCGACGAGGAGAGCTTCCGTGAGCGTCCGCATCCTGGCCATCGATGAGGGCACGACCGGTGTCCGCGGCTTCATCATGGACGAGGGCGGCACGACCCTCGGGCGTGGCTACCGCGAGTTCACCCAGCACTTCCCCAAACCCGGCTGGGTCGAGCACGACGCGCAGGAGATCTGGCAGGCCACCACCGATGCGTGCGCCGCCGCGCTCGACGACGCCGGTGTGCGGGCCGACGAGGTGACCTGCATCGGCATCACCAACCAGCGCGAGACCGCCGTGGTCTGGGACCGGGCCACGCTCGAGCCGATCCACCACGCCATCGTCTGGCAGGACCGGCGTACGGCGGGCGCATCCGACCGGCTGAAATCGGCGGGGCACGGCGTCCAGATCCGCAAGAAGACCGGGCTGGTCGTCGACGCGTACTTCTCGGGCACGAAGGTGGCCTGGATCCTCGACGAGGTCGCGGGGGCACGCGAGCGTGCGGAGGCCGGCGAGCTGGCCTTCGGCACGATCGACACCTGGCTGGTGGCGCAGCTCACCGGCGGGCGCGAGCATGTCACCGAGCCGTCGAACGCGTCGCGCACGATGCTCTACGACGTCCGCCGCGGGCGTTGGAGCACCACGATGCAGGATCTGCTCGACGTCCCGGCCAGCATGCTCCCCGAGGTCCGCGACTCGGCCGGCGACTTCGGCACCACCGATCCGGAGGCGTTCCTCGGGATCACCGCGCCGATCACCGGCATCGCCGGTGATCAGCAGGCGGCGCTGTTCGGCCAGGGAGCCTGGGAGCCGGGCACCTCGAAGAACACCTACGGCACCGGCTCGTTCATGCTGCTCAACACCGGCCACGACGCGGTCGACACCGAGCACGGCCTGTTGACCTCGGTCGCCTGGCAACTCGACGGCATCCCGACCTACGTGCTCGAGGGTGCGATCTTCGTCACCGGTGCCAGCGTCCAGTGGCTGCGCGATCAGCTCGGGATCATCGACTCGGCCGAGCAGACCGAAGCCATGGCGGCCGAGTTGCCCGACGGCAACGAGGGCGTCTACCTGGTGCCCGCATTCGCCGGGCTCGGGGCCCCGCACTGGGACCAGTACGCGCGCGCCGCGCTGGTCGGCATGACGCGCGGGACCGATCGACGCCACCTGGCCCGGGCTGCGCTCGAGGCGATGGCCTACCAGACCGTCGACGTGGCGGAACTGATGGAGCGCGAATCGAAGCAGGACCTGCAGGAGTTGCGGGTCGACGGCGGCGCGTCCGCGAACGACGTGTTGTGCCAGCTCCAGGCCGACCTGCTGGGCGCGCCGGTGCTCCGGCCGAAGAACACGGAGACGACCGTGCTGGGCGCGGCATTCCTGGCGGGGCTCGGGGCCGGCGTGTGGTCGTCGACCGACGAGTTGGCGGACGTCTGGCAGCTCGACCGCCGCTACGAGCCCGACATGGACCGTGCCCAGCGTCGTCGGCTGCTGGACGGGTGGCGGGCCGCGGTCGACCGGTCCAAGGGCTGGGCACACGTCGTCGAGGGGTGAGCCGGAGCGGCCGGTCGCCGGTGGGCGCGGCCGGTTTTCCACAGCGACGGGATCCACTGTGGGATCGGGTCGTCGCCGGGCGAGGATGGGGGTCCATCACCATCCACCCGGAGGTCCATCGTGCTGCCCGATCCCGAGCTGTTCCGATTCGAGGACGCCGAGCAGGTCCTGCTCGACCTGACCCACCACGACCTGGAACGCGACGGTCGCGCCCGGCCCCACCTGCTGGCCTTCGCCGGTGACCGGATCGTCGCCCTCGTCGGGGTGCGCCCGTTCGGGGCCGGCGAGGCGCTCCAGGCGCTCGTCGAGCTGCTGAGCCTGCTGTTGCACCTCGACGTCGACCGGCTGGCGATGTCCCTGCCGGGACGGGCCTGGTCACTCGCTGATCCGATCCCACCGGTGAGCGACGATGTCGATCTGCGCACGCCCGTACTCCTGACGATCATCGCCGACGGCCACCGCGACGACCGGCCCGCCGTCGTGTCCAGCACCCTGCATCCGTTCGGCTGGTCGGACGGCGGTTGGGAACTCGGGGCACCCTTCCGCAGCGACGAACCGGCCGACGGTGAGGTCCATCGTGCGTTGGCCGTCCTGCTCGCCGAGCGACACGAGCTGGCCGCCGGCGCGGACGCCATGCTGCTCGCGGCACAGCTCGGTCGGGTGCTGCTGCTCGGTCACGACCTCGTACTGGAACCGGAGGCGATGCGCCTGCTGGGCACGAAGGCAGGCGTGTAGGTGCCGTACCCTCGGCGGCCCCCGCACCACGAGGATCTCCGATGGCCGAACCGACCCCGCAACGCGTGGAACTGACCGACGCGGAATGGCGTGCACGGCTCACCGACGAGCAGTACCAGGTCCTGCGCCGACAGGGCACGGAGCGGCCCTTCACCGGCGCGTACTGGGACGAACGGGCCGCCGGCAACTACCGGTGCGCCGGCTGCGGCACGGAGCTGTTCAGCTCCTCGACCAAGTTCGACGCCCACTGCGGTTGGCCGAGCTTCTACGCGCCGACCGATGCGGCGGCGGTCGAGGAGCACGAGGACCGCAGCCTCGGGATGCGCCGCATCGAGGTCACCTGCGCGGGTTGTGGCGGCCATCTCGGGCACGTGTTCGACGACGCGCCGGATCAGCCGACGGGCCTGCGCTACTGCATCAACTCGGCGTCGCTCGAACTCGAGCGCGAGTAGACAGCTCGAACTCGAGCGCGAGTAGACAGGTCGAGCTCGAGCGCGACCAGACAGCCAGGCGCGTCAGCCCGCGGCGCGACGCTGCTCGTCGGTCATCGCGTCGTTCGACGGGCTCTCGACCGGCTCGTCGGCGAAGTCGTTGGACACGTCGACGTCGCCGGACTTGACCTTCGAGGCGTACTCGTCGACGTACTCCTGCCCGGAGAGCAGCATGATCTCGTACATCAGCTCGTCGGTCGCGGAGCGCAGCACGAACGGGTCGGTGCGCCGGTCGCGGAAGCGCGACAGGTCCAGCGGACGTCCGTAGCGCACGGTCACCGGTTCGCGGCGCGGCAGGTAGGAGCCGGTCGGCATGGCCTGTTCGGTGCCGGCCACCGCGCAGGGGATGATCGGGACGTCGGCTTCCAGCGCCATGCGCACGGGACCGGTCTTGCCGCGGTACAGCCGCCCGTCCGGGCTGCGGGTCCCTTCCGGGTAGATGCCGAGCAGGTCACCACGGCCCAGGATCTCCACGCCGGTCTTGAGGCTGTCCTCGCCCTGGCCACCGCCGCCACGGTGCACCGGCACGACACCCGTGCCCTTGAAGAACCATCGGGTGCGCCAGGAGTCCCAGTAGTCGGCCTTGCCCAGGAAGTAGACGGGGCGCGGCACGTTCATGGGTAGGACGATGGAATCAACGAACGACAGGTGGTTGCACGCGAGGATCGCCGGCACCCGGTCGGGGACGTGTTCGATGCCCTCGAGCTGGACGTGCAGGTAGGGGTTGACCACCGGCGGCAGCACCTTGCGCAGCGCTCGGTACATCCGTGGTGCGTCGCTCATGCCAGCCACAGATGGCTCCTCGCGCGTCGGCTCCCGGGTGGACGGTCCCCTCGAGCGGCGTCATCGACGCCGTGCAGACCGGATGATCCCCGCGGACCACGGCCGATGCGGCAGGAGGAGCCCGTCGCAGCTTGTAGCCTACGGCCTGCACCCGAAGGGCGCGAGTGTCGAACCCCGACCGTGCGGCCGACAGAGGTTGGAGAACCGGTGGCTGAGGAACTCGGTACGTGGCCACCCGAGCAGGCGACGGTGCTGCTCGAGGTGTTGCAGAAGGCGGGCATCAAGCCCGACGCGAAACGCACCCGCGAGGGTGTGATCGTCACCGTGCCCGACGAGGCCGCCGACGACGCGCACCGCGAGCTGGTCGCCAACATGGATGCGATCGCCCGGGCCGCCAAGCGTGAGCGACCCAAGTCGGGGCAGGCCCGCAAGGCCCGACCGGTCAAGGGAGCCGATCACCCGAGCGACAAGCAACGCCAACGGGAGATGGCCACCGAGCGGCTCAAGGGTGCGCGCACCCCGCTGATCATCGGCATCGTGCTGCTCGTGGTCCTGGCGCTGTTGACACGCTCGCCGGTGCTGTGGGTCGTGATGCTCGGTGCGCTCGTCTACTTCATCGGGAAGCGCGCACAGGAGCGGGGCGACGATCCCGGCCGGGGCGGCGGTGGCCGCTACTAGCGGCCACCGAAGGCGGCGTGCAGGAACCCGACCTGCAGGTCCAGGAGCCGTTCGGCGACGATCTCCTGCGGCGTCATGTGGGTGACGCCCGACAGCGGCAGGAACGTGTGCGGTCGCCCGTCGGCCAGCAGCGCCGACGACAGCCGCAGCGCATGGGCGGCGACGACATTGTCGTCGGCCAGCCCGTGGATGAGCAGCAGTCGCGGCGGGTCGTCGGCGTCCCAGGCCGCGGCATGCAGCAGGTTGCCGTCGGCGTCGATCAGACTGGAGACGTCGTACGCCTCGGGCGCGACGTCGGGGTGGCCGAGGTAGCGCTCGGTGTAGTACGTGTCGTACAGCCGCCAGTCGGTGACGGGCGCACCCGCGATCCCGGCGCGGAAGACGTCCGGGCGACGCAGGACGGCCAGGGCGGCGAGGTAGCCGCCGAACGACCAGCCGCGCAGCGCGACCCGGTCGAGGTCCAGGCGTGGCTCGATCGCGGCGGCGGCATGCAACGCATCGATCTGATCGTCGAGCACCGCGGTCGCGAGGTCGTGGTGCACCGCACGTTCCCACACCGGGCCTCGGCCGGGTGACCCCCGCCCGTCGGTGACGAGCACGGCGAAGCCCTGATCGGCGAGCCACTGCGAGGTCAGAAACGCGCCCTGTGCCGACAACACCCGTTGCGCATGCGGCCCGCCGTAGGGGTCGAGCAGGACCGGCAAGGGCGAGGTGCCGTCGTCGTCGCTCGGCAGGAGCAGCGCCGCGCGAAGGCCGCGCTCCCCCAGCGTCAGCATCCGCGGCGCGGCGGTGAGCACCGGGGTCGCCGCGACCACCTCGAGGTCGTGGCGGTACTCCTCGGGATCGGCCCCGGTGGGATCAGCGGGCATCCAGACGCTCTGCACCAGCGGGCGGGCGGCGGCGATGGTCGAGCCGATCTCGATCCACAGTGTTCCTGGGCCAGAGGGGTCTGCATGCACCTCCCGCCGGATGCCCGGCTCACGTTGGTCGTCGGCCGTGTACGAGTAGCACGAGTCGTCCGCGCCGACGCCGATGCGGTAGGTGTCGATCCGGGTCGGGTCGTCCACCGGACTGGCCAGGAACCAGACGACCCCGTTCCCGGGCTCCGACCAGGATGCGGATTCGACCCACAGCACCTCACGCACCTGCAGGCCGACCGGCGAGTGGGGCTCGCCGTCGACGCACAGCGTCCGCGTGCCGCCGGGACCGCGGCCCGCCCGATCCTCGACGGTGATGAGACGCTCGTCGAGCCACGCCGGGCTGCCCGGCACCAGCTCCACCCAGGCCTCGTCCGACCAGCTGCGCACCTCGGTCGTGGATCCCGTGTCCGCATCCGCTGTCAGCACCCGCGCCGTGCGCTGGTGGCGGGGCTGCACCAGCAGGGTGAGCGGCCCGTCCCCCCAGCCGACGTGACCGAGGTACTCGTCGCGTGTCCGGTCCCAGACCACCTCGGTGCGTGCGCCGGTCGCGACGTCGACGACGAACAGCGACACCTCGGCGTTGGTCGTCCCGGCGGCCGGGTAGCGGTGCTCGACCGCCGGTGTCCACGGCTTGGCCGGGTCGGCGATCGTCCACAGCGGCACATCGCGTTCGTCGACGCGGGCGACCGCGAGGCGCGTGCCGTCTGCGGACCACCAGAACCCGCGTGCGCGACCCATCTCCTCGGCGGCGATGAACTCGGCGCGGCCCCAGGCCACGCCGTCCTCGCTGGCGAGCACCCGGGTGCTGCCCGGCGACGCCGGACCGTCGTCGAGGTCGATGACGTGCAGGCCGTCGGCGGCGTGGTAGGCGATGTGGCGGCCGTCTGGTGACGGGCGCGGGTCGAAGGCGGGCCCGGCGGTCGGGTGCACCGCGGTCCGGCCCGTCGCCACCTCGACGCTGTGGAGCCGGCCGGCGAGCGCGAACGCGGCCATCGTCGCGGCCGTGTCCGTGGCGTAGGCGACGATGCCACCGGCCTGCTCCCGGGCCCGTTCGCGACGGGCCCGCTCGGCGGGCGGCAGGTCCTGCTCGTCACCGCCCAGGACGCGGGCATCGACGATCCTGGTCGTCTCGCCGATCGCAGGATCGTGTCGCCACAGGTGGGTGACCGGGTCGTCGCCCGCATCGGTGCGCAGGAACAGCACGACGGGCCCGTCGGGCCCGACCACCGGGGTGAACGCCCGCGGGATCCCGAGCGAGAACCGGCGGGTCCGGGCGTGCTGGCGGGGGAACGTCATCTCGTCGGGCACAGCGGTCAGCCTCGGTCGGTCGGCGCGGACGGGTCGGATGCGGACGGGTCGAATGCGGGCAGGTCGGGCGCTGGCGGGTCGGATGCGGGCAGGTCGGGCGTGAGCACGCTGTCCGGCACCGACGACGACACGCTGTCGGCGGCCAACAGCGCGGCCCCGACCACCCCGGCGTCGTCGCCCAGCGCCGCGAGTTCGATGGCCGGCGGCATGCGGTGCGTCCCACCGAGCATCAGCTCGCGCATCTGCGCCTCCGCGGCGGGCAGCAGCCACGGGGCGACGGCCTCGGCGGCCCCGCCGCCGATCAGCACGAGCTGGGGATCGAGCACGTTCACGAGCGACGCCAGGGCGACCCCGAGCCAGCCGCCGGCGTCCGTGAGCACCGACCGGGCCAACTCGTCACCGGCCGCGGCCGCACGGGAGACATCCGGTCCCGCCAGGTCCTGCGCCTCGTGCAGTACCGAACGCGCGCCCTCGGCGAGCCGCTCCTGGGCGATCGCGCCGATCGCGCTGCCGGACGCGTAGGCCTCGACACAGCCGTGGTTACCGCACGGGCACCGGCGACCATCGCGCGCGACCAGCACGTGGCCGATCTCCCCGGCGAAGCCGTTGGTGCCGAGCACGAGTTGGCCGCCGAGCACCACGCCACCGCCGACACCGGTGCCGATCGTCACCAGCAGGACGTCCTGCGCGCCGGCTCCGGCCCCGACCCGCTGTTCACCGAAGGCGGCGACCGAGGCGTCGTTGGCCACGACCACGTGGTGGCCGGTGCGATGCTGCAGTTCCTCGGCCAGCGGCAGTTCGCGGACCCCGATGTTGGGGCCGTAGCGCACGATGCCCGAAGGTGTGACCAGGCCGGCGATACCGATGCCGACCGGCAGATGGGTCGGCAGGCGGCTCAGCACGCGCCCCAACGCACCGAGCAGGCGGTCGGGATCGTCCGCGGGCGTCGGATGCCGTTCCCGGTTCAGGACGACACCCCGCCGGTCGATCAGTGCCGTGCGCAGCTGGGTGCCACCGATGTCGATGCCCAGTGCGTGTGCGTCGTCCACGGTGATGCGACTCCTTGCGAGGGTCCGGTCCGCTGCCGGACGGATGGCCGCCGGGGTGTGGCCCCGGATCAGTCCAGGTCGATGCGTTGGACGCCCTCGGGCCCCGGATCGGGCGGCGTGGACGGGTCGAGCATGGTGCGCGCAGCCGCGGCAAGGTGCCGGGCCGCCTCGGTCAGATGGCCGAGCAGCTCCGGGTGCGTGTCGCCGAGCGTGCGGGCCAGCACGCAGATCGGGCACACCCCGCAGATGGCATCGGCATGGCTCGCCGGCTCCCCGGCGTGCGCCCCACCCGCCGCGCCCGATCCGTGCGACCCCTGCGCCCCACCCGGGGCGTCGGACCCACCGTGCCCGTCCGACCGCGGCGGGGCACCAGTGCCCGTCGCCGAGCCCCGTCGGGCGGCACGGTGCGCTTCGACGGGATCATCGGTCACGGGCCGTCCGGCCTCGGCCGAGGCCCACCAGGGCCGGGCGTCGTCGCTCACCGTTGCCCCGCCGGGACGGGAGCCGCGAAGCGCACCTCGAGCCACCCGTCGTGCAGACGTGCACCACTGACGGTGCAGCGCCGCAGCGCGGCCGGCAGCGCGAGGTTGCGGCGCACCCCGGCGACTTTCAGGTGCAGTTCGCCGTTGCGCCGGTGCAGGTCGAGATCGTCGTCGGTCGCGAACGGCAGGGCGATGCGCAGCAGATGCCCCTCGTCGGTCGCCGTGATGGCCATGGGCTCGCTGTGGTGCAGCCGGGCCGACGGTGCCCGGTCGCCGTAGAGCGCACCGGCGAGCCCGTGGAGTCCGGCGATACCGATCGGTTCCAGCGCGAGCAGGGGTGCCGGCAGCAACGGGACCGGGGCGAACGCGATCTCGGCCTGCTCGAGGTGCGCGCGCTGCTGCGCGCGCCAGGTCGTCAGGAACGGGTCGGTGACCGTGTCGGGCAGGACGCGGTTCACCAGCACGGCATCGACCGCGTACCCGAACAGCGACAGGGTGGTCGCGCTGCGCCGGGCCTCGGCCAGCACGAGCCGCTCCGGGTTCACCACCAGCCGCACGCTGCACCGGGAGGTGTCCGTGAGCAGCTCGTGAACGCCGGCGAGCTCCTCGTGGACACGCCCGACGGAGGCGAACACGCCGTCGTCGGGCAGCGGCAGGGTGGTGCCGGCCGGTCCCCGGGGCAGGGCGAGGGCACTCACCCCCCGGACCAGCCGGCGGCCGGGACCGAGCATGCGATCGGCGTAGAAGCGCAGCGCGTCGGGCAGCGCCAGCAGCTTGAGCGTCTCCGCGGTCGGCGCACAGTCGACGACGACGAGGTCGTAGTTGCCCGAGGCGGCCTGCCGGCGCAGGTCGATCAGGGCGAACAGTTCGTCGAGACCCGGGAAGAGCATGAGCTCCTCGGCGGCCAGCTCACCGAGACCGCCCCACGACAGCAGTGCGCTGAGATAGTCGCGGACCTCACCCCAGTGGCGTTCGAGTCGGTCCTGGGCGTCGATCTGCTGCGCCTCGAGCGCCCCCCCGGCGTCGGACCAGACCCCGAGGTCGATCGACGTCGGCCGATCGCCCAGCGGCACGTCCAGCGCATCGGCCAGCGAATGGGCGGCGTCCGTGGAGGTGACGAGCACGCGCGCGCCGTCCGCCGCCGCGCGGATGGCGGTGGCGGACGCGAGCGACGTCTTTCCGACGCCGCCCTTGCCGGTGAACAGCAGGACGCGGGTCAGCGTCGACTCCCCTGGCGCGGGCTGGGCGAAGTCCGGAGGCTAGCGGTCACACCGCCCGGTCCGCGGTCGAGGTCCGCCATCCCGTGTCCGATCGCACGCCCGGGCTCACGACCCGTGGCTGACGTCGAGGTAGATGCCGAACCGGTCGGGCAGGCGCTTGACGTCGAAGGCGTGCAGACCGGTCGTGCCGACGAACAGCAGGTGCTGTCCCTCGAACCACCCGACGTCGACGATCTCCACGATCGACTCACCCTCGAGCCGCAGCGTCTCGCCGTCGAAGGCGTCGTCCGGATCGTCGAGTTCGGTCGGTGGCGCGGTGCCGGTCACCACGACCCGCAGGACCGCGTCACCCTCGACGTCGACCGGTGCGCCGCTGCCGTGGGCCACGGGGTCATCGACGTAACGGACCTGCCAGCCGGGCTCGCGGTCGTCGCCCCCGGTGGTGATGGAGGTGCGGTCGAAGCCGTCGTGCGCACCGATCTCGACCTCGGTCAGCACCTGACGGGCACCGTCCTCACTCACCCCGAAGGACCCGGGGACGAAGACGTCCTCGACCGCGAGGTGGTCGAGTGCCCGGGCCACGAAGGACGCCATCTGGGCCCGCGTCGTCACCTGTGTCGGGCCGTAGCGGTCGGCATCGATGCCCTGGACCACGCCGATGGCGGTGAGCTTCTCGATGTTGACGGCGTGCACCCCGTCGACGTCGCCGAAGCCGCCCGCATCCCGCGGCAGCTCGGCGTCGAGCACCGTCTCGAGCGCCCGGGCGATGAACGTGGCCATCTGTGCGCGATCGATGGAACGCGCCGGTCGGAAGGTGTCGTCGTCGTAGCCGGTGACGACCCCGGCCTCGACCAGCGTCGCCACGTTGGACCGGTGGGCCGAACTGATCAGATCCGCGTCCTCGAACACCGGCTGGTCGGCATCGGGCAGCTGGTGGACCCGATCCGGGAGTGCACGCAGCATGTTCGCCGTGAACGACGCCATCTGCTCGCGCGTCACCTCGTCGCCGGGATTGAAGGTGAAGCCGTCACCGCCACCGACACCCTGGACGATGCCGTAGACCCACAGACAGTCGATCGCACCGGCGTGGGTGTCGCTGCGGTCGACGTCCCCGAAGTGCTCGCCGCGCTGGGCGTCATCCCGACAGGCCGTGTCGATGTCGGGCTCGGGCTGGGCGGCGAGGCCGCCATGGACACCGAGGACGAGGGCGAGCGATGCGCCCAGGGCGACCGCCGCCCGTGGGCGCGACCGGTGTGTCATGTGCTGCCTGTGCACCGTGGGGCGCATGGTGACTCCTCCGTCAGTCGTCGACGGTCCCCCGCGACGCCACGTCGGTGACCGGGGGGCCGCCCGGACAGCGTGGGGAATCCGTCGCCGATCCGCCAGCGGCCGACCGTCCGGGGCCGGGGACCGGGCACTCGGCGGGGTCAGGCCCCGGCCACCCGCAGCCCGATGCCCAGCACGAGCAGCACCGTGACGGCCGCCACCAGTGCTCCCAGCCCACGCGCACCGAGCAGCTCGCGCTGCCCGGCGACCAGCCGCTCGACGTCGATCAGGGTCGTCGCCCACAGCACCACCGCACCGAGGATGAGCGCCGCACCACCCAGGGGCGCGCCCTCGACCAGGCTCAGCCCACCCGCGACCCACAGCACGAACAGCAGCATCCGGGCGAGGCCGCTGCCCACCGCGCCCCGGAGCAGGTGCCCGAGCCCCGGCAGGACGACCGAGGCGAACCGGGCCGTGGCGAGGGGAACCGTGGCCTTCGTGCTCGGGGTGCCGGTCGCGAAGCCCTCCCGCGGTGCCCCACACGCGGCACACACCGCCGACTCGAGGACGTTCCAGCCGTCACAGCGCTGACAGCGCCACTCGACGAGCTCGCCCGTCACGCGGACGTCGCCGGCCCGGGCGGGCGTCACGTGCGACCCGTCGTCGGACCCGACGGACGGGCCGGGCACCACGGCATCGTCGGACCCGACGGACGGGCCGGGCACCACGGCATCGTCGGACGGGGCGGTCGACGTGTCCAGGGTGACGAAGCACTGGGTGCACCACGAGGCCGCATCCGGGTTCCGGGCACCGCACGTCGGACAGTTCACGGTTGCAACCCCGCGGAGGTCCGGGCCTCGAGTTGCAACGCGTCCTTGAGCCCCCACAGCCCCCGACGGATCGCCCGGCGATGGTCCCGGAGCACCGTCTGGGGCCGCGACCGGGGCGTGCGGGCGACCAGCAGATGGTGGACGACCGTGCCCGCGGGCAGGTGTTCGAGCCAGAACTCGGCCCGCCCGTCGAGATCGCCGGTCAGCGTCAGCCCGAAGCCGTGCTCGTGGCGCCAGTCACCCGGTGTGGCGGCGACCCGCAGCCGGCGGCCGATCCCCGGGGTCAACTCGACGAGGAACCGCTCCTCGCCGGGCACACCACGATCCAGGATGCGACAGCCCGGCCACCAGGTCGGCCATCGGCGGATGTCGGTGAGTCGGCGGTAGACCAGCGGTGCCGGTGCCCGCACGAACCCGGCATCGTCGACGTGCAGATCCATCATCCACCGCCCCGGACATCGTCGGCCACCGGCACTCCCCGGCGCGCGGGCCCGGCGAGAAAAGCGAGGATCCGCTCCTCGACCGCCCGGGCATCGTGGTCGAGCAACGGCACATGGTACGACCGCTCGCACACGAACTCGTCCAGATCCGGTGAGCCGACCAGCTCCATCACGGCGCGGGCATTGGCCGGATCCACCGTGTGGTCGACCCGCGACCGCACCACCAGCAACGGCTGGGTCACGTCGAGCAGCTGCGCGCGGATGCGCGGCAGTTCGGCCAACAGGGACTGTGCCGCCCGGGAGGCGATGACGCCGTAGGCGTGCTCCTCCACGTCGCTACGCACGAGGTCGTCGGTCGGCAGGCCCGCCAACGCGCGGGGCAGGTAGGGCACCACACGCGATACCACCGGGGCCACCGCCGCGAGCAGCCCGGACCGGGCAAGGATCTGGGGGTTGATCGTCACCACCGCCCGCACCGTGGTCGGCTGGCGGGCCGCGAGGTCCAGGGCGATCGTCCCACCCATCGAGTGGCCGATCACGACCACCGCATCGGCCGTCGCGGCGAGGTGGGCCACCAGCCGTTCGGCGGCGGCGTACCAGTCGGCATACCGGGTCGTGGCCAGGTCCCGCGGCGTCGTGCCGTGTCCGGGCAGGCAGGGCACCTCGACCCGGTAGCCGGCCGCGGCCAGCCGCTGCCCGAGCGGCCGGGTCCCGGTCGGATTGGCGGTGAAGCCGTGCAGCACCACCACCGCCGTGCGGGCCTGTCGACCGCGCCCCGCCGCCGACCACGGTTCCGCCCCGGGCAGGCTGATCACGGCGTCCAACGACTCACCTTCCGGGTGGGGACGGCCCCTGCGCCCCGCCAGTGCGGTCACCGTAGCGGCCACGCCTATCATCCCCCGGATGCCGACGACGGAGGCGTGTGTGACGGTGCAAGGGGAGGGTGGCACGGTCCTGCGGACCGTCACCCCCCGGAGCGCGCCCGACCGTCTCCCGACCCTCGAGCTGCTGGCGGCGGCGCTGCTCACCCTCGTCTGGATCGATCTCGTCCGGCTGTGGTTCCCGACCATCGCGGCTCCCGCCCTGGGGCCGGGTCCGGCCTCGGCCGGGCGTTCGGTCCTGATCACGACGTCGCTGGCCGTCGCCGCCGCCCTGGTCGCGTTGCTGCCGTTGCCGACACGCCTCACGCGGCACCGGTTCGCACTGGGGGCCGTGGTACTGCTCACCGCCCGGGCGGCGATGGTCGGCGGACCGACCGGGGACACCGGCCAGCTCGTGGTCGTCGGGCTCGGTGTCGCCGCCGGACTCGTCGCGCTGGTCGGCCTGGCGGTCCGGTCCCCGCAACCACGTCGGGTACGTCTCGGGATCGCCGCGGGTGTGCTGGGGGCCGTCATCGTGCACACCGCGACCGGGACCCGCGGCCTGATCTGGGCCCCGACCGGCTGGACCACCCTCGCCTCGGTGGTCGTGATCGCCGGCGCGGGCCTCACCGTCGCACGGATCTGGCGGGCGTGGGCGCTCGCGGCGGGCGCACCGACGCCGGACAGCCCGACCCACCCGCCGGCCGCCTGGCCCTGGTGGTCACTGACGCCGCTGCTGGTCCTGGTCCCGGCCGTCAGCGCCGTCCCGGGACGCACGAGTGTGGCCACGGGGTGGTCCGCGGACACCGCGGCGATGGCCGTGGTGGCCATCCACCTCGGTGCAGCCGTGGTCGTGGGACTGCGCCCGCGACTGCCCCGGGTGCCGACCCTCGCCGTGGTCGGGCTGGGACTGCCCGCGGCGGTCCTCGCCGCCTCGGACGGACTGGGCTGGTCGGTGGTGCTCGGTCAGACCGGGGTCGCACTCGGCGTCGCGTTGCTGGTCAGCGCCCCGGAGCCGGAACCCACGGGACCGGACGCCCGCCGACGTGCCCTCATCCCGAGCGGGGCCCTGGTGGTCGCCCTGCTGGCCATCGGCCTCTACGACCTGACCGACGAACGCGATCTGCTGGTCGGCAACCTCGCCGTCCACGCGCTCGTCGGCCTGGTGGGCAGTGTGATCGCCGTCGCCCTGATCCGCGTCGGTCCGACCGCGCTCGCCCGGCCGCGGATCGACGTGCGCCGCCTGGTGGGCACCGTCACCGCCGCCGGACTGATCACCGCGGGCATCGGCGTGCTCAACCCACAGCCGGACGTCATCGACACAGCCGTCCCCCCGGCGGACGAGTTGCGCGTCGCCCTGGTCAATGTCGGCTCCGGCTTCGATCCACGGGGACGGCTGGCGGCCCCGGCCCAGGGGCGGTTCCTGGCGGACCTGGACCTCGACGTGGTCGTGCTGACCGAGGTGGACCGTGGTCGGCTGGTCGCCGGAGGGCACGACGGCCTCCAGCTGATCGCGGCGGAACTCGGCTTCCCGACGGTGCTGTTCGCGCCGGCCGCCGACGAGGTGTCCGGGCTGGCGCTGCTGACCCGACTGGAGGTGACCGAGATCGCCCGTGAGCAGCTGCCCGCCGGCGACGACCCGCAGCGTCGGGGATCCCTGGCCGCCGTGGTGAACTGGCCGGACGACACCCCGCTCGGGCTCATCGGTGCCCGGCTCTCCGACCACGAGGATCAGGGGGACACCCGGCTGACCCAGGCGCGCGCCGTGGCGGGCACGGTCGCACTGCTCCGGGAACGGCAGGTCGCCACCCTGGTCCTGGCCGACCTGCGCGCCGACGAGGCCTCCCCCGAGCTCGGCACGTTCACGAGCCTGCTCGACGACGCCCTGCCCGAGGGCACCCGCACCGTGCCGGCCGGAGAGCCGGAGCGCCGCGACGAACACGTCCTGCTATCCCCGGAGCTGCGACGCACCGGCCTCGCGCTGCCGCGCGTGCCGTGGTCGGATCGGCTGCCGGTGATCGTCACCCTGGAACGCACCGAGCCGATGGACTGAAGCGACGGACCCACCGGGCGGCGGGCTCACCGGGCGGCGACGACCTCGTCGAGCAGCGCCGCGAACCGCGCCGCGATCGCCGGCCACGACCAGTGCTGCTCGGCCCACGCCCGCCCTGTGACACCCGCGTGTTCCCGGGCCGCCGGATCCGCCAGCCAGGTGTCGATCGCCGCGGCCAGGGCGCGCGGATCGCGACCGTCGACCACCGTCCCGGTGACGCGATCGACGACGGCCTCGGGGGCACCACCGGACCGACCCGCGATCACCGGCACGCCACAGGCCTGCGCCTCGAGGTAGACGATGCCGAGCCCCTCGACGTCCAACCCGGCGAGTCGCGTCCGACACGGCATCGCGAACAGGTCCAGGGCCGCATGGGCGGCGGGCAGATCCTCCCAGGCGACCGGTCCGGCCAGCACGATCCCCCGGTCCGGTCCGGCCCGCAGCATGCGCCGCAGCCGCGTCTCGGCGGGGCCCTCCCCGACGAGGACCAGGCGGGCGTTCGGGTGGCGGGCGTGGACGGCCGGCCAGCTCGCGATGAGCCGATCCTGGCCCTTGCGCGCGACGAGTCGCGAGATGCACCCGACCAGCGGGGCATCCGGCTCGATCCCCCAGCGACGACGCAACGCCCGACCGTCCACCGCCGGCGTGAACCGGTCGACGTCCACTCCGGGGGGGATCCGCACGGGCTCGGCGGGGAGATGGGCGGCGAGCCGTTCCGAGGTCCAGTCGCTGATGGCCGTGACAGCATCGAGGTGGCGGGTCGCACGGCGCAGCAGCCGGCCGGTCCCCGCTCGCGCCAGGGCGGCCTCCAGCCCGTGGGTGAGCCCCACGACGGGCACCCCGAGCTCGGTGCGCAGCGCACCGGCGAGTTCACCGAGCGGCCAGCTCGCACCGAGCACCACGACCTCGGGTCGATGGTCGCGCGCGACCGTCACGGTCAACTCGCGGATCGCCCGCGTGGGCAGGACCGACCCCGGTGCCCGCACCGTTCGGTGGGTGCGGCCGGCGTCATGGGCCCGTCCGGCCGCACCGGCGTCCGGCCCGATGACGACCGTGGTGGTCGGATGCACGCGTTCGAGCAGGTTGCCGACGAACTGCTGGATACCCCCGGTGCGCGGCGGCAGGTCGTTGGTCAGCCAGAGCACTCTCACGGCCGGCACCGGGCCCCGCCGGCACGAGCCCGAGGCGGATCGGGTCGGGCCGTCACGTGATGGCCCCGAGCAGCGAGCGTGTCCCGATGACGTCCGCCCCACTGGCCGCCACCCGCGCGGCCAGCTCACGGTCGTCGGTGACGACCGTGACCGGTTCGTCGGTCGCCTCGACGTCCAGGACGATCTCGTCGTCGGCGGTGATCCCGGCGCCGGTGAAACGGACCAGCACACCGCGCGCACCGGCCACCGGCCGGCCACCGCCGGGACGCTGGCCGTCGAAGACGACGGTGACGTCCGCCCGCCGCCGCGCGACCAGCGTGCCCAGCTGCGTGACCAGCCAGCTGCGCTGCTGCTCCAACTCGAGGCCCGCCTGGTGCTGCTTGGTCACGTTGTAGCCGTCCACGATGGTGCGTCGGCCGGGGTGCAGCAGCAGCCGTGCGGCCTCGGTGGTGCCCGGCTGCACGCCCGTGGGCAGGATGCTGGGCCGACCGGCGACGAAGCGGACGTCCTGCTCGTGGTCGGATCCCTCGTCCTGCTCGTCCCGCCGCCGTCGCTCGGCCGCGACCTGGGCGCGTCGCTCGGCATGCCGGCGCTGCTCGATCCGCCGCTCCTCGTCCACCCGGCGCAGCTCGGCGAGTTCGTCGCGGAGGCGTTCGAGTTCGCCCGCGCGGCGACGCCCCTCACGTTCGACGGCCCGCGCCCGCTCGGAGGCGCTGGCCTGCAGTCGTGCCTCAAGGTCCACCAGCTGGGCACGGACCTGGTCGAGTTCGCGTTCGCGGGTGTCGAGTTGCTGCTGCAGCGCCGCCACGCGGGCCTCGGCTCCCTCGGCGCGACGCTGCCACTGGTCGCGGGCCGCCCGGGCCTGGCGCGCGCGGGCCTTGGCGGACGTGATGGCGTCATCCGTCCTCCCGGACGCTGCGCCGGTGTCGGTCGCGGCGGTGGGCCGGTCCTCGCGCACCGGCTGGTCGAGCAGTGCCCGCAGGTCGGCGGCGAGCCCGGCCTCGGTCGGCAGCTCGGCGCGCAGCGCGGCCCACCGCCGCGGGTCGGCGAGGTGGCGGGCCAGACGGCGACGCGACCGGCCGGCGACCAGCCGGGGGCTCGGCAGTGCGGCGAGCTCGGCCAGTTCGGCGTCCGGCTCCGCCGTCTGCGCCGCGAGCCGTTTGGCGGCGAGCAGGACCTGCGCCCACCCGTCGCTGCCGAGCGCTCCCAGGGCCTCGGCCGACGGGACGGCGTGGTCGGTCATCTCAGCTCCCGGTCGCGGGTGCCACCTCGACGCGGATGCCGTCCTCGCGCCCGCACCACCGGCAGACCACGGCCTCGAGCGTGGAGGCCAGGATCTCCTCCTCCTCGACCGCACCGATGCCGCCGAGATCGAAGTGGTGGAACCGTCGGGTCGTCGCGGTCACCGTGACGTCGAATCGGGTCACGTTGCCACAACCGTCGCAACGGAAGCGGTGGCCGGGCTCCAGGCCCCGCGACCGGTCGTCGGCGTCGGGGATCGGCTCGTGCTCGGGGATCGGTTCGTGCTCGGGGATCGGTTCTTGCTCGGGGGCGGTGTCGGGGTCGGACACGGTCGGGGCTCCTGGCGATCGGGCGGAGATGGGTGGTGGACGACGTCACGACGGTGGCCGTCACGCCGTGGTCGAGCGGTTTCGGAGCCGGGACGCCGCGGCGCTCAGGTGGTCGCATCGCCGTCGTCGCGTTCGGCGCGCCGGCGCGATGCGTCCAACCAGGCGGGACCGTCGGGCAGCGGGGTCGGCGTGACCGACGGCTCGAGTGCCGCGGGGTCGGCGGTGAACCAGGCTCCGTCGGGGGCGGCGGGAAAGGCCGGCAACTCGATGCCGTCGACCCCGTCACGTTCGACGCGATCGGCCGCGGCCTCGGCGTGGGCACGCACCGAGGCGACCTGCAGGCCACGGTGGACGTCGGGATAGCGCTGCAGACGTCCGGCCGCGCGACGAAACAGTGCCAGCGCACCGACCGGGTTGCCCCGTTGGACGTGCACCCCCGCCACCGCGACCTGGATGATCCCCTGCCACAGGTCACGATCGTCCTCGGGAGCGGCATGCCACACCGATTCGAGGCATTCGTGAGCCTCGAAGTAGCGCTGCTCGTTCCACAGCCGGGCCCCGATCTCCAGGGCGGCCTCGACACTGTCGGGGTCGTGCTCCTCGGTCGTGGGGACCCCGGTCGTGCCGTAGGGCAGCGGCCGACCGGTGCGATCCCGGGGCCGGGCCTGTTCGGGGCGTCCATCGGCGTCCCGGTCCCGTCGGCGGGCGGTGGCCCCGTCCTCGGTCCGCTCGGCGCGGTCCTGGTCGTCGCCGTTCACGTCCATCGCCTTCGTCGTCGCCTCGTCGCACGTCCGTGGACGCGACAACCAGCCTAACCGGGTGCGTCGCTAGCCTCGCGCGTGTGCCGGAGCTCCCCGAGGTCGAATCCGTACGCCGCCAACTCGAACCGGAGTTGCTCGAGCGGCGGGTCGACGACGTCTGGTTCGACGCCCACCCGCATGCGCGACTGACCGACGTCGAGCTGGTGGTGGGCCATCGGATCGATGCGGTCGAGCGTCGCGGCAAGTTCCTGCTGCTGCCGCTCGGGGACGGTCCGATGGCACCCGCGGTCCCACTCGAACTGGTGCTGCACCTGGGCATGACCGGCTCGTTGTCGTTCGGACCGACACCGCCCGAGGGCGCGGATCCCGACGGCGGGGTGTCGCACGTCCGCACCCGATTCGTACTCGACGACGGGCGCACGCTGCGGTTCCGTGATCCGCGCCGGTTCGGTCGGGTGTCGGTGGTCCCTGCGGGCGACTACGCCGGGCGCATCCCGACCCTGCACCGGCTGGGTCCCGAACCGCTGTCGCCGGCGTTCGACCGTGACGACTTCGCCGCGGCGTTGGCCCGCACCCGCGCGCCGGTCAAGGCCCGCCTGCTCGATCAGCGGCTCGTGGCCGGCGTGGGCAACATCTACGCCGACGAGGCGCTGTGGCGTGCCCGGATCCACCCGGCGTCCCGCCGGGTCGGACGCACCCGGGCGCACGAGCTGCACGGCCATCTCGTGGACATCCTGACCGCCGCGGTCGAACGCGAGGGCACCACCTTCAGCGACTACCAGATGGTCAACGGTGCGTCCGGCCGGTACGCGGACTTCCTCGAGGCCTACGGGCAGGCCGATCTACCCTGCCGGCGCTGTGGGACGACCATGCAGCGCACGGTGATCGCCGGCCGCGGCACCACCTACTGCCCGCGGTGCCAGCGGGCCTGAGCCGGCCCGGGCGGGCACGCATCCGTCCTCGACGTGGACCGACGCTGCCCGCCCGTCAGGTTCCACGGCTGCGCAGCCCGCCGGCGATGAGCGCGTGCGCGAACGTCGACGCCTCGACGGGGTCCTCCACCCGCACGTGCATCGGCGGAAAGACGAAGTAGGACAGGATCAGGCGGATGACGACCTCGGCCGCGGCGGTCGCATCCACCCGACGCAGCTCACCGGCCTCGATGCCGTCGGCGATCAGTCCGGCGAACAGGGTCAGTCCCCGGCGCACCAGTGGGCCACCGTCGGCGGTGATGCGCGGGAGCAGCACCGCCGGCTCCTCGTCGCGGTCGCGGACCAGCAGCGGATGCCCGACGAAGAAGCGCACGCCGGCGATGAAGGCCGCCTCGAGCCGCGCCACCGCGACGCCGCCGGCGACCTCGGCGACCACCTGCGCGGCGGCGAGCTCGATGCCGCGCGCGAAGCGCTCGGATTCGCGTTCGAGCAGGGCATCGATCACCGCGTCCTTGTTCGCAAAATAGCGGTACAGCGTGGCCTTGCCCGCGCCGGCGTCGCGGGCGATGTCCTCCATGGTGGTCGCCCGGATGCCGTCGGCGACGAACCGACGAGCAGCGGCGCTCAGCAGGTCCTCACGGCGATCACCGCGCACGACCCCATCGGCCATCGTCACTCCTGGTCCCCTCTGTCACCGGCCCCGGTGACCGTCTGCGTGGCGACGCCACACCCCCACCTGCGCCCGGCGGCCCGGCGCTGCACGGTGTGCGTCGGGTGCACCCCGTACGGACGTCCGTGGTAATCGTCGCCGTGGTGGCCGACAGTAGAGCTCAACACGACGCGGTGGCGGGCCGGTGGGTCTGCGACCGCGTCATCCACGTCCCGGGTGAACGCCGCGACCGTCCGCCGGTCACGCCGCCCCGACGGCACCGACGATGCGCACCGGCGCGGGCCCCGCCCGACGGGTGGCATCGACGATGACCACGCCGGGCGGCACACCTGCCCGTGCACACCCGCGTGCACACCACGGGGGCGACACCCGATCCGACCGTTCTGCTGGAGTCACCGTGTCCCTCGCCGCAACCCTGTCCGAACTCGTCCCCACCGATGGCTGGCAACGCGATGCCGCCTGTCGCGACGCCGATCCCGAGCAGTTCTTCAGCAACGACGAGCGCGACCGCGAAGCCGCCCTGGCGATGTGTGCGGCCTGCCCGGTCCGCAACGAATGCCTCGAGCACGCGCTGGCGACCCGTGAGAGCTACGGCATCTGGGGTGGCACCGACGAGCACGACCGCAAGCGTCTGCTTCGCCGTCGTCGTCGCGCCGCCTGACCGACCGCGGTCCGCAACCGGGGGGGCGTGGCCGCCCACCCCGATGCCGATCACCACGAGGTGCACCGTCTAGCCGGATGGTGCACCTCGTCGCACGTCGCACGGCTCTGGTAGACCTCGTGGGGTGAACGAACAGACGTTCGTCACGCTCAGGGACGGGAGTCGGCACGTGTCACCTCAACCACGGACATCGGGGTCCGCACGCCCCCCGACCTCCCCCGCCCGGCAACTCGGGTTCGAGTCGCTTGGCACGCCCCTGATCGACACCACGTTCGTCGTGCTCGACCTGGAGACGACCGGCCTGAAGGCCACCGCCGACCGCATCACGGAGATCGGTGCCGTGAAGGTCCGCGGCGGTGACGTGCTCGGTGAGTTGCGCACCTTCGTGCACCCGGGCTGCGCCATCCCGCCGTCGATCACGGCCGTCACCGGCATCACCGATGCGATGGTGCGCGACGCGCCGACGCTGATGGGCGTGCTGCCGACCGTGCTCCGCTTCCTCGACGGGGCGGTCTTCGTGGCCCACAACGCGGCGTTCGATCTGGGGTTCCTGCGCGCCGCCGCCAGCCACGTGGACCTGCCGCAGCCCGATCCCGTGGTCGTCGACACCGCGCGGCTCGCCCGTCGGCTGGTGCGTGACGAGGTCCGCAACTGCCGGCTGTCGACCCTGGCGGCCCACTTCCGCTCCCCCACGCGCCCGGAGCACCGGGCCCTGGCCGACGCACGCGCGACCGTGGCGGTCCTGCACGGGCTGATCGAGCGTGCCGGTGCACTGGGTGCGACCACGCTGGAGGATCTGCGCGATCTGGGCCGCAGCTCGTCCGATCAGGCCTTCCGTCGGCGCGGGCTGGTCGCGGACGCGCCGGCCGAGCCGGGGGTCTACCGCTTCCTCGATGCCCGCGGCGAGGTGCTCTACATCGGCAAGGCGACCGACCTGCGCAGCCGCCTCCGGACCTACTTCGGCCAGGACCCCCGCCGACGGATCGCGGACATGGTCCGGGAGACCGCCGAGGTGCGCTGGACGACCACCTCGACGTTGATCGGTGCGGAGATCGAGGAGCTACGGCTGATCCACGCCCACCGCCCCCGCTACAACCGGCGGTCCACCCGACCGGAGTCCGCGGTCCACGTGGCGGTGACCGAGGAGGCGTTCCCGCGGCTGTCGATCGTGCGTGAACCGCGGCCGTCGCACCGGGCGACGTTCGGTCCGTTGCCATCGCGGCGGGCCGCCGAGCAGTTGCTGGAGGGCATCCACCAGATCACCGGTCTGCGCACCTGCACCACCCGGCTGCGGGTGGCCCAGGACCACGGGGCGTGTGTGCTGAAGGACCTCGGTCGCTGCGGTGCGCCATGCGACGGCACCATCGACCGGGACGCCCACGCCGCGGTCGTGGCCACCGCGAGCGGGGTGTTCGACGACCCGACCCCGCTGCTCGCCGGCCTGCGTGCGTCCATGGACCGGCTCGCCGACGACGGCCGGTTCGAGGACGCCTCGCGCGTGCGGCGACGCCTGCACCACGCCGGCCGGGCGGTGCGGTCGCTGCGCGACCACGCGGTGCTCGGTGGGCTGGCGCTGGTGGTCGCCGCCCGGGTGCACGGTGACACCATCGAGGTGGTGGTCATCCGACGTGGGCGGCTGGTGGCCACCAGCACGGCCCCGCGCGGCACCGATGCGACCGACCTGCTGGCCGGTGTCGAGCCTCGGTTCGGCCCGGACGACGGCCGTTCCCCGGAGGCCACCGATGCCGAGGAGGTGGCGCAACTCGCCGCCTGGTTGGCCCGCGACGGCGTGCGACCACTCCGGGTCGACGGCGAGTGGGCCGAGCCGGTGGCCGGCGGCGCGCTGCTCGCCGCCACCGTGGCCGAGGCCCGGACGGTGGCCCGGGCCGTGCAGCGGGACCGTCAGGAACTGCACGGCACCAAGGTCCGGCGGCGGGCCGACGCATGATCGCGACCGGCAACGCCCGTCCCGGACGTCGCCCGGCGCACCCGTCGATGCCGGATGGTCAGGCGACGACGTCGTCCGCACCCAGGCTCGGCCCGGACAGGTCACGCAGCCGGGCGCTCTGACGCAGTCTCGCGAGCGCCCGGTTCTGCATCTGGCGGATCCGTTCGCGGGTGAGTCCGACCTGCTCGCCGATGCTCTCCAGGGTGCGTGGTCCGTTGCCGTCCAGCCCGAACCGCAGGATCAGGATCAGGCGCTCACGCGGATCGAGGTACGACAGCGCCGTGCGCAGCAGATGCACCGTGTCACCTTCGGTGGCGAGCAGCGCGGGGTCCTCGCCGTCGCGGTCGGGCAGGAGGTCGCTGAGCGTGGTCTCGCCGTCCTCGCCGACCGGTTGGTCGAGGCTGGTGGTGTCACGCAACGCCTGGCGGATCTCCTGGGCCCGCGCGGGCGTCAGGCCGGCCCGCTCGGCGATCTCGGCGTCGCTCGGATCACCCCCGAGATCGTTCCGGAGCTGGGCCTCCGCGGCACGGAGCCTGCCGGCCAGTTCCCAGACGTGGGCGGGGATCCGGATGGTGCGCGAGTGGGCGGCGACCCTCCCGACTGATCCGCCGCAACCGGGCGGCCGTGGCCCTGGTCGGGCTCGTGTCGCGGAGCAGCTCGTCGGCAGCCACCCCCGCCCGGAACCGCTTCGACAGGTCCGCCTCACGTTCGCGATCCAGCAACTGGTGGCGCCCGGCCTCGTCGAGATACTGCCGGACCGGGTTCGAGCTCACCCCCACCGAGCGCTTCACTCGTCCACCTCCAGTCGCTCGAGGCTGGAGGACAACAACCGCTCGGCCCGACATCGGAGCCCGTCATCGAAGGCGTCCAGGCGCTGCAGGCGGTCGCGGGCCTCATCGAGGCAGTCGGACGCGCCCTCAGCCGCCTCGACCAACTCCCGCAGGCACGTCTCCTCCCCACGCTCGGTCGAGGCCAGTCCGAGCGCATAGGCCGCGATCCAGTTCGGATCGCGGAGTTGGTCACCCGGCTCGCCAGCGCGTTCCGGGGACGCCCGGTCGATGCTGTCTTGGCTGTCGGTGTTCATCCCCCGCCTCTCCGGTCCGACCGCACGACGGACCAATCGCTGGCCAGGCGACGAGCGGCGAACCCGGAGAGACAGCACGAGGACCCCGGACGTGTCTGACCGACACGCTCCAGGGTCTTGGGAGCCAAGGCCGGTCGGAGACCGGCGCGAGCGGCGAAATTAGCCTCGGGACCCAGGCGCGTCAAGCATGCCTCGGGAGCCCACGCCGGGCGTCAGGCGACCCACGGCGTTCGCACCCGGCCGGCGCACCGCCGGCCGGGGCACCGGTCGGGTTCAGCCCGCGGATCCGCGATCCAGGACCTCGCGGCAGAGGTCGTGCAGTGACCGCCGTTCCCGCCGGGCCTGGGTACGCAACAGACCGAACGCCTCGTCGAGTTCGATGTCATGCCGGCCGGCGATGAGCCCCTTGGCCTGCTCGATGACGACCCGGCTGTCGAGCGCATGGGTCAACTGCTCCCCGAGGCTGCGGGACGCATCGAGGTTGCGCACGTTGACCACGTACCCGGTCGCCATGTCCGCCAACAACTGTGCGGCTTCGAGCTCCTCGGGCAGCCATGGCGAGGCCGATGACCGGTAGAGGTTCAACGCCCCGATGGGCTGGAGATCGACGGGCATCGGGAGGCCCGCGACCGCGTGGTAGCCGTTCTCGAGCGCCATCCCGGTGAACGCCGGCCACCGGCGCTCGGTCGACAGGTCGTCGCAGACGACCTGCTCGCCCGTCAGGAAGGCATCGAGGCAGGGGCCGTCCTCGAGCGCGAGTTGCCGTGCCTCCACCCGGTTGACCCGAGCGTCGGTCGCCGTGACCAGGCCGAGCGTGGTGTCCGGGTTGCCGAGCCAGACACCGGCTCCATCGACGTCGATCACCAGCGGGACCTGGTCGGTCAGCCAGTACAGCGTCTCACCGATGTCGTAGGGCTTCAGCAGCCCGCGCGTGTACGCCCGAAAGGCGGTGTGCAGGGCAGCGGTGTCGACCAAGGTCGCGCCTCTTCCGGCAGGCGATGGTGGGGTGAGCCGGATCGAGCTGCCAGCCGGGACCGACCCGGAGGCCGGATCGTCGGGCGCGCGTCGGGCTGCCCGCGGTGCCCGGAGCCGCGCGTGGTCCAGGCTAGTTCAGGCACGGCCCGACACAACCCGGGCGCGATCAGCCGTCGCCGTCACCGTCCGCGTCGTCTTCGTCGTCCTCGTCATCGCCGTGCCAGCGCTCGTCCTCGGCCTGCCAGGCGTCCTCACGATCCTCGACACGGTCGCGCCAGTCCCGTGCGGCATCCGGCGAGTCGTAGGGCCCCAGCCGGTCGATGGCCGGACAATGGCCCTCCTCCACCCGTTCGTGCGTCAGACACCAGAAATACTCGCTCATCGTCGTACTCCCACACTGCCCGTGTGCAGTCGTCGCCGGGCATGTCGGGCCACCGCGGGCAGGGGGCCGACCGTAGCCACTCGGCCTGGCCCGTTAGGGGCCGTTCGACGGCGACGGTGCCCTGCGACCGACCACCGGCACCTAGGTGAGGGTGAACCAGCCGGAGTCGACCTCGGGTGGCTGCTGGCGCACCCCGGGCTCACGACCGAGCCAGCGCACGCGCGCCCGGTAGCGACCCGGCGGGACGCGTTCGCCCGGCGCGTGACGTTCGCGGCCCGGGACGATCGGACCGGCGGTCTGGCCCCAGTAGGTCGGCCAGATCATCATCTGGCCGGGCAGGAAGCGGTCGATCGCATCCGTGTCCGCGTGGCGTTCCACCTCGTCGTCGGCCACGACCCGGTTGTGCGCGTCGCGGATCGTGAGCACGTAGCGCTGCCACCCCGGGTAGTGGTGCTCGACGAATCGATCACCCTGGTTCGCCGCCGTGATCGTCAGCCGGACCGTGTCGCCCGGGGCGTACACCCCACGGTCGACGAGCACCTGCAGGTCGAAGCCGTCGTAGGCCGGGACCACGTTGCGCAGCACGTCGGCCTCCGCCGGCTCGGGCCGGTACGACGGCTCGGGCCGGTGCGACGGCTCGGGTTGGTCCGACGGCTCGGGCGGCTGCGCAACGTCAGGCAACGGGTGCTCCCGGCTCCAGCGACGCATCGACGGCGAGCAGCTGAACGGTGCCGTCCGGTGCCAGGCCACCCAGGATCAGGAACTCGCTCTTGAAGCCGGCGATGCGACGGGTGCCGAGGTTGAGCGCGCCGACGACCAGCCGGTCCTGCAGCTCGGCATGGGTGTAGTTGGTGATCTTCGCGCTGGTCCACAGCGTGCCGATGACCGGCCCGAAGTCGACCTGCACGCGGTAGGAGGGATCGCGGGCCTCCGGGAAGTCTTCGACGGCGACGACCCGGCCGACCCGCAGATCGAGTGCGAAGAAGGCCGCTGCCTCGACGTCGTCCTTGCGCGCGAGCTGCGCCGGATCGTAGGGCCGGCCCCCGGGGTCCAACCGATGCTGGCGCTCAGCCACGGCTGGCCTGCGCGAGTGCCCGTGAGCGCACGACCCAGCGCTCCTTGAGGTCACGCGCAGCTCCGGACGCCAGCACCTGACGGGCGCGGGCCACCCCGGCACCGAGATCCTCGACGGCCCCCGCGACGTACAGAGCCGCAGCGGCGTTCAGCGCGACGATGTCGGCCTTCGGGCCCGGCTCGCCGGCGAGCACGGCATCGGCGATGGCGACGTTGTCCTCGATCCCGCCACCTCGCAGGTCGTCCAGGGTGGCACGTTCGATCCCGAGGCCCATCGGATCGAGCTCGTAGGCGTGGACGGCACCGTCGCGCACCTCGAGCACGTCGCTCGGCGCGGTGGTGGTCAACTCGTCGAGTCCGTCGTGACCGCGGAACACCAGTGCCCGCTGTTTGCCGAGCGCGGTCAGGGCCTCGGCCATCGGCCGCGCCAGCGACGGATCGGACACCCCGACGACCTGGTGGGGCGCACCGGCCGGGTTGGAGAGCGGACCGAGCACGTTGAACGCCGTGCGGATGCCGAGCTGGACACGCACCGGCGCGACGAACCGCATCGCCGGATGAAAGGACCGAGCGTAGAGGAACGTGATCCCGAGTTCGGTCAGACAGGTGGCGACCGACGCGGCCGGCAGGTCGATGGCGATCCCGAACCCCTCGAGCAGATCCGCGCTCCCGCAGGCGCTCGAGGCGGCCCGGTTGCCGTGCTTGGCGACCGGGACACCCGCGGCCGCGACGACCAGCGCGGCGACCGTGGAGATGTTGAAGGTGTTCGCACCGTCACCGCCGGTGCCGCAGGTGTCGACCAGGCGCGCGGTCACCTCGGCCGGCAGGTCGATCGGGGCGGCCGCGTCCAGCATGGCGCGGACGAACCCGGCGATCTCGGGACCGGCCTCGCCCTTGGCCCGCAGCGCCACGAGCAGTCCGGCGACCTGGGCGGACTCCGCCTCGCCCCGCATCAGCGTGCCCATGACCGCGTGCGCGGTGGCCTCGTCGAGATCCTCACCGCGCAGCAGGGTGCTGAGCACCCGGGGCCAACGCACGTCGGACTCGCTCACATCGACTCCTCGGATCGGCACGGCGATGCGGGGCGATCCACGGACCGGCCCCGGACGCCGATGCTCAACGGTGGTCGCGGGTCGCCATCCCGACCTGGGCGGCCGCCGAGTTGGCATCGCCGTAGGGGGCGAGCTCGGCCCCGACGAGCGCGGCGACCGTCCTGGCGAGCCGGAACGAGTCCACCGGCTTGAGCATCATCTCATTGGCACCGGCCCAGTTGGCCAGCCACCGGTCCTGCTCCCGCGAGGCCATCACCAGCGACGGCACGGCGTCGACCCCGGCGTACTCGGCCCGGGCACGCAGGTCGTAGAGCACGGCGAAGCCGCCACGCGGCGCGAGGTCACCGTCCACGACCAGGACGTCGAAGGGCTCGTGCTCATCGAGCAGCAGCGCACGGGCCTGCTCGCCGGATTCGGCCTCGACCACGGTCGCGTTCTCGTGCAACAGCAACGCCGAGGCAGCACGCAGCCGTTCCTTGACGTTCTCCGAGACCACCAGCACCCGCATCGAGCACCTCCTCCACATCGTCAGCCCACACCTCGCACGGTAGCGCTCCCGGTGGCCGGACCGCGACGACGCCTCCAGCGTCCGATCCGGTGGGGACGCGGCGCGGGTGGTCACCTATCCTGACCGACGGGCCAGGGAGCGGCCCATCGAGGGAGCGGCCCGATCCGGGAGCGGTCCAAGCCGAACGAGGGAGCACGTACGTGAGCTTGTCGAGCACGATGATGGATGTCCCGCTGAGCGTCACCCAGCTGCTCGAGCACGGGCATCGGGTCCATCCCGACCGGCACGTGGTCACCTGGCAGGGGGACACGGCCCGCAAGGTGAGCTTCGCCGACACCTACGAGCGCACCCGACGGCTCGCCGGCGCACTCGCGGCACTGGGGGTCGAGCCGGGCGACGTGGTCGGGACGTTCTGCTGGAACCACCAGGAACACGTCGAGGCGTACTTCGCGGTGCCCTGCATGGGTGCGGTGCTGCACCAGCTCAACATCCGCCTGTTTCCCGACCAGCTCGCCTTCGTGATCGACGACCTCGGTGACCGGGTCATCATCATCGACGACAACCTGATCCCGCTGCTCGCCCGTGTGCTCGACGAGGTCTCGAGTCCGGAGATCTTCATCGTCGTCGGTGACGGCGACGCGAGCGCGCTCGAGGCCCACGGCCGGGTGCTGCGCTACGACGACGTGCTCGCCGAGGCGACCCCGATCGAGACGTGGCCGGAGATCGACGAACGCCAGCCGGCCGCGTCCTGTTACACCTCCGGCACCACCGGGAACCCCAAGGGTGTGGTCTACAGCCACCGGTCGATCTGGACCCACACGTTCGGGGCCATGGCCGGTGGGGTGAAGCTGCAGGACGGTGACCGGGTGCTGATCATCGTGCCGCAGTTCCACGCCAACGCGTGGGGGCTGGTCCACGTCGCCTGGGTACAGGGCTCGGATCTGCTCATGCCGGGTCAGTACCTGCAGCCCGAGCCGCTGATCGCCTTCATCGAGGCGGAGAAGCCGACCTGTTCGGCGGCCGTGCCGACCGTGTGGAACGGCGTGCTGGCCCACGGCGCATCCAACGAGATCGACCTGTCGAGCCTCGACTGGGTGGTCGTCGGTGGCTCGGCCGTCCCCCGCTCGATGATCGACGCCTTCGAGGACCGCTACGGCGTGGAGATCATCCAGGGCTGGGGCATGACGGAGATGTCGCCGCTCGGCACCGTGGCGATCCCGCCATCGGGCGCGACCGGCGAGGTCTCCCGGGAGTACCGCGCCCGCACGGGGCGCATCGTGCCCGGCGTGAGCATGCGGCTCATCGATGACGAGGGCACCGAACAACCGTGGGACGGCAAGGCCATCGGCGAGATCCAGGTCCGGGGCCCGTGGATCACGGCCGGCTACCACGGCGTCGACAGCCCGGAGAAGTTCGACGACGGCTGGCTGCGGACCGGTGACGTCGGGGTCATCGACCCTCAGGGGTTCATGCAGATCGTCGACCGGACCAAGGACGTCATCAAGTCCGGCGGTGAGTGGATCAGCTCGGTCGATCTCGAGAACGCGATCATGGGGCACCCGGACGTGGTCGAGTGTGCCGTCATCGGGGTCGCCGACGAGCGCTGGGACGAGCGGCCACTGGCCTGTGTCGTGACGCGGGCCGGTGCCGAGGTGACCCCGGAGTCCATCAACGCCCACCTGCAGGGCGAGGTCGCGTCCTGGTGGCTGCCCGAGCGCTACACCTTCATCGAGGAGGTCCCCAAGACCTCGGTCGGCAAGTTCGACAAGAAGGTCCTGCGGACGGCGTACGAGACGGGCGACCTCGACGTCACCGGCGCACCCCGCTGAACGACCGGGGACGTTTGCCCCTGTTTCCCACGGTGGGGGCGGGGGCACGCTCCGTCAACGCCTACCATGGGCGTTCATCGAGGTCCGGGGGACGGGTATGCCCGAACGAGCACTCGGCCGGACCGTGCTGGTGCCGATCGTCAACCCGCGGTCCGCCCGGCCGCTGCTGCGTTGTGCCGCGCGCATCGCCGCGGCCGACGGCGGCCGTGTGGAACTCGTGACCACGCTGCCCCCACGATCGACCGCCGCCGACCACGACGACGCCCAGCAGAGTCTGGCGGCCGCGGAGGCCGCAGCGGTCCGTATCGGGGTGCCGACCCGGGCACGGATCGTGCAGGCGTCGGACCCGGCGATCGGGGTGCTCGAACAGATCGCCGAGCTCGACGCCTCCCTGGTCCTGATGGGTTGGCGGGGCAACAGCTCGACCACCGACGTGTTCGGACGGCTGATCGACACGATCGTGGGACGCTCCACGGTGCCGTTGGCCATCGTGCGACCGGGTGGAACGCCCTACCGCCGGGTCCTGCTGCCGGTCTCCGCCGACCATCTGCTGCCCGGGGGCTCCAGCGGCCTGTGCCTGGCGGCCCGACTGGCCGACCGGCTGCGCAGCGACACGCCGGAGCCGACGACCCTGCTGCGGACCGGTGCCCGCGAGGTCGAGCTCCCGACGGAGGTCAGCGCGCTCGGTGACCGCGTCCACCACGATCCACGCCGCACCGACCAGGCCGTCGCCGCCTTCGCCCGGGACGACGACCTGATCGTCGCCGCCGTGGCCCCGACCGTGTCGGGCCTGCGCGCGGCGACGACGCATCTCGCGTGGGCGGCACCGGACGCCACCCTGCTGGTCGCGATCGACGTCGGCCCGACCCATGAACGCGGACTGGACCGGGCGGTCGACGCCGCCGGCAGCGCCCCGCCGACGATGCGACGATCCGACGACCGGACACCCCGCACGGTCCACATCGTGGTCACCGCACGACTCGCCGCGACCGCCGGGGCGACCCCCGAGCAGTTCGATCGCACACTGCGAACCGTCGGGGCGACCGGCCAGCTGATGGCGTGGTGGCCAGCGGAGGATCCTCGCCCGCATGTCCGGGCGAACATCACGGTCGACGCGACCAGTGTCAACGCGGCCATCGGTCGGGTCATGGTCGCGGTGCACGAATCGTCCGCGCTGCGGGGCGCGGAGATCACCTACGACGTCGACCGGTCGCCCACCGCCGACCCCATCAGCGTGATCGACGGTGACCTGCAGATCCACGAGTCCGACACCGACAATCACCCGACCGTGACGGGCGGACCCGCGCGCCGCCGGGACGACGCGTGAGCACCTCGCCCGACCCCGACGCGAACACCGCCGACGACGCGGATCGGATCGTGCGACGGATCGATGCGAGCGGACTGGCCTGTCCGATGCCCGTCATCGAGCTGTCCCGCGCCATCGAACAGGTCGAGGTCGGCGCGATCGTCGCGCTGATCGCGACCGATCCGGCCGCCGGGGTCGACGTCCCGGTGTGGTGCCGGATGCGTCGCCAGAAGCTGCACCGCCGCGAGGAGCGCGACGGCGTCTGGCACTTCGAGGTCGAACGCCGCAGCTGACCCGGGGCGCAGCACTCAGTCGTCGCCGCCCGGTTCCGGCACCAGTCGCATGATCGCGTTCACCAACTCGTTCACCGGCCCCGGCAACTGCCCGCCATCGATCCGTCGATAGGCCTGCAGCCCGATGACGTCGATGCGCAGCCGCCCGGCGAGCCACAGTGGGTCGGCGTGGGGGCCGCTGACGTCGGCGGCCGCGGCGACGGCGGCCTCGATCGGGAGCTGACGTACGAGCCGCACCAGGTCCGGCTCCGTGCCGAGCGGGGCGAAACCGAGGCTGCCCCCGTCCTCCCAGCGTTCGGCGAGGCCGTCCCAGACCTGTTCGTAGCACTCCCAGGCAGCCTGGCTGCCGAGGGCCTCGAGGTCGGCCCCGGTCTCGTCGCGGATGGCCGCCAGGATGAGTCGGTGGACCGTCTCGGTCAGACCGGGGGCGACACCGTCAGGGTCGGCGAAGACCCGGACCAACCAGCCGTGCCGACCACGACTGGCGGTTTCGATACGGGTGATGACGGCGTCGCGAAGGTCCGGGTTCCACAGTTCGAGCAGAACGTCGTTCCAGCCCGTGTCGTCGTCGACGCCCATGGCACCGTCCGTGTGGCGATCGGTGCCGTCCGATCAGAAGGTCGCGCTGTCCCCACAGGCGCACGAACCGGACGAGTTGGGGTTCTCGATGGAGAAACCGGACGCCTCGAGCGATTCCTTCCAGTCGATGACCGACCCGCCGAGGTAGGGGGTCGACATCTTGTCGATCCGGACCGTGATGCCGTGCTGGGTCTCCTCGAGGTCGCCGTCGAGCTGGCGGTCGTCGAAGAACAGGGCGTAACGGAATCCGGCACAACCTCCGGCCTGCACGGCGACGCGCAGGGCGATGTCGTCCACGTCCGGCTGGTCGGCCAGGAAGCTCCGGACCTTCTCGGCCGCGGTCTCGGTCAGGGTGACGATGCTCTCGACGGAGCTGTCGACGGTGGTGTCAGCGCTCACGGCGACTCCTCGCGTGGGGTCCGGATCGACAGCCGACATGGCCTGCATCCGTGGGTCGTCCACGGGTGCGCCACGGCGGGCTGCGTGCCGGGGTGGTCGGCGTCGGCGCGATGGCGGACGCCTCGGTGCCCACGAGTGTAGCGACGACCCGCTCGACGTCAGTGGCTCCACCCGGCGTCAGCGCGATCGTGCGCCGCTCCGGGGGACGAACCGGCCCCCGATCCGCGCCGCGGCGTCGGCGAGCTCGTCGGCCGGGTCGTCGCCGGGCCCCTGCGGCGAAGCCGGCTCGACGTCGTGCAACCCGAGCCCGTCACGCGACCCGGGGTCGAGCTCGTCACGGCCCACGACCGCGAGCACCGGTGCATCGGCTGCCCGTTCGCGGCTGCGTGCGGCGACGTGTGCGACCACCTTGCCGGTGGTGGTCGTCGCATCCAGCCGGCCCTCACCGGTCAGCACGACGTCGGCGTCGTCGAGTGCGGCGTCCAGCCCGATCATCGCGGCCACGGCCGTACTGCCCGCGACGAGCTGCGCCCCGAGCCCGGCGATCAACCCGAAACCGAGCCCACCCGCGGCCCCACTGCCGGGCCACTCGGCCGGCGGCGGCGCTCCCCCGGTCCACAGGTCCCGGTGGGCGACCCCGGCCCAGGTTCGCAGCCCGTCGTCGAGCTGGGCCACCTCCGCGTCCGACGCCCCCTTCTGCGGGCCGAAGACGGGTGCGGCGTCGGCGAGCGTGGCCGTCACGTCGGCGAGCAGCACCACCTCGACGTCGGCGAACGATGCCGCCCAGCCACGTCCGGCCCGGGCGACGCGGTGCAGTTCGCCACCACCGATCTTGAGTCCGGATCCGTCGGCGACCCGGAGGCGGAACCCCAGTCCGGTCAGCGCCCCCGCGCCGCCGTCGACGCTGGCGCTGCCACCGAGCCCGACCAGCAGCCGTCGACTGCCGATCCGACGGGCCGCGTCGAGCAGTTGCCCCACGCCGTAGGTCGTGGTCCGCAGCGGATCGCGCGTGGCCGGATCCAGCAGGTGCAGCCCGCAGGCCTGTGCGGACTCGATCACGACCTCACCGTCCGCCCGCTCGAGCAGGTGCGCCTCGACGGGGTGACCGAGCGGACCGGCGACCTCGACCGTGTGCCACCGTGCGGCGTCACCCGCGGCCGCGCCCAGCACCGCCAGCAGGCCCTCGCCGCCGTCCGACATCGGCCGGGACACGATCCGGTCATCGGGCCGGCTGCGTCGCCAGCCGTCGGCGATCGCCCCGGCGGCCTCGGTCGCCGTCAGGGTGCCGCCGAAGCCGTCGGGGGCCACGACCACGTTCACCACGAGCTGCTCCTCATCACCACGTCCCGCCGCCTCACGGCGTCGCCCCGTGCGGGGTGTCGCGCGACATCATGCGGACGGATCCCGCGCGACGAACGGCGGCCGGACCACCTCGGCGTCGACCTGCTGACCCCGGATGTCGACCCGGACGCGGTGGCCGGGCTCGAGCTCCACCGGTAGCCGCGCCAGGGCGATCACCGTGCCCAGCGTCGGCGAGACGGTGCCGGAGGTGACCGTGCCGATCGCCACGTCCCCGTCGAGTACCGGCATGCCGGCGCGGGCCGGTCGTCGCCCCTCGACCCGCAACCCGAGCAGGCGTCGTGACGGCCCGGCCGCCCGCATCGCCCGCAGCGCCGCCGCACCCGGGAAGTCACGCGGTTCGTCCTCGCGATCGAGTTTCACCGCCCAGCCGAGCCGGGCGGTGTAGGGGTCCACGTCGCGCGACAACTCGTTGCCGTGCAGGGGATAGCCGACCTCCAGGCGCAGGGTGTCGCGCGCCCCGAGCCCACAGGGGCTCGCGCCGGCCTCCAGCAACGCGTCGAACAGCGCCGGTGCGGCCGGGGCGGGCACGAGTAGTTCGACGCCCCGCTCACCGGTGTAGCCGGTCCGCGCGAGTACCAGCCGGTCGGCCCCAGTCACGGCATCGACATCGGCGTCGGCCTGCAGCGTGCAGACCGTGACCCCGAGGTGGGGCGTCGCACTCGCCGCCCGGTCACCGGTGCCCCGGGACGCCAGGACGCGGTCGACCAGCTCGAGCGCGTCCGGGCCCTGCACGGCGAGCACGGCCCATTGCGCGCCCACATCGGCGACCTCGGCGTCTCGGTCCGCCGCGGCCGCCTGCAGGGTCGCGGTCACGGCCGCCGTGTTCGCGGCGTTCGGGACCGCGAACCACTGCTCGGGGCCCAGCCGGTAGACGATGAGATCGTCGATGATCCCGCCGTCGTCCGCGCAGCAGAGCGTGTACTGGGACGCGCCGTCGGCGAGCCGGGCCGGGTCGTTGGTGAAACTCGCTGCGACGACGTCGAGCGCGTCGGGGCCGGTCACGGTGACCGTGCCGAGATGGCTGACATCGAACACCCCGACGGCCTCGCGCACCGCCCGGTGCTCGTCGGCGATCGAGCCGTATCGGATGGGCATCGACCATCCGGCGAAGGGGGCCATCGTGGCTCCGAGCGACGCGTGCCGTGCGGCCAGTGGGCTGGCGCGCAGATCGGGCTCGTCGGACACGGTGCACTCCTCGGTGGCGCTGGTGACGGCACGAGACGGCCGCGCTGATCGTCGGATGGGGCCCGGCCCGCACGCTAGTGCCGTGTCGGCGTCGCACCGGGGCCGTGGCACCCTGTCGAGCCGCTGGGCGGGGTCTGCGTGGTCAGGCCGGCTCGACTACCGTCAGTGTCACTGAGCACCCCCACACCGCGCCATCCATCAGTCTTCATCATCAGGAGCACCATCGTGGCGACCGAGGTCGAGCTGCCCCAACTGGGCGAATCCGTCGAAGAGGGCGTCATCACCGCCTGGCTGGTCGAGGTCGGCGACACCGTCGAGGTCGATCAACCCATCGTCGAGATCTCCACCGACAAGGTCGACACCGAGATCCCCTCGCCCGTCGCGGGCACCATCCAGGAACTGCGCGCCGAGGTCGACGAGACCATCGCCGTGGGCCAGGTCATCGTCGTCA
>LFIK01000074.1_pt1 | contig 60276 bp, 61 predicted proteins | sample 643401 | NCBI WGS metagenome assembly LFIK01 (sample SAMN03777447, study PRJNA286221) | soda lake metagenome | biome: soda lake; feature: Kulunda steppe; material: water; isolation source: sample T5-Br brine of Lake Tanatar-5 | place: Russia: Kulunda steppe | collected 2010-07
ATGTCCTGCAGCGTGTTGTTGAAAGCGTGCCCCATGTGCAACGAGCCCGTCACGTTGGGCGGCGGGATCATGATGCAGAAGGTGTCATCGCGCGAGGCGTTGGCGCCGGCACGGAAGGCGCCTGCCTGTTCCCACAGCGCGGAGATTCGGGCTTCGGCCTCGGCGGCGTCGAATGTCTTGTCCATCGTGAACCCTCCTGCGTCGCGGCGGTGTTTAGCGCCCCGGCGGGCGAAGGGAAAGGCCAGCCTGCGCCTGCGGAGGCTTGCATCGCAAGCGCGGCGGTATAGTTTAGAGTGATTCTAATATAAGGGGGGCCGATGTCCGATCCGACCACGCTGCTGGTGTTCATCGCCGCGCTGATCACCGCGCTTGCCACGGGGCTGGGCGCGGTGCCGCTGGCTTTCATGCGCTCGGTCACGCCGCGCACGCTTGCGCTGGGCAACGCAGTGGCGGCGGGGCTGATGCTGGCGGCATGCTACAGCCTGATCGTCGAGGGGTTCGAGTTCTCGGCCCCGCGCACGCTCGCCGGGCTGCTGGCGGGGCTGGGCGGGATCTGGCTGGCAAAGCGCTGGTTCCAGAACGGGTCCGACATCGCCGTGGCAGGCGCGACCGGGGCGGATGCGATGAAGATCCTGCTCATCATGGGCGTGATGACGGTCCATTCGGCGGCCGAGGGCATCGGCGTCGGCGTCGCCTATGGCGGCGGGCGTGAGCTCGGCGACTTCATCACCATCGCCATCGCGCTGCACAACGTCCCCGAGGGCCTCGCCATCGCGCTGGTGATGGTGCCGCGCGGCGCGTCGGTCACCAAGGCGGCGGTGTGGAGCGTGCTGTCGTCGCTGCCGCAGCCGCTGCTGGCGGTGCCCGCGTTCCTGTTCGTGCTGACCTTCACGCCGTGGCTGCCGGTGGGGCTGGGGCTGGCGGCGGGCGCGATGCTGTGGATGATCTTCTCGGAGCTGATCCCCGAGGCGACCGAGGGGATCGAGCACGCGACCATGGGGCTGGTCGTCACGCTGGCCTTCACCGCGATGCTGGGGCTGACGCTGGTGCTGGGCTGATTGCGATTGCCTTGGCCCCGCCGCCACCCCATATCAGGCCCATGCTGCGATTGACCCCCATCCTGCTGGCGATCGGCTACGCACTGCTGATGTACTGGTTTTCGGCCTGGCGCACCTCACGCGAGCTGAACGCGCGCTCGACGCTCCTGGCCGACGCGAAGCTCAAGGGCCTGACGGACCGCATGGCGCGCGCCCTGGATATCGACCACGTGCGCGTGCATGTCTACGAAACCGACACCGTCAACGGGCTGGCCGCCCCCGACGGGCGGATCTTCATCACGCGCGGGTTCTACAACAAGTATCGCCGGGGCGAGGTCTCGGCCGAGGAACTCGCCTCCGTGATCGCGCATGAGCTGGGTCATGTGGCGCTGGGGCATTCGCGCCGGCGGATGATCGATTTTTCGGGGCAGAACGCGATCCGCATGGCACTGGCGACGGTGTTCAACCGCTTCCTGCCGGGGCTTGGCGTGCTGATCGCGAACGGGCTGACCACGCTGCTGGCGGCAAGCCTCAGCCGGTCGGACGAATACGAGGCCGATGCCTACGCCGCCGCGCTGCTGGAAAAGGCCGGGATCGGCACCGCGCCGCAAAAATCGCTGTTCCGCAAGCTCGAGCGATTGCTGGGCGCCAAGGGCGCGCCCCCCGTCTGGCTGGCAAGCCACCCCAGGACCGAAGACCGGATCAAGGCGATCGAGACGCTCGAAGCCCGCTGGCGCTCCCTGCCCGAGACGTGAGCGCTCAGAGGAAGTCCTCTTCCTCGGACGTCACGTCCACGCCCAGCGCCTCGAGCCCGGCTTCGAGATTCTCGGCCAGATGCGGCATTCCCATCAGGTAGTCGGCGGTGGGGGTCGTGGCCTCGGCCTCGGCGGTGGTGACGGCTTCGTCGTAATCCTCGGCCTCGAACGCGCCGCGACCGATCCAGGCAATCGCCGTCAGCGCAGCCTGCTCATCGGTGTTCAGCCCGTCGATGAAGGCATGCAACTCGCCTGCCGCCATCTGCCCTTCGCGAGCCTGATAGATGATGTGCACGACCTTGCGCGGGCTGATGTCCATGACGGGCCTCCTTTCGGGCGATGAGTGTCCCGCAGTTCCGCGCAACGCGCAACCATTATCGGCCCCGCGCGCCGAACACCCGAAAATAGAGCGCATCGGGCAGGAACCGCGAGCCACGGAACACAAGCGAGAACAGCGTCGGAAAGCTGCGGCTGAAGCGGCCCGAGCGCATATGCGCGAACATCGCCTCGGCGGCCTGGTCGGGCTCCATCAGGAACGGCATGTGAAACTCGTTCTTGTCGGTCAGCCGGGTGCGGATGAAGCCGGGGTTGGCAAGCTGCACATCGACCCCCGAGCCGCGCAGGTCGGCGTGCATCGATTCGGCCAGATGCATCAGCCCGGCCTTGGACGAGCTGTAGCCGATCGACCCCGGCAGCCCGCCGAACCCCGCAAGGCTGCCGGTGAGCACGATATGCCCCCGCCTGCGTTCCACAAAGGCGGGCACCACTGCGCCCAGCACGCGCACCGCGCCGGTGAAGTTCACATCGGCCATGATCTCGGCCTGCTCGGCGTTCCACTTGTCGGCCCCGAACGGCCAGTAGGCCCCGGCGAGGAAGACCAGCCCGTCGATCTCGCCCGCCGCCGCTGCCGCGGCTTCGACCGAGTCGCGGTCGGAGACGTCGCAGGCCACCACCTCGGCCGACCCCGACAGGCTGTCGGCCAGCGCCTGCAGCTTGCCCGCGTCGCGCGCGCTCAGGATCAGATGCGCGCCGGCGCGGCTCATCCGTTCGGCCAGCGCGCGGCCCAGCCCTTCGGACGCGCCGACCAGCCAGTAGCGTTTTCCCTGAAATGTCCTCATTGCGGCACCTTGCGCATGGTGGCGACCAGCTCGGCGACCTTGATGCCGAACTTGCGGAACTGGCTGCGGTTCACGATGGTCCCGTCCTCGACCAGATACATCCAGTCGGTCACGTCGAGCGCGTGGCCGCCGGCGCTTTCGGGCAGCTTGATGGTGTAGCGCAGATGCACCGCCGCCCCCTCCTGCCGCCCGGTCCCGGTGCCGACCAGATCGGCGGCCTCGGCCCGGATGTTGCCGTCATTGCCCAGCGTGAGCTGCCATTGCCGGTCTTGCGTGGCGCCGCTGGCGTAGCGGAAATGCTCGTCCATGACGCCGGTGTTGCCGTCCCAGCGGGCCTCGAAATCCGCGGTGAAGCGCGAACTCACGCGCCCGAGGGGGCCGTAGATCACGCCCTCGCAGCGCAGCGGCCCGTTGAACTGCTCGCGGATGTCGAAGCGCGGCGCGTCGCCGGCGTAGTCGGTGGCGCGCTGGGCGGGAAAACCGCGCAGCGTGCGCTGGCCGATGGCGTGGAGCGCGGCCGCGAGGATCATCCCGGCCAGCACCCAAAGGATCGTGGTCATGTCTTATCCCTCCTTGACGGGGGTTGCGGCCAGAAGCGCCATGGCCGCGAGTTTCAGGATGCAGGGCAGCCCCGCATAGAGCAGCGTCAGCGTCATCAGCGCCGCGTCGGTGTTGTCCGGCCCGGCCTCGAAGCCCGAAAGCTCCAGCAGCGGCAGAACGGTGATCGCGGCGATGGCGAGCGTGGCCTTGGTCACGAAGGCCCAGAGCCCGAAGCCTCCCGCGGCCTCGGGCACGACCTTGGCCATGCGGCGCGAGAACAGCGCCGACAGCAGCGTCAGATCCGCCCCCAGCCCCGCGCCGGTGAGCAGGCAGATCAGCGCGAAGCCCCACACATCGCCCGGCCCCAGCAGCGGCACCGCCGCGAAGGCCGCGATGGCCAGCGCCATGCCCGCCAGCAGCACGCGCTTCGCCCCGAAGCGCTGCGCCGCCTGCGACCACAGCGGCGCCGAGCCCGCGGCGGCGAGAAAGAACAGCACCAGCAGCGGGCCTTCCCACCCCGGCGCCTGCAACCGGCTTTCGACGAAGAACAGAAACAGGGTCGAGGTCACCGCCACCGGCGTCGCGTTCAGAAACGCCACCACCAGCAGCCGCCGCGCCACGCTGTCGCCCAGCACCGCGCCGAAGCCCGCGCCGTCCGCTGCCGGGCCCGGGTGGCGCGCCCATTCGCCCGCCATCAGCCACAGCCCCAGCGCCACCAGCGCCGCAAACCCCACCGCGAACAGCGCAAACGGCTGGTCCGAGACCAGCACCAGCGCGGTCGGCGCCGCGGCGGCGAGGCACACGCCCAGCAGCGCCCCGGTCTCGCGCCACCCGGCAAGGCGGACATGGCCGACGTCGCCCAACGCCTCGCCCTTGGCAACGCCGGTGGCGTAAAAGGCGATGGTCAGGAAGCTGAACGCCGAAAACAGCCCCGTCAGTGTCAGCCCGAACCACCACACCGGCGCGATCGGCGGACTGACCGCGAAGAGGCCCAGCATCGACACCGCCATCACCGCGCCGGCGACCGCGACCGTCAGCCCGCGCATCGCGCGGGTGCGCGCAGCCAGCCACGCCAGCGCCGGGTCCTGCACGAAATCGAGCATCCGCAGCACGAACAGCGCCGCCGCCAGAGCGCCCAGGCCGACGCCGTGCTGATCGACGTAGAACATCGGCGCGTGGATGTAGATGGGCAGCCCTGCCATCGCCAGCAGCCCCGCGAACACGCCATAAGCGGGCAGCGCGGTGCCGCGGCGGGTGGCGGTGGCGGCGGCGAGGTCGGTCATCGGCTCACCTCGTCCAGCGGCGGGTCGGGGCGGGGGCGGTAGCGCGCCCCGCGCCACCACAGCCGCAGCGCCTGCCAGTGGATCAGCGCCAGCACCCGGCGCGAGCCCAGCGGCCGGCGCAGCAGCGACCACAACACCCCCGCGCTGGTCAGCCGCCGACGTCGGCCCGTCAGCGTCGCCAGCAGCCCGCCATTGCCGCGCCCGTAGTCGATCCAGATGCCTACCCGGTCGGCGCGGATGTCGAAGCGGAAGGTATAGTCGCCCTCGACCGGCTGGAAGGGCGAGACGTGGAACACCTTGCGCGCGCCCAGCGTGTCGGTGGCGGTGATGGGGCGCAGGTCGTCGTGGTGGCACAGATACGAATGGCGGTCGCCGAAGGTGTTGTTGACCTCGGCGATCACCACGCGCAGGCGGTCGTCCCTGTCGTGGCACAGCCAGAAGCTGACCGGGTTGAACACATGCCCCAGCATCCGCGGCTGCGCGAGCAGCATCAGCCGCCCCGCTGTCGCCTCGGCCATGCCGTGCGCGGCCAGCAGCTCGCGCACCCACGCCGCGCCGCGCCCGGCGCCCGGCGCGCCGCCGTGGTCGGCATCGTGCAACGCGGTCAGGTTGGCGCGGTTGCGCGACATCAGCCACGGCGTGCGCGGGGCATTTTCAGCGTCCAGCAGCACATAGTCCACCGAATAGGTGAAGCGGTTCTCCACCGCGCCGCGCCGCCCGTGAAAGGTGCGCCCCGAGACCTGTTCCACCACGCTCATTGCGCGGCCACGGCCGGGCTGGCCTTGGCCAGGATCGCCTCGGCCACCTCGGCGGCGGTGGCGAATCCGTCCTCGTGGAACCCGTTGCGCATCCACGCGCCTGCATACCAGGTGGACGCGGTGCCGTTGAGCGCGCCCAGCGTCTTTTGCGCCTGCAGCGCGGCGGTGTCGAACATCGGGTGGGCGAAGGTGACGGTGTCGTAGATGCATTCCTCGCGCACCGGATGGTTGGCGTTGAGCGTCACGAACATCGGGTCGTCGTGCGGGATCGGCTGCAGCGAATTCATCCAGTAGCTGAGCGATATGCGCTCGCGGTCCTGCGGCCCGCGTTCGGTGTAGACCCAGCTTGCCCAGCACTTGCGCCGGCGCGGCATCACCGACGGGTCGCAATGCAGGATCGCCTCGTTCGGCTGGTAGCGCACGGCGGCGAGCGCCTGCGCCTCGGTGGGCGTGGGGTCGGACAGGATGGACAGCGTGACGTCGGAATGCGTGGCGAAGATCACCTCGTCGAACGCTTCCCACTCGCCGCCCTGCGCGCGCAGCTCGACCCCGGTGGGCGTGCGGCGCACCGCGGCGACCGGCGCGCCGGTGCGCAGCTCGGCGCCGCGCTCGCGCAAGGACCGTTCCAGCCGAGACACATACTGGATCGAGCCGCCCTGCACCGTGTACCACTGGTGCTGCCCGTGATAGCCCAACAGCCCGTGATTGCGGAAGAAATCGAGCATCGCCGCGGCGGGGAAGTCGAGCACCTTCTGCGTGGGCGTCGACCAGATCGCGCCCGAAAACGGCAGCAGATACCGCTCGCGGAACCACGCGCCGGTGCCGAGTTCCTCCATCAGCGCGCCGATGGTGATGTCGCGCCCCGCAGCCAGCGCCGGCCCGTCGCGGTTGAAGCGCACGATGTCGCGCAGCATCCGCAGAAAGCGCGGCGAGGCAAGGTTGCGCCGCGTGGCGAAGATCTCGTCCAGCCCCGACAGGCTGTATTCGCAGCGCCCGCCCTCGAACGACGCGCCGAAGCTCATGTTCGATTCGGTGGTCGGGACGTCGAGTTCGCGGAACATGCGCAGCATCCGCGGATAGTTGACATGGTTGAACACGATGAACCCGGTGTCCACCGGCTGGTCGCCGCGCTTGCCCGCCATCACGGTGCGCGCGTGCCCGCCAAGCCGTTTCTCGGCTTCGAACAGGACGATATCGTGCGCTCCGGCAAGGTGATGGGCGGCTGACAGCCCCGTGATCCCCCCTCCGACAATTGCAGTCCTGCGCGGCGGGGTCTCGATATGTTCAAAGGGCATTCAGCCACTCCTGATGGTCTTGTCGGTCTTGTTACGCGGCTGTGACGCCGCCGGATGACATAGCCTGCGGTGGCGTCGGACAACAGGGTTCGGATTTCGCGCGCAGAATGGTGATCCAGCGCGCGGGACACCGCGTAACACGAACATGACAGTCACCGCCCGACAGCCGCAATTTGCAGATGCATCACCGGCGCGCCTGCCCTATCGTGCGCCCGAGCACGCGCGGCGACGCGTGCTGCGCGTGGTGCAGGAGCGTGTCTGGTTGTCTGACCTCCAACAGGGAAATATCGACTGGGTGGAGGAGGTGCGCCGTATCGCCCGGGCGCAGGACGCCGAGGCGTTCGCGCGCCTGTTTGCGCATTTCGCCCCGCGGCTGAAGGCATTCCTGATGAAGTCGGGCGCCGACGAGGCCAGCGCCGAGGAATGCGTGCAGGACGTCATGGTCACGGTCTGGCGCAAGGCGCCGCAATTCGACCCGACCCGGGCCAGCGCCGCGACCTGGATCTATACCATCGCGCGCAACCGCCGGATCGATCTGCTGCGCCGCCAGCGCCGACCCGAGCCCGAAGAGCTTGCCTGGGGTCCCGAGGAAGAGCCCGACCAGTTCGACGTGCTCTCCTTTCAACAGGACAGCGAACGGCTTGCCGAGGCGCTCGCCCAACTGCCCGAAAAGCAACGCGTGCTGATCGAGCGCGCGTATTTCGGCGATCTCAGCCAAAGCGAGATCGCAGAACTCACCGGTTTGCCGCTTGGCACCATCAAGTCACGCATACGCATGGCGTTGGAAAAACTCCGCCATGCACTGAGCCACGAAGGTACACGGCAATGATTCGACACCACCTCACCGACGAGCTGTTGATGGCCTACTCGGCAGGCACCCTGCCCGAGGCGTTCAACCTGGTGGTTGCCACGCATGTCTCGCTCTGCGACGCGTGCCGCGCGCGGCTGGAAAGCTTCGACGCGGTCGGCGGCGCGTTGCTCGAGGAGACCCGGCCCGCCGCGGCCATGTCGCAGGGCGCGCTGGCAGACACGATGCGCCGGATCAAGGCCGAGGCAACGTCGCAATGCGGCGGCGACACGATGCCCCCCGCAACGCGGCGGTCCGAGGCTCCGGACCCCGCGCACCGGACCGGGCTGTTTCCGGCCCCGCTTGCCGAGTATGTCGGCGGCGATCTGGACGCGGTGACCTGGCGCAGCGTCGGCGGAGGGGTGCGGCAGGCAATCCTGCCGACCTCGGCGCAGGCGAGCGCGCGGCTCTTGCTGATCCCGGGCGGCGTGGCGGTGCCGGATCACGGCCACCACGGCACCGAGATCACGCTTGTCCTGAAGGGCGCGTTCCAGGATGAACACGACCGCTTCGGCCCCGGCGATATCGAGATCGCCACCGAAGAGACCCACCATACACCCGTTGCCGAAGTCGGTGATGACTGCATCTGCCTGGCGGTCACCGACGCGCCGCTCAAGTTCCGCGGACTGTTGCCGCGACTGGCGCAGCCATTCTTTCGGATCTGACGTTCAGCGCCGTTCGAACAGCCGCTCCAGATCGGCGCGGCTGAGCTGCACCCATGTCGGGCGGCCGTGATTGCACTGGCCCGAATGCGGGGTGCGTTCCATCTCGCGCAGGAGCGCATTCATCTCGTCCACGCGCATCGCGCGGCCCGCGCGGACGGACCCGTGGCAGGCCATGCGCGACAGGATCGCGTCCAGCCGCGCTTCGAGCGCGTCGCTATGCGCCAGATCGCGCAGTTCGTCCACGATATCGGCCAGAAGTGCCCCGGCATCGACCTCGCCCAGCGCCGCCGGGATCTCGCGCACCGCGACGGCGTCGCCGCCGAACGCCTCGATCACCAGCCCGAGCCGCGCCAGATCGGGCGCGCGGGCCAGCAGGCAGGTGGCATCGTCGGGGGGCATCTCCACGATTTCGGGAATCAGCAGCGCCTGCGCGGGCACGCCGGCCTCGGCCCGCGCGCGCTTGAGCCGCTCATAGACCAGCCGCTCATGCGCGGCGTGCTGGTCCACGATCACGACCCCGTCGGCGGTCTGCGCAACGATATAGGTGCCGTGCAACTGCGCGCGCGCGGCACCGAGGGGGTGCTCTCCGACCTCCGGCACAGGCTCCGGCGCAAGCTCGGCACGGGCCGAGGGCGCAACGGCAAAGGCGGTTTGCGCATCGCCGGACGAAGCCTCGGCGAATCCCCACGGCGCCTGTGCGGCGCGCGCGGTGCCCAGCGCGGCGCTTGACGGACGCGCGGGCGCGCGGCTGGGGGGCGACGACCCGCCCAGCGATGCCGCCGACGGAGCGCTCGCCGCGCGGTGCCCGGCGCCTGCCAGCGCGTGGCGCAGCGCGCCGACCAGCAGCCCGCGCACCGTGCCGGGGTCGCGGAAACGGACTTCGGTCTTGGCGGGGTGGACGTTGACGTCCACGGCCTCGGGCGGGCAATCGAGGTGCAGCGCCGCCATCGGGTGCCGCCCGCGCGGCAAAAGGTCGCTGTATCCGGCCTTCAGCGCGCCGATCAGCAGCTTGTCGCGCACGGGCCGGCCGTTGACGAACAGATGCTGCGCCACCGCCGCGCCGCGCGAAAAGGTGGGCAGCGCTGCCAGCCCGAACAGCACCACGCCGTCGCGCTCGGCCTCGACCCGCACGGCGTTGTCGACGAAGCCGCGGCCCAGCACGCGCGCCAGCCGCGCGCTGAGCGCATCGAACAGCGCGCCGGGCTCGGCCGGGGCGCGGAACACCACGCGCTCGGCCCCGTCGCTCACATCGGTGAGCGAGAAGGCCACATGCGGCTCGGCCATCGCCAGCCGGCGGACGATGTCGCCAATCGCCTGCGCCTCGGCGCGGTCGGAGCGCATGAATTTCAGCCGCGCGGGCGTGGCGTGGAAGATGTCGCGCAGCTCGACCACGGTTCCCGCGCCCAGCGCGGCGGGGCGCACGGGCTCCGGCCGCCCGCCGCTGACGCGCAACTGCGCGGCTTCGGAAGCGCCCTTCGCGCGCGAGGTGATGCTCAGCCGCCCGACCGCGCCGAGCGAGGCCAGCGCCTCGCCCCGGAAGCCGAAGAACCGGATGTTGAGCAGATCGCCGCCGTCGAGTTTCGACGTCGCATGCCGCGACAGCGCCAGCGGCAGCGCATCGGCGGCAATCCCGTGGCCGTCATCGCGCACCCGGATCAGCGTCTTTCCACCATCGGCCATCGCCACATCGACGCTGCGCGCGCCGGCATCGAGCGCGTTCTCCACCAGTTCCTTGACCGCCGAGGCGGGGCGTTCGATCACCTCGCCGGCGGCGATGCGGTTGACCTCGGCCTCGGCCAGTTGGCGGATCACGGGGCTGATGTTGGGGTCGTGGCGCGTCATGCCACTACGGATAGCATGACACCCGCAGCGGGGCCACCGATTCGCTCAGCCCGGAAAGCCCGGCGCACAGGCCAGATGCCCGGTGATCATGCCCCGGTGATTGCGCAAGGGCCCACCCAGCCGGGCGCGCGCGGCGGGGTGATCGGCGGCCAGCACGCCCGCACGGATCAGGAGCGCCGTGATCGCGGCCTCGGCCGCACGGGTTGCCCCGTCGACGATCTTGAGCGCGATACCCATCCCCTGCGCCGGCAGGATGGCCACGAACACGGCCTCGGCGCCTGTCTTGATGGCCGCGCGCCCGTCCATCGCGCGCATCAACTCGGTGCAGGCGCGCCCCTCGCCCGCCACCAGATCGGGGTGCGCCATCATCGCCTCGCGCAGTCGGACCATGGCGCCGGCGCGCGCATCCCCGCCCCGGTCGGCCGCGGCGAAGGCGGCCATGGCGCGGGCCAGACCCGCGACGGTGGTGGCGAAATTGGGCGCCGCGCAGCCATCGATCCCCCAGCCGGGCGAGGCCACGCCCGTCACCTCGTCCATGCAGGCGGCGACGGCGCGCTGGACGGGGTGGTCGCGCTCGACATAGTCGGCCCCTGCGCGCAGGTGCCGCGCCAGCATCACGAAGCCCGCATGCTTGCCCGAGCAGTTGTTGTGCAACTGGCACGGAGCATCCCCTGCACGAATCAGCGCGTCGCGCGTGGCCTGATCCTTCGGTTCATGCGCACCGCAGCGCAGATCGGCCTCGGTCGCGCCCAGATCGACGAGCCAGCGCCGCACCGTTTCCACATGCACCGCCGCCCCCTGATGCGAGGCGCAGGCCAGCGCCAGTTGCGCGGCCGAGAGCCGCGCCCCCGCGCCGCTGTCCAGAAGCGGCAGCGCCTGGATCATCTTGGCCGAGGAGCGCGGATAGATCACCGCGTCGGGGTTGCCCCAGGCTTCGACCACGCGGCCTTGCGCATCGCAGATCACCGCATGCCCGGAATGGGCGCTTTCCACCCGCGCGCCGCGCCAGACATCGATCATCGGCACCGCCCCCGCTGCCAGGGTCGTCGCGTCGGTGGGCATCGTGCTCTCTCCTGCTCACGCCTGCGCGATTTTTCGCCGACAGGTCTTTCGCCGCTTTGCGCATTCGCGCTAGACATGCTGATACAGACAGACCCTACGCAGCACCAGTGGGGCAGCCGTGTGCGCAGCGCCGGCATGCTGAGGCGGAAGCAGAGGCTGGAGATCATTAGGCACATGAGAGCACTGAGACGAGCAACGCGCCTTGCCCTTGCCACCGCGGTGATCGCCGCCGCACCCGTCGCCGCCGAGGAGGACGCGTCCGACAGCCGGGTTGCCGTGGAAACCGCGTGGAGCGTGTTCGTCGAGGACGAGCCGCGCGAATGCTGGGTGGTGTCGGGGTCGCGATCGGCCACGCATCGGCGCAACAATCAGGGTGTGAACGCCAACCGCGGCAGCTGTTCCTTCGGGGCCAACGTGACCGACCCCGAAACGCTGGCCGAGTGTCAGATCTACCTGTTCGCCACCTTCCGCCCAGGCAACGACGAGCCCGAGATTTCCTACACCGCCGGCTACCCTTATGCCGACGGCTCCACGGTGAGCATGACCATCGGCTCGGACGAGTTCGAGTTGTTCACCGACGGCAGCTGGGCCTGGGCAGCTTCGCCCGAAGACGACGCGCGCATTTCCGCCGCCATGCGCCGCGGTGCCGAGGCGGTGCTCGAATCGCGCTCGGGGCGCGGGACGGTGGTGACGGACACGTTCTCGCTCTTCGGGTTCACCGCCGCGTCCGAGGAAGCCCAGCGCCGCTGCGCCGAGTAACCCCGCGCCACACCGCCACCAAAGCCGGGCTGTGCAGCCCGGCTTTTGCTGTTATATCCCCTGAAATACCCACCCCCCGGAGCCGTGCCATGCCCACGACCGCGCCCATCACGCAGGACGTTCTGACCATCCCCCGGCGCGCTGCGCCCGAAGGGCGCATGAACCTGATCGGGCTTACGCGTGCGCAGCTGACCGACGCGCTGCGCGCCATCGGCACCCCCGAGCGCCAGGTCAAGATGCGCGCCGGCCAGATCTGGCAATGGCTTTATCACTGGGGCGTGCGCGATTTCGCGGCGATGACCAACCTGGCCAAGGACTACCGCGCCAAGCTGGCCGAGCATTTCGTGATCGCGCTTCCGCAGGTCGTCAGCCGCCAGATCAGCGCCGACGGCACGCGCAAGTATCTGCTGCGCATCGGCGGCGGGCACGAGGTCGAAACCGTCTACATCCCCGAGGAAAGCCGCGGCACGCTGTGCATCTCGAGCCAGGTGGGCTGCACGCTGACCTGTTCGTTCTGCCACACCGGCACGCAGAAGCTGGTGCGCAACCTGACCGCGGCCGAGATCGTGGGCCAGTTGATGCTGGCGCGCGACGATCTGGGCGAGTGGCCCGTGCCGGGTGCGCCGAAGAACGAGACGCGGCTGGTCAGCAACCTGGTGCTGATGGGCATGGGCGAGCCGCTCTACAATTTCGACAGCGTCCGCGACGCGATGCATGTGGTGATGGACCACGAAGGGCTGAGCCTGTCGCGCCGCCGGATCACGCTGTCCACCAGCGGCGTGGTCCCCGAGATCGCGCGCTGCGCGACCGAGATCGGCTGCCTGCTGGCGGTCAGCTTCCACGCCACCACCGACGCGGTCCGCGACACGCTGGTGCCCATCAACCGCAAATGGAACATCGCCACGCTGCTGGACGCGCTGCGCGCCTATCCGCGGCTGTCGAACTCCGAGCGGATCACGTTCGAATACGTGATGCTGAAGGGGGTGAACGACACCGACGCCGATGCCCGCCGACTGGTCAGGCTGATCGCGGGCATTCCCGCCAAGATCAACCTGATCCCGTTCAACGAATGGCCCGGCGCGCCCTATGAGCGCTCGGACTGGGCGCGGATCGAGGCGTTCGCCGACATCATCCACAAGGCCGGCTACGCCAGCCCCATCCGCACCCCGCGCGGCGAGGACATCATGGCCGCCTGCGGTCAGCTGAAATCCGAAACCGAGCGCGCCCGCAAATCCCGCGCCGCGATCGAAGCCGAGGCGCGCGGCTGATGCCGATGGTGCTGCTGGTCGTGATCGGCGCGGCGGCGGGCTATGTGGCGTCGCGGTTGATGCGGATGAACCTCGACCTGCCCAGCGCAATGGTGGTGGGCGTGATTGGCGCGCTGCTGGGCGGCGTGGCGATGCGGCTGATCGCGGCCACCGTGCCGCTGGCTGGGGCGTTTCTGGCGGCGGTGCTGGGGTCGGTCGCGGTGCTGTGGGTCTGGAAACGCGTGATGGAGCGCTGAGGCTCACGCCCTGGGCGGGCGGCTGCGATAGACCGGCAGGCACCACCCGAAGCGCAACGGTCCCGCACGCAGCGCAAAGGTGCTGACCGCGCAGCACAGCAGCGCCACCGTCAGCGCGCCGGTCAGCGCGAACACGAACACCGCCGCGTAATCGAGAAGCTGCACCACGCTCACGGCGCGGATTTCGCGGGCTTGAACGGGGCCATCCCGGCGCGGGCGAGCTCGTCGGCGCGTTCGTTTTCCGGGTGGCCCGCGTGGCCCTTCACCCATTCCCATGTGACATCGTGGCGCGCCCGCGCGGCGTCCAGCCGCTGCCACAGCTCGGCATTCTTGACCGGCTTGCGGGTCGAGGTCTTCCACCCGTTGCGCTTCCAGCCGTGGATCCAGCCGGTGACGCCGTTCTTCACATAGGCGCTGTCGGTGACGATGGTAACCGCGCTGGGCCGGGTCAGCGCCTCGAGCGCCGAGATCGCGCCCATCAGCTCCATGCGGTTGTTGGTGGTCTCGGCCTCGCCGCCCGACAGCGTGCGTTCGCGCAACACCGCATCGCCCTCGCGCGCCTGCAGCAGCACGCCCCAGCCGCCCGGGCCGGGATTGCCCGAGCACGCTCCATCGGTAAAGGCAAAGAGGTCGGGCACGGCGCAGGCTCCGTCAGGTCTCAGGCCAGCCATAGCCCCGCGCCGAGGCACAGCACAACCCCGGCGGTCAGCAGCAGGCGCAGCGTCATCCACCACCGCGGGGTCAGCCCCCATTGCCCGAACTGCGCGTCCATTGCCAGCAGCAGCACGAACCCGGTCAGCAGCGCCCAGAGCGCCTGCACCGGCCCGCCGCCCACGAAGAAGAACGCCCACAGCGCCGGCATCACCGACAGCGCATAGCCGCGCCACTGCCCCGGCGCGCCCTGCGCCGCAAAGCCCCACAGCACACCGGCCATGAAGCACAGGATCACGCGGCCATAGGCGATCAGCACGAACGGACCCACGAAACGCGGCCCCAGCACGCGCAGGCCCGCCTCCGCCAGCGCGGGCGACAGCAGCGTTGCCACGCCCCAGACAAACGGCAGCAGCCCCGCCAGACCAAGCGCCAGCGCCGGGCGCGGGATGGTGCTCATGCAGGCTCGCGCAGCACGCGCGGGACCTTGAATTCGACGCGTTCCTGCGCGGTCTCGACCACCTCGACCGTGGCGTCGTAGCGGGCGCGGAAGGCGTCGATGACCTCGTTCACCAGCTCTTCGGGGGCCGAGGCGCCGGCGGTGATGCCCACCGAAGCGATCCCTTCAAGCGCGCGCCAGTCGATATCGGCCGCCCGCTGCACCAGTTGCGCGTATTTGCAGCCGCGCGCGCGCCCGACCTCGACCAGCCGTTGCGAGTTCGACGAATTGGGCGCGCCGATGACCAGCAGCGCGTCGATCCGCGGGGCGATGGCCTTGACCGCCTCCTGCCGGTTGGTGGTGGCGTAGCAAATGTCTTCCTTGTGCGGCCCGATGATCGCCGGGAAGCGTGCCTTCAGCGCCGCGACGATGTCGGCGGTGTCATCCACCGACAGCGTGGTCTGCGTGATGAAGGCCAGCCGTTCCGGGTCGCGCACCTCCAGCCCCGCCACGTCGGCCACGGTTTCGACCAGCAGCACCTCGCCCGGCGGGAGCTGGCCCATGGTGCCTTCGGTCTCGGGGTGGCCGGCATGGCCGATCATCACCATCTGCAGCCCGTTGGCGTGGTGGCGCTCGGCCTCGATATGCACCTTGCTGACCAGCGGGCAGGTGGCGTCGACATAGAACATCTGCCGCCGCTCGGCCTCGGCCGGGACGGATTTCGGCACGCCGTGGGCCGAGAACACCACGGGGCGGTCGGTCGGACACTCGTCCAGCTGTTCGACAAACACTGCCCCCTTGGCGCGCAGCCCGTCGACCACGAACTTGTTGTGCACGATCTCGTGGCGGACATAGACCGGCGCGCCGTATTTCTGCAGCGCAAGCTCGACGATCTTGATCGCCCGGTCGACGCCCGCGCAGAACCCGCGCGGCGCGGCGAGCAGAACGGCAAGGGGGGGTTTGAGGGTCATGGCGCGCTCCGGTCCGTGATGGCGGGAACCTAAGGGTTTCGGCGCCACGGGTCCAGTGCTGGCAGCGGCCGCGCGCCACCCGGAGGCAGCACGCGGCGGGATCGGGGTCAGCTTTCGTCGGTGACGCAGTCGGCGATCAGCGTGGCCATCGTGCGCATCTTGGTCGCGAAGAGCTCCGGGCCGGGGTCGAACATCACGCCCGCCGGGTCAAGCTGTTCGCCCACGCGCACGCCGGTGCCTTCGACCACCACATCGACGTAGCGCGAGGAGTGGTTGACCTCGGGGAAGATGCACACCGCACCCGCATCGGCGAGCTGCGCGCGCATCTCGGTCAGCCGCGCCGCACCCGGCGCGGCGGCGTCGCCCAGCGCGATGGTTCCGGCGATGTTCAGCCCGAATTCGTCGGCCAGATAGCCATAGGCATCGTGGAACATGACCAGCGGCGCGTCGCCCACAGGTTCGAGAATGCCAGCGATCTCCGCGCGCAGCCCTGCGACGGCCTCCCGCGCGGCGGCGGCGTTGTCGGCGTAGGTGTCGGCGTTGTCGGGGTCGAGCGCGGACAGCGTCGCCGCGATCTCGTCGAGCCAGATCCGCACGTTGCCAAAGTTCATCCACGCATGCGGGTCGAGCCCGTCATGGGAATGGCCGTGGTCTTGGCTGTGCGCGTGGTCGTCGTGATCATGCCCGTGGTCGTCATGCGAATGACCGTGGCCGTCGTGGTCATGACCGTGGTCATCATGCGAATGGCCGTGGTCGTCGTGGTCATGACCGTGGTCATCATGCGAATGGCCGTGGTCGTCGTGGTCGTGCCCGTGGTCATCATGCGCATGGCCGTGATCGTCGTGGTCATGACCGTGGTCATCATGCGCATGGCCGTGGTCGTCGTGGTCATGACCGTGGTCATCATGCGCATGGCCGTGATCGTCGTGGTCGTGCCCGTGGTCATCATGCGCATGGCCGTGGTCGTCGTGGTCATGACCGTGGTCATCATGCGCATGAGCATGCCCGAAGGCGAATTCCATCCGATGCAGGCCGTCGACCTCGAACAGCGTCAACACGTCGCCCGACACGCCGACCCCGTCGATGGCGCGCTGCATCCAGGGGGCGAATTCGGGGCCGACCCAGACCACCAGATCGGACTGCTCCAACGATCGCGCCTGCGTGGGGCGCAGCTGGAAACCGTGCGGATCGCCGCCGCGGTCCAGCAGCAGATCGGGCGTGCCCAGATCGCCCATGACCTGCGACACCAGCGAATGGGTGACCTGAAAGTCGGTGATGACCGCGGGCGGCTCGGCCAGCGCGGGCGCGGCGAGGGTGGCTCCGAGCAACGTGATCGTGTAACGCATGGTCGCGGATCCTCTTGTTCGATTGGTTCCGGGGACATAAAATGTTATATCATATCAAGTCAAGGCGGGTGTGATGCGCGACCCGGACACCAACCTGAAGGCGTTCGCGCCGCATGATCACCGTCACTGTGCGCAGGACGGCCTGGCGCGCGCCGAGACCGTGGCACGGGAACGCGGGCTGCGGCTGACCCCGGTGCGGCGGCGCACGCTGGAGATCCTGCTCGAAGCGCACCGCGCGATTGGTGCCTATGAGGTGCTGGACCGGCTGGCCGCGGACGGCTTTGGCAGGCAGCCCCCCGTGGCGTATCGCGCGCTCGAATTTCTGGTCGAACACGGGCTGGCGCACCGCGTGCAGCGGCTCAACGCCTTCGCCGCCTGCGCGCATCCGGGCGAAGACCACCAGCCCGCCTTTCTGATCTGCCGGGTCTGCAACGCCGTCGCCGAAGCCCCCGCCGCGCGGCCCCGCGCCGCGCTTGACGCTGCCTCGGCCGAGGTCGGCTTCGTGGTCGAACGCGCAAGCATCGAAGCCGTGGGGCTGTGCCCGCAATGCCGCGGCACGGCATGAGCGGCGCCGATGCCCTGATCCGCGCCGAGGGCGTGTCGGTGCGCTACCGCGCCACCCCGGTGCTGCGCGGGATCGATTTCGCCATCACCCGCGGCGAGATCGTGACCGTGGTCGGCCCCAACGGCTCGGGCAAGTCGACGCTGTTGCGCGCGCTGCTCGGCGTGCTGCCGCCCAGCGCAGGCCGGGTCACGCGCGCGCGCGGGCTGCGGATCGGCTATGTGCCGCAGCGGCTGCACATCGACGCTGCGCTGCCGCTGCCGGTGCGCCGCTTCCTGTCGCTGCCGCGCCGTCAAGGCGCCAGCCGGATCGCCGCGGCGCTGGCCCGCGTGGGCGTGCCGGATGTAGCGGGGCAGGACATGGGCACGCTGTCGGGCGGGCAGTTCCAGCGCGTGCTGCTGGCCCGCGCGCTGCTGGCCGAGCCCGACATCCTGGTGCTGGACGAGCCCACGCAGGGCCTCGATCAGCCCGGCGTCGCCGCCTTCTACCGGCTGATCGAGGCCGTGCGCGGCGAGACGGGTTGCGCGGTGCTGTCGGTCAGCCACGACCTGCATGTGGTGATGAGCGCCTCGGACCGGGTGATCTGCCTCAACGGCCATATCTGCTGCGAGGGCGCGCCCAGGGTGGTCGCGCGCGCGCCCGAATACCGCGCACTCTTCGGGCTGGGCACCGGTGGTGCGCTGGCGCTCTATCAGCACGACCACGACCACAGCCACGACGGCGCCACGGCGCCGAGCGGGGCGGCGCGCTGATGCTGGACGATTTCATGACCCGCGCGCTGCTGGCGGGGCTGGCGGTGGCGGCGGCCACGGGGCCGCTGGGCTGCTTCGTGGTCTGGCGGCGGATGGCGTATTTCGGCGATGCCACGGCGCATGCCGCGATCCTGGGCGTGGCGTTGGCGCTGGCGTTCCAGATCTCGATCTTTGCGGGCACGCTGGTGGTGGCGCTGGTGATGGCGATGGTCGTCTCCACGCTGGCGGGCCGCGGCTGGGCGATGGACACCACGCTGGGGGTGCTGGCGCATTCGGGGCTGGCGCTGGGGCTGGTGGCGGTGTCGTTCCTGCCCACGGTGCGGGTGGATCTGAGCGCGTTCCTGTTCGGCGACATTCTCGCGGTGTCGCGCGCCGATCTCGGCGTGATCGCCGCCGGCTCGGCGCTGGTGGTGGGGCTGATGGTGTGGCGCTGGGCGGCGCTGCTGACCGCCACGCTGAACGAGGATCTGGCCCACGCCGCCGGCATCGCCCCGGGGCGCGAACGCATGGTGCTGACGCTGGCGCTGGCGGTGGTGGTCGCGGTGGCGCTCAAGGTCGTTGGAGCGCTGCTGATCGCGGCGATGCTGATCATCCCGGCAGCGGCGGCGCGCAACTTCGCCCGCGGCCCCGAGGCGATGGCGGTCTTGGCCGTCGCCATTGGCGCGGCGGCGGTCTATGGCGGGCTGCAGATGTCGCTGTGGCTCGACACCCCTTCGGGCCCCAGCATCGTCAGCGTCGCCGCCGCCGGCTTCGCGCTGTCGCTGGCCCTCGGTGCGGGGCTGCGCGCGCTGGGGCGCTGAGGTGCTGGGGTGCTGGGAGCGCTGAGCGCTCAGAACCGGCCCGGGCGGTAGGGCGCCAGATCGACCCCCGGCGCGCGCCCGGCCACCAGATCGGCGACGATCCGCGCCGTCACCGGCGCCAGCGTCACCCCCAGATGGCCGTGCCCGAAGGCGTGGATCACCTGCGCCCCGCCGCGCGACGGGCCAATCACCGGCAGGCTGTCGGGGAGCGACGGGCGGAAGCCGCGCCAGTGGCGGTCAGGCGGCGGCAGATCGGGCAGGATGGCACGCGCGCCGGCTTCCAGCACCGCGACCCGGTGCGCCGATGGCGGCTTGTCCAGCCCGCCCAGCTCCACCGTTCCCGCAACGCGCAGCCGCCCTGCCATCGGGCAGAAATAGAAGCCGCGCGCCACCGGGGTCAGCTGGCGGGTCAGCGGCTGCGCCTCGATGTCGAATTCGATATGATACCCGGCTTCGGTGTCCAGCGGCACGCGGTCCCCGGCCTGCCGCGCCAGCGCGCGCGACCACGCCCCCGCCGCCAGCACCACGCGCCGCGCGCGCAGCCGCGTGCCGTCCGCGCAGCGCAGCGTCACCGCGTCGCCGGACCGCTCCAGCCCCGTCACCCGCGCGGCGATCCGCTGCGCCCCGGCCTGCGCCACCGCCGCGCGCAGCCGCGCCATCATCGCGCCCGGATCGCTGAGCGTGATCGTGTCCGGGAAAAACGCCGCGCCGACGCCGACCGCGCCCGGCAGCCCGGGTTCAAGCTGGCCGAGCTCGGCGCGGCTGAGGCGCTCCGCGCGGACGCCCAGCGACCGCTGCCAGTCCACCGTGTCGTCGCGGCGCTGCGCTTCGGTCTCGTAAAGATAGAGCGACCCGCGCTGCCGCAGCAGATCTGACGCGTCGATCGCGGCGGCCTGCGCGCGCCAGGCGCCCGCAGCGTCCCCCAGCAGCGCCGCCAGCGCGGTGGCATTGCGCCGCGCCGGCCCCGGCAGCGACTGGCGCGCAAAGCGCACGAGCCACGGCACCAGCGACAGCGCCGAGGACCGCCGGATCGCCAGCGGGCTCAGCCGGTCGAACAGCAGCGACGGCAGCGCGCGCAGCACCGCGGGCGTGCCGACCGGCAGCACCGCGTAATCGGCGATCACCCCGGCATTGCCCTCGGACGCGCCGGAGGCGGTGTCCTGCGGGGCGATGACTGTGACGGCGTGCCCGGCCTCGGCCAGCCGCAGCGCGACCGACAGCCCCACGACGCCCGCGCCGATCACCGCGATCTCGGTGTCCTGCATGCCTGTCCCTTTCGTGCCGTGCCGTGTCTATCGCGGGCTGTCGGCAAGAACCAGCACCCGAAAATCGGGGTTTTCTTTTCCGCGCGCACCCGTATGATTGCGCGCATGGAACGGACCCGGCATACTGCGCCCCTGGCCCCGCGTATCAGCGCGGGCCTGGTCCGTATTCTTCTCCTTAGCCGCCTCTGAGCGTGCCCCCGGGGCGCGCGCGCTCAGAGGTTCGCACCGCGCCCGATCGCACCCGACCGGCCAGGGACAGCAAGGATTTCCGCCATGAGCACCCCCCGCGACACCGCCGATCAGGACCGGGTCCTGATCTTCGACACCACCCTGCGCGACGGCGAGCAGTCGCCCGGCGCCACCATGACCCACGCCGAGAAGCTGGAGATCGCGCAGCTTCTGGACGAAATGGGCGTCGACATCATCGAAGCGGGGTTCCCCATCGCGTCCGAGGGCGATTTCGAAGCCGTCCGCGCGATTGCCGACCTGGCGCAGCAGGCCTCGATCTGCGGGCTGGCGCGCGCCAACCCCACCGATATCGACCGCGCGTGGGAGGCCGTGCGCCCCGCGCGCCGGCCGCGCATCCACACCTTCATCGGCACATCGCCGCTGCACCGCGAGATCACCAAGCTCAGCCAGGATGCGATGGTCGCGCGCATCCACGACACCGTCACCCACGCGCGCAACCTGTGCGAGGATGTGCAGTGGTCGCCCATGGACGCCACGCGGACCGAGCGCGACTATCTGTGCCGCGTGGTCGAAACCGCGATCAAGGCGGGCGCGACCACCATCAATATCCCCGACACGGTGGGCTACACCTATCCGCGCGAATCGGCCGAGATCATCGCCATGCTGCGCGAACGCGTCCCCGGCGCCGACGAGGTCATCTTCGCCACGCACTGCCACAATGACCTTGGCATGGCGACCGCCAACGCGCTGGCCGCGGTCGAAGCCGGCGCGCGGCAGGTCGAATGCACCATCAACGGGCTGGGCGAGCGTGCGGGCAACACCGCGCTCGAGGAGGTCGTCATGGCGCTGAAGGTGCGCAACGACATCCTGCCGTGGCGCACCCGTGTCGACAGCCGCAAGATCACCAACATCTCGCGGCTGGTGGCGGCGGTGTCGGGCTTCCCGGTGCAGTTCAACAAGGCGGTGGTCGGCAAGAACGCGTTCGCGCACGAATCGGGCATCCATCAGGACGGGATGCTCAAGAACGCCGAGACCTTCGAGATCATGCGCCCCGAGGATGTCGGCCTGACCGCCACCAACCTGGTCATGGGCAAGCATTCGGGCCGTGCGGCGCTGCGCGCGAAACTGTCGGAACTGGGCTACGAGCTCGGCGACAACCAGCTCAAGGACGTGTTCGTGCGGTTCAAGGCGCTCGCCGATCGCAAGAAGGAAGTCTATGACGACGACCTGATCGCGCTGATGCAGGACAGCGCAGCGCAGGCCGCCGACGATCACCTCGAACTGCGCCGCCTGCGCGTGATCTGCGGCACCGACGGCCCGCAGGAGGCCGAGCTGAGCCTGCGCATCGACGCGCAGGACCGCTCGATCGACGCTACCGGCGACGGGCCCGTGGACGCCACCTTCAACGCCATCCGCATGCTGTTTCCGCACGACGCGAAGCTGGAGCTGTATCAGGTTCACGCCGTGACCGGGGGCACCGACGCGCAGGCCACCGTCAGCGTGCGGCTGGAGCAGGACGGGCGCGTCTACAGCGGCCAGTCCTCGGACACCGATACGGTGGTCGCGTCGGCAAAAGCCTATATCAATGCGCTCAACCGGCTGGTGACGGCGCAGACACGCGGCAACGCGGGCGCGCTGATAAACAAGGTGGGCTGAACCGCCCGCCGCCGGGGCGGCACGCGCGGGCGGGCGTGCCCGGTGCCGCCTCAAGCGCGTTGTGATCGGCACGATTGCGCGCGCGCCCTTGCGGCGTGGCCTGCGGACCTTTACCCGAGCCGGGCGTCCCGACTATAAGGGCGTTCGCTCGGCCATCGCGCGGCGGGGCGGCTTCTTGCGGAATTCAGGAACCCCGGCATGCCCTTTCTCTCAGGCCTGTTCTCGTCGGACATGGCAATCGACCTCGGAACCGCCAACACGCTGGTCTATGTCAAGGGCCGGGGAATCATCCTCAACGAACCCTCGGTGGTGGCCTATCACACCAAGGATGGCCGCAAGGCGGTGCTGGCGGTGGGCGAGGACGCCAAGCTGATGCTGGGCCGGACGCCCGGCTCGATCGAGGCGATCCGTCCGATGCGCGACGGGGTCATCGCCGATTTCGACGTGGCGGAGGAGATGATCAAGCATTTCATCCGCAAGGTGCACCGCAACACCATGTTCTCGAAGCCCAAGGTGATCGTCTGCGTGCCCTATGGCGCGACCCCGGTGGAAAAGCGCGCGATCCGGCAATCGGTGCTGTCGGCGGGCGCGCGCCGCGCGGGGCTGATCTCCGAGCCGATCGCCGCGGCCATCGGGGCGGGGATGCCGATCACCGACCCCACCGGCAGCATGGTTGTCGATATCGGCGGCGGCACCACCGAGGTCGCGGTGCTGTCGCTCGGCGACATCGTCTACGCACGCTCGGTCCGCGTCGGCGGCGACCGGATGGACGAGGCGATCATCAGCTACCTGCGCCGCCAGCAGAACCTGCTGATCGGCGAGGCCACGGCCGAGAAGATCAAGACCACCATCGGCACCGCACGGATGCCCGATGACGGACGCGGGCAATCGCTGGAGATCCGCGGGCGCGATCTGCTCAACGGCGTGCCCAAGGAGACCGAGATCACCCAGGCGCAGGTCGCCGAGGCGCTCGCCGAAACCGTGACGACGATGGTCGAATCGGTGATGATGGCGCTCGAGACCACGCCCCCCGACCTGGCCGCCGACATCGTGGACCGCGGCGTGATGCTGACAGGCGGCGGCGCGCTGCTGGGCGAGCTGGACCTGGCGCTGCGCGAACAGACGGGGCTGTCGATATCGGTCGCCGATGAGGCGCTGAACTGTGTGGCGATGGGCACCGGCAAGGCACTGGAATACGAAAAGCAGCTGCGCCACGCGATCGACTACGAAAGCTGACGCGGCAGCAGGGGCCGAAACCAGATGGCGCAGGACCCGGATCACGATTTCATCCGACCGCTCAGGCGCATCCTGATCGGCGTGCTGGTGGCGGTGCTGACGGTGTCCTTCGTGGTCTGGCGCGTGGACAGCCCCCGGATGGAACAGGCCCGCGCCGCGCTGGTCGACGCCATCGTGCCCAGCTTCGACTGGGCGCTGCTGCCGGTGGCGCGCGCGGTGTCGATGGCCGAGAACTTCCGCTCCTATGCGCGCATCCACGAACAGAACCAGGAACTGCGCCGCGAGTTGCAGCAGATGCGCGCGTGGCGCGAGGCCGCGCTCCAGCTTGAACAGCGCAACGCGCAGCTTCTGGACCTCAACCAGGTGCGGCTGGACCCGCAACTGACGCATATCACCGGGGTGGTGCTGGCCGATTCGGGCTCGCCCTTCCGGCAGTCGGTGCTGCTGAACGTGGGCGCGCGCGACGGGGTGCAGGACGGCTGGGCGGTGATGGACGGGCTGGGCCTTGCCGGGCGCATCTCGGGGGTGGGGCATCGCTCGGCCCGCGTGGTGCTGCTGACCGACACCAACAGCCGCGTGCCGGTTGTGGTGCAGCCCTCGGGGCAGCGAGCGATCCTGACCGGGGACAATTCGCAGCTGCCCGTGCTCGATTTCATCGAGAACACCGACGAGGTGCGCCCCGGCGACCGCGTGGTGTCCTCGGATGACGGCGGCGTGTTCCCCGCCGGGCTGCTGGTGGGCGAGGTGGTGCTGGGCAGCGACCGTCGCCTGCGGCTGCGGCTGGCGGCGGATTACGGGCGGCTCGATTTCCTGCGCGTGCTGCGCTCGCGCCCGCCGGAGCGGATCACCGACCCCGGCGCGCTGGTGATCCCCGATTTCCCCGACCTGCCCGACCTCGAGGCGCTGATGCTCGATACGGCCCCGGACACGGGCGACGGCGATGGCTGAGACGCGCCGCGCCCAGATCCTGCGGCGCAGCGCGCTGTTCGCCGGGCTGGTGGCGCTGTCGCTGTTCTTCCGCATGCTGCCGCTGAGCGCGCATGGTCCCGCCTTCCCGGCGCCGGACCTGCTGTTGTGCCTGACCATGGCCTGGGTGGTGCGCCGCCCCGACTACCTGCCCGCGCCGCTGATCGCGGCGGCGTTCTTTCTGGAGGACCTGCTGCTGATGCGCCCGCCGGGGCTGTGGGCGCTACTGGTGCTGCTGGCGACCGAGTTCCTGCGCCGGCGCAATGCGCTGATCCGCGGCCTGCCGTTCTGGCTGGAATACGCGCTGGTCGCCACGGTGCTGACCGCGATCTTTCTGGGCAACCGGCTGATCCTCGCGATTGTGATGGTTCCTCAGGTGCCGCTCGGGTTGAGCTTCGCGCAATTTGTCGGCACCGTGCTTCTCTATCCGCTCGCCGTGCTGGTGTCGCATTTCGCGCTCGGCGTGCGCAAACCGGCGACCGGAGAAGTCGACGCCCTGGGACAGAAGCTATGAGACGGACGCCCCGCGAGGAAGCGCTCAGCGCCCGGCTGGTCACCCGCCGCACCGTGTTTCTGGGCGGGGTGCAGCTGGCAGTGGCGGGCACGCTGGTGTGGCGGATGCGCGACATGCAGCTCAACCAGGCCGACCAGTTCCGCCTGCTGGCCGAGGAAAACCGCATCAATATCCGGCTGATCCCGCCCACGCGCGGGCTGATCCAGGACCGCAACGGGATCGTCATCGCCGGCAACGAGCAGAATTATCGCATCGTCATGGTGCGCGAGGATGCCGGCGATGTCGATCTGGTGCTCGAGCGGCTGCAGACGCTGATCGCGCTGTCGGATGACGACATCGAGCGCGCGCACCGCGACGTCATGCGCAACCGTCCCTTTGTCCCGGTCACCATTGCCGAGCGGCTGGAATGGGAGGCCATCGCCCGCGTCGCCGCCAACGCCCCCGCCCTGCCCGGCATCACCCCCGAGGTCGGCCTGTCGCGCCATTACCCGATGGTCGAGGATTTCGCGCATTCCGTGGGCTATGTCGGCCCCGTCACCGAGCGCGACCTCGAGGCGCTCGAGGCGCCGGACCCGGTGCTGCAGATCCCGCGCTTCCAGATCGGCAAGATCGGCGTCGAACGGCGGATGGAGGACCGGCTGCGCGGCACCGCCGGGTCGCGACGGATCGAGGTGAACGCCGTCGGCCGCGTCATGCGCGAGCTTGACCGCATCGACGGCACCCCCGGCAGCAATGTGACCCTGACGCTCGATGCGCGGTTGCAGAACTTCGTGCAGGCCCGGCTGGCCGGCGAAAGCGCGGCCGGGGTGGTCATGGACGTGCAGAACGGGGATCTGCTGGCCATTGCCTCGGCGCCCGGTTTCGATCCCAACCTGTTCGTCCGCGGCATTTCGGTGCCCGATTACCGCGAGTTGCTCGAAGACCCTTACCGCCCGCTGGTCGACAAGACGGTGCAGGGCATGTATCCGCCCGGCTCGACCTTCAAGATGGTGGTCGCGCTCGCGGCGCTGGCGGCGGGCGAGACCTCGGCCTCGGAACGCGTGTTCTGCCCCGGCCACATGGATATTTCGGGCCACCGGTTCCATTGCTGGCGGCGCGGCGGGCATGGCCGGATGAACATGGTCTCGGCGCTGTCGGAATCGTGCGATGTCTATTTCTACGAGATGGCGCTGCGCATCGGGATCGAACGGATCAACGAGATGTCCGCCCGGCTGGGGCTGGGGATCCGCTACGACCTGCCGATGTCGGGGATCGCGGCGGGTCTGAACCCCACGCGCGAATGGAAACAGGCACGCCGCAACGAGGCGTGGCTCGTGGGCGACACGGTCAACGCCTCGATCGGGCAGGGCTTCGTGCTGAGCACACCGCTGCAGCTGGCGGTGATGACCGCGCGGCTGGCCACCAATCGCGCGGTGCTGCCGCGGCTGGTGCGCGACGCGGGCGAGGATGACGCCGCCGCGCGGCAGGCCCGCGCGCTCGACCTGAACCCCGAATGGCTGGCGCTGATCAAGCGCGGCATGTCCGAATGCACCAACCACGCGCGCGGCACCGCCTATTCGACACGGATCGTCGATGCCAACTACCGCCACGCCGGCAAGACCGGCACCAGCCAGGTGTTCAGCATCACCCGCGCCGAGCGCGAGGCCGGGATCCGCCGGCAGGAGGACCTGCCCTGGAACCGGCGCAACCATGCCCTGTTCGTGGCCTTCGCCCCCGAGGATGCGCCGCGCATCGCGGTGTCGGTGATCGTTGAGCACGGCGGCGGCGGCTCCAGCGCCGCGGCGCCGATCGGGCGCGACATCGTGCTGGCGGCGCTGCATGGCGACATGCCGCCGCTGTCGGCCTACCCCGCCTCGCAGCGCAACCGGATCGAAACCCAGATGGGCGAACTCTCGTCGCGCCTGCGGCCGCTCGCATCGGGCGGCTCCGACCGCGCATGACCTATCTTGAATACAACGTCAAACGCACCCCCGCGGGGCTGGCGAAGGTGATGCACCTGAACTGGCCGCTGGTGGTGCTGGTCATCGCGGTGGCCGGGGTCGGGCTGGTGATGCTGTTTTCGGTCGCCGGCGGGTCGATGCGCCCCTGGGCCGAACCGCAGGCAAGGCGCTTCGCGCTGGGCATGGTGCTGATGTTCGCCATCGCCTTCACGCCGCTGTGGTTCTGGCGCTCGATCGCGGCGGTCGCGTATGCGCTGTCGGTGCTGCTGCTCCTGGGGGTCGAGTTCTTCGGCACCATCGGGATGGGCGCGCGCCGCTGGCTGGAGCTTGGCCCCGTGCGGCTCCAGCCGTCCGAGCTTGCCAAGATCACGCTGGTGATGGCGCTGGCGGCCTATTACGACTGGCTGGACCTCAAGCGCACGTCGCATCCGCTCTGGGTTCTGATCGCGCTGGTGATCATCGTGGTTCCGACGCTGCTGGTGCTGCGCCAGCCCGATCTGGGCACCGGGCTGCTGCTGGGCGCGGGTGGGACGATCGTGATGTTCGCCGCGGGCGTGTCGTGGATCTATTTCGCCGTGGCGGTCGCGGCGGCGGGCGGGACGGTGGCGCTGGTGCTCGCCTCGCGCGGGACCGAGTGGCAGATCCTGCGCGATTACCAGTATCGCCGGATCGATGCGTTCATCGACCCCAGCCTCGACCCGCTGGGCGCGGGCTACCACATCAGCCAGGCCAAGATCGCCATGGGCTCGGGCGGCTGGTCGGGGCGCGGCTTCATGCAGGGCACGCAGTCGCGGCTGAACTTCCTTCCCGAAAAGCACACCGACTTCATCTTCACCACGCTGGCCGAGGAGTTCGGCTTCGTCGGTGCGGTGTCGCTGCTGGCGCTCTATCTGCTGATCATCGCGTTCTGCATCGTGACGATCCTGCGCGCGTCCAGCCGCTTCGGGGCGCTGCTGGCGACGGGGGTGACGGTGTCGTTCTTCTTGTATTTCGCGGTCAACATGGCGATGGTCATGGGGCTGTTGCCGGTGGTGGGCGTGCCGCTGCCGCTGGTGTCGTTCGGAGGTTCGGCGATGGTGGTGCTGCTGATCTCGTTCGGGCTGCTGCAAAGCGTGCATGTCCACCGCCCCCGGACGCCCGCATGAGCCTGACGCTGCTGTTCGCCGGCGGGGCCGAACGGCTCGACGCCTACGAGGCCCCGCTGCGCCGGGCGCTGGACGCGGTCGGGCTGGACGCGGACGTCACCCCCGACGCGCCCCCCGAAGCGGTGGATTACATCATCTACGCCCCCGGTTCGGCGCTGAGCGATTTCAGCCCCTTCACGCGCTGCAAGGCGGTGCTCAGCCTCTGGGCGGGGGTCGAACGCATCGTCGGCAACCCCACGCTGCACCTGCCGCTGTGCCGCATGGTCGACACCGCGCTTGAAGCCGGGATGGTGGAATACGTCACCGGCCATGTGATGCGTCATCATCTGGGGATGGATCGCCACATCACCGCGCGCCCCGGCGAGTGGGACCCGCAGGTGCCGCCGCTGGCCACCGAACGCGCGGTGGCGGTTCTGGGGCTCGGCGCGCTTGGCCGCGCCTCGGCGCAGACGCTCGCGCGGCTGGGATTCCCGGTGCTGGGCTGGAGCCGCAGCGCACGCACGGTGGACGGGATCGCCTGCCATCACGGGGCCGAGGGGCTCGCCACGGTGCTGGCGCGCGCGCAGATCGTGGTCACGCTGCTGCCGCACACGCCTCAGACCGAGAACCTGATCGACGCACGCGCGCTGGCGCGGCTGCCGCGCGGGGCGGTGCTGATAAACCCCGGCCGCGGCGCGCTGATCGACGATGACGCGCTGCTTGCCGCGCTGGACGCCGGGCAGCTGGGCCACGCCACGCTGGACGTGTTCCGAACCGAACCCCTGCCCGCCGCGCACCGCTTCTGGCACCACCCACGGGTGACGGTGACCCCGCATGTGGCCGCTGCCACCCGGCCCGACACCGCGGCTCGGGTTCTGGCCGAAAACATCCGCCGCGGCGAAACCGGCGAGCCATTCCTGCACCGCGTGGACACCGCCCGCGGCTACTGAGCGGCTTGCACCGATGTGAGGCCCGGCATCCCCGCATCAGCTTGACTCCCCGCCTGCCCCCGCCCATGAAGCGGCCACCCTGCCGACCGCGCAACAACACCGGGACATCCACACATGGCCAGCATCGACGGCAAGAAGGACGGGATCTGGGAAACCGTCAAGACGATCCTCATCGCGCTGCTGATCGCGGGCGTGTTCCGGACGCTGTTCTTCCAGCCGTTCTGGATCCCGTCGGGGTCGATGAAGCAGACGCTGCTGATCGGCGACTTCCTGTTCGTCAACAAGTTGGCCTATGGCTATTCGCGCTGGTCGTGCCCGTTCGGGCTGTGCCCGATCTCGGGGCGGATCTTCGGCTCCGACCCCGAGCGTGGCGACATCGTGGTCTTCCGCCACCCCGGCACCGGCGCGGACTACATCAAGCGCGTGGTCGGACTGCCCGGCGACCGGGTGCAGATGCGCGACGGGTCGCTGTGGCTCAATGACGAGGAAGTCCCGCAGGAACCCGACGGCGTGTTCGAGCAGGTCTACGAGCGGCAGGGCCGCATGGGCCAGTTCCCGCGCTGCGAAAACGCGCCCGTGGGCGAAGGCGGCACCTGCACCAAGTCGCGCTACATCGAAACGCTGCCCAACGGCGTCTCGTATCCGGTGCTGAACATCACCGACAACAGCCCCGGCGACAACACCCCCGTCTTTACCGTGCCCGAGGATCATTTCTTCTTCCTTGGCGACAACCGCGACAACTCGCTCGACAGCCGCGCGCCGCGCAATGTCGGCGGGGTGGGGATGGTGCCGGCCGACCACCTGATCGGGCGGGCGCGGCATGTGATGTTCTCGTCGGCCGGCAGTTCGATGCTCTATTTCTGGACGTGGCGCTCGGACCGCTTCTTCGAGAGACTGCGATGAGCCTTGCGGCCGAGCTTGACGCCTTCTGCACCCGGATCGGGCACCGCTTCGGCGCACCGGATCTGCTGCGCGAGGCGTTGACCCACCCCTCGGCCTCGTCCCCGGCGCGCCCGGACAACCAGCGGCTGGAATTCCTGGGCGACCGGGTGCTGGGGCTGGTGATGGCCGAGGCGCTTCTGGCCGCCGACCCCGCCGCGCGCGAGGGCAAGCTTGCGCCGCGCTACAACGCGCTGGTGCGCAAGGAAACCTGCGCCGAGGTCGCGGCTGCGGTCGATCTGGGCGCGGTGCTGCGCATGGGCCGGTCCGAGGCGCTGTCGGGCGGACGGCGCAAGCACGCGCTGCTGGGCGACGCGCTGGAGGCGGTGATCGCCGCGGTGTATCTGGATGCCGGGTTCGACGCGGCGCGCGCGCTGGTGCTGCGGCTGTGGGGGCCGCGCATCGCCGCGGTCGATGCCGATGCGCGCGACGCCAAGACCATACTGCAGGAATGGGCGCAGGCGCGCGGCCAGACGCCGCCCAGCTATGCCCAGATCGCGCGCTCGGGGCCCGATCACGCGCCCCGCTTCACCATCGAGGCGCGGCTGCAAAGCGGCCAGTCCGCGCGCGGCGAGGCCAGCGCCAAGCGCCAGGCCGAGCAGATCGCCGCCGCCACGCTGCTCGCCATGCTCGAGGACCGCGATGACTGAACCCACCGAAGAGACCCCCACCCGCGCCGGCTTCGTCGCGCTGATCGGCGAGCCCAATGCCGGCAAGTCCACGCTGCTGAACCGCATGGTCGGCGCCAAGGTGTCGATCGTCACCCACAAGGTGCAGACCACGCGCACCCGCATCCGCGGCGTCGCGCTCGAAGGGGCGGCGCAGCTGGTGTTCGTGGACACGCCGGGGCTGTTCCGTCCGCGCCGCAAGCTCGACCGCGCGATGGTCGCCGCCGCCTGGAGCGGGGCCGCCGACGCCGATGTGGTGGTGCTGATGGTCGAGGCGCATCGCGGGCTGACCGACGGGGTGGAGGCAATCATCACCGCGCTGCACGAGCGCATCGCACCGGGCCAGACCGTGGCGCTGGCGATCAACAAGATCGACCGCGTCAAGGCCGAGGCGCTGCTGGCGCTGACCGAGCGGCTGAACGCGGCCTATCCCTTCGCGCAGACCTTCATGATCTCGGCCGAGCGCGGCCACGGGGTCGACGATCTGCGCCGCTGGCTGGCCGGCGCCGTCCCGCAGGGGCCGTGGCTTTACCCCGAGGACCAGATCGCCGATCTGCCCTTGCGCATGATCGCGGCCGAGATCACGCGCGAAAAGCTGACCCTGCGCCTGCACGAGGAACTGCCCTACCAGCTGACCGTCGAAACCGAGAGCTGGCAGGAGCGCAAGGACGGCTCGGTGCGCATCGACCAGCTGGTCTATGTGGCACGCGACGGGCACAAGGGCATCGTGCTGGGCAATCGCGGCGAGACGATCAAGGCGATTTCCACCGCGGCGCGCGCCGAGATCGCCGAGTTCCTGGGCCGCCCCGTGCATCTGTTCGTCCAGGTCAAGCTGCGCCCCGGCTGGCTGGACGAGCCCGAACGCTACAGCGAGATGGGGCTCGACTACCGCGACACGACCTGATGACGGGTGCCGACCGATGAACGCGCGGCTGGCCTCGGGGATGTGGGTCGGGGCGTATCTGCGCCGGCTGGACCTCGAAGGGATCCCGGCGCATGTCGTCGCGCGCGGGGACGACACCGCGGGCGCCGTGCTGGTCAAGCTCGCGCGGCTCGACGGCACCGCGGCGGCCTTTCAGCGCGAGACCGATCTGCTGACCGGGGGCCGCGTGTGGCGCAGCCTCGCCGACACCGACGAGCCCGAAATCGACCGGATCATCGCGCGCCAACGCGCCACCGACCCCGATCTGTGGGTGATCGAGATCGAGGACCGGCACGGCCGCCACCTGCTCGACGCGCCCGGCCTGTCCGACTGAGCGACCCCGCGCGCCGCCGGATCAGAGCGCCCGCGCGCAGGTGGCGAGGATGTCCAGATACCCCTCGACCGTCCAGGCGGCGCGGCCGATGAACAGCCCATCCACATGCGGGCGCGCGATCAGGTCGGCGCAGTTGTCACCGCTCACCGACCCGCCATAGAGGCAGGGCACCGCACGGCCCAGAAGCTCGGCGCAATACGCGATGATCTCGGCGTGGCGCGCATCGGCATACTCGGCGCTGGCGGGGATGCCCCCCTCCCCGATCGCCCAGACGGGTTCATAGGCAAACAGGATCGGCGCCGCCTTCTGGCCCGCCTTCTGGCCCGCCTTCTGGCCCGCGTCCAGCCGCCCCAGCGCGCCCGCGACCTGCGCGCGCAACACCTCCGTCGCGCGGCCCGCGTCGCGGTCGGCCAGCGTCTCGCCGATGCAGATGAGCGGGATCAGCCCGTGGCGGATGGCGGCTTCGGTCTTCAGGCCGACGGTCGCGTCGGTCTCGCCGAAATGCGCGCGGCGCTCGCTGTGGCCAAGCTCGACCATGTCCAGCCCACAATCCACCAGCATGGGGGCCGAGATCTCTCCGGTCCAGGCGCCGGCATCCGCCCAGTGCATGTTCTGCGCACCGACCTTGACCGAGGTGCCGGACAGCCGCTGCCTGACCTCGCGCGCGGCGGTGAAGGGCGGGATCACGAAGCGCTGCAGGCGCGGGTCGGCGTCGGCGTCAGCGCGGGCCAGCGCGTCGGCATAGGCCGTGGCCTCGGCCAGTGTCTTGTTCATCTTCCAGCTGGTGCCGATCCAGCAGCGTGCATCGCTCATTCCGTGGCCCTTTCCGTGTCTGCAAGCGTCAGGCGCACCCCGGCAGCGTCCAGCGCGGCGCGCGCCTCGGCCCCGGGGTCGGTGTCGGTGATGACCTGCGCGAACTCGGGCAGCCGCGCGAAGCGGTGCAGCGCCGAGCGGCCGAAGCGGGCGTGGTTGACCAGCAACACCGCCGCGGCGGCGTTCGCGATCATCGCGCGCTTGGTGCGCACCACGTCGTCGTCCATGTGGAACACGTCCACCCCCGCCACCGCAGGCGCCGACACGAAGGCCAGATCGGCGCGCAGATCGGCCAGCGCGTCGTCGGTCACCTTGCCCAGATAGGCGTTGAACTTGATCGAATAGACGCCACCCAGCGCAATCAGCGTGATCCCCGGCGCCGCGCGCAGCCCGTCGATCACCGCGGCGTTGTTGGTGATGACGTTGAGCGGGCGTCGCTCGACCAGCCGCAGGCCCAGCGTGGCGGCCATCGAGCCGTCATTGACCATCACCGTCATGCCGGGTTCGACCAGGCGCAGCGCGGCGTCGGTCATCGCTGCCTTGGCGGCCAGGTCGCGGCGCTCGCGAAACCGGAAATCGCTCTCGAAGCGGGTGCCCGCGCGGATCGTGGCGCCGCCGCGGATCTTGCGCAGCAGCCCCGCGGTTTCCAGATCATCCAGATCGCGGTGCACGGTCATGCGCGACACCGCGAAGCGCTCGGCCAACGCGTCCAGGCTGACTTCGCCGTCGGCGACCAGCATGTCCATGATTGCCTGCTGCCGTTCGTCGCGCTTCACCTGCCCCTCCGCTTTCCAGGGGGTATAGCGCAGCAATGTCGCACCCAGAAGTGTGATCCTGAGATTTTTTGCTGTGACGCCACGGGCCGTTGCGCCGCGGTGCAGCGGCACGCTAGGATACCGCGGTTGACCAGAGGGGGACCGCGTGAAGTATCTGGAAGTCCGACATCCGTTCTTTCGCCCGCTGTGGCGGCGCGTGGCGATCACCGCGATCTGCCTGGGCTGGGCGGTGCTGGAATTCGCCGTGGGCAGCCCGTTCTTCGGGGTGCTGTCGGGCGCGCTGGGGGTGTTCTGCATCGTCCAGCTGTTCCTGCGCTTCGACCCCGCCGCGTTCGAGGCCCCGCCTCAGGACTGAGCGCTTAGTTCGAGCTGGGGCAGCGGCGTGCGGTGGCGCGCGCGCAGCAGCGAGGCGCAGCGCTCCAGCTCGACGGCCTCCCGCGCTGCGTCCCAGCCAAGCACGGCGCCGGCCTGCGCCGCCAGCGCCCGCAGCCCGTCCACCGAGACCTGCCCGGTGATCGCCAGCGCCGTGCGGCGCAGCACCAGATCGTCCAGATGCACGACCGACTCGTGGCGCAGGATATGGGCGATCTCGGGGAGCGAATGGTCCGGGGCACCGGGCAGCATCGCCGGGCGCGCGCCTTCGGCGCGCAGGATCGCGGCGGCGGGCGTGCCATAGCGGAACAGCAGCGCGCGCGCGCGCGCGGGCGCGACGCCGGTATCGCGTGCCATCGCCTCGGCCCAGGCGCCCGGATCGGCGGGGAAACCGCGTCCTCCGCCCACCGGCAGCACATCGGTGCCGACCCGCCGCGTCCGGCCCAGCCGGGTCAGCAGATCATCGGCGACCTCTTCGGCGAAACCGCGAAAGGTGGTCCATTTCCCCCCCACCATCGACAGGATCGGCCAGGGCCGCGCGCCATCGGGGGGCAATTCGGGGGTCGAGTGATCACGGCTGATCAACCCCGCCGCGGTGCCGTCCGACGCCGGCAACGGCCGGATGCCGCTATAGGCGTGCACGATCTGGCCTTCGTCGAACGAAAGCCCCGGGAACAGGGCGCGCAGGCTGTCCAGGAAATAGGCGATCTCGGGGTCTTCGCAGCGCACGGCATCGGGGTCGTCGGCGCGGATGTCGGTCGATCCGACCAGCACCCGGTCCAGATGCGGGAAGGCCAGGCAGATGCGCCCGTCATCGGCCTCGAAATACACCATCCGGCCGTTGAGCGCGGCCCGCAGGCCGGGATGGTCCAGCACCACATGCGAGCCCTTGGTCCCGCCGATGAACCGCGACGGCGCCCCCAGCGCGGCGTTCACCGTGTCGATCCACGGGCCGGCGGCGTTGACCACCACGCGCGGGCGCAGCCACAGCGCAGCACCCGCGGGCGGTTGCAGGCCGATGTCGCCGTCCCGCGCGCCCAGCAGCGCGGCGTGGTTGAACGCGCGTGCATGCGGGCCTTCCCTCGCGCCGTCCTGCACCAGTTCCAGCACCAGCCGTTCCGGGTGGGTGACATGCGCGTCGAAATAGCGCCCGGCAGCCTTGATGCGCGGGGTCAGCGGCGGGATCTCGCGCAGCGCGCGGGCGCGGCTCCACATGCGGTGGCGCGGCATCACCCGCTGGCGCGCGCCCAGGATATCGTAGGCCATGAGCCCCGCCCAGATCAGCAGCGCCCCGCGCGTGCGGGGCGCCGTGGTGGACCCCATCAGCGTGCGCAGCACCGCCCCCGCGCCCTTGACCCAGGCGCGGATCGGGATGACGGTTTCCAGCGGGTGGACCAGATGCGGGGCGTTCTTCAGCAGCAGGTTGCGCTCCAGCGTGGATTGCGCGACCAGCCGCAGCTCGCCGGTTTCCAGATACTTGATCCCGCCATGGATCAGCCGCGACGGCGCGGCCGAGCTGCCGCCGCCGTAATCGCCCTTGTCGGCCAGCACCACCGACACGCCCTGCGCGGCCAGATCGCGGAACAGCCCCGCGCCGTTCACCCCGGCGCCCAGGATCAGCACATCGACCTGCCGTGCAGTCATGCGTTGCCGCCTTCCAGCGCGTCGAGCTTCGGCCAGACCGGCGCAAGCGCCTCGGCGATCTCCAGATGCAGGCGGTAGCGCGCATCCAGCGCGGCGGTCTGCACGGTTTCGGGGGTATAGGTGCGGGTGGGTGCGGCCTGCGCGCCCGCAACGGGGCTGTCGAACAGGCCCACCCCCGCGCCCGCGCAGAGCGCAGCCCCCCAGGCGGCGGGTTCGGGCACATCGGCCACCGAAAGCGGCAGGCCAAGCGCATCGGCGAAGACCTGCGCGTGCACCGGGTTGTTGGAAATCCCGCCCGTCAGGTGCAGCGCCGTGATCGCGAAGCCGTCGCGCAGTGCGTCCAGGTGCAGCCGGTGGTTGAAGGCGATCCCCTCGATCAGCGCGCGCAGCATGTCGCCGCGCCCGTGCCAGCCGCGCAGCCCCAGAAACCCCGCGCTGGCGCCGGGCCCGTGGGGCGAGCCGAACAGGTAGGGGTGAAACATCACCCCCGCGGGCCTTGCGCGCGCGGCCTCGATCTCGGCGGCCAGCGTCGCGTGCAGCGCGTCGCCCTGCGCGGCGCGGTCGGTGGCGCACAGCGTGTCCAGCACCCAGTCGTAGTTCGCCGCCGAAGCGGGCGAGATCGCCATGTTGTTCCACGCCCCCCGCCGCAGCCCGTTGCGACAGAACCAGCGCGCATCGACCTTCGGCGCGGCGGACACGGTTTCGTTGATCGAATAGGTCCCGGCGACCAGGGTCGCGCGACCCTCGCCATAGCCCCCCACCCCCAGCGACGATGCGGTGACATCATGCACCCCCGCCACCACCGGCAGCCCGGCGCGCAACCCGCAGGCGCGCGCGGCGGGCGCGGTCAGACTGCCCACCACGTCATGCGGCGCCGATATTTCGGGCAACGCGGGGGCGAGCGCGCCAAGCCCGTAAAGGCGCAGGATATCCGTGTCATATTCCTGCGTCCGGACATTGGTGAAGGAGGTGCTGGCCTCGGTCAGGTCGGTGCCGATGGTGCCGGTCAGGCACAGCCGCAGCCAGTCCTTGCAGGCCAGCACATGCCCGATCCGCGCGAAGCGTTCGGGCGCGGCGGTCTTCATCCACGCCAGCAGCGCCGAGGGGGCCGAGGCATGGGGCATCTGCCCGCTGCGCTCCAGCGCGGCGGCGGCGGTGCCGTCACCCTCCCACCCGGCGACGACCCCGCCCGCGCGACTGTCGAGCGACAGCACCCCGTTGCCCAGCGGCGCGCCATCGGCATCGACCGGGTAGACCCCGTCACCATGCGCGCTGACGCCCACGCCCGCGATCCGGTCCGCCGCCCCCGAGGCCGCGACCGCCTCGGCCATCGCCTCGGCCGAGGCGCGCCACAGCACCCTCATGTCGCGCTCGACATGGCGCGGGGCAGGCATGATCTGCGGCACGCGCCGCCGCGCCACCGCCAGCGCGGTGCCCGCGGCGTCGAACACCACCGCCTTGGTGACGGTCAGCCCGATATCGAGCCCCAGAAGGCAGGGCGCGCGGTCGGTCATCGGCTCCTCCGTTCAGTCCAGAAGCGCGCGGGCAGTGCGCTCGTCGGTCAGCAGCCCCATAAGCCGGCCGCTGCGCAACACCGCGCGCAACGGCGCCACCTTCTCGGCCCCGCCGGACAGCGCGACGACGCTGCGCGGGGTATCGATGTCGAACCCCGCCGAGATGATCCGCGCGCTGAGCGGCGTTTCCAGCGTCGCTCCGTCGGCGGTGAAGAAATGGCCCAGCATCTCGCCCACCGCGCCGGCGGCCGAAATGTCGTGGATCTCGCGCGGCTCGATCATCCCCGAGGTGACAAGCTGCGCCTGCGCGTCGATCTGCCCCACGCCCACGATCTTCAGCGGCGCGGCCTGCGCCATCTCGAACACCTCGGTCACGCCGCGCTGGGACAGCATCACCCGCATGTCGTCGGCGCTGTTGGCCGCGAACGGCAGCGGGATCACATGCGCGGTCGCCCCGGTCTTTTCGGCCAGCAGGTGCATCACGTCATGCGGGTTGGCCGCGTAGTTGCGCGTCAACCCGCCCAGAAGCGACACGAACACCTGCCCGCGCGGGTCGAACCGCGGCAGCACGCGCACCGCCCCCGCAAGCGTCCGGCCGTGCCCGATGCCGATCACCGGGTGCGCGCGCGATTCGATCTGGCGGCGCAGATAGGACGCGCCGATCTGCGACAAGGCCCGGAGCGGCAGGCCGGGTTCGCCAAGGTCGGGGGCGATCTCGCAGACCTCCAGCCCGTAGCGCGCCGCCAGCGCCCGGCCCAGTTCCAGACATTCGACGATCGGCCCGTCGATGCTGATCTTGACCATGCCCTCGGCGACAGCGCGCGCGATCAGGCGGTGCGTCTTGACCGCCGGCAGGCCCAGCGCCTTGGCCACCGCCGCCTGCCGCATCCCGCCCACATAGTGCAGCCATGCCGCGCGCGCCGCGAGCGACAGGTCGTCCGAATCGATCGCCACGCCGGCAAGCGCCGCGTCGGGAGCGCTGCGGCGGTTCATGGCGCACATACCCCGGTGTCGATATGCGGTGCCCAGAAGGCGATGCTCTCGGCGATCTGGGCGATCACCTGGCGGTCGTCGGGCTCGCGCTCCTTGAAGTTCAGCTCAAGGCAGATCTCGTTGTCCACGGCGCCGCCTTCGGCCAGCGCGGCCAGCAGCGGTTCGGGTTGCACGCGCCCCGTGGCGTTGTGCGCAGCGGTGAAGGGGCGATGCCCGCCCTTGTCGGCCATCGACTGCTTGATATGGATGATCGGGCTGAGCATCGGCACCGCGCGCGCCCAGGCATAGGGGTCGGTGTCGTCGGGGTTGGGGCTCGACAGGTCACCGTGGTCGATATCGGCCAGCATCCACATCGGCACCGCCATGTCCGCGGCGCTCAGGCGCTCCTGCAGCTTGACCGCTTCGGCGATGGTCTCGCCGAATTCGCGGCCCACGCTCATGGGTTCCCAGAACACGAAGGACAACCCCGCGGCGCGAGCGTGCTCGGCGACCTCGGCCCAGCAGTCGATGGCGGTGTCGATCAGCGCCTCGCGCCGGGCGGGGTCGTCGAAGTCGCGATAGGTGAAGATCGCGAATTGCGTGCCCACCGAGGACCCGCCCAGATCGGCGATGATGTCGGCGAAGGTCTTGAACCAGTCGACATAGTAGCGCCGCACATCGCGGTCGGGATGGCCGAAATGGTTGAGCCGCCCGTAGGGCCCGGTCATCCCCGATGTCACCCGCACCCCGGTCCGTGCCAGCGCCGCGCCCATGTCGCGCGTCAGCCGCCGGATCACCGGCGCGGGCCAGGACGGGTTGATGAATTCATGCGTCAGTTGCAGATCGCGGATGCGCAGATCGCGCGCGACGGTGTCGATCAGCTCGCCCGGCTCGGCGAAGCGGTTGACCAGCGGGTTGGTGTTGAGCGAGAGCGTCAGCGCCATGGCTCACGCCGCCTGCGCCAGGGTGCGGCCGAACCAGTCGGCGAAGGCCTCGCGCTCGGCCTGCGACAGGTGCAGCCGGTGCTTGGTGCGTCGCCACAGGATATCCTCGGCGGTCTGCGCCCATTCGTGGCGGACCAGATAGCGGACCTCGGCCTCGTGGAGATCGCCGCCGAAATGGCGCCCCAGCCCGGCAAGGTCGGTCGCGTTGCCCACCAGCGCGCGGGTGCGGGTGCCATAAAGCCGCCCGTAATGGCGCCGCAGCCCCGGCGGCATCCAGGGGAATTCGGTCTTGAGCGCATCGCGGAAGCGCTCGTAATCCGCGCCGGGCATGTCCCCGCCGGGCAGCGGCGCGGCGTGGGTCCAGTCGCGGCCGATCTGCGGGAAGTGCTTCGCGATCCGCTGCAACCCGCGCTCGGCCAGTTCGCGGTAGGTGGTGATCTTGCCGCCGAAGATGTTCAGAAGCGGCGCGCCGGCGCTGTCGTCCAGATCGAACACGTAATCGCGCGTCACCGCCGACGGGTTGCCCTGCCCGTCATCGAACAGCGGCCGGACGCCCGCGAAGCTGTCCAGCACATCGGCGCGGACGAGCTTTTCCTTGAAATAACGGTTCACGGCGGCCAGCAGATAGTCGATCTCGGCCGCGTCGGGGGTGACATCCTCGGTCCGGCCCTCATAGGCGATGTCGGTGGTGCCGATCAGCGCCTTGTCGCCCTCATAGGGGTTGATGAAGATCACGCGCTTGTCGGTGTTCTGCACCAGATAGGCGTTCGGACCGTCCCAGAACTTCGGCACCACGATGTGCGAGCCCTTCACCAGCCGCACATTGCGCGCCGAATTGGCGCCCACGACGCGGGTGATCACGTCGCTGACCCAGGGTCCGGCGGCGTTGACCAGAACCCGCGCGCGGTGCTCGTGGGTCTCGCCGGTGACGGTGTTGCGGGTGGTGATGCGCCAGTGATCGCCCTCGCGCCGGGCCGACACGCAGGCGGTGCGCGTCAGCACCTGCGCCCCGCGTTCGGCGGCGTCGAGCGCGTTCAGGATCACCAGCCGCGCGTCGTCCACCCAGCAGTCGGAGTATTCGAACCCGCGGGTGAAGCTGTCCAGCAGCGGCGCGCCTTCGGGGGCGCGGCGCAGGTCCAGCACGCGGGTGCCCGGCAGCTTCTTGCGCCCGCCCAGATGGTCATACAGGAACAGCCCCAGCCGCACCAGCCAGGCGGGGCGATCCTGCGGTGAGTGCGGCAGCACGAAACGCATCGGCCAGATGATGTGCGGGGCGGCGTTCATCAGCACTTCGCGTTCGATCAGCGCCTCGCGCACCAGCCGGAATTCGTAGTATTCCAGATAGCGCAGCCCGCCATGCACCAGCTTGCCCGACCGCGACGAGGTGCCTTCGGCAAGGTCGTCCTTCTCGCACAACATGACGCTCAGGCCCCGCCCGGCGGCGTCGCGCGCGATCCCCGCGCCGTTGATCCCGCCGCCGATCACGAACAGGTCGACCCTCTGCGGTGACGTCATTGCACGGTCTCCTTCTGTGCAGGCTGGTGGCGCGACGCGCGGGGCGCGCGCTGCGCGGCCATCGCGTCCCAGACGGGCACCAGCGCGCCCCGCGCGGTGCCGTAGCTGTTGCGCTGCGCGGCGTGAAGCGCCACGCGCGCCGGGTCGGGGTGTTCAAGGGGCCCAAGCTCGGGGCGCACCCAGGCGTCGATGCACGCGCCCATGTCGGCCCAGGCGCCGATCGACACCGCCGCCATCATCGCCGCACCGGTGGCGCCGGCCTCGCGCCGCGCGCTGACGCGGACGGGGCGGTCCATCACGTCGGCGAAGATCGCGCGCAGCGCTTGCGACTGCGCGGCGCCGCCCGACAGGCGCAGCTCGGACGGCAGCGCGCCCATCGCGGCGTAGCAATCGCGCGCCGCCAGCGCCAACCCCTCGACCACCGCGCGCAGCATCGCCGCGAAGCCAACCTTCTGCGACAGGCCCAGAAACGCGGCGCGCGCGTCGGCGTTGACAAACGGCCCGCGCTCGCCGGCCTCGGATATGTAGGGCAGATAGACCAGCTCGGCCGGGGCGCTGCGGGTCAGCCAGTCGTCGATGCGCGCCACCAGCGCGGCGTGGTCCTGCGGCGCGCCGAACGACGCGGCCAGTTCGGCCACGATGCCCAGCAACCAGTCGATGTTCAGCGTCGCGGCCATGTTGGTCTGCACCTGCGTGACCATGCCGGGCACCGGCAGGCAGATCACGTAGCCGGTGCGCGCGTCGTTCAGGTGCACGGCCTCCGCCCGGACCGCGCGCAGATGCACGCCGGTCGAGCCGATGGCCGAGCACGCGCTGCCCGCTTCGCCGGTGTGCACGCCCGCGCCCAGCGCGGTCATCACCATGTCCACATAGCCCAGCACCACCGGCAGCCCCGCGGGCAGGCCGGTGGCGGCGGCGGCCTCGGCGGTCAGGGGGTGGTGCGTGGTCGTGCCATCAAGGATCGGCGGCAGAAGCGCGCGACGATGCGCCAGTCCCAGCGCATCCAGCACGGTGTCGTCATAGGCGCGGGTGCGGAAATCGCCGAAGGTGAAGCTGGCCTCGGACGGATCGGTGGCGCGGACGCCGGTGAATTGCAGATACAACCAGTCCTTGCAGTGCAGCGCGGTTGCGGCGCGGTCCAGCAGGTCGGGCGCGTGGCGGTCCATATGCGCCATCTGCGCGCCCTGCTGGCAGGTGTTCAGCCCCGTGCCGGTGGCGCGAAAACGCGCTGCATCCGCGTCCGTGGCCGCAAGCCGCGCGACGGTCGGCGCCGCGCGCGCATCAAGCCAGGTCCAGGCCGGGCCGACCGGGCGTCCGCCCTGCCCCACCAGCCAGGTGCCGTCGCCCTGCGCGGTCACGGCCAGCGCGCAGGCGCGCGTGGCAAGATCCGGCACCGCCTCGGCCAGCTGGCGCAGCGCGGCGGCGCAATCGCGCCACGTCTGGTCGAGGCTCTGCGTCGCCGCCCCGTCCGCGCCCTGATCGACGGCGTTGCGCACCGCCCCCGTGCCCAGCTGCCGCCCGGCGGTGTCGAACGCCACCGCCTTGACCACCGAAGTCCCCGAATCGATGCCGATGATGATGTCCGCGCTCGTGCTCACCGTCCCCCCCCTGCTGCGCGACGCCGTCTGCGGGGCGCACGGCGGCGCCCGGCCCGTTGGTCAGGGTTTAGCACGGATCGCGCGGTTGCGTTGAATTTTTTTGCAGACATCGAAAAATTTTTCAGATAACGTCGCAATCGGAGGTTGGAGCAGCGTGGTGGAGACCATGCGCTCCGCAGGCGCAATGACGCCGCGACAGGGAGGAGACGCGAAGGTGAGCGACAACCTGACCGCAATCCGTGCACGCAACCCGTGGCGCGGCCGCGCGATCATCGCCGGGGCCATTGCCGTGGTGATCGCCGCCATCGCGCTCGACACCCATGTCGTCGAAATCGGCTCCGAGGCCGATCTGCGCCAGCAGGGCTTCAACCCCGACGCCTTCGGGCAGGAGGAATTCCCGCGCATCCGGATCGCCGTCGAGGAGCGCGCGGTGAACGCCCCGCAGCTTGCCGCCGAGATCGCGGAAGACCGCGACGGCGCCATCGCGCGCCACGGCGCGGCGGGTGGCTCGGGGGCGGTGATGCCCGTGCGCTTCACCGGCGTGGTGGGCGAGGGACGGATGGGCGTGCACACGATCGAGATCGAGGGGATGCCCGAGGATATCGGCGTGCGCCTGCAGACCGGCCCTGCGATCACCGGCACCGATCTGCGCGACGCCACCGGCGACATCGCCTTCGGACAGTTCCGCAACCAGATCGAATTCCAGAACGCCGGCTCTGCGATCAACCGCGCCATGGCGGCCGCGATCCTGTCCGGGCTGGACCGCGACACGCTGGAGGGCAGCACCGTCACCGTCACCGGTGTGTTCCGGCTCGTCAACCCGGCCAACTGGCTGGTGACGCCGACCGAACTGGTGGTCCAGTGACCGTCGCCGCCGCCGCAGCCCCGCAGGCCGACACCACCGGCGAAGTGGTGATGTCGGCGCGCAATGTCGCCAAGTCCTATGGCGCGGTGCACGCGCTCAAGGGCGTGAATTTCGACATCCATCGCGGGCAGGTCACCACGCTGTTCGGCGAAAACGGCGCCGGCAAATCCACGCTGATGAAGATCCTGTCGGGGGTGATCCAGCCCAGTTCGGGCGAGGTCTGGCTTGACGGGCGCCCGGTGCAGTTCGCCTCGACCGCCGAGGCGCAGGACCACGGGGTGTCGATCATCCATCAGGAGCTGAGCCTCGCGCCCAATCTGAACGTGCGCGACAACATCTTTCTGGGCCGCGAGATCACCGGCCCCGGCGGCATCGACTACGCCGAGGAGGAACGCCAGACGCGCCTGCTGATGCAGGAGCTCGAGGAGGAGATCGACCCGCGCACGCCGGTCGAGCAGCTTCGCCTGGGCCAGCAACAGCTGGTCGAGATCGCGCGCGCGCTGTCGGTCAATTCGCGTGTGCTGATCATGGACGAGCCCACCTCGGCGCTGTCGGCAAGCGAGGTCGAGGTGCTGTTCCGGGTGATTCGCGACCTGACCGCGCGCGGGGTGTCGATCGTCTATATCTCGCACCATCTGGAGGAAGCGCTGCGCATCACCGACCACGCGGTGGTGCTGCGCGACGGCGCGATGACCGCCAACGCACCGCGCGCCGAGATCGATCTGGAATGGATCGTCCGGCACATGGTCGGGCGCAACTTCGATCTGGGCACGCCGCCGCAGGGGCACGAGATCTCGGGCGCGGCGCTGGCGATCCGCAACCTGACGGTGATCGACCCGGCCAGCGGGCAGACGCTGGTGGACGACCTGTCGCTCGATGTGGCGACGGGCGAGATCGTGTGCCTTTACGGGCTGATGGGCGCGGGGCGGACCGAGCTGATGGAATGCGTGGCCGGGCGGCTCACCCCGGCGGCGGGCGAGGTACGGCTTCACGGGCAGCCGGTGCAGGACCTGACCATCGCCGAGCGCATCCGCGCGGGCCTCGCGCTGGTCCCCGAGGACCGCCAGCGCGACGGGCTGGTGCAGACCATGAGCGTGGGACGCAACCTGTCGCTCGCCTCGATCGTGGATTTCACCCGCGGGTTCCTGACCTCATTGCGCGCCGAACGCAAGATCATCGACGCCACGATCAAGTCGGTCACGGTCAAGACCGACGGGCCGCAAGCGGCGATCACCTCGCTGTCGGGCGGCAACCAGCAGAAGGTGGTGATCGGCAAGATGCTGGCCACCGACCCCACGGTGCTGCTGCTGGACGAACCCAGCCGCGGCATCGATGTCGGCGCCAAGGCCGAGGTGTTCGGCCTGCTGGCCGAAAAGGCGAAGACCGGGCTGGCGGTGCTCTATTCGACCTCGGAGGTGAGCGAATGCCTGTCCATCGCGCACCGGATCCTGGTGCTGCGGCGCGGGCGCATCACCGCCGAGTTCACGCACGAGACGACCAAGGAAGCGATCATGGCCGCCTCGGGCGAAGCGGTGGTTGAGTGAGATGCAGGAGACCCTCCAATGACGCAGACTGCCTCCCCTTCGAGACCCCGCAGCCGGCCGAGCGCGCTGAGCCCCTACGCGGTGCTCGACCTTCTGCTGCGCGGGCGGGCGTTCTTCGCGCTGATCGTGATCATCATCACCTTCTCGATGCTGTCGCCGCGGTATCTGACGGTCAGCAACATGCTGATCATGACCAACCACGTGGCGATCTTCGCGCTGCTGGCGCTGGGGATGCTGCTGGTGATCCTGTCGGGCGGCATCGACCTGTCGGTGGGCTCGGTGCTGGCGCTGTGCGGGGTGGTCGCGGGCTGGCTGCTGCAGGGGGTCGAACTGACCGCGTTCGGCGTGATCGTCTATCCGCCGGTCTGGGCGGTGGTGTTGATGACATTGGGCGTGGGCGCGCTGGTGGGCGCGGTCAACGGCGTGCTGGTCGCGTATCTGAAGGTGCCGGCCTTCGTGGCCACGCTGGGCACGCTCTATGTCGCGCGCGGGGTCGCGCTGCTGATGACCAACGGGCTGACCTTCAACAATCTGGCCGGTCGGCCGGAATACGGCAACACCGGGTTCGAATGGCTGGGCTTCTACCGCATCTGGGGCGTGCCCATCGGGGTGATCATCATGGTGGTGGTGGCGCTGGCGGCGACCTTCCTGCTCACGCGGACCTCGTTCGGGCGGTGGCTCTATGCGGCGGGGGGCAACATGAACGCGGCCGAGCTGTCGGGCGTGCCGGTCAAGCGCGTGCAGGTGACGGTCTACGTGCTGTCGGGTCTGTGCGCCGCCATCGCCGGGCTGGTGCTGAGCTCGCAGCTGACCTCGGCCGGGCCGACGGCGGGCAACACCTACGAGCTGACCGCCATCGCGGCGGTGGTGATCGGCGGCGCGGCGCTGACCGGCGGGCGCGGCACGGTGCTGGGCACGCTGCTGGGCGCCTTCGTGATCGGCTACCTGTCGAACGGGTTGGTGATCATCGGGGTGTCGTCCTACTGGCAGACGGTGTTCACCGGCGCGGTGATCGTGCTGTCGGTGCTGCTCAACTCGATCCAGTACGGCAAACGGGCCAGCCGAAGCTGACCGGCCACGCCCGCCACAGGAATTTCCGCGCAACGCAGGGCCGCTGAGGAGAGGCTTGCGCGGAATGAAACGCCGGGGAATCCGGCACCACGTCAAAGGGGGAGACCCACATGTTCAAGACCACGAGACGCGCACTCCTGGCAGGCGCTGCCGCGCTGCCGCTGATGGCCGGGGCTGCCTGGGCCGAGGGGCTGATCACCATCATCACCAACGACCCGGCGAACCCCTACTGGTTCACCTCGGGCGAGACCTCGCGCGAGGCGGCCGAGGAACTGGGCTACACCGCTTCGGTGTCCGCGCATCGCGGCGACACGAACACCGAAAGCCAGCTGATCGACGCGGCGATCACCAATGAATCCGTCGCCATCATCCTGGACCCGGCCGATGCCGACGGGTCGGTGGGCGCCGTGCGCCGCGCCACCGAGGCCGGCATCCCGGTGTTCCTGGTCAACGCCGAGATCAACGAGGAAGGCATCGCCGTCGCGCAGCTCGTGTCGAACAACGCGCAGGGTGCGGCGCTGGGCGCCATGGCATGGGTCGAGGCCGTGGGCGAGGAATCGCAGTATGTCGAGCTGTTCGGCAACCCCGCCGACAACAACGCGCAGACGCGGTCGAACGGGTTCGAAACCGTGCTGACCCAGTTCCCCGGCCACGTCCGGCTGGCGCAGGAAGTCGGCAACTGGGACCGGACCGAGGGCTTCCAGCGGATGCAGGCCATGATCCAGGCGCATCCGGATGTCACGGCGGTGATCTCGGGCAACGACGAAATGGCGCTGGGGGCGATCGCCGCGCTGCGCGAGGCCGGAATGCTGGATGACGTGACCGTCGGCGGCTTCGACGGCTCGCCCGATGCGGTCGACGCGGTGCGCGCGGGCGACATGGCCTACACCGTCCTGCAGCCGGTCGCCGTCTTCGCCCGCGAGGCGGTGATCCAGGCGGATTACTACATCCAGAACGGCGAGCCGATGGTGGCCGATGAGAAGCAGCTCTTCGACTGCCTGCTGATCACCGCCGAGAACGTCGACAACTACGTGGCGGCCTTCACCCTCCAGGAGTGATCCGGGCCGCCGCACCGAACCCCGTGGCGGACCGGCCGACACCGAAACCCGCGGGACAGGGGCGTCGCAGGCGACTGCGGCGCCCCTGCACATCCGGCAGGCCGCTGAACGAGCCCGAAGTCGGCCCGACTGCGCGGACGTCAACGCAGACAGAGCCTCCGCGGCGCTTCGAGCGGCCCGCCGGAGCACCGCACCGGTGTTCAGCGTGCCGGGCGAGTGTTCCCCGCGCTGACGGTGGCACAGCTCCGGTCCGGCCGCCTCGTCGGCGGCCCGCTCAGGCGCGCACGGCCATCGCCGCGAGGGGTTTGGCGCGGATCGCAGCCGCCTGCCCGGCGGTGCCGAAGGCTTCGAATTTCACACGGCACTGGGCGGTCATCGCTTCCATCGCGGGCTTGAGATACTTGCGCGGGTCGAATTCGCCGGGGTCTTCGGTCAGCACGCGCCGGATCGCGGCGGTGGCGGCCATGCGCAGATCGGTGTCGATGTTGACCTTGCGCACGCCGTGACGGATGCCGCGCTGGATCTCCTCGATCGGCACGCCCCAGGCGGGGCGGATGTCGCCGCCGTGGGTGTTGATGGCCTCGCGCAGCTCTTCGGGCACGCTCGAGGAGCCGTGCATCACCAGATGCGTGTCGGGCAGGCGCTTGTTGATCGCCTCGATCACATCCATGGCCAGCACATCGCCATCGGGCTTGCGGGTGAACTTGTAGGCGCCGTGGCTGGTGCCCATCGCCACCGCCAGCGCATCGACTCCGGTGTCGGCGACGAAGCGCGCGGCCTCGTCGGGGTCGGTCAGCAGCTGTTCGCGGCTCAGCGTGCCGGTGGCGCCGTGGCCGTCCTCCTGATCGCCCATCCCGGTTTCCAGTGATCCCAGCACACCCAGCTCGCCCTCGACCGAGACACCGGCGGCGTGGGCGAGCTCGACCACCTTGCGGGTGATGGCGGCGTTGTAGGCGTAATCGGCAGGCGTGGTGCCATCGGCCAGAAGCGAGCCATCCATCATCACCGAGGTGAACCCGTGCCGGATCGCGCTGACACAGGTGGCCAGCGAATTGCCGTGGTCCAGATGCATGCACAGCGGAATATGCGGATACATCTCGACCAGCGCGTCGATCACGCGCGCCAGCATCAGGTCGTTGGCATAGGCGCGCGCGCCGCGGCTGGCCTGCAGGATCACCGGCGATCCGGTCTCGTCGGCGGCCTTCATGATCGCCAGCCCCTGTTCCATGTTGGACATGTTGAAGGCGGGCACCGCGTAGTCGTTGGCGGCCGCGTGGTCCAGAAGCTGGCGCAAGGTGATGCGGGGCATGGGTCAGGTCTCCGGGTCGGGGGCAAGATGGGCGGCGATGGTGGCAAGCTCGGCGCGCGCGCCGAAGAACAGCGGCACGCGGGCGTGCAGCTCGGGCGGGGTCAGCTCCAGGATCGCGCGCCGCCCGTCGGTGGCGGCGCCGCCGGCCTGCTCGACCAGCCAGGCGATGGGAAACGCCTCGTAGGTCAGGCGCAGGAAGCCGCGCTCGTAGCCCGGGCGCGCATCGGCAGGATACAGGAACGCGCCGCCGCGGCGCAGGATACGGTGCAGATCGCCCACCGCGGCGGCGATCCAGCGCATGTTCGCGTCCTGCCCGCGCGGGCCGTCGGCGCCCTGCAGCAGCGCGTCGACATAGCCGCGCAGCCCCGGCGACCAGTGCCGCAGGTTCGATGCGTTGAAGGCGATCATGCGCGTGGTCTCGGGGATCGTGGCGCGCGGCGTGTCCACGTGGAACTGCCCCGCCACCGGGTCATGCGTGGCGATCATCACGCCGTCGCCGACGCTGACACCCAGATCGAGCGAATGCCCGAAGGACACATAGGCGGCGGCGATGATCTCGCGCCCCGGGCGCAGGAAGCTGTCGCCGCGCGGGAACACCGCAAACAGCGCGCCCAGCGGCGCGCCGATGCCGATACTGCCCGACCCGTCGATCGGGTCCATGACCACATCGAATTGCCCGGCCGGATCGAGCGTGATCGGGTCCTCGGCCTCCTCGGACAGCACGCGCGCCACCGACATCCCCGACAGGGCGCGCAGGAAATGGTGATGCGCGGCCATGTCGAGCGCCTGCTGCGCATCGCCCGAGCGGTTTTTTCCCACCACCGCCTTCGGATCGCCCGGCACGCGTCCGCGCGCCAGCCGGGCGGCCAGCGGCACCGCCGCGTCCGCCAGCCGCGCCATCAGCGCGGCCAACGCGCGGCGCCGCGGGTCGTCCCCGGCGGCTGCGGCAAGCGCCTGCACCAGGTTTGGTGCGCCAGGCGCGGTGTCGGTTGGCAGATCGAGCGGGGGAACGGGCATGGCGACCTCCGGAGTCGGCGGTGTTCTAGACCTGCTCACTCAATATCACAACCAGAAATCACATAATCACAGTGTTGACGTTCTTTGTGTGATATCCCATGTGTCGCGTGACATCACGGCGGTTGCGCGCAAGAATTGCGCGCGCCGACACCGACACCGTTCATCCAAGGGAGGCCCCCATGAAACTCGCCATCGCCGGAGACAGCGCCGGAGAAGGGCTTGCGCATCTGCTGGCCGAATATCTCAAGGACCGCCATCAGGTGTCCGAGGTCTCGCACGGCCCCGCCGGCCCCGATGATTTCTACGCCAACATGGCCGAACGGGTCTGCGCCGGCGTGCTGGACGGCACCTATGATCGCGCGATCCTGGTCTGCGGGACGGGCATCGGCGTGGCGCTGTCGGCCAACAAGGTGCCCGGCATCCGCGCCGCGCAGTGCCATGACACCTATTCGGCCGAACGCGCAGCGCTGTCGAACAATGCGCAGGTCATCACCATGGGCGCGCGGGTGATCGGCGGCGAGCTTGCCAAGGCCATCGCCGACGCGTGGCTGGCGCAGAGCTTCGACCCGCAGGGCCGCTCGGCCGGGAATGTGCGCGCCATCGACGCGCTGGACGCGCGCCACCGGGTCGCGGGCGAGCCGGTCGCCTGACAAGCGACGTGTCCTTCGGGGTGATAATCGACCAGCTTGAGACATCCGGGCCAACCCGCGCGGAGCAAAGGCCGCAGGCCGCCGCGCATCGCCGGGCCGCCCCCCGGCACGGCGATTTGGCGTCGGCAGGCGCATCGCTTCGCCGTTCTGCGGAGCTGGCCAGAATAAACCGGCATAGCCCAGGCGTGGCATCGCCGCACCGCGGCCCGTCGCTGCGCTCGCGCGTTGCCCAAAGCTAGACGGCAGGCACGCCAGCAGCGGCGCGCACGCTCAGCGCGGCGCTTGCTGGCCCACATCCTCGGGGGCAATCGCGACGGACTTCACGATGGCGTGGCAGGTCTGCCCCGGCGCCAGCCCCAGCGCAGCGACCGAGCGCTGCGTCACCCGCGCAATCAACCGCTGGTCGCCCACCGCCAGAACAACGCGCGCGGCGGGGCCACGGCCCGGCGCGATCTCGGCAATGGTGCCGCGCAGCACGCTCAGCGCCGACAGGCCCTCGGGCGGGGCGGGCGACAGGATCACCTCCTGCGCCGCGATCCGCACCCGGAGCACCGTTCCCGGTGCCGCCGCCACGCGCGGCAGATGCAGCGCGCCCGCGCCGGTGTCGAGTTCGCTCAGCCCGTCGGCGTGATGCGCAGCCACGCGCACGCGCAGCACCGAAGCGATCCCGCGCGCGCCGGTGGCGGCGACCTCGCCCAGCACCGCCTCGGGCGGGCCAAGCGCGGCGACGCGCCCGCCCTGCAGGGCGACCACGGTGGTGGCCAGCCGCGCGACCTCGGCCGAGGAATGGCTGACATAGAGGATCGGCACCGACACGTCGTCGCGCAGGCGCTCGAAATAGGGCAGGATCTCGGCCTTGCGGGCCTCATCGAGCGCGGCGAGCGGCTCGTCGGCAAGGATCAGCCGCGGCGCCGCCAACAGCGCGCGGCCAAGCGCGACGCGGGCTTTCTCGCCCCCCGAAAGCGCACCGGGGCGACGGGCCAGCAGGTGCCCGATGCCCAGCATCTCGATCACATGCTCGACACGCGCGCCCTGCGCCCCGCGCGGCGCGAACCAGCGTCCATAAAGCAGGTTCGCCCGCACGCTCAGATGCGGGAACAGCCGCGCGTCCTGGAACACGTAGCCGATGCGCCGGCGGTGCGGTGGCAGCGCCCGCCGCGCGGCGGTGTCCAGCAGCACCCGGTCGCCGACCACGATCCGGCCGGCATCGGGGCGCAGCAGCCCGGCGACGGCGTTGATCAGCGTGCTCTTGCCCGACCCCGACGGGCCGAACAGCACCGTCACCCCCGGCGGCGCGGACACATCGACATCCAGCGTGAAGCCCGCGAACCGGTGGCGGACGGTGATCTGCAGCATCATGCGCCCGCCACCCGGCGCGCGACACGCCGCGCCACCAGTTCCGACAGCGCCAGGGCCCCCACGGCGATCACGATCGCCACGATCACCAGCCGTGCGGCCGCGTCCTCGCCGCCCGGGACCTGCAACGCGGCGTGGATGGCCGACGGCACGGTCTGCGTCTGGCCGGGGATGTTGGACACGAAGGTGATCGTCGCGCCGAATTCGCCGATGGCCTTGGCGAAGGCGAGGATCGCGCCCGCGACGATCCCCGGCGCGATCAGCGGCAGCGTGATCGTGGCGAACACCCACGCGCGCGAGGCGCCAAGGGTCGCGGCGGCGGCCTCGAGCTTCGGGTCCACGGCCTCGATCGCCAGCCGGATCACGCGGACCATGAGCGGGAACGCCATCACCGCCGCCGCCACGGCCGCGCCGGTCCAGCGAAAGGCCAGCACGATGCCGAACCATGCCTCGAGCACCTGCCCCACGGGGCCGCGCCGGCCCAGCGCGATCAGCAGCAGATACCCCGTCACCACCGGCGGCAGGATCAACGGCAGATGCACCAGCCCGTTCAGAAGCGTCTTGCCCGGAAACGCCCAGCGCGCCAGCGCATAGGCGGTCAGCACCCCCAGCGGCAGGCTTGCCAGCGTCGCCCAGAACGCCACGCGCAGCGACAGGCGCACCGCCTCCCATTCCGCGGGGCCCAGCCAGTCGGCGCCGATCACGGCAGCCTCCGGAACCCGGCCTGCGCCCAGATCTCCCACGCGGCGTCGGAGCCGAGGAAGGCGAGGAAGTCCTCGGCGGCGGGGCTGCCGGCCTCGGCGGTCAGCGCGGCGGGAAAGACGATGGGGGCGTGGCTCCCGGCGGGGAAGGTGCCAAGGACCGAGACCCGGTCCTCGGCCACCGCGTCGGAAGCGTAGACGATGCCCAGCCGCGCCTCGCCCCGCGCGACGAAGGCCAGCGCGGTGCGCACGTTGTCCGACTGCGCGACGCTGGGCGCCACCGCGTCCCACAGACCCAGCGACTGCAGCGCTTGCCGGCCATAGATGCCCGAGGGCACCGCATCGACCAGCGACATCGACAGCCGCCCGCCAGCCAGCAGCCCCGGCAGGTCCAGATCCGCGTCGATGGTCACCGGCGCGGCGTCGGCGCCATGCGCGATCAGCACCAGATCGGTCGCCAGCAGGTCGCGGCGGGTGCCCGCGCGCAGGTCGCCCGAGGCCGCAACCGCGTCCATCCACTCGACGCTTGCCGACACGAACACATCCGCGGGCGCGCCCGCCCGAATCTGCCGCGCCAGCGCCGACGACCCGGCGTAGGAGGTCACCACCCGGTGCCCGGTTTCGGCGCGCCACGCTTCGGCCACGCGGTCGAGCGCGCCGCTCAGCGCGGCGGCAGCGAAGACCACCACCGGGTCGGCAGCAGCGCGGAACGGGGCGCTGGCGACGGCGAGGGCAACGGACAGCGCGAGCAGGGCGCGCGAAACGGACATGTCAGGGCTCCCGGTCAGGGGTGCGGACCATGTGGTCGCAGGACAGGGCGAAGGGCAAGGCCAATCAGGCACCGCGGCGGCCGAAGATCGCCTCGGCCTCGGCCACACCCTTGGGGCGCAGGGTCAGCAGCCCGGCGCGACGCTCGACCAGCGCGCGGTCATGGGCGCGCAGGATCGCGGCGCGGGCGCGCGGCTCGGGCCAGCCAAGGTGGTCGATCAGGGCGCGCAGGGTGTTTTCCTCGGCCATCTGCGGGCTGTTCTGGTGGGTGAACAGATGCGCCACCAGCGCGCGGCAGTCATGATCGCGCCGTCGCGCGCGTGCGCGCAGCGCCTGCGACACCAGCCCGCGCCGGGGCGCGAACAGCAGCGCGAGCACGAACCACACGCCCGTCATGCTGGCCATCATCCCCGCGATCGACACGTTCCAGTGCCGCGCGAGCGCATAGCCGGCGACGCAGGCCGCCACCGACAGCGCCACCGCCAGCACCACCATCAGCCACAGCCGCCGGGTCAGCAGATACGCGGTCGCCGGCGGGACGATCACGAAGGCGATGAACAGGATCGCGCCCACCGCATCGAACGCCGCGACCGCGGTCACGCTGGTCAGCGTCAGCAGCGCGTAATGCAGCACGCCGGGCAGGAAGCCCAGCGCCGCAGCCAGGCCGGGGTCGAAGCTGGCAAGCTTCAGTTCCTTCCACAGCACCAGCACGAAACCCAGGTTGATCGCCAGCACCGCGCCCAGCGTGACCACCGAGACGGGAACGTCGACGCCCCAAAGCGTGACGGTGTGCAGCCAGACAAAGCCGATCTCGCCCAGCAGCACGGTGTCGACATGGATGTGCACGTCGCGCGCGTAGAGCGCGATCAGGATCACCCCGGCAGCGAACAGCGCCGGAAACACCAGCCCGATGGCGGCATCCATCTTGACCAGCTTCGAGCGCGCCAGCGCCTCGGACAGCACCACGGTCAGCACACCCGCGGCCGCCGCGCCGATCAGTTGCACCGGCCCGGCAAGCTGTCGCGTCAGCAGCCAGACCACGATGATGCCGAAGACGATGGAGTGGCTGATCGCATCGGTCAGCATGGCATTGCCGCGCAGCACCAGGAACGAGCCCAGCAGCGCGCCTGATATCCCCACCAGCACGCCGGTCAGCACGATCATCGCGGGGATCGAATCGAAAAACGCCGCGATCATCGGCCGCGCTCCGCATCCGGCGCGGCGGCGGCGTCATGCCCCTGCGTGGTCAATTCCCAATGCCGCGTGGTCTCGGGCGGGTGCGGCACGGCGCGGATCAGGCCGCGCCGTTCGAGCGCGGCGAAGTTGCGGGGATCGGGCGGTTGGCCGAGCGACGCGGCCAGCATGCCCTGCTCGGACGGGTAGCGCGCGTCGCCATGCGCCTGCGCCAGCTCCTGCATCGCCCGCAGGATGCGCGCCTCGGTGATCCGCGCGCGGGCGCGGCGCGCGGCCAGCGCCTGCCAGATCAGCCCGCGCCCCGGCGCCAGCATCAGCGACACCAGCACCGCCGCCGTGGCGATCAGCACCACCACCGGGCCGGTGGCAAGCCCGCGCGTGGTCGCGCTGACCAGCGCGCCGCCCGCGCCTGACAGCGCCCCGATCGCCGCGGACAGCGCCACCATCACGCCCAGCCGGTCGGTCCATTGCCGCGCGGCGGCGGCGGGCGCGATCAGCAGCGCCACCATAAGCACCACCCCCACCAGCTGCAGCCCCACGACGATGGCGAGCGCCACCATCACGGTCAGCGTGGCCTCGAGCGCCGTCACCGGCAGGCCCTGCGCGCGGGCGAAATCGGCGTCAAAGCTGACCAGCTTGAACTCCTTCCACAAGGCCAGCACCAGCGCCAGCGCCGCCAGCCCCACCCCGCCCATGATCCAGAGGTCTGAAGCCAGGATCGCCGCCGCCTGCCCGAACAGGAAGCTCGCCAGCCCCGCGCTCGCCGCGCCGCCGACACCCTGCAGATACGTCAGCAGCACCACCCCCACCGCGAAGAACACGCTCAGCACGATGCCGAGCGCGGCGTCGGTCTTCAGCCGTGTGGTCCGCGTGATCGCCATCATCGCCAGCGCAGCCAGCGCGCCGGTGAAGAACGCCCCGGCCATGATGCTGCCCAGGTCGCGCGCGCCGGCGATCAGGAACCCCAGACAGACGCCCGGCAGCGCGGCATGGGCGAGCGCGTCGCCCAGCAGGCTCTGGCGGCGCAGCACCGCGAACGCGCCCAGCATCCCCGCGATGGCGCCCAGCAGCGCCGCGCCCAGCACCACCGTGCGCACAAGCTGCGAGGATATGAGCTCGGCAAGCATGGTCACGTCGCCTGCGCCGGAACGGCGATCATCGCCAGTTGCCGGCCATAGGCGGCGCGCAGGTTCTCGGGGGTGTAGACATCGCGCACCGGCCCCTGCGCGATGATGCGCACATTCAGCATCACCAGCCAGTCGAAATAGCTTTGCACCGTGGTCAGGTCGTGATGCACCACGATCACCGTGCGCCCCTCGTCGCGCAGTCGTTGCAGAAGCGCCATGATCACCGCCTCGGTGCTGGCATCCACCCCGGCGAGCGGCTCGTCGAGGATCAGGATCGGCGTGTCCTGCACCAGCGCGCGCGCCAGGAACACGCGTTGCTGCTGCCCGCCCGAGAGCTGGCTGATCTGGCGGTCGGCGTAATCCTGCATGTCGACCTCGGCCAGCGCCGCAAGCGCGCGGGCGCGTGCGTCCCGGCCAGGACGGCGGAACCAACCGAGGCTGCGATAGAGCCCCATCTCCACCACGTCGCGCGCGGTGGTGGGGAAGTCCCAGTCCACCGACTGGCGTTGCGGGACATAGCCGATCTGCCCGCGCATCCGCGCCACCGGTTGCCCCAGGAAGCGCACATGCCCCGCCACCGGGCGCACCAGCCCCAGCGCGGCCTTGATCAGGGTTGACTTGCCCGCCCCGTTCGGCCCCACGATGGCGCACATAACGCCGGGAGGGATATCGAGGTCGATGTCCCACAGCGCCGTCGCCTCGCCATAGCTGACGGTCAGATCCTCGACATGCAGCGCCTGATCGGGTTCGTGCGGGGTTTCGCTGGTCATCCGGGGAACTTTCGTGGCGGCGGGCGCGGGGACCCGCGCGCTTGGCCGGTGTGGTATCAGATCACGCCGTCATTGGGAAATCTCCCAGTGCGCGGCCCAGTCGTGCAGCGCCTCGGGCCAGTCGGGGACGGTGCCGCCAAGGGCCTCGGTCACGGTGCGGATGTTGGCGCGGATCATGCCGATATAGGTGCCCTCGGGCGTGCCGTCGTCGCCCATGGCGTCCGAGAAAAGCTCGCCGCCGATCACCACGTCGTGGCCCTGGCTCTGCACTTCGGCGACCAGCGCCTCGATGGTGCGGGGGTTGATGGTGGTCTCCACGAACACCGCGGGCACGTTGTTGTCGATCACGAAGGCCGCCACCGCGCGAATGTCGCCGATGCTGGCCTCGGCGGCGCTGGAGATCCCCTCGATCGCCTCGGACGCCTCGATCCCGTAGGCGTCGGCGAAGTAGTAGAAGGCATCATGCGCGGTCACCAGGATCCGGTTGCCCTCGGGGATCGAGGCGATGGCGTCACCGGCCCAGCCGTGCAGCGCGTCGAGTTGCGCCGACAGCGCGTCGACATTGGCGGTCATGGCGTCGGCGCAGCCCGGGCGGGCGTCGGCGATGGCGTCGGCAATGACCGGGGCGATGCGCGCCCAGCGGCTGACATCCATCCACAGATGCGGGTCCATCGCGCCGGGCTCATCGGGGTCTTCGAGCAGATCATCGGCGTCGAAGGTGGCGCCGGCCAGTCCCAGCGTCGGCGTGCGGGCGCGGAACCGGTCCAGCACATCGGCAAGCCGCTCTTCCAGCGTGCGATCGACATAGAGGATCAGCTCGGCCGCGGCGATCTTGTCCACATCGGCGGGGGTCGCCGAATAGTAGTGCGGGTCGACACCGGGCCCCATCAGCGTGCTGACCGCCGCGCAGTCGCCCGCGACCGTCTGCGCGACATCGGCGATCATGCCGACCGTGGCCAGCACGTTGAGCGGCGCATCTTCGGCGGCCACCGGCGATGCGAGCGCGATGGCCGCGCCGGCGGCGGCAAGAATCGATCGGGCGGGTCTGCGGGTCGACATGAAGGTCTCCTCTCGATTTCCGGAACACCGCCGTTATATGCAATTGATAATCGTTCGCAACAAAAAACTCGGCGGAACCAGTATCGGGGTCCGTGATGCGCGCCGCAGACGACCGATAATTCTCTTGCCATCGCAGCCGCGATTGGTAAGGTCTCTTTACCACAATAAACCCAGGGAGGGTAATATGCTCAAGAAATCAACGAAACTCATGGGCAGCGCTGCGATCATTGGCGCGGCTGCGATGATGGCCGCGCCGACCCCGGCGTCGGCGCTGGACACGATTCGCTGGCAGGTTCCGATGGCATTTGCATCGACCCTGACCGCGCTGGGCGACACCATGCCGTGGGTGGCCGACCAGCTGCGCGCGGTCTCGGGTGGCCAGATCGACATGCAGGTGGCCGAACCCGGCGCGCTGATCCCGGCGCTGTCGGTGTTCGACAACGTGTCCGAAGGCAACATCGACGCGGGCTACAGCTGGATGGGCTACGAGCGCGGCACGGTCCCCGCCGCGGCGCTGTTCGGCGCGACGCCCTTCGGCCTCGAGTCCTCGGAATTCGTGGCCTGGATGACCCATCACGGCGGGCAGGAGCTGCTGGAGGACACGTTCCACCCGTTCAATGTCCACCCGGTGCTGTGCGGCGTGATCAGCCCCGAAACCGCCGGCTGGTTCCGCGAGGAGATGCCGACGGTTGAATCGCTCGAAGGGCTGCGCTTCCGCGCCGCGGGCGTCGGCGGCGAAATCTTCGCCGAGTTCGGCATGTCGGTCAGCCTGCTGCCCGGCGGCGAGCTGTTCCAGGCGCTGGAAACCGGTGTGCTGGACGGCACCGAGTTCTCGCTGCCCACCGTGGACGAGCAGCTCGGCTTCTACCAGGTCGCCGATTACCTGTATCTGCCCGGCTGGCACCAGCCCACCACCAACCAGTTCCTGTATGTGAACCTGGATGTGTGGGAGGATCTGAGCGACCAGACCCGCGCCATGATCGAGACCACCTGCATGGCCGGCACGATGTACGCACTGGCCCGCGCCGAGGCGCTGCAGGGTGCGGCGCTGGCGAGCTTCGAGGAGCGCGGCACCAACATCCGCACCTATTCGGACGAGCAGATCGAGGCGTTCTACGAGGCGACCCGGGCCGTGTTCGAGAGGCTGCGCGCCGAAGACCAGATGTTCGACGAGGTGCTGACTTCGATGGACGAGTTCCAGATGGAGCTGCGCCCGTGGCGCGAGATGGGCTATCTGCCGCGCGACTGGATGACCCGTCTGGGCATCGAGTGATCCACGCCTGACACAGCCGCGGCGGCCCGGCCGCCGCGGCATCTTGCTTCCGAAGCCGCACGCCGGCAGGGTGCAGCGTGCACGCATATCGGGCGTGGCGTCACAACACGGGCAACGCCCTTTCCCATCTGCAACACGAGCGAGCGGAACGCCATGAGCCGGACCGACAGCCCCCCCGAACTCGACCTCGAAAAGGTGGAAGACGCCGGATCGCGCGGCAGCGCGCTCGATTTTCCGCGAACATGGGTGTCCGACAAGCTGGAAGCCGTGCTCGATGGCATCGGCTGGGTGATCAACTGGTTCTGGATCGCGCTGGTGCTGATCATCGTCGGCACGGTGCTGATGCGGCACTTCGTGGGTGGCAACACCATCGCCATCGAGGAAACGCAGTGGCACATCTTCGCCATCGGCTACCTGATCGGGGTGGGCTACGCGATCCGGCACGACTCGCACGTCCGCGTCGATGTGCTGGCGATGAATTTCCGCCCGCGCACCCGCGCGATCATCGAGGCGCTGGGCATCGTGCTGCTGATCTTCCCGGTGATCTTCTTCCTGATCCCCGAGGCGATCAACTTCACGGTCACCTCGTTGCGCAACAACGAGGTGTCGTCCTCGCCGGGCGGGCTGGCCAACCGCTGGGCGATCAAGGGCGTGCTCATCATCGCGCTGATGTATCTCGGGCTGGCGGCCGCGTCGCGGCTGATCCGGGTGGTCGCGTTCCTGTATGACAGCTTCCGCGGCCCGTATCTTGCGCGCCACGCTCAACTGACGCTGAACACGGCGGTGATGGTGGCGGTGGTGGCGCTGCTGCTGACCCCGCCGTGGCGGCTCTATCTGGGCGCCGCGCCGCCCGCGCGCGATGTCGAACGGCTGGTTGCGCAGCATTATGACCTGCGCCGGCTGCGCAGCGAAAACGTGAGTTGCGGCGGCGCGCTGCCGTTCTCGTTCGAGCGGGTGGAACCGACCGAGACCACGGTCTGGGCCAAGCCGTGGCGCTGCACCATCGAGGGGGTCGACCTGTCGGATGTCGCCCCCGACCGCCGCGTGATGGGCGCGCCGATCCCGGACGACGAGACCGTCAGCGCCGAGGTGCTGGTCGGCTGGCTGTTCCCGCGTGGCGGGCGTCGGTCGGGCTATGAGCTGATGTCCGACCCCGACAGCGCCGACCTGACCCCCGACATGCGCCGGCTGGGCGCCGCCGAATAGGCGCGCCGCCCCCGCCCCTGCCCCGACCCCTTCCGTTCAAGGAAAGACGATGCTGGAAATCAACGAAATCCTCGTGATCGGCATGCTGGTCTCGTTCATCGCGCTGATCTTCACCGGCTTCCCGGTTGCCTGGGCGCTCAGCGGCGTGGCGCTGGCCTTCGTGGGCATCGCGCTCTGGGGGTTCGAGGCGTTCGGCTGGGATACCTACTTCCTGACCGACACGCGGATCTTCGGGGTGATGGTGCAGCGGCTCTGGGCACAGATGTCGAACTGGATCCTTGTCGCGCTGCCGATGTTCGTCTTCATGGGGCTGATGCTCGAACGCTCGGGCATCACCGAAAAGCTGATGTCGAATTTCGTGCAGCTGTTCGGGCGCTACCGCGGCGGGCTGGCGCTTGGCGTGGTGCTGATCGGCATCCTGCTGGCCGCGTCGACCGGGATCGTGGGCGCGTCGGTGGTGCTGCTGGCGATGCTGTCGATGCCGATCATGCTGCAGAGCAACTACAACAAGGGCTTCGCCTCGGGGGTGGTGGCGTCGGCCGGGACGCTGGGGATCCTGATCCCGCCGTCGATCATGCTGATCATCATGGCCGACCAGATGTCGGTGTCGGTGGGCAACCTGTTCATGGGAGCGCTGATCCCGGGGCTGATGCTGGGCGCGTTTTACCTGCTGTTCATCATCATCGCGGCCACGCTGTTCGTGAAGCTGGCGCCTGCGCCGAAGGATCTGCCGCCGGTGTCGCTCAAGCTGATCCTGTCCACGCTCTGGGCGGTGGTGCCGCCGGTGCTGCTGATCCTGTCGGTGCTGGGCTCGATCTTCATGGGCTTCGCCACGCCGACCGAAGCCTCGGGCGTCGGCGCCTTCGGGGCGACGCTGCTGGCGGCGCTCAACGGGAAGCTGTCCTGGGCGGTGCTGAAGGAAGTCGGCATCAAGACCACGCTGACCACGGCCTTCATCTTCGGCATCTTCATCGGCGCCACGCTGTTTGCGGTGGTGATGCGCCAGCTGGGCGGCGACGTGTTCATCTCGGGGATGTTGCAGGGGCTGCCCTTCGGCCCGGGCGGGATCGTGCTGACGATCCTGTTCATCGCGTTCCTGGCCGGGTTCTTCCTGGACTGGCTGGAGATCTCGCTGATCATGCTGCCGCTGGTGACGCCGGTGGTCGCGGCGCTGGGCTTCGATCCGATCTGGTTCATCGTGCTGTTCGCGGTGACGCTGCAGACCTCGTTTCTGACGCCGCCGGTCGGGTTCTCGCTGTTCTATCTGAAGGGGGTCGCACCAAAGGAGGTGACGATCTTCGACATCTACAAGGGCGTGATCCCCTTCGTGCTGTTGCAGTTGCTGGCGGTGCTGCTGGTGTTCAGCTTCCCGCAGCTGGTGCTGTGGCTGCCGAGCCAGATGCTGGTGCAGTAGCGCGCGGCACCGCCCGATAGGCTCGGGGCTCAGGGCGCGGGGCTCGGGGCTCAGGGC
>LFIK01000075.1_pt1 | contig 60135 bp, 57 predicted proteins | sample 643401 | NCBI WGS metagenome assembly LFIK01 (sample SAMN03777447, study PRJNA286221) | soda lake metagenome | biome: soda lake; feature: Kulunda steppe; material: water; isolation source: sample T5-Br brine of Lake Tanatar-5 | place: Russia: Kulunda steppe | collected 2010-07
CCGTGCCCACCCGCCCGCCCTTGCACGCCCCGACGGCGATTTCGGACCAGCCGCATGGGTCGGCACGTCCTGTCCCCATACGCGGTGATCAGCCCCGTGAAAGCCATCCGAACGTGGTTCGAGAGACGATCGCGACAGGGCAGAACCTGCGCTTGAACGGCATCGCGCCGGGGCGCTATGTCGTTGCCAGCGCCCGCGCCCCCGCGACCGTCAGCCCCGGCGACAACGCATCCCCGTCGAGCACCAACTCGATCACCGCAAGCCCGCCCGCATCGCGCGCGCGGGCCAGCGCGGGCAGGAAGTCCTCTGTGCGCTCCACCCGCTCGCCATGTGCACCATAGGCGCGCGCCAGCGCCGCGTAGTCGGGGTTGAACATCTGCGTGCCGCTCACCCGTCCCGGATAGGTCTTTTCCTGGTGCATCCGGATCGTGCCGTATTGTCCGTTGTTGCACACGATCACGAGCAGCTCGGCCCCGTATTGCTGCGCCGTGGACATCTCGTTCAGGGTCATCTGGAAACAGCCATCCCCGGCAAAGCAGATCACCGGCCGCTCGGGGTGCTGCAGCCGCGCTGCAATCGCGGCAGGAAAGCCATAGCCCATCGAACCCGAAGTCGGCGCCAGATGCCCCGGAAAGGCCCGCGCCCGCAGATAGCGGTGCAGGAAGGCGGCGTAGTTGCCCGCCCCGTTGGTGACGATGGCATTCTCGGGCAGTTCCTCGGAGAGCTGGTGGATCACCTGCTCCAGCTTGACAGCGCCCGGAGTCTCGCGCGGGGTGACCCAGTCGAGGTAGTCGGCGCGCGCCGCCTGCGTCCAGGCGCTCCAGTCGGGGCGGTCGGGGGGCTCGCGCCGTGCCAGCCGTGCGATCACATCGACCGCCGGCGCGGCAAGACCCAGATCGGGTCGAAAGACGCGGCCCAGCTCGTCCGGGTCGGGGTGGACATGGATGATCGTCTTGCCGGGCGCCGCAGGGTCGACCAGCTCGTAGCTGCCGGTCGCGATATCGCCCAGCCGCGCGCCCAGCACCAGCAGGCAGTCGGCATCGCGCATCCGCTGCGCAAGGGCGGGGTTCATCCCGACGGCCAGATCACCCGCATAATTCGGGTGGCGATTGTCGATGCGGTCCATCCGCCGGAAGGTCGCGCAGACCGGCAGGCCGAAGTTCCGGGCAAACTCGGCCAGTCCTGTCGCCGCATCAGTCGACCATACCGACCCGCCCGCAATGACAAGCGGGCGTTCGGCGCGGCACAGCATCTCGAGGATCGCGTCGATCTGCTCACCACAGACCGAGGGCGGCATCGGCGCCACTGGCGGGATGTCGGGCACATCAGCGCTTGCCGAGAGCATGTTCTCGGGCAGTGCCAGCACCACTGGACCGGGCCGCCCCGCGCGTGCGACATGAAAGGCGCGGGACAGGTATTCCGGCAGCCGCTCGATCTGGTCCACCTCGGCGGCCCACTTGGCGATAGGCGAGAAGAAGGCGCGGTAGTTCACCTCCTGAAACGCCTCGCGGTCGCGGTGGCGATTGTCGATCTGGCCCACGAACAGGATCACCGGCGTCGAATCCTGTCGCGCGACATGGATCCCGGCCGAACCGTTCGTGGCCCCCGGCCCGCGCGTGACGAAAGCGATGCCCGGCTGGCCGGTCAGCTTGGCATGTGCCTCGGCCATCATCACGGCGCCGCCCTCATGGCGGCAGACGATGTTCTCGATACCGGAGTCGTAGAGCCCGTCCAGCGCCGCAAGAAAGCTCTCGCCGGGCACCGAAAAGACCCGGCGGACCCCCTGCGCCTTGAGGTGATCGACCAATATCTGCCCGCCATGCCGCTGCGCCATCGTGTTCTCCCTCCAGCGGCGCGTGCGCCGCGATTGCCTTGTTCCGGTCACGACATAGCTAGAGGCGCGGCTGACGAAAGGAAAGACGATGACCGATTTGAAACTTGTGGGTTTGTGCGGTTCCTTGCGGCGCGATTCGTGGAACCGGGTGCTGCTGCGGGCTGCTGCCGATGCCTTCGGCCCGGCTGACTTCACCGAAGGAAATCTGCGCCTGCCGCTTTATGACGGCGATCTCGAGGCAGAGGGAATGCCGTCCGAGGTGACAGCGCTCAAGGAACTCGTGGCCGGGGCCGATGCGGTGATCATCGCCTGCCCGGAATACAACAAGGCCCCGCCCGGGGTGCTGAAGAACGCGCTCGACTGGCTCAGCCGGGGCGGGCACCCTTGGGCCGGCAAGCCGGTGGCGATCGTCTCGGCCTCTGCCGGGCGCGCCGGGGGCGAGCGCACGCAATTCGCGTTGCGGCTGATGATGGTGGCGTTCCGCCCGTATCTGTTGCAGGGCCCCGAGGTGCTGGTCGCCAACCCGTCCGAAGCGTTCAATGCAGACGGCGCGCTGCAGGACGAACGCGGGGCCGGTCTGCTGGCCGAACTGATGGAAGATCTGCGCAACGCCGCACTCGCCCGGCGGTCTTGAGAGGCGAAAGGGCCACGCGCGGCGACGCGCGGCCCTTAGGCGATAGTCGCGGTCCGCGCGACGTCAGAACTTGAAGCCGAGCCCGACACCCGCCCCGCCGGCGCGCGCGTTCATATCCTGACTGCAAAGCTGGTTGGTCAACCCGCCCCGCAGTGACCCGCGAAGCATGATCTGGTCGGTGATCATGTGATCGACGTCCAGCCCGACGCTCAGCCCCAGCGCGCTGTCGGACGACCCGCCAAGGCCGGTCTGCACCACGCCCGGCCCGGCCTTGAGGCTCAACAATGTGCGCCCGTCATCCGAAAGCTTCAGGCCATAGCTGGCATGGAATGCCCTGCCCCAGCGCACGCGGTCGCCGATCAGGATATCAAAGGTTCCAAGCTGAGCGGGGCTGAACTCGCCTTCGATCCCGACGACGTTGCCCGTGAAAAACGTATATCAAGCTGCCGTGTTTCTGCGAGTGCGCGGTAACTTGCCTGTGGGGGGCGTGAAATTCCCATTTTCCGGCTTTGCCCGGTGGCGTGAGCTCTCCGTCAGGGGTGCTGCCGAGTAACATGGAAATGCAGCGCCGGTCGCCTCTTTCGATCTTGCGGCGAGCAGGGGCGCATAGCCTCTTTTCACGCGGGGCGAATCCGGGCATGGTGACCTTTCGGGCACATCATGCTGTAGGTGGGGGAACGTGTGAGACAGTATCTGGATGCATTGCAACACATTCTCGATCACGGCACCCCGTCCGAGGATCGCACCGGTACCGGCACCCTGTCGGTTTTCGGGATGCAGATGCGCTATGACCTTGCCGACGGGTTCCCGCTGGTCACGACCAAACGGGTGCATCTGAAATCGGTGATCCACGAGTTGCTGTGGTTCCTCGCGGGCGACACGAATATTGCCTATCTGCAGCGAAACGGTGTCAGCATCTGGAATGAATGGGCCGATGCAAACGGTGAGCTTGGCCCGGTCTATGGCCGTCAGTGGCGCGATTTCGGCGGGGTCGACCAGATCGCCGCGCTGGTCGAGCAGATCAGGACCACCCCGCACAGCCGTCGGCTGATCGTCTCGGCGTGGAATCCGGTCGATGTGCCGCAGATGGCGCTGCCGCCCTGTCACACGCTCTGGCAGGTGCGGGTGCTGGACGGGCGGCTGCATCTGCAACTCTACCAGCGTTCGGCGGACATGTTCCTGGGCGTGCCATTCAACATCGCATCCTACGCGCTGTTGCAGATGATGCTTGCGCAGGTCTGCGGGCTCAAGCCGGGGGTGTTCGTGCACACGCTGGGCGATGCGCATATCTACTCCAACCATATGGAGCAGGTGCAAACGCAACTCGCGCGCGACCCGCGCCCGCTGCCGCGAATGCGTCTGCTGCGCCAGCCAGGCAGCCTCTTCGATTTCCGCTACGAGGATTTCGAGGTCGAGGGCTACGACCCCCATCCCGCCCTGCGCGCGCCCGTGGCGGTCTGAATAGTGCTGAGCGTGATCGTGGCGCGGGCGCGTGGTGGCGCGATCGGGCAGGGGGGCGCGATCCCCTGGCACGCCCCCGAGGACTTGGCCGCCTTTCAGCGCGAAACGCTGGGCGGCGCGGTGATCATGGGGCGGCGGACATGGCAAAGCCTGCCGCGCCGCCCACTGCCCCGGCGGTTGAACATCGTCGTCACCTCGCAGCCCCTGGCCGAGGAGGGGGCGCTGGTCATGCCGCTGGACCAGGCTTGCGCGGCAGCCCGCGCGCGCGGCTATTTCCGCCACTACGCCATCGGCGGCGCGGGCATCTACGCCGCGCTGTTGCCGCAGGCCGACCGTCTGCTGATCACCGAGGTTGCGCTGGATGTGCCCGATGCCGACACCTTCTTCCCGGCCATCGACCCGGATGACTGGCGCGAGGTAGCGCGCCACCCGTTGCGCAGCGACGGGCCGGGCTGCACGCTGATCGAGTATCTGCGCGCCTGAGCATTGCGCCCCTCGCATCGGGCACATAGGTCAGGGGCAGGCAACAAGGAGAGTGCACGATGCAGATTCAGGTCAACACCGATAATACGATTGCTGGGCGCGAGGATGTCGTGCGATTCGTCGAATCGGTGGTGAAGTCCAAGCTCGGCAATATCGCCGGGCCGATCACCCGGATCGAAGTGCATTTGAAGGACGAGAACGCCGCCAAGCATGGCCCCGACGACAAGCGCTGCATGGTCGAGGCGCGCATCCAGAGCCGCCAGCCGGTCACTGCGACCCATGCCGCCGACACGCTGCAATCGGCGGTGACAGGGGCAGTGGACAAGTTGCGCAATGTGCTTGACCGCGAATTGGGCAAGCTGCGCGAGCGCCGCTGACAGCGCCAAGTTCAGACACTGACGTGCAAAATCGGCGCCGGACGGGCAAGCGCCGCCCGGCGCTTTGCTGTGCGCGCGAGCCCGGCCCGGCTGCCGCTATCCGATAACGCTGCCCCCGTCATCGCCTGACAGGGGGCCGATATTGCGTGGCGGAACGCGGCGGGCCGACCCTGTTTGCAGCGGATCAGACCGCACTCGACCTGGCGGGACAGCAGGCTGCATGCCCCGTCGGTCCCATCGCAACAGGAGACAGACCATGCCACACGCCCTTCCCACGAATTTGCCCCGGACCATCGGTGGCGCCGCGCTGGCGCTTGTCGTCGCGCTGACCAGCCTGCCCGCCGAGGCCGGATCGAGCCGCGTCACGGTCGAGCAATGGGGCCGCGACCACAGCGCCGCCACCGCCCAGACCGGGCACCGCCAGCGCGTCGCGATCACCCAGCGCGGGCGCTCGAACCTGTCCTTCAACACGCAGGATGGTGCGCGCAACCGGGTGACGGTGGGCCAGAGCGGCTGCCGCAATGTCGCCGACACGGCCCAGGACGGGCGGCGCAACATCGTCGGCGTCGCGCAGATGGGGTGCCGCCACGAGGCGACGGTCACGCAGGGCGGGCATCGCAACGCCATCGGCGTGATCCAGACCGGCAGCGGCAACACCGCCCGCACCACCCAGCACGGAAACGGCAATGTCGTGCTGATCATCCAGGAATGATCCGCCCCCTCTCACCCCGGGGGGCACACCCCCCTGGGCCAGGCCCGAAAGGAGCACACGCCATGTCTGCCACACCCTATGTTGTTTCCGCGCTCGTGATCGCGGGGGTCGCCTCGACCGCCGGGATCGCGCTGTCGCACCACTCGCGCCCGGCCGAGCCGGTGATCTGCGAGCTTCACCTGACCGAGGCCCGCCGTCAGGTCACCGTCATCGCCGAGGCCGAGGCCCGCCAGCCCGCCGCGGGAACCTACACGCTCGAGATCGACCAGCGCAGCGGCGCGGGCCGCTCCAGCGTCCGGCAAGAGGGAGAGTTCGACCTCAAGGCCGGCGAGCGCACGACGCTTGGCGAGGCGCAGTTCACGGGGCGCGCGCGCGATGTCGATGCGCGGCTGACCCTCACCAGTGATGGCAAGACGCGCCATTGCGACCGGATTTCGCTGTAATCCGCCCCGACCCGGACAGGAAAGGAAACACCATGCTGCCCCAGCCTGCCACCTCTCTCCGGCGCGGTCTTGCTGCGACCGCGCTGGGCCTTGCCCTGCTGGCCCCGGCCGCCCCTGCGCTGGCGGGCACGCTTTCGCTGCATTTGCAGCCCCGCACTGCGCAGGAAGCCCGCGCGCTGAATGCGGCGATCACGCTCTACAGCATTCACCGCGACATCCGTTCGGACGCCGATATCCGCCAGACCGGGCGCAACAACGCGGCAGCCCTGCGCCAGTCCGGCCCGGACAATCGCGGGATCATCCGCCAGCGCGGCGCCGACCATTCCGCCCGGCTCGACCAGTCGGGGGGTGGCAACGCGCAGGTCATCCTGCAATTCGGGCGCGGGGCCCATGCCGATATCCGCCAGACCGGCGGTCAGGCCGGGATCGTGCTGCAATTCGCGCAATAAGGCGTGGACCGGTTCACAAAGCATCCGGCTGATCACTGCACGGCAGGACCTGGAGGGGGCGCAGCCTATGCGACCGGGCCGAAAGCGCCCTCGGGGCGCGTGCAAGGGTGGGTGGACGGTCACGGCTAGAGAGCGCTTGTCATCGGCCTGCGCGCCAGGACCGCACCCGGCGAATCAGCCGGAGCCTGGCCCCGACGGGGCGCCAGTGGCCCGCTGGCACAAGGCTGCGGGCTTTCGCCGCCCGGCGAAACCCGCTATGCCGCCCGCGAACCAACCGCAACCGCAGGATGCCCGTGCCGGACGCCACGCTTTCCCGCCGCAAGCAACAGGCGCGCAATGACCGGATGATCGCCCGCTGGCTGTGGGACGGTTTCATCCGGCATCGCCTGCATTTCATCATCCTCGCGCTGGTGCTGATGGTGTGCGAGGCGCTGGCGCTCGGGGCGTTCAGCTATCTCGTGCGGCCCATGTTCGACGATATCTTCATCGAGGGCGAGCGCGGGCGCGTCTATCTGGTCGCCCTGGCCATGGGGGCCGCCTTCTTCGGGCGCGGGCTCATGCGCTTCGGCCACAAGTCGCTGATCTACTGGCAGTCGGAACGCGCCACGGCCGAGTTGCAGTCGCAACTGCTGGCGCATCTGGTGGCGCTCGACCAGCGCTTCTTTCAGTTCAACTCCCCCGGCAACCTGATCGAGCGTGTGCGCGGCGACACAGCGGCGCTGCGCAAGGTCTTTGTCACGCTGTTGACCGGTGTGGGGCGCGACGGGGCCTCGGTCATCGTGCTGCTGGGCGTCGCCTTCTGGACCGATTGGCAATGGACGCTGGTGGCGCTGGCCGGGATCCCGCTGCTGGGGTTGCCGCTCATTGCGTTGCAGCGGCTGATCCGACGCCGCTCGTCCGAGGCGCGGCTGGCAGCGGCGGAAAGCTCCAACCGGCTGGACGAGGCCTTTCACGGCATCGCCACGCTGCAACTGACCGGCAGCGAGGCGCGCGAACTGGGCCGCTTCCGCGTCATCAAGAACCGCTATGCGGTCCGCATCACCAAGGCGCTGATCGGCAAGGCCTCTGTCTCGATGCTGATGGATTTCGGCGCTGCCATCGGGTTTGCGATGGTGCTGGTCGTGGGGGGCATGCAGATCATCGAGGGCACGCGCACGGTCGGGCAGTTCATGTCCTTCTTTACCGCGCTGGGCCTATTGTTCGAGCCGATGCGCCGCGTCAGCACGCTGCTGGCCGAATGGCAGGGCGCGCTCGCCTCGCTCGAGCGGGTCCACGGGCTGTTGCAGGAGCGCGCGACAGTCATCTCACCCCCGCCGCCGCACGCGCCGCCGCCACCGCGCGCCGAGGCCAGCGTCGCCATGCGCGACGTGACCTTCGCCTATGACAGCGACCCGGTGCTGTCGGGGCTGAGCTTCACCGCGCCCGCCGGCAGCACCACCGCGATTGTCGGGCCATCGGGGGCCGGAAAATCAACCGTCTTCTGGCTGCTGACCCGCCTTGCCGATGTCTCTGGCGGGGCTGTGCTGGTGGGCGGGCAGGATTTGCGGCAGATGGATCTTGCAACGCTGCGCGGGCTGTTCGCCGTGGTCAGCCAGGACACCGCGCTGTTTGACGAATCGATCCGCGACAACATCCTGCTGGGCGCGCCCGACGCGTCGGAAGCGGCGCTGGAAGAGGCGCTGCACGCGGCCCATGTCGACGAATTCCTGCCGATGCTGCCGCACGGGATCGACAGCCTTGCCGGGCCGCGCGGCTCGAACCTCTCTGGCGGGCAGCGCCAGCGCGTGGCGATCGCGCGCGCGCTGCTGCGCAATGCGCCGATCCTGCTGCTGGACGAAGCGACGAGTGCGCTGGACTCGCGCTCGGAGGCGCTGGTGCAGGATGCGCTGGACCGGTTGTCGCAGGGACGCACGACGCTGGTTATTGCGCACCGGCTTTCGACCGTGCGCAAGGCCGACCAGATCCTCGTGATGGAAAAGGGTCGTCTGGTCGAGCAGGGCGATCACGACAGCCTGCTCGCGCGTGGCGGCAGCTATGCGCGGCTGCACGCGCTGCAATTCGGCCATGAGGACCAGCCGGGCTGATACGGGATTTGGCCGATCCGCCTGGTGCAGCGTTTTCGCGCAGATCTCTGAGAAGCGTCCTCTAGCCGTGCCCACCCACCCGCACGGCCCGAGGGCGCTTTCGGCCTGGGCGCACGCGCCGGAAAACCAGCCCGGATGCATAGTGACCAGGCTGAAGCCAGGCCGGGCAGTGCAGCAAAATGCAGAAAACCCCGGCGCGTGCCGGGGTCCTGCCGTGGTCGCGTGGTGCCGGGTCAGCCCGCGGCGGATTGGCGCGCAGGCTGGTCGAACTCCGACCCCGCAGCCAGTTTGAAGGTGCCGCTTGCGCCACGTTCCAGCCGCCCTTCGCGCAGCAGCGTGCCAAAGGCGCGCAACAGGTCATCGCGCGTCAGTTGCTTGTCCACGTTCCGTGCGACAACAAGGTTCATGACCTCGATGCGCGAGAATTCCTGACGCGATTTGTGGTGCGTCATGAACGCCGCGGCAGCCTCTATCTGTTCGTCCAGAAGCCATGCATCGACTTTCTCGGCAAATTCGGCATAGGCCGCCGCATCCTTGCCCGCGACGGGCAGGTCGCGGTCTGCGTGCGTCAGATCCGGCGCCGCGCTGGCACCGGGGCGCACACGCCGTGGCATGACCTTGCCTTGCGGCGGGGCGGAATCGACACGCTGCTCGGAGACCAGAACCAGCGGCGTGCGCTCTGCCGAAGGGCGCTGCGCGCGAGAGGTTGTGACCGCTGCGGGACGGCGCGGAATCGGCCGGCGCGGCAGGGGCGTGGCGGCTTCGGGATGTTGCGCCGGCTCCGGGCGCGTCGCAGGCTCACCCTCGGCAGCAGCCTGTGTCGCGGGCGCGGCCTCGAGTTCGTCCTCGTCGACGAGGAAATCCTCCTCGGCCACCGACGGGGCGGGGGCGTTACGGAACTCCGATGCGGCGGTGGCGCCCTCCGCGGCCGGTGGGGCAACCGGGCGGGGGGTGGCCTCGGGCTCGTCGCGCTCGGTCGCGCGTTTTGGTGTCACGGGCTTGAGCGCTTCGGGCGCGTCCATGTCCTCGCGGTAGCGGTCGATCTCACGCTCCTTGGCGCGTTCGGCACGGCGCGTGCCCTTGGCTTCCTCTTCGGCGCGCGCGGCATCGACAGCAACGCGCATATGCTCGAAGGCCTGACGGCGGCGCTGCCCGTCCTCATCACCCATCTGGTTCCGGGCGACCTTGAGCAGGCGCTCGGCATCTTGCTCGGTGCTCTTGTGCAGGGCGGCACGGCGCGATTCGCTGCCGCGCGGGTGCTTCGAGGCGGCCTCCTGCTCGATTGCGGTGAGTTCGTTGACAAGATCGCGCTCGGCTGCGGCCTCCAACCCGGTCGCGCCAAGAATGCCGCGGATCATGCCGCGCAACTCCTCCTCGGGCGGCTCCTGAGACTGTTGGCTGTCGGCGTCGTCGCGGTCGTCGTCCGCACTTTCCGTGTCCCAGGCGTCATGTTCCCAAGCGTCGTCGTCGTGGGCATCAGTGTCCTCGACGACGTGCAGGCCGACATGGGCTTCGGGTGCGTCCTCCTCCCCCCAGAGATCGTCGTCACGGCCCTCGGACTCGTCGAGCTGTTCCTGCGCATCGTCGTCGTGGGCTTCGGTGTCCTCGACCTCGCGCAGGCCGTCATGAGCTTCGGTTTCGACAGCCTCTTGCTGCGCTTCGACGGCGGGTTCGGTTTTGTCCTCCTCGCCCCAGAAGTCGTCATCACGGGCCTTGGACTCGTGGAGTTGCTCCTGTGCGTCATCATCGCGGGCGTCATTGTCCTCGACATCCTGCCAATCGTCACGGGCTTCGGGTTCGTCAGCCTCTTGCTGCGCTTCGACGGTGGGCTGGCTTTCTTCCTCCGCGCTCCAGAAGTCGTCATCATGGGCCGTGGCTTCGTCGGCCCCGTCTGGTGCGTCGTCGTCGCGGATTTCGGTGTCCTCTACGTCCCGCAGATCGTCGTGAGTGTCGGTTTCCTCCTCTGTGGTCCAGAGGTCGTCGTCTTGGGAATCGGCAACGCCGATTTCGGCATCTGAGTCGTCTTGGTCGGTTTCGGACAGGGCTTCCTCACCCCACAGGTTACTGTCGGCCTCGGTCGCGGCATCAGTGACCATCTCTGCTGTGACCTCATCGGCGCGGTCGTCAGTCGCGCGCTCTTCGGCCACGGCATCGCCTTCGGCAGGGCGAGAATCGTCCCCTGCCAGCGCCTCTGCGATGCCTGCGTCATACTCTGCCACGCCGTCCGCCGCGCTTTCGTCGGCGCGGAAGGCACCTGCTTCGTCCGTGCTGCGGAGTTGCTCCTGGGGCATGTGCCCGGCTTCGGCGTCCGGAGTGGCCTCATCGGCCTCGCCCCGCTGCGTTGCCGCAACTGCGGCACCGGCTGCGGGTATGGCGGCTGCGGCTGCTACGGGGGCGGATTTCGCGACCGCCGCCCGAATACGGGCGAGCTTGTCACCGAAGGCTTCTGCCTCGGCTGCAGGCTCCTGCCCGACAGGTGCGCTTTCGGGCGTGGCATCGGGCTGCGGGCTGTCTGTCTGGGCGGCGTCTTGCGGGCTCTGCAATCGTGCGGTGACAGGAATATCCTGACTGCCGAGGTCATCGCCCACAGACGGCTGCGGGGCGGGGTCCTGCTGGACGATCTCCCGCGGTGCGATCTCCTGTGCCGCGGCCTCGAGCGGCGACCTGTCCTGTGGGGCGGCGTGCTGCGCGGCAGGGGCGACAGGCGCGCTCTCCGACGGTGCGCTGTCCGGAGGGACAACGCCCTGCGGCGCGGCGTGTTGCGGCGCCGCTTCGGGCGTGGCCATCTGCGGGGCCTGCGTCACGCCCAGGGTGGGCGATGCATCCCCGGCGCGAAGCACGATGCTGTTCTCCTGCACACGCGCCTCGACCCGGCGCTGAATCTCACGCTCGGCGATGCGGTGCAGCATCTCGGCATCCGGCTGTGGCGGTTCGGCCCCGAAATACCTGTCCTCGGCCGCAAGATTGCGGAAGTATTCGGCGATCGCCTGCATCGTCCCGAAGGGTTCATCGAACCCTTCGAGGGTGCAGGAAAACGTGCCATAAGACACCGTCAGGATCTTGTTTGGGGGAACCATGACTCGCTCGCTTCTTTTGCCTCGTCCTGCAGACTGATGGACCACTCGCGCAATTCAATGGTCAGACTTGGGTAATTTGGTGATCTGAATATGGCCAAAGATTGCACCGATTCGCCTTGGGCCCAATGATAACGCAATGCTGACGCAGATCCATGATCCCGGGGCCGTCACGCTGGTGGGGGGCGGTGTGCTTGGCGCGCGCGACCTGGCGGCGGCGCTGGCCATCGCGCCGCGGCTGGTGGCGGCGGATGGCGGGGCCGACAGGGCCATGGCGCTGGGACACCGCCCGGAGCGGGTGATCGGCGATCTTGATTCGATCACGCCGGAGCTGCGCGCCGAGCTCGGGCCGCGGGTCGAGCATGTGCCCGAGCAGGACAGCACCGATCTGGACAAATGCCTGGCGCGGATCGACGCACCCTTCGTGCTGGCGCTGGGCTTCGACGGGGCGCGGCTGGATCACACGCTGGCGACGATGACCTCGCTCACCCGGCATGGGCGCGCGCGGGTGGTGTTGGTCGGGGCCGAGGATGTGGTGTTCCTTGCACCGCCCCGGCTGCGGCTGGCGCTGGCCGTGGGGGCGCGGGTGTCGCTCTACCCCATGGGGCGGGTCACGGGCCGCTCGCAGGGGTTGCACTGGCCCATCGACGGGCTGGAATTCCGGCCCGAGGCGCTGGTCGGCACCTCGAACCGGGCCGAGACTGCCGAGGTGGTGCTGGACTGCGACCGCCCGGCGTTGCTGGTCTTGCTCGCGCGTGACTGGCTGCCTGCCGCGCTGCGGGCGGTGCTGTCGGCAGAGGACTGGCGCTGAGCGTCAGATCAGGCTGCCCAACGCCACGCCGACGGCCACCAGCCCCGCGCCGGTCAGCGTCCAGCCCACAGGGCCCATCGGGCGATTGGCCAGGGGCGGTGCAGGGGTCTGGGCGCGCGCGATCAGCGCCTCTTCGGCCATGCGCGGCAGATGCGGGCCGAATCGCGCAAGGATGCGCGCGGTCTGCGCGAGATCACGCGCCAGCGCCTGCGGGCCAATGCTCTCGCGGATGTATTCCTCGACCACGGGCTTTGCCACATGCCACATGTTGATCTCGGGGTTGAGGGACCGCGCCACGCCTTCGACCACCACCATCGTGCGCTGCAGCAGGATCAGTTCGGTTCGGGTCTCCATGCCGAAGCGCTCGGTCACCTCGAACAGATAGGCCAGGAGCTTCGCCATCGAGATGCGCCGCGCATCCATGCCGAAGATCGGCTCGCCCACAGAGCGCAACGCGCGGGCGAATTCGTCGATGTCGCGGTCGGCGGGCACATAGCCCATCTCGAAATGCACCTCGGCGACGCGGCGGTAATCCTTGCGGATGAAGCCGAACAGGATTTCGGCATAGGCACGGCGGGTGAAGCCGTCGATTCGGCCCATGATGCCGAAATCAAACGCGATGATCTCGCCCGTGGCCGTTACCTTCATGTTGCCTTGATGCATGTCGCCATGAAAGAACCCGTCACGCAGCGCATGCCGCAGGAACAGCGTCAGCACCCGCGTGCCCAGTTCCGCCCGGTCGATGCCCAGCCGGTCAAGCGCGGCATTGTCGCCCATCGGCACGCCCTCGGCCCAGCCAAGCGTCATCACCCGGCGCGAGGACAGGTGCCAGATCGGGCGCGGCACGCTGAAGCGTTCGTCGCCTTCGGTGTTGTCGGCGAATTCACCGGCAGCGGCCGCTTCGAGCCGCAGATCCAGCTCGCCCTCGACCACACTTTCGAAATGGCCGATCACGTCCATCGGGCGCAGGCGGCGGGTCTTGGGCAGCAGGATCTCGATCAGCCGGGCCGCGAAGTAGAAGGCGTCGATATCGGTGCGAAAGGCGCGCTCTACCCCGGGGCGCAGCACCTTGACCGCCACCTTGGTCCCGGTCTCGGCGCGGATGGCCCAATGCACCTGCGCGATGGAGGCCGCGGCGACGGGTTCGGAAAACTCCGAGAACATCGCCTCGACTGGCAGGTCCAGTTCCTCGGTCAGCGTCGCCATGGCGGTGCTGCGGGGAAAGGGGGGAAGCTGGTCCTGCAGATACCGCATCTGGTCGGCAAGCTCGACGCCCACGACGTCGGGGCGGGTGGCGAGCGTCTGGCCGAACTTGATATAGGCCGGACCCAGCGCCGTCAGCGCGCGGGTCAGCGGCGGCAGCGCCGGGTCGCCGCGCAGCCCCAGAAACTTGAACGGCCAGCCGAGGATGCGTGCCGCAACCCGCAGGCGCGGCGGCGCGTTCAGCGCCTCGAGCACCACCGCCATCGCGCCCGTGCGCTCGAAGGTCGCGCCCGTGCGGATCAGCCGCCAAAGATGCAGGGGCGCGCGCAGCACGTCAGAGCTTCCAGCCCGAATGCAGCGCCGCAATCCCCATCGAGAGATTGCGGTATTTCACCTGCTCGAACCCGGCGGCACGGATCATCTCGGCAAAGCGGTCCTGATCGGGGAAGCGACGGATCGATTCTACCAGATACTGGTAGCTGTCGCGGTCGCCTGCCACGACCTGACCCATCGCCGGAATGACATTGAAGGAATATAGGTCATAGGCCCGCTGCAGCAGATCATTGGGGATCTGGCTGAATTCCAGCACCATCAGCCGCCCGCCGGGGCGCAGCACGCGAAACGCCTCGGACAGCGCATCCTCGATCCGCGTCACATTGCGGATGCCGAAGCTGATCGTGTAGGCGTCGAAGCTGTTGTCGGAAAATGGCAGCGCCATCGCGTCGCCCGCGACCCAGTCTAGTTGATCGGCCAGATTGGCGGCCTCGGCGCGTTTCTGCCCCTCGGCCAGCATCGGCTCGGTCAGGTCCACCACAGTTGCGCGGGCCGAGTCACCCGCGCGGCGCAGGAACCGGAAGGCGATGTCGCCCGTGCCGCCCGCCACATCCAGCAGGTGCTGGCCGGGGCGGGGGGCGAGCCAGTCCATCATCGCGTCCTTCCACAGCCGGTGGATGCCCGCCGACATCAGGTCGTTCATCAGGTCATACCGCCCGGCGACGCTGGAAAAGACACCCTGCACCAGCCCGGCCTTTTCGTCCTCGGCCACGGTGCGGTTGCCGAAATGCGTGGTCCGTTCGTCGCTGCCCATCGCCTGCCGCCATTTGCTGCCTGCCCCTTGCCGGGGTGTTCCGTCACTCCTTATAGGGGAAGCGAGGGGCGTTACAATGCGACCCCTTTGCAGACAGGACCACCCGATGCCCGAACTCCCCGAGGTCGAGACTGTCCGCCGCGGCCTGGTCCCGGCGATGGAGGGGGTGCGCATCGCCCGCGCCGAGTTGCGCCGCGCCGATCTGCGCTGGCCCTTCCCGCCCGACATGGCCGCGCGGTTGACCGGTGCGCGGGTGTTGCAGTTGCGGCGGCGCTCGAAATACCTGCTCGCCGATCTAGACCGGGGCGAGAGCCTGATCGTGCATCTGGGCATGTCGGGGCGGATGGTGGTTTCGGGGCTGGCGGCGGCGCATGTGCCGGGGCAGTTCCATTTCGACCATCCGGCGCTCGAGACGCATGATCATGTGATCCTGCACATGGAGAACGGCGCGCGCGTGACCTTCAACGACCCGCGCCGCTTCGGGGCGATGGATCTGTGCGCAACCGACGCGCTGGAGGCCCACCCGCTGCTGGCCGTCATCGGCCCCGAACCCCTGGGCAACGGCTTTCACGCGAACTACCTGGCGGAGCGGCTGCGGGGGCGGCGGATGCCCGTCAAGGCGGCACTCCTCGACCAGCGAATCGTCGCGGGGCTGGGCAATATCTATGTCTGCGAGGCGTTGTTCCGCGCCGGCATCAGCCCGCGCCGCGCCGCCGGGCGTATCGGGCGCGCACGCCTCGCGCGGTTGGCCGACGCCATTCGCGAGACGCTGATCGACGCCATCGCGGCGGGCGGCTCGTCCCTGCGCGACTACCGTCAAGCCGATGGGGCGCTTGGTTATTTCCAGACCACCTTTCGCGTCTATGGCCGCGAGAGTGGCGCCTGTCTGGGCCCCGGATGCCCTGGACAGGTGCGCCGGATCGTGCAATCGGGGCGGTCGAGCTTCTACTGTCCGCGCTGCCAGAGATGACTTGAACCCCGAATGCAACCTGTTATGCCAAGGGCTGCTTTTCGCAACAATCAGGGTGCTCTGCCGCATGGCCTATGAAACGCTGATCGTCGATATCGACAATCATGTCGCACTGATCCGCCTCAACCGCCCCGAAGCGCTCAATGCCCTCAACAGCACGCTGCTGGGTGAACTGGCCGAGGCGCTGGCCGCCGCAGATTCCAATGACAGGGTACGCTGCATCGTGATCACCGGCTCGGACAAGGCCTTTGCCGCCGGAGCCGACGTCAAGGAGATGGCCGAGAAATCCGCCATCGACATGTTCGAAGCGGACATCTTCACCCCCGAGACCGAGGCGCTCTTGCGCGTGCGCAAGCCGATCATCGCCGCAGTGGCGGGCTACGCGTTGGGCGGCGGGTGCGAGTTGGCGATGATGTGCGACTTCATCATTGCTGCGGATACCGCCAAATTCGGCCAGCCCGAGATCAATCTCGGGATCGTCGCGGGGCTGGGCGGCACCCAGCGGCTGACGCGCTTTGTCGGCAAGTCCAAGGCGATGGACATGCACCTGACCGGCCGCAACATGGACGCCGAGGAAGCCGAGCGCGCGGGTCTTGTCAGCCGGGTCGTGCCCGCAAAGAAACTTCTGGAAGAGGCGCTGGCTGCCGCCGCAAAGATCGCCGAGAAATCGCAGGTCACGGCCAAGGCGGTCAAGGAATCGGTCAATCGCAGCTACGAGACCACGCTGCGCGAAGGGCTGTTGTTCGAGCGGCGGGTCTTTCACATGATCTTTGCCTCGGACGACCAGACCGAGGGGATGTCGGCCTTCCTCGAGAAGCGCCAGCCGCAGTTCCGCGACCGCTGAGTCGATTTTGGTGTTTTCATTCGCGGTGCGGTGGGCTATGCGCTGCCGCACATGCGCGTGGGCCCGCTTAAGGCATGAGATGTTTCCGATCCGCCGGGTCGGACGGGTCTGTTGCGCAATCGAAATGTAACAGACACGAAAGAGACCCACGAGATGGCCAACACTCCCCAGTCCAAGAAGCGCGCCCGCCAGGTCGAGCGTCGCACCGCCGTCAACAAGGCGCGCCGCTCGCGCATTCGGACCTATCTGCGCAAGGTCGAAGAGGCGATCGCCTCGGGCGATCAGACCGCCGCAAAGGCAGCCTACCTTGCAGCCCAGCCCGAACTGGATCGCGGCGTGACCAAAGGCGTGCTACACAAGAACACGGTTGCGCGCAAAAAGTCCCGCCTCTCGGCGCGCATCAAGGCAATGGCAGCCTGAGGCGGCGGCGCTGCGGCAAAAATACCCGTCTTTGCAGAGGGTTCTTGCGGGTGCCGTGGCGTGAAGACGTGCGGGGCGCTGCGCCTGTGTTGTGGCGCAGCCGCATCCCTGCATCGATTCTTTTCTCGTCGCTCCCCGGTCAAGTGTGTTGTTCTGTTGCGCCCGGTTCGGCGCAATTGCTAACTTCGGGCCGACTCGTTCGATCAAGGGGGACGCAGGTCACCAACGCGTGCGCTGCCACGGCGCAAAGGTGAACCTGGGGGCATGACATTGCAGCGACCTTTTCGTCGCCGCGCGGTTTCGCCCAAGTCAAATGGTGTATTTTTTGTCCCGCCCGCAGGCTGCCACCTGCACGCGGTGACGTGTGGCTGTAGCCTGACGCGAGGTCCCTCGGTCGGTTGCAGGAGAGGTGTGCCGAGGGACCGCTGAAAGAACAAAAAACCGGGTTGGGGGCAAGATGGCTGCGGAGACTTGGGCGGGGATTTCGGAACAGTTGCGGCGCGAAGTCGGAGATAGCAATCACAGAAGCTGGATCGCGCCGCTGGAATATGTCGAGGTCGGACAGGATGTGTTGCGCCTGCGCGCGCCGTCACGATTTGTCGGTGACTGGGTCAAGCGGAACTATCACGACCAGATCATTGCCCATCTCAATCGCTCGGGGCTGGAGGTGTCGCGCCTCGATTTCGAGTGTGGCGCCTCGCGCGCTGCGGCTCCGGCGCCCGAGACGCGCGCCGAGCCTGCGCGCGGCCGCAACGGTCAGGACGACATGCTGCAAAGCGCGCCGCTGGATCCCAAGCTGCGCTTCGACCAGTATGTCGTCGGCAAGCCCAACGAGCTTGCCCACGCCGCCGCGCGCCGGGTCTCGGAGGGGGGCGAGGTCACGTTCAACCCGCTGTTCCTCTATGGCGGGGTGGGGCTGGGCAAGACGCATCTGATGCAGGCCATCGCCTGGGAGATGCGCGACAACCACCCCGATCTGCAGGTTCTGTATCTCTCGGCCGAGCAGTTCATGTACCGTTTCGTCCAGGCGCTGCGGGACAGGCAGATCATGGATTTCAAGAACCTGTTCCGGTCGGTCGATGTGCTGATGGTCGATGACGTGCAGTTCATCGCCGGCAAGGAGAGCACACAGGAAGAGTTCTTTCACACCTTCAACGCGCTGGTCGATCAGAACAAGCAGATCGTCATCTCGGCCGACCGCGCACCGGGCGAGATCAAGGACCTCGAGGCGCGCATCTCCTCGCGGTTGCAATGCGGGCTGGTGGTCGATCTGCACCCCACGAATTACGAGCTGCGCCTCGGCATCCTGCAACGCAAGGCCGCGCTTTTCGCGCAGAGCTATGGCAGCATATCGGTGGATACCGGCGTGCTGGAGTTTCTCGCCCATCGCATCACCTCGAATGTCCGGGTGCTGGAGGGCGCGCTGCAGCGGCTTTTTGCCTTCTCGAGCCTGATTGGCCAGGAAATCACCCTCGAGATGGTGCAGGATTGCCTGTCGGACATCCTGCGCACCTCCGAACGACGCGTCACGGTCGAGGAGATCCAGCGCAAGGTCGCCGAATACTACAATATCCGCCTGTCCGATATGCTCGGCCCCAAGCGCACCCGCACGATCGCGCGCCCGCGCCAGGTGGCGATGTATCTGTCCAAGGAACTGACCTCGCGCTCGCTGCCCGAAATCGGGCGTCGCTTTGGCGGGCGCGATCACACGACCATCCTGCATGGCGTGCGCAAGGTCGAGGAATTGCGCGACAGCGACACGCAGCTTGGCGAGGATATCAATCTGCTGCGCCGCCTTCTCGAGAGCTGAAAGCACAGGCCGGGCCGGGCGAAAAAACGCTTGTCGCGGCGCGGGAAATGACTAGGCTGCCGCCTCCGACAGGGGTGCATCGCAGCGGCCCGGCAGACAGGGAAATGGGGTCATGAAGATCAGCATCGAACGGGCTGTCCTGCTCAAGGCAGTCGCCCAGGCGCAATCGGTGGTCGAGCGGCGCAACACGATCCCGATCCTCGCCAATTTGCTGATCGAGGCCGAAGAGGGCGAGGTCAGCCTGCGCGCCACCGACCTCGATATCGAGGTGGTGGACCGCGCGCCCGCGATGGTCGAGCAGGCGGGCGCGACGACTGTGTCGGCGGTGCTGCTGCATGACATCGTGCGCAAGCTGCCTGATGGGGCGCTGGTGGAACTCAGCGCCGATGCCCGCACCGGGCGGTTGCAGGTGATGGCGGGGCGGTCGTCCTTCTCGCTTGCCACGCTGCCGAAGGAAGATTTCCCCGTCATGGCGTCGAGCGAATACACGGCCAATTTCTCGGCCCCGGCCAAGACGCTGCGCCGCCTGTTCGACAAGGCGAAATTCGCCATCTCGACAGAGGAGACGCGCTATTATCTGAACGGCGTCTACATGCATGTGGCCGAGGCCGAGGGCGGGCGCTGCCTGCGCTGTGTGGCCACGGACGGGCACCGGCTGGCGCGCATCGACGCGCCCCTGCCCGAGGGCGCCGAGGCGATGCCGGGGGTGATCGTCCCGCGCAAGACCGTGGGCGAGTTGCGCAAGCTTCTGGAAGATGACGACATGCAGATCGCCGTCTCGGTCTCCGAGACCAAGCTGCGCTTCGCCACGCCCGACATCACGCTGACCTCGAAAGTTATCGACGGGACCTTCCCCGACTATACCCGCGTCATCCCGACCCAGAACACCCGCAAGCTGCAAGTGGACGCGACCGAGTTCGCGCGCGCGGTGGACCGGGTGGCGACCGTGTCCTCGGAACGCTCGCGCGCGGTCAAGCTTGCGCTGGAAGAGGACAAGCTCACCCTCTCGGTCAATGCCCCCGATTCCGGCGCCGCCGAGGAGGAGCTGATCGTCGATTATGGCGACGAGCGGCTGGAGATTGGCTTCAACGCGAAATACCTGCTCGAGATCGCAAGCCAGGTCGATCGCGAGAATGCCGTTTTCCTGTTCAACGGCTCGGGCGATCCCACGCTGATGCGCGAGGGCGATGACCAGAGTGCCGTCTATGTCGTGATGCCGATGCGGGTTTGACAGATCGGGCTGACGTCATGCGGATCGCGCCTTCTGCCATTTGCCTTGGACAGACGGGGCAAGCGCCCGCGCGCGGAGCTCACCCACCCGTCCAGGCCCCGCTCGCGGGCGCTGCCCGGCCCTGCTAGGGGGACTTTTTGCGCTGGCATCGCGCGGTTTTTCTTTCTACCGCTGACCCATGGCCGTGCATGTCGCCGAACTCACCCTCTCGCACTTCCGCTCGCATCTGCGCACGCGGATGGCCTTTGATGGGCGCCCGGTAGTGCTGACGGGCCCCAACGGGGCGGGCAAGACGAACATCCTCGAGGCCGTCTCGCTTCTCTCGCCCGGGCGCGGGATGCGCCGCGCCGCGCCTGACGAGATTTCCCGCCGCCCCGAGGCGCGAGGCTGGAAACTGCGCGCCGAGATCGCCACGCCGGATGGGCCGCGCGCGGTCGAGACCTGGGTGGAACAGGGCACGGCGCGGCAGGTCCGCATCGACGACAAGGCCGCGCCGCAGGTGGCGCTGGGCGATCTGGCGGCGATGCTGTGGCTGACCCCGCAGATGGACCGGCTGTGGATCGAGGCCGCCGAGGGGCGGCGGCGTTTCCTCGACCGCATGGTGCTGAGTTTCCGGCCCGATCATGCGCGCGAGGTGCTGACCTATGACAAGGCCATGCGCGAGCGTAACCGGCTCCTGCGCGAGGATGTGCGCGATGGCGGCTGGTATGGCGCGCTCGAGGCGCAGATGGCGCAGGCAGGCGTGCGGATCACGCGCAACCGGCAGGCGGCGCTGGCGTTGCTTGCGGCGCAGGCCGACCCGGACGGGCCGTTCCCCGAGGCGGAACTGACGCTGGAAGGCGACGCGCCCGCCGACGCCGACGCGCTGGCAGCGGCGCTGGCCGAGGGGCGGGGGCGCGACATGGCCGCCGGGCGCAGCCTGTCCGGGCCGCACCGCGCCGATCTCGGTGCGGTGTGGACCGCCAAGGGGATGGCCGCCGCGCAGTGTTCCACCGGCGAGCAGAAGGCGCTGCTGATCTCGGTGATCCTTGCCAATGCCCGCGCGCTGGCTGTCGCGCGGGGCACCGGCCCGGTACTGCTGCTCGACGAGGTCGCAGCCCATCTCGACGCCGCCCGCCGCGCGGCGCTGCATGATGCGCTCTGCGCCCTCGGCGTGCAGGCCTTTCTCACCGGTACCGGACCCGAGCTGTTCTCCGACCTTGGCCCGCGCGCGCAGCACTTCGCCGTGACCGAGCGCGCGGGCCTCTCGCAGATCGCGGAGAGCCGCCTGTGAGCCTGCCGCGCAACATCCGGGTTGAGCACGCCCTGTGCGCGCCCCCTGCGGGCTGCGGCAGGCGGCGCGGCGCGGCCAGCCGGAAACGGGCACAGGGCTTCGAAACGCTGCGCGCCTGTGGTCGGGGCACGACCTTGCAGGTGCCGCTGTGACCGTGACCGCGCTGGAGCTCTTTTTCTATGCCGGGGCGATCCTGATCCTGTTCCTGACGCCGGGGCCGGTCTGGGTGGCGCTGACGGCGCGGGCCATGTCGGGGGGCTTTCCGGCCGCCGCGCCGCTGGCCGTCGGGGTGGCGCTGGGCGATGCGCTCTGGCCGCTGGCGGCGATCTTCGGGCTGAGCTGGGTCCTGTCGCTCTATGGCGGGCTTCTCGAGGCGCTGAAATGGGTCGCGATGGGCATGTTCGTGATCATGGGGGTGCAACTCATCCGCCATGCCGAGGCGCAGCTTTCGGCTGACAGCCGCCTGATGCGCCCCGGCGCGCTGGCAGGCTTCGCCGCCGGGGTGACAGTGATCCTCGCCAATCCCAAGGCGATCCTGTTCTACATGGGCGTGCTGCCGGGCTTCTTCGACCTGTCGCGGGTGACCGGGGCCGATATCGCCGCGATCCTTGCCGTGTCGGTGGTGGTCCCGATGCTGGGCAACCTGACCATCGCCTTCGCGATCGACCGCGCCCGGGCGGTGCTGCGTTCGGGCCGGGCGCTCGCGCGCGCAAACCGCATCGCAGGCGTGGCTCTGATCGCGGTGGGTGTGGTGATCGCGCTGGGCTGAGCCCCGCGCCCCGGGCGCTGGACGGGGCAGCGCCGGTGAGGGGCGATCGGGTGGGTGGGCGGGGCCCCGAACCGGCGCCTTTCATCGCCCGCCCTCCGGGCTTGTATCACTGCCCGCGCAGCAACGCCTGCATCCCGATAGGCTGCGGGCTGCCCGCCAGCCGGGCGCGGTAGATCACCTGCGATTCCGCTACGCGCATGATGTAATTGCGTGTCTCGGCGAAAGGCACGCGCTCTACCCATTCGGTGATGTCCACGCTTGGATCGCGCGGGTCGCCCAGCCGCGGGATCCATTGCCGTGGCCGCCCCGGCCCGGCATTGTACCCCGCCGCGACCAGTGCCAGCGAGGGGCCGAACTCCTCGCGCAACTCCAGCAGATAGGCCGCGCCCAGCCGTGCGTTCAATTCCGGGTCGCGGGTCAGGTCGCGCGCCTCGAACGGAATGTCCAGCCGGTCGGCCATCATCTGGCCCGTGCCCGGCAGGACCTGCATCAGTCCGCGCGCATCCGCCGGGCTGACAACAGCGGCGTCGAACTCGCTTTCGCGCCGGGCGATGGCCTTGACCAGATCCATCGGCACCGGCAGATCGGCCTTTGCAAGATCGGTCAGCGGAAAATAGGCGCGCGGCAGGATGAGTTCGGACTGCACGGCGATCTTGGCGATGTTCAGCGCGAAATTCGGCTCGCCAAGCTCCAGCATCAGGTCGGCCAACGCGCCCAGCGTGGCCTCGTCCTCGATCTGCCGGGCGAGGAACAGCACGAAGCGCCGCGCCTCGTGCCACTCCCCGGCCTCGCGCAGAAGCAGCGCGGCTTGCAGCAGGTCCGACCCGGCCAGCGTCGTTTCGCGCCAGTCGGGATAGGCGGGGCCGTCGAGGAGCGCCTCATCGAGGGGGTGTCCCAGCCGGTCAGCCGCCATCTGGCCGTAGAAGCCGCTTTGATGTTCGGCCCCGAATTCGAACGCGGCCTGCGCCGAGATATCGTCGCCCAGCGCCTCATGCGCGCGGCCCTCCCAATAGCCCGCGCGGCCGAGGCTGATGGGGCTGGTGCTGCGCACGCGCAAAGCGCGGAAATGCTGCAAGGCGTCTTCGGGCCGATCAAGATAGATCAGCGCGATGAAGCCTGCGAGAAATTCCAGATCGACGAAGAACAGCCCGTCGCTGAGTCCGTGCGGGGTGGCCAACTCGTACGCCTCGGCATAGTCGCCCTCTGCCATGGCGCCGCGCACCAGCCTGATGCGCTGCGGGCCCCAGGCCTCGGGGCGGCCGAGCCCGGCAGCGTCGCGCGACTGGGCAAGCATGAGTTCTGCCGCGCCATCCGTGTTGCCCGCGCGTAGCCGGAACTGGAAGCGGTCGTGCATCAGCCCGGCATCGCTGGCCAGTGACGCGGGCACTTCCGCGACCAGGGCATCGACGCCGGTCGTGCCCTCCTGCACGGCGATGCGGGCCCGAGCCAGCGCGCGTTCACCTGCGGACAGGCGGTCGAGATGGCGGCGCGCGGCGTTGCGCTGACCTTCCCACAGCAGCATCGACACTCGGTTGGCATGATGCGGCGCCAGCGCGTCTGCGAAATTGCGCAGCAGCCGCAACTCGGCTTCACCGTCAAGCGGCATCTCCTGCCACAGACGCGCGGCGTGGGCGGCGGCCTCGTCCCGCGCGCCGCTGGCGTCGAGCGCGAAGAGACGCGCCAGATGACCGTCGGGGCTGAGCGGTTCGCGGTCTGCAAAGAAGGCGAGAACGGTTTCGGGGGTTTCTCGCGGAAGAAGCGCCTCGGCCTGCCGCTGCACAGTGTTGATCAGCGGCCAATGCGCCCGGCTGTCCAGAAACGCGCGATAGGCGGCGAAATCGCCTTCGCCCGCGCGCAGGGCCATCCAGGTGACAAGATCGCCCGCGATGGGTTTGCTGGCGGCGGCGCGGACCGTGGCCTCGGACCAGTCGCCCGCCGCGGCAGCGGTCATGGCGGCGGCCAGCATTCCGGCATCGCGCGACGGCGGCGGCGCCGATTGACCCAGAGCCAGGCCGGGCCACAGGCACAGCGCCATGACGCCGACAACGCGCGCGCAACCGCGCATGGCAGGGGCAGGAACCATCTTGACCCTCATTTGACTTGAAACTGCTCCCCCGTCGTTCTAACCGGCACCGGGTGCGGGGCAACACACATTTGCGCAAGACGGGCGCGGCGCGGCACGGGGTCCAGACGAGGAGGCGCAGATGCAGATCAGAGGTTCGATACCGGCTTTGGTCACGCCTCTCAAGGACGGGGCGCTCGATATCGACGCGCTGCACGCGCTGGTGGAGTGGCAGATCGCCGAGGGCTCGCACGGGTTGGTGCCCGTCGGCACCACCGGCGAGAGCCCGACACTCAGCCATGCCGAGCATGAGCGTGTGATCGAGGAAGTGGTGCGCGCCGCTGCGGGACGCGTGCCGGTCATCGCGGGCACCGGGTCAAACAACACGACCGAGGCCATCGGCTTCATACGTCACGCGCAAGAGGTGGGCGCCGATGCCGCGCTGGTCGTCACGCCCTATTACAACAAGCCCACGCAAGCCGGGCTTGTCGCGCATTACACGGCGTTGCACGATTGCTGCGATTTGCCGATCATCATCTACAACATTCCCGGCCGGTCGGTGGTGGACATGCTGCCCGAGACGATGGCGCGGCTGGCCGAGCTGCCGCGCATCATCGGGGTCAAGGACGCGACCGGTGATCTTGAACGCGTGAGCCTGCAGCGCATGGCCTGCGGGCCGGATTTCATCCAGCTATCGGGCGAGGACGCGACCGCGCCGGGCTTCAACGCGCAGGGCGGGGTGGGCTGCATCTCGGTCACGGCCAATGTCGCCCCGCGCCTGTGCGCCGAATTCCAGGAGGCGACGCTTGCGGGCGATTTCGCGCGCGCGCTTGCGCTGCACGACAAGCTGATGCCGCTGCATCTGGCGATTTTCGCCGAGCCCGGGCTGGTGGGTGCGAAATACGGGCTGTCGCGGCTGGGCAAGTGCCGCGACGAGGTCCGCCTGCCGCTGGTCGGCCTGACAGAGACGGCGCAGGCCGGGATGGATGCCGCGATGCGCCATGCCGGGCTGATCAACTGACCCGAATCGTCGTGCGAAACTTGTGTCGGAGCGCGCCCAGGCGCCACATCCGCCGGTAGTGCGCCAAAGATCCGGTGCCCCCAACCAATACCAACCAACCGAACGGGCCCGGGAAATTCCCGCGGCTCGCCCAGATTCTGTGCAGAACGCATTGCCCCGCTCGCATTCATCGGCCTGACGCGAACAAATGTGTTGACGCAGGGTCACGGGTCCCATTAATGAATGAATGAATGAACATTCAGAACATATCTTCACAATCGGAGCGAGGGACAAAACCATGGCGAACACAAAGGTCTTGGCAGTAGCCGCCGCGCTGGGTGTCGCGGGCGGGGGCGCGTCAGCGCAGGACATCGGTTTCGGCGGCAGTGTGAGTTTTCTGTCCGACTATATCGCGTCGGGCGAGTCGCAGACTGGCCGCAAACCGGCGCTGCAGTTCACTGGGTATGCGTATGTGCCGTCGGGCTTTTACGCAGGCGTGTTCCTGTCGAATGTCGATTTCTCCGAAGCGGTGATCGACTACTACGGCGGCGGCTTCGACTACGAAGACCCCGATTCACTCGAGATCGGCGTATTCGTCGGCTGGGAGTATTTCACGGATTTCGGCCTAACGCTCGATATCGGGTATGAGCGGTACTGGTACGACGACTCCGGCTACTGCTGCGGCCTGATTTATCTGGGCGTGGATTACGCGATCAACGACATGGTCGAGGTCGGGGCCTACGCGTCCTACAATCACACGAGTAACAACACGAACATGCGGGCATTGCTCACAGTTTATCCGACAGACAATATCGGATTGCGCGCGCTGGTCGGACGCAATCAGGGTAACTTCAACCTTGAAGATGGCGGTGGCTACTCTTCGGCGATCAACTACTGGAACGTTGGCGTCGATTATTTCTTCTCGGATTCGGTCAATGTGAGCCTCGACTATCACGACTCGACCTCGCCTGTGCGTTCCAGCGCCCTCGTTGCTGGGCTGACCTACTCTTTCTGAGGCGGGGCAGGGTGCGGCGCGCGCCGCGCTGGCAGCGCTCGTCGTCCCAACCGGTATCACCGAGGGTATTTGCGTGACTTATCAGCGATCCGAAAACGAGGTGGTCGTTATCGGTGCCGGGCTGGCCGGGCTTGCGGCGGCGCAGAGCCTTTCGCAGCAAGGCATCCCGGTCCGGGTGCTCGAGGCGCGCGATCGCCCCGGTGGGCGCGTCCAGACCTCACGCCTCTGGCCCGACCTGCCGGTGGATCTGGGTGCGACGTGGATTCACGGCACTGACAAGAACCCGTTGACAACGATCGCCGATGCCGCCGGTACGCGGCGCGTCGTCACCAGCTACGCCAGTTCGCGCTGGATCGACGCGGATGGCAGCGTGCTGCAATATGGCGGCGCGCTGAAGCCAGCAAAGCGCCTGCTCAAGCGCATCCGTACCGAGATCGAGGACGCCGAGGCCGATATGTCGCTGGCCGACGCGGTGCGCCAGTCGCGCCACTGGCAGGACGCCTCGGCCGAGGATCGCGCGCTGCTGCGCAAATGGATCAACACGTCGATCGAGCATGAGTATGCCGCCGACTGGGAAGAACTGTCGGCGTGGTATTACGATGACGACAAGGATGTGGCCGGGGCGGATGTGCTGTTCCCCGAAGGCTTCGACCAGCTTCTGCCTGTGTTGATGCAGGGGCTGACCATCAATTACGGCACCGAGGTCCGGGCGCTGGCGCCTCGCGGCGCAGGGGTGGACATCCACCTTGCCGATGGCAGTCACATTCTGGCCAGCCATGTGATCGTCACAGTGCCGCTGGGGGTGTTGCAGGCCGGTGCGATCACCTTTGCCGAACCGCTCGACCGCAGGCGTGACCGCGCCATCGCGGGGTTGCGCATGGGGGTTCTGAACAAATGCTATCTGCGTTTTGACAGGGTCGCCTGGCCGAGTGATTGCGACTGGCTGCAATGGTCCGGCCCGGTCGCGGGTGAATGGGCCGAATGGATCGACATGGCGCATGTCGCCGGGGTGCCGGTGCTGTTGGGCTTCAACGCCGGTGTGCAGGCGCGCGGGATCGAGGGGTTGTCCGACGCCGAGACGCTCGCGGCCGCGCAAGAGGCGTTGCGCGCGATGTTCGGCTCGGATTTTCCGGCGCCAATCGCGGCGCAGATTACCCGCTGGGCACAGGACCCGTTCGCGCTGGGCAGCTATTCCTTCAACGGTGTCGGCACGCGGCGGCGGACCCGCAAGGCGCTGGCCGGAAAGGACTGGGACGGCGCGCTCGTCTTCGCCGGCGAGGCGGCCTCGCCACGCTATTGCGGCACGGCGCATGGGGCCGTCGCTTCGGGCCGCAAGGCTGCGCGGCAGGTGATGAAGTTGCGGCGACGCCGTTCATCTGCCCCCGGGACACGCAGCGAAAGCGCGACACTGGGCATCCACTGAAACCGTATACTCAAGGCAAGATCGTCGGAGCGAGTGACAACGAAGCAACGGGAAACGGGACAGCGCAGAAGCCCGACCGCAGAAAACAGGGAGACTCGAAGACATGACTATCAGACAGATGATCTCGGGCGTGAAACAGGGTCGGCTCAGCCGCCGTGCCTTCACGCGCAGTTTGCTGGCCGCCGGTATCGTCCCGGTCATGAGCAGCCCCTTCCCGCGCCGGGCGATGGCGTCGGGCGATGGCCATGCGACGGTGTTCACCTGGGGCGGCTTCGATGTGCCGGAACTCTATCAGGACTACATCGAGAAGCACGGCGACGTGCCAGATTTCGCCATCTTCGGTGCGCCTGAGGACGGGCTGACCAGGCTGCGTTCAGGCTTCGTGTCGGACCTGATTCACCCCTGCATGGGTGATATCCCGCGCTGGCGCCAGACCGGGCTGTTCCAGCCCATCGATATCTCGCGCCTGTCGAACTGGCCCGATGTGATCCCCAGCCTGTATGAGGAACCGCACAATCTCGAAGATGCCGATGGCGGCGTCTGGCAGGTGCCCTTCGACTGGGGGCAGACCTCGATCACCTACCGCACCGACCTCTATGACCTGCAGGGCGAGGAAAGCTGGGATATCCTGTGGGACGAGCGTTACGCGGGCCGCATCGGGATGCTCGCCACGGGTGACGATGCCTGGTGGTGTGCGGCAATCAAGGCGGGCGTGCCGTTCGAGGAAATCCACACGGACGAGGCGTTCGAGGCCATCGCCGCCGTGCTGCGCGAGCAGCGCCCGCTGGTGCGGACCTATACGGACGACACCTCTTCGCTGAACCAGGCGCTGGCAGCAGGCGAGATGGTCGCCGCGATGACCTGGAACAGCTCGGCGGTAGAGCTGACCTTCGAGGAAGTGCCAGTGCGTTTCGCCCAGCCGAAAGAAGGCGCGCTGACCTGGGTGTGCGGCTTCATGCTGCACGCCGAGGCACCGAACCCCGACCGCGCCTATGACGTGCTCGACGCGCTGATCAGCGTCTCGGCAGGCGAGTTCCTGACCGGCGACTATGGCTATGGCCATTCCAATGCGCGGGTGCTGGAGTTGTTCGACGACGAGGAGCTCGCCGCGCTGACCCTCTCGCGCGATCCGATGGACATTCTGGACGCGGGGCACCGGTCCATCCCCCAGCCGCCCGAATGGTCGGCGCGGATGAACACGCTCTACGAGCAGATCAAGGCCGGGTTCTGAATGCGGCTTTGTGCAAATCGGGCGGGGCAGGCAGACTGACGCGATGACGATTACCCACTCATCCGATGGTCTTGGTACGACAGGCGCAAGGCGGGGGACCTCCAGCCTCCGCCGCCTGCTCGCCCGATTCGAGTCACTGCGCGGGCTGGCGCTGCTCGCCCCGACGCTTGTGATCCTTGGCATCACGGTCATCGTGCCCTTCCTGCTGATGAGCGCGATGAGCCTGTGGACGCAGATTGGCTTCGACTATGCAGATGACTGGTCGGTGCGGAACTACACCACCATCCTGTCCGAGCCGCTCTACACCACATTGCTGCTGCGTTCGCTGGGCATGGCGATGGCGGCCACGCTGCTGACCGTGGTGCTGGCCTATCCAATGGCGTATTTCCTGGCCTTTCATGTGCATCGCAACAAACTGGTTTGGCTGATCATCATCACGCTGCCGTTCTGGACCAGTTACCTGCTGCGGGTCTTCGCCTGGCGGGTGATCCTCGGCTATGAGGGGGTGATCAACTCGGGGCTGATGGAGATTGGCCTGATCGCCGAGCCGCTGAACGTGCTGCTTTACAGCCGGACGGCCGTGATCATCACGCTGGCTCATGCTTGGGCGGCTTTCGCGCTGCTGCCGATCTATGTCTCGCTCGAGAAGATAGACAAGTCCGTGCTCGAGGCCTCGGCCGATCTGGGCGAGGGGCCGGTGATGCGCTTTTTCCGGGTGATCCTGCCACTGTCGATGCCCGGGGTGATCGCGGGCACGTTCCTGATGTTCATCCCGACCGTGGGCGACTACGTGACTCCCGCTCTGGTGGGCGGGCCGAATGCGCAGATGATCGGCAATCTGGTGCAGCTTCAGTTCGGCACGGTCAATAACTGGCCAATGGGTGCCGCGCTGGCGATCACCATGATCCTGTCAATCACGCTGGTGGGGCTGCTTTTCCTTGGCCTGATGTACGCGCTGCGGAGATGGGCAAGATGATCAAGCGCCACGAGTTCCACAAACCCAACCGGGCATTGCAGCTTTACGCCGCGTTCTTCATGGGGCTGCTCTATATTCCGATCCTGTTCATCCCGCTGTTTTCCTTCAGCTCGGGGCTCTATATCCGCTTCCCGATCGAGGGGTGGACCTTCCAGTGGTACGCCCAGCTATTCGAGCGCACGGCCGTGCTGCGCGCGCTGGAGAACAGCGTGCGGGTGGCGGGGTCGGTCGCGGTGGTCTCTACCCTGCTGGGTATCTTCGCGGCCAAGGCGCTGGTGCGCTACCGCATTCCCGGCAAGGGGCCGATCCTGGGCTTCATCCTGCTGCCGCTTGTGGTGCCGCCGATCATCTTCGGCGTGGCGCTTCTGCTGATGGTCAGCACGCTGGGCATTCCACTGTCGCTCTATACCATTGCGGCGGGGCACATCATCATCTGCCTGCCCTTCGCCATCGCCACTCTGCTGCCGCGCTTTGAGGGCTATGACGCCGCGATGGAGGAAGCCGCCGCCGATCTGGGCGAGAATGGCTGGTATGTGTTCTGGCGCGTGACCGTGCCGATCATCCTGCCTGGCATCGTGGCCAGCCTGCTGCTGACCTTTACCGTCTCGTTCGACGAGTTCGTGATGGCGTTCTTCCTGGGCGGCAATGACCTGACCCTGCCGCTCTATGTCTGGGGCCAGCTGCGCATCCCGCGCGCCTTTCCGGTGGTGCTGGCGCTGGGCACGCTGATCCTGCTGTTTTCCTTCGCGCTGGTCTTCCTGGGGCTGAAGATCAACAAACGCGGTTCCATCAAGATCATGGACAGGGAGTAGAGCGATGTCTGACGAGACCATGATCGCGCTGCGCAACGTCGGCAAGCGGTTCGGCACTTTTCGCGCCGTGCATGAGGCGAGCTTCAACATCAGGCGGGGCGAATTCTTCTCGATCCTCGGTGCGTCGGGGTCGGGCAAGACGACGTTATTGCGCATCCTCGCGGGGTTCGAGGCCGCGACCGAGGGCGAGGTGCATATCGACGGCGCGCCGATGGATGCCGTGCCGCCGCATATGCGCCCGGTCAACATGGTGTTCCAGAACTACGCGATCTTTCCGCATCTCAACGTGCGCGACAATATCGGCTTCGGGCTGCGCAAGCTGAAGCTCGACAAAGCCGAACGCGCCCGGCGCATCGACGAGATGCTGGAGCTTATCAAGCTGCCGGGCTTCGGCGACCGGCAGGCCGACCAGCTTTCGGGCGGGCAGCGGCAGCGGGTGGCGCTGGCGCGCGCGCTGATCCTGCGGCCCAAGGTGCTGCTGCTGGACGAGCCGCTGGGCGCACTCGACAAACAGTTGCGCGAGCAGATGCAGATGGAGTTGCGCGCGTTGCAGCGCAGTGTCGGGATCACATTCGTGCTGGTCACGCATGACCAGGAGGAAGCGATGGCGCTGTCGGACCGCGTGGCGGTGATGGCCGAGGGTCGCGTGCTGCAGATCGACACCCCCGCCGGGTTGTATGAACGGCCCGTCTCGCGGCGTGTGGCAAGTTTCGTGGGCTCGATGAATTTCCTAACCGGCAGGGTGTTGTCCGAGGATGGCGGTATCAGCCACATCCGCATCGCCGAGATGGCCTCGGCGCGTCTGCCGACAAGCCAGCTTGCCGGTGCGGGGCGCACGCCCTGCCTTGCCATCCGCCCCGAGCGTATCGCCATCCACGCCAAGCCGCCCGCGGGCCAGGGCTTGCCCGGTGTGCTCAAGGACCGCGTCTATCTGGGCGAGCGCACGCAATATCTGGTCGAGACCGGTGCGGGCGACGCACCGCTGGTCGTGTCGGTGCCGAACACCGCCGCTGACGCGGCTTTGCAGACCTCCGGCGCGCAAGTCTGGCTCAGCTGGGACGACGCCGCCCTAATCCCCATGACCGAAAACTAAGGACAGAAGAATGCAGAATTCCGGCACGCTGACGACGCGGCGAACAGCTCCCAAGGAACAGCGCGAGCAGCAGCTGATCGACGCTGCCATGCAGATCATCGCAGAGCACGGGCTCTCAGGCACGACCACGGCGCTGCTGACCAGACAGGCCGGTTTGTCCGCCGGGATCATCAACCTGCACTTCGGCAACAAGGACAAGCTTCTGGAGGCAACGCTCGCCTCGCTGGTGCAGGAGCACCGCGCGCGCTGGATGGCCTCGCTGGCCGCTGTGCCCGATGAACCGGCAGAACGCCTCTGGGCGCTGATGGAGGCGCATTTCGCCCCCGAGATCTGCACGCCGACAAAAATCGCTGTGTGGTTCGCCTTTTTCGGCGAATCCGGCCATCGTGCCACCTACCGCCACATCTCCGAGAATTTCGACCTCGAGCGCAGCGACTTCATGGATGAATGCTGCACGCGCCTTGTCGCCGAAAGCGGCAAGGCGGCACTCGACCCCGAGCGCGTCTCGCATCTGATCGAGAGTACGGCAGACGGGCTCTGGCTCGATATGCTGCTCTACCCCGAAGAGATGGATGTGGACAACGCGCGCGACCAGATGCGCACCCTGCTGCATCACTTCTTCCCGCGGCATTTCGAGATGCCCGCCAACCCCATCTACCCGTGAAAGAGGTGTCCGACATGACCCAGCCGCACAAGATGACACGCCGCAGGCTGATGCAGGCGACAATGGCGACGACCCTGCTGGCCGGTACCGCGCGCGCGTTGCCCGCCAACCCGGATGTGGTGGTGATCGGCGCGGGCGCCGCAGGTATCGCCGCCGCGCGTTCGCTGGTCGATCAGGGGCTCGAGGTCGTGGTCGTCGAGGCCGCAGGCCGCGTCGGCGGGCGGGCCTGGACCGAGTCCGACAGCCTTGGCGCCCCTTTCGACCGCGGGGCAAGCTGGCTTCAAGGCCCGGCGGATTCAATCTACGAGCGTCTCGCGCGGCAGCTCGACTTCGAACTGGTCGATCACCGCAACCCGCGCGACATGCTCTATATCGGCAATCGCCCCGCCGAGACGTCAGAGCGCCGCCAGCGCGACCGCACCTGGTCGACCTTCTACTCCGCGCTGGCCAACGGGCGCAGCGACGTCCCGGCTGCATCGCTTCTGGATATGGACGCGCCCTTCGCCAATGTCATTTCCACCTGGATGGGGCCGATGGATTTCGGCGCCGACATGGATCAGGTCTCGCGGCTCGACTGGTATTCCTTCGCGGATCACCGCATCAACGCGCTGGTGCGCGAGGGGCTGGGCACGCTGGCCGAGACGCTGGCGCGCGGAATGCCCATCCGGCTGAACACCCCCGCCCGCCATGTGGACTGGTCGGGCGACGGCGTGCGGGTCGAGACCGACGCGGGGACGATCCGGGCGCGCGCCTGCATCGTCACGGTCTCGACCGGGGTGCTGGCCTCTGGCGCGATTCGTTTCACGCCCGACTTGCCGGACACCAAGCAGCAGGCGATCCACGATCTGCCGATGGGCCAGCTTGTCAAGATCGGGCTGATGTTCGATGGCGCGCGCTTCGGGGTCTCGCCCAATGATTTCCTGTCGCATGATATCGAGCGCACCTTGCCCGCCCCGGCCTGCTACTACCTCGCCTTCCCGAATGACCATGACTACATGGTCGGCTTCGCCGGTGGCCGCTTCGGCAGCGAGCTGGAGGCCGAGGGCGAGCGCGCCGCCATCGCCTTTGCCATGGACCAGCTCGAATCGATGCTGGGCAGCGATGTGCGCCGACATTTCCTGCGCGGCACCATGGCGGGCTGGGAAAGCGACCCGCTGGCGCGCGGCGCCTATTCGGCGGCGCGTCCGGGTGGGTTCGGCGGCCGCGCGGCGCTGGCTGAGCCGCTGGGCGACCGCGTCTTTTTCGCGGGCGAGGCGATGGCCGTGCCACACGCCACCCTTGTCACCGGCGCCCATATCAATGGCGAGAATGTCGCGATGCGGGTGGGCACGCTGCTTAACTCGTCCGGGTGTCTGGGCTGCGCCACGCGCGGGCAGGCCAAGCGCGACAGCCGCCTTGCCGCCAAACGCCCGTGATCGCGCATCAAGGAGCCTGAAATGGTCAGAGACCCCCGCTACGACATCCTGTTCGAGCCGGTAAAGATCGGCCCGGTCACGGCCCCCAATCGCTTTTACCAGGTGCCGCATTGCACCGGCATGGGACATCTGCGCCCGCAGATGCTGGCCGAGATGCGCCGCGTCAAGGCCGAGGGCGGCTGGGGGGTGGTCTGCACCGAGTATTGCTCGATCCACCCGACATCGGACGACCTGACCACGGTCTCGGCCACGCTGTGGAACGATGACGACATCCGCGCGCACCGGGTGATGACCGACAAGGTGCATGAATATGGATCGCTGGCGGGGGCGGAACTCTGGTATGGCGGGGTGCGCTCGGCCAACAATTTCACGCGCCTGCCGCCGATGGACGTGGCCTCGATGCCCAATGCCGAGGGCCACCCCTATCAGACCCGCGCCATGGACTGCGCTGATATCCGCGAGTTGCGCCACTGGCACCGCAAGGCGGCGATCCGCGCGCGCGATGCCGGGTTCGACATTGTCTATGTCTATGCCACGCATGGCTATCTGCTGGCCAATTTCCTCGACCCGCGCGCCAATACACGCCGGGACGAGTATGGCGGAAGCCTGGAGAACCGCGTGCGGCTGATCCGCGAGTTGATCGAGGACACGAAAGAGGCCGTCGGCGACCGCTGCGCCGTGGCCGTGCGCTTCAAGGCTGACGAGACCATCGGCGAGGACGGCAAGCCCGAATGGGGCGAGCGGCGCGAGATGTTCGAGATGCTCGCCGAATTGCCCGACCTGTGGGACATTAACGTCGCCGACTACACGCTCGAGATGGGCATGTCGCGCTTCGTCAAGGAGGGCGCGCTCGAGCCTTACATGAACTGGGTCAAGTCGGTGACCTCGAAACCCGTGGTCAGCGTGGGCCGCTTCACCTCGCCCGACACCATGGTGTCGCAGGTAAAACGCGGGATCGTCGATCTGATCGGCGCCGCGCGCCCCTCGATCGCCGACCCGTTCCTGCCCCGCAAGATCGACGAAGGGCGCCTTGAGGATATCCGCGAGTGTATCGGCTGCAACATCTGCTATTCGGGCGACGCGCTGGGCGTGCCGATCCGCTGCACCCAGAACCCCGCCATGGGCGAGGAATGGCGCCGGGGCTGGCACCCCGAGCGCGCCCCCGCGAAAGGCTCGGATGCGACCGTGCTGATCGTGGGTGCCGGGCCTGCGGGGCTCGAGGCCGCGCGCACGCTGGGGCTGCGCGGCTACAATGTCATGTTGGCCGAGGGGACACGCACCCTTGGCGGCCGCGTGACGCGCGAGGCCGGCCTGCCGGGGATGAGCGAATACATACGCGTGCGCGATTATCGCGAGCAGCAACTCCTGAAGATGCCGAATGTCGAGGTGTTCCTCGACAGCCCGCTTTCCGCCGAGGACGTGTTCGAGACCGGCGCCGACCATGTCGCCATCGCGACGGGCGCCGACTGGCGGCGCGACCGGTTCGACGGCAAGACCTATGTGCCCATTGCGCCCGAGGGGGTGCGCGTGTTCACCCCCGACGACATCATGGACGGCAATCTGCCCGAGGGGCCGGTCGTCGTGTTTGACGGCGACAATTACTACATGGCCAGCGTCATCGCCGAGCGGCTGGTGGGCGCGGGCCTGGCGGTGACCTATGTGACCGAGGAAGACAGCGTCTCCGCCTGGGCCGGGCACACGTCGGAACGTTGGCGCATCCGCAGTCGCTTGATGGATTTGGGCGTGCAGATCGTCACCGCCCACGCGCTGACGCAGTTCGATGGCGAGTCCGCGCTGCTCGAATGCGAGTATTCGGGCACCGAGGCGCGCCTGCCCGCGCGCGATGTGGTGCTGGTGACGCAGCGCGCCCCGCGCGACCGGCTCTATCACGAAATCCTGGCGCGCGCGGGCGACGAGGGGCTGCCCTTCACCCTAGAGCGTATCGGCGATGCCGAGGCGCCTGCGATTGTCGCGGCGGCGGTCCACGCCGGGCACCGCTACGCCACGGGGCTCGATGCCGCGCTCGACCGTGACGAGCCCTTCCCCCATGACCGGCCCATCATCGGCGACATTGCGCCCAGCACTGCGCGCCACGCGAAGGTGGCCTGAAAGTCCAGACCGGAAAAGGAGTCGAAAATGAACGCCTATACCGACCTTGCCAAGTCGCTGAAACTGCCCACGGGTGCGTTTATCGACGGCGAATTCGTCGCCGCCGCCAGCGGCGCCATCTTCGAGACCCGCAACCCCTATACGGGCGAGCTGATCGCGACGCTGCCCGCCTGTGATGCGGTCGATGTGGACCGCGCCGTTGCCGCCGCCCGCCGCAGTTTCGAGGCGGGCGTCTGGTCGGCCCTGCACCCGTCCGAGCGCAAGGCCGTGCTGGGTAAGCTGGCCGATCTGCTGATGGAGAACCGCGACGAGTTGGCCGTGATGGAGGCGCTGGACGCGGGCAAGCCCATTACCGACTGTATCGAGATGGACCTGCCCGAGACCGCCAACTGCATCCGCTGGCATGGCGAGGCGCAGGACAAGCTCTATGACCAGATCGCCCCCACCGCGCCCGATGCGCTGGCGCTGGTGGTGCGTGAACCCGTGGGCGTCGTGGCCGCGGTGCTGCCCTGGAACTTCCCGCTGATGATGATGGCCTGGAAGATCGGCCCGGCGCTGGCCACCGGGAATTCGGTCATCGTCAAGCCCGCCGAGCAGACCAGCCTGACGGCGCTGCGGCTGGCCGTACTGGCGCTGGAAGCGGGCGTGCCGCCGGGCGTGCTGAATGTCGTCACCGGCATGGGGCCGGATGTGGGCGAGCCGTTGGGTCGGCACATGGATGTTGACGCGCTGACCTTCACTGGCTCGACAGAGGTAGGGCGCAAGTTCCTCGAGTATTCGGCGCAGTCCAACGTCAAGGAGGTCTGCCTCGAGATGGGCGGGAAATCGGCCGCCGTGGTGCTCTCGGATGCCGAGGATATCGCCGAGATCGCCGAGACGCAGGCCGAGGCGATCTTCTGGAACATGGGCGAGAACTGCACCGCCAACAGCCGCATCATCGCGCACAAGGACGTGTATGACGAACTGGTGGCCGAACTGGCCAAGCAGGTGGCCGACTGGCCGCTTGGCGACCCGCTCGACCCGGCCACGCGGCAGGGGCCGCTGGTCAGCGAAGAGCATTTCGCCAAGGTCTCGGGGCTGGTGGACAGCGGCAAGGCGCAGGGCGCGCGCGTCGTCGCGGGCGGCGAGGGGGCCGGGGGGCTGCTGTTCAAGCCCACGATCTTCGCCGAGGTTACGCCGGGGATGGATATCTACCAGAAAGAGATCTTCGGCCCCGTGGTCGGCGTCATCCGCGCCGAGAGCGACGAGGAAGCCATCAAGATGGCCAACCAGACCGAATACGGGCTGGCGGCGACGCTCTATACCTCGAGCATCGCCAAGGCCCATCGCTACGCGCGCAAGCTCAAGGCCGGAACGGTGGGCGTGAACACCTATTCTGAGGGCGAGATCTCGACCCCCTTCGGCGGGTTCAAGGCCAGCGGTTTCGGCGGGCGCGACAACGGCATCCACGCGCATGAGCAATACACCGAACTCAAGACCATCTGGATCGACCTGAGCGAATGATCCGGGTGAACACGCGCGGCGCACTGCACCGGCGCGCTGCCCATAACGGTCCGGCGCGTGGCCGGGCCTCCACCAACAGAGGAGACAGACCGTCATGACCAAGCAGACCCCTTTCCGCACCCTCGCCGCGTCCGGCATCGCCGCGCTTCTGGCCAGTGGTGCCGCGCAGGCCGACACGCTGTCGGCGGACGAGGTCGTGTCACTGCATTCCGGCGCGTGCATCACCTACTGGGGCCCCTCGCGCGGCACACAGTGTTTCGATGCCGATGGCACCACCAATTACGATGACCAGAGCTGGGGCACTGACACCGGCGTGTGGGAAATGCGCGGTGCCGAGATGTGCGTCGAATGGCAAAGCGAGCCGGGCATGGAATGCGGCCCGATCTGGCGTGTGGATGCCGAGACGTTCACGGATGGCGAATACACCTGGACCATCAACTGACACTGCACCGCTGCCCTGCGCCAGCAGGGCAGCCTGCCCGACTGCCCATCCGGAGTAATGCCCATGTCGTCCCGTATCATCCCGCTCTTGCCCGAAGGCCCCGGGCTGAAGCCGATGGAGCTTGACCCCGAGGATTTCCACTCGCCCCTGCCGCGTCAGAATCTCGATCTGGTCTTTTCCGACCCCGAACTGGGGGTGACGGTCGGCACCTGGAACACCACCTCGATGCAAGAGGCGTTTGGCCCCTATCCGGGCGATGAGTTCATCTATGTGCTGGACGGCAACTTCGCGATGATCGACGGGCAGGGCATCGGCACCCCGGTCGAGGCCGGGCAGGCCGTGATCCTGCGCGACGGGGCGCAGGTCAGCTGGATGCAGGCCGGATACCTCCGAAAATTCTTCATCATCGTCGATGACCCGAACATGCCGACGCCGCAGAACGACACCGCGCCCGGCGGGGTGATCGTCCTGCCCGCCGACATGCGGTTGAGCGATGACGACACCATCAGCCATTCCGACAGCGGCGCCAAACAGCGCGAGCGCGAGTTGTTCACAAACGCCGCCGGAACGCTGACGGTGGGGCTGTGGGACACCGAGGCCTTCACCACCGAACCCTACCCCTTTCCCTACCACGAATTCGTGCTGGTCCTGGAGGGCGAGGTCACGATTGAGGGTGCGGAGGGCGCGCGCGATACGTTCGGCCCGGGGCAGTGTTTCTTCATCCCCGCAGGGACGATCACGCGCTGGACCGTGCCCGAAAAGCTGGTCAAATACTACGCAGCGGTCGAGCCTGCCGACTGAACACTCTCGCGGATGCCACATTGCGCCGCGCGCAGACCGAGTCCCGCGGCCGCCCAGGTCGCGCACGCCCTGTCTGGCCAATCCGCAATTGAATGGCTAGGTCTGGGGCATTGCCGCGACAGGGGGAATGCCCGTGGACACCAGTTTCGCCTCGGTCTTTTATGAAATCGCGCTGCTGGTGCTGCTGGCAGCCGGGGTGGGCTTCATCGGCCTGCTGCTGCGCCAGCCGCTGGTGGTGGCCTTCATCGCGGTGGGCGTGCTGGCGGGGCCCGATGCGCTGGGGCTGGTCAGCTCGGTCGAGTTCATCGAGACGCTGAGCCAGATCTCCATCGCGGTGCTGCTGTTCCTCGTGGGGCTTAAGCTCGATGTGAATCTGGTGCGCAATCTGGGAAAGGTGGCGGTTGCCACAGGGCTGGGGCAGGTGACCTTCACCGCCTTCTTCGGGTTCCTGATCTGCCTTGCGCTGGGGATCGACCCGCTGACCTCGCTCTACATCTCCGTGGCGCTGACGTTTTCTTCGACCATCATCATCGTCAAGCTGTTGTCGGACAAGCAGGAAATCGGCGCGCTGCATGGCAAGATCGCGCTGGGCTTCCTGATCGTGCAGGATATTTTCGTCGTGCTCGCCATGGTCACGCTCTCGGCCATCGGGGTGGGGCTTGGCGACGAGGCAAGCGGTGTCTGGGAGGTCGCGCAGGTCTTCCTGGGCGGGGCGGCCATGGTCGGCGCCGTGGTGCTGTTCATCCGCTATCTCGCGGACCCGCTCTTGTCGCGTATTGCCCGCTCGCCCGAACTGATGGTGATCTTTGCCGTGGGCTGGGCGGCCTCGCTGGCGGCACTTGGCGATTTCCTGGGTTTCGGCAAGGAACTGGGCGGGCTGCTCGCCGGGGTCTCGCTTGCCTCGACCGAGTTTCGCGAGGCGATCAGCTCGCGCCTCGCCTCGCTGCGGGACTTCCTGCTACTCTTCTTCTTCATCAATCTCGGCGCCGCGCTGCAACTCTCGACGCTGGGCGACCAGATCGGCCCGGCCTTCGTGCTCTCGCTTTTCGTGCTGATCGGCAACCCGCTGATCGTGCTCGCCATCATGGGCTTCATGGGCTACCGCAAGCGCACTGGCTTCCTGGCCGGGCTGACGGTCGCGCAGATTTCCGAATTCTCGCTGATCTTCATGGCCATGGGCATCACCATCGGCCATGTCGGGAACGAGGCGATGGGGCTGGTGACGCTGGTGGGCCTCGTGACCATCGCGCTCAGCGTCTACATGATCACCTGGTCGCACAAGCTCTTTGAGATTTGCGAGCCTTTCCTTGGCATTTTCGAGCGCCGCCGCCCGCATCGTGAAGTTGACGACACGGATGGCGCTGCCGATGTGCGCGGGCATGATTTCCTGATCTTCGGGCTGGGGCGCTATGGCTGCCGGATCGGCGCGCGGTTGCAGGACAAGGGCTACCGGGTTCTGGGCATCGACTTTGACCCCGAGGCGCTGGTCAATTGGCGGCGCATGGGGCTGGATGCCAGCTATGGCGACGCCACCGATCCTGAATTCGTGGCGCATCTGGACCTGTCGGATGTGCGGGCCGTGATCTCGGCGGTGCCCCGCGACCGCGGCGCGCTGACCGAGGCCGACCCCCAGCAGGCGCTGTTGCATGGGTTGCGCTCGGCGAATTATCGGGGCCGGGTGTTCCTGTCCGTGCAACAGGCCGCCGAGATCGACCAATTGCTGGCACAAGGGGCAAGCGCCGTGCTGACCCCCTTCGATGACGCCGCCGACTACGCGGTGCGGCAGTTGACCAAAGAGGATGACCCCCCCGCCCGCGAAGCCTGACCGGCGCCTGCGTGGGCGCGCGGCAGTGGCGGGTCTGCGCATGTCGAGGCGCGCGTGGACGCGGCATCATAGCTGCGCAGGCGCGGCGCTGCGCAATGGGGCAAGGAACGGCGCGGGAAATTCAGGCGATGCGCGCGTGGCACGCCTGCGCTACCATTCCGCGCGAGCGGCACTGCGCACCCATGCCCGAGGAGGAGGACAGCTATGTTGAAGGGGATCGACCCGCGCCTGACACCCGAACTGTTGCATGCCCTGGCCGCCATGGGGCATGGCGACTGCCTGACCATTGTCGATGCCAACTATCCGGCCCATGCCGCGGCGCGCGGCACGCCCTGGGGTCACAGCGTCGATTTCGGTGGCACGGCGCCCCAGGCGCTCGAGGCGATCCTGTCGGTGATGCCCATCGACCCCTTCGACCCAGAGCGCCCGCCCGTGCAGGCCATGGCGCAGGTCGATGCGTCCGAAACGCCCGCCCCGGCCGTGGCCGAAGGGCTGCCGCTGATCCGCGCCGAGGGGTTCGAGACGGCACTGGTCGAGCGCTTCGCCTTCTACGCGGCGGCGGCCAGGTCCTTCGTCTTTGTCCGCACGCGCGAATTCCGTCCCTATGGCAATTTCATCCTGCGCAAGGGCGTGATCCTGCCCTGAGAACACTCTGCGCGGCGCGGGATTTGACTTGTCTCATGCCACGCAGCCTGCCTTACTGGGGGCGCGGCATGGGCAGGGGCAGGGCGGCATGATCATCGAGCAGCGCAAGCGCATCTGGGGCTGGTGGATGTTCGACTGGGCCAACCAGCCTTACAACACATTGCTGCTGACCTTCATCTTCGCGCCCTATTTCACCTCATTCGTGGCCCCCGACCCGGTGACCGGGCAGGCGATGTGGGGCTGGATGCTGGCCATCTCGGGGCTGCTGACGGCCTGCTTTGCGCCCATACTCGGCGCGATCGCCGATGTCTCGGGGCGCAAGCGGCTGTGGATCCTGCTGTGGTCGCTGCTCTACGTCTCGGGCGCCTGGATGCTGTGGTACGCGGTTCCGGATGCCGATCAGGCGACGATCCTCTTCGTGCTCGTTGCCTTTGCCGTCGGCATGCTGGGGCTGGAATACGGCTCGGTCTTTACCAATGCCATCCTGCCGACGCTGGGAAAGCGCCACGAATGGGGCCGCATCTCGGGCACCGGCTGGGCGCTGGGCTATATCGGCGGGCTGTGCTCGCTGGTGGTGATGCTGGCGCTGCTGGCCGAGGGCGATGACGGCGTGACGCTGTTCGGCATCGCCCCGATCCTTGGCCTCGACCCCGAGATGCGCGAGGGCACGCGCGCCGTCGGCCCTTTCTCGGCGCTGTGGTATGTGGTCTTCGTGATCCCCTTCTTCCTGTGGGTGAAGGAGCCGCCCACCCCGCAACAGGCCCCGGGCGCGATCCGGCGGGGCTTGCGCGAACTGGTCGTGACGCTGCGCGCCCTGCCGGGGCGGAAGAGCCTGTTCGCCTATCTGGGCTCGTCGATGCTGTATCGCGACGGACTGAACGGGATCTATTCCTTCGGCGCGATCTACGCGGCCGGCGTGCTTGAATGGTCGATCACCCAGATCGGGGTGTTCGGGATCGTCGCCGCTGCGGTCGGCGCGCTGGGCTGCTGGATCGGCGGCAAGATCGACTCGGCACTGGGGCCGAAGCCGGTGATCGTGGGGGCCATCGTGCTGTTGATCGTGGTCTGCTCGATCATCGTCAGCACGGACCGGACGATGGTGTTCTTCGTGCCCGTGGCGGCGGACTCGACCCTGCCGGATGTGGTGTTCTACATCTGCGGCGCGCTGATCGGCGTGGGCGGCGGCAGCCTGCAATCCTCGTCGCGCACGATGATGGTGCGCCAGTCCGATCCCGAGCGCATGACCGAGGGGTTCGGCCTTTATGCGCTGTCGGGCAAGGTGCTGTCCTTCATCGCGCCCGCGCTGATCGCGCTGGCCACCACGGTCACCGGCAGCCAGCGTCTGGGGGTCACGCCGCTGATATTGCTTTTCGCGGCGGGGCTGGTGCTGCTACTCTGGGTCAAACCCCAAGGCGAGCCCGAGTTCGAATGCGCCACACCCTCTGCGCCCTGATCCTTGCCCTGCTGGCCGCGCCCGTTCAGGCGCAGTCGCTGGCCAACCAACTCTTCGGCGCGCGGCCCATGCCCTCGCTGCAAGCGCCCGAGGCCATTGGTAGCTACGCCAATGGCTGCGCGGCAGGACTGGTGCGCCTGCCCGAGACGGGACCGACCTGGCAGGCAATGCGGCTGTCGCGCAACCGCAACTGGGGCCACCCCGACGCCATCGAATATGTGCAGGACCTGTCGCGCAAGGCCACGCAGATCGGCTGGCGGGGCCTCTATGTGGGCGATATCAGCCAGCCGCGCGGCGGGCCGATGACCTCGGGCCATGCCAGCCACCAGATCGGGCTGGATATCGACATCTGGATGCTGCCGCCGCCACGGCTGAACCTGACCCGGACCGAGCGCGAATCGATCAGTTCGATTTCCGTGCGGACGGCCGATCAGCGCAGCGTCAACAGCAACTGGACGCGCCAGCATCATGAATTGCTCAAACAGGCGGCACTCGACCCGCGCGTGGACCGGATTTTCGTGGCTGCCGCAGTCAAGCTGGAGATGTGCAAGACCGCCACGCGCGCCGATACGCAATGGCTGCAGCGCATTCGCCCGGCTGTGGGGCATAACTACCATTTCCATGTCCGGCTGCGCTGCCCGCGCGGGGACCGCCACTGCGTGACGCAGACACCGACGGTGGCGGAGCTGTCCAATGGCGGCAATGGTTGCGACGAGACGCTGGACTGGTGGGTGACGGATTTCCTCAACCCGCCCCGGCGCGAACGGACCGAAGAGCCGGCGCCCCGGCGCCGCCACCCGCGCGAATTCACCATGGCCGACCTGCCCGCGCAGTGTCAGCAGGTGCTCGCCTCAGAGTAGAGCGCTTGACCTGTCGCACGCGCTGCCGCAGCATTGATGTTGCGCGTCTGTCATATCGGGCGGGCATCAAGGCAGAGCAATGCTGCCACCTGCATCCTTCAGGGAGATGGATACCATGACAACCGATGATCCTCGAATCCGCCCGGGCGTCAGTCGCCGGGGCTTTCTGACCCTCGCCGGGGCGACGCTGGCCGTCACTGGCGCAGGCAAGTTCAGCCTGACCACCGCGCAGGCGGGCACCGGCTTCAAGCTGACAGTGCTGCACATCAACGACATGCATTCGCGCGTGGACGAGATCAGCCGCTTCAACAGCAATTGCTCGCCCTCGGACGCGGAAGAGGGCAACTGCTACGGCGGCGCCGCGCGGCTGGCCACGGCGATCCGGTCGCGGCGCGAGGCGCTGGACGGCGCCGACATGCCGCATATCACGCTCGATGCGGGCGACCAGTCGCAGGGCACGCTCTACTACACCACCTATGGCGGCCAGGCCGAGGTGCAGATGATGAACGCCATCGGGTTCGACGCGATGACGCTGGGCAATCACGAATTCAACCGCGGCCCCGACAGCCTGGCCGAGATGCTGGGCGCGGCCGAGTTTCCCATTGTCGCGGGCAATATCCGGGTGGCCGAAGGAACGGCGCTGGACGGGCTGATCCACGATCACCTGATCCTCGAGCGCGGCGGCGAGCGGATCGGGGTGCTGGGCGTCACTACGCCCGACACGGTGTTCCTGTCCTCGCCCGGTGACGATGTGAGCTTCGAGGATGAAGTCGAGCATCTGCGCGACGGCGTCGCGCGGCTGAAGGCCGAGGGCGTGGACAAGATTCTCGTGCTCAGCCATGTGGGCTATGTGCGTGACCAGCAGATCGCGGCCGAGGTTGACGGGATTTCCGCGGTCATCGGCGGGCACAGCCACACGCTGATGTCCAACAGCATCGACGACGCCACCGCCTATGCGGGGCTGGTCGAGAGCCCCTCGGGCCGGGTGGTGCCGATCATGCAGGCCTTCGCCTTTTCGCGCTTCATGGGCGAGGTCGAGCTGGAATTCGGCGAGGATGGCGCGGTGGTAAGCGCCACGGGCGACACGATCCTGCTGGATGCGAGCTTCGAGCCTGCAGAGGATATCGAGGCGCTGATCGAGCCGCTGCGCGGCCCCATCGAGGAGATGACGCGTCAGCCCGTCGCCGAGCTCGCCGCCGGGATCGACGGCAGCCGCGAGACCTGCCGCGCGCAGGAATGCGAGATGGGCAATACGGTCGCCGACGCCATGCTGGCCGAGGTCGCCGAGCAGGATATCCGCATCGCGCTGGCCAATGGCGGCGGCTTGCGTGCCTCGATGGGCGAGGGGACAGTGACGTTGGGCGATGTGCTGACCGTGCTGCCCTTCCAGAACACGCTCTACACGCTCGATGTGACCGGCGCGACGCTACTGGCGGCGCTCGAGCACGGCGTGAATGGGGTCGAGGAGGGGGCCGGGCGCTTCCCGCAGGTCGCGGGCATCCGCTTCCGGCTGGACCTGTCAGTGGCCCCGGATGCGGGCCGCGTGTCCGAGGTCGAGGTCATGGGCGCGGATGGCTGGGAGCCGCTGGATATGGAGGCGACCTACGGGATGGTGACCAACAACTTCATGGCCGGTGGTGGCGATGGCTATGCCATGCTCCGCGAGGGGGGCATGAATGGCTACGACACCGCCATTGATCTCGCCGAAGTTCTGGCCCGTCACTTGAGCGCGAACGAACCTTTCGCCCCGGTCATCGACGGGCGCATCCTGCAATAGCGCGGTCGCACGGCCCGGCATGAAAAAGGCGCGCCTCGCGGGGCGCGCCTTGTTCGTCCCGGAACGGGAGTTCGCTTACTTGTCTTCTTTGGCGGCGCGCTTGATCGGTGCCCAGATCGCCTTGTTGCTCAGATAAAGCAGCGTCGCCAGCACCGACAGGAAGATCACGCCGACAAATCCCGCACGCTTGCGCTCGACCAGTTTCGGCTCGGCGGTCCACGTCAGGAACGCCGCGACATCAAGCGCCATCTGTTCCTCGGTGGCGGGCGTTCCGTCCTCATAGACCAGCATGTCGTCGAACAGCACCGGCGCCATCGAGACCCAGCCGCCATAGGCAATGTTCTCGTAGAACATCGACCCGGCCTGGAAATCTTCCTCGCCCGTGTAGCCCAACAGGAAGGAGGCCACATATTCCGGGCCGCCGATCCCTTTCATGAGCTGGTTGATCCCCAGGCCGTACGGGCCCGAGAAGCCCGCGCGGGCCTTGGTCATCAGACTCAGGTCCGGTGCCCCCTCGAACTGCGATTCGGGGAAGTGGTCGGGGCCAGTCGCCGGGCGCCAGTCGCGTTCGTCTTCGTCCCAGACTTCGTACATGTCCGCGAAGGCACGCATCTGGTCCTCGGGCAGTTCCGGCCCGTTGGGGTCCGATAGCGTGCGGAAGGCGACATATTGCAGCCCATGGCAGGATGCGCAGGCCTCGTGATAGACCTGCAGCCCGCGCTGCAACTGGTTGCGGTCATAGGTGCCTGTCAGCCCCTGAAAGGAGAAGTCGAAATTGGTGACTTCGCCCTTCACCTTGGTCGCCTCTGCCATGGTGGCGGGCAGCGCCAGTACCGCGGCAGACAGGGTGGCAACGGCAAGTTTCCTCAGTGTCATGTCAATGGTCCTTTCGGTTGCCGTTACTCTGCGGGGATCGGCTCTGACGACGGGCCCTTCGGGTCGTCATCGGATTTGGATTTCAGGCTCGCCTTGAAATCCTCCTCGATGGTCTCGGGCTCCGGCAGCGGTTTCTCCAGCACGCCCAGAAGCGGCAGGATCACCAGGAAGTAGGCGAACCAGTAGGTGGTGCCGATCAGCGCGATGGTGGTGTAGATGCCTTCAGCCGGCATCGCGCCCGCCCAGGTCAGCACCACGAAATTCACGATGAACAGCCAGAACCAGATCTTGAACATCGGACGGTACCGCCCCGAACGGACCGACGAGGTGTCGAGCCACGGCAGCAGCGCCCAGACGAAGATCGCCCCGAACATCGCCAGCACCCCGAAGAAGGTCGCGTCGATGATGCCGAAGGACAGCCAGTTGACCGCGATCACGATCCAGACGTCAGAGGTGAAGGCACGCAGGATCGCGTAGAAGGGCAGGAAGTACCATTCCGGCACGATCTCGGGCGGTGTCACCAGCGGGTTGGCCTCGATATAGTTGTCGGTGTGGCCAAGGAAGTTCGGCATGAAGCCCACCAGCGCCCAGAACAGCGCCAGGATCACGGCCAGTGCGAACAGATCCTTCATCACGAAATAGGGCCAGAAGGGCAGGGTGTCTTTCTCGGCCTCTTCCTTCGATCCGCGGCGCACCTCGACCCCGGTGGGATTGTTGTTGCCGGTGGTGTGGAAGGCCCAGACATGCACGATCACAAGGCCCAGGATCACGAAGGGCAGCAGGTAATGCAGCGAGAAGAAGCGGTTCAGCGCTGCGTTATCCACCGCAGGCCCGCCAAGGATCCACATCTGCAGCGTGTCGCCAATGCCGGGGATCGCGCCGAACAGGCCGGTGATCACCGTGGCGCCCCAGAAAGACATCTGACCCCAGGGCAGCACGTAGCCCATGAAGGCCGTCGCCATCATCAGCAGGTAGATCAGCATGCCGATGATCCAGGTGACTTCGCGCGGCGCCTTGTAGCTGCCGTAATACATGCTGCGGAACATGTGCGCGTAGACAGCGAAGAAGAACAGCATCGCGCCATTCTGGTGCAGGTAGCGCAGCATCGCGCCGCCATTGACGTTGCGCATGATGTGCTCGACGCTGGCAAAGGCATGGTCGACATGCGGCGTGTAGTGCATCGCCAGCACGATGCCTGTAACGATCTGCAGCACCAGGCAGAACACCAGCACGATGCCCCAGATCCACATCCAGTTCAGGTTCTTGGGCGTGGGGATCATGATCGTGTCATAGATCAGCCCGAGAACGGGAAGCCGCCGGTGAAGATACTTCTCGGCGTTGGTCTTGGGCTCGTAATGGTCGTGTGGAATACCGGACATTGTGAGTCTCTCCCTTAACCAAGCTGGATGGTGGTATCGTCAACGAACTGCGCCACCGGGATGTGCATGTTCTCGGGGGCGGGGCCGCGGCGGATCCGGCCTGCCGTGTCGTAATGCGAGCCGTGGCAGGGGCAGAACCAACCGCCGAAATCGCCCGAATCGTTCAGCGGAACGCAGCCCAGATGGGTGCACACGCCGGTCATGACCAGCCACTCGCCATCCTCGTCCAGGGTGCGGTTCTCGTCCAGCGCGTCGGCGCCGGGCCGATTGGGATTGCGTGCGTCGCGGTCGATACTCAGATCCGCCAGCGCGACAGCGCGGCCGTCCTCGATATCCTCGGGCGTGCGGCGGCGGATGAAGACCGGCTTGCCGAGGAAGTTGACCGTGATCTGCCCGCCCGGCTCCAGACCGCCGACATCGACGAAGATGGATGACAGGGCTTCGACATCGGCCGAGGGGTTCATCTGGTTGACCAGCGGCCAGACGGCCGCCCCGACGGTCACGACGCCGGCACCGGCGGCGGCATAATGGATGAAGTCCCGGCGGCTGCTGTCATGATCTTCAGCGTTGGACACGAGCGTTCTCCCTTTCAGTGGGCTTCGAGTCTGCAATCGAAATATTGGCCGCGAGTGACCGCCGCCTGTCTAACGCCGTATCTAGCGGGGAATAGAATGCGCGTCCAGCAGTCAAAACGGGTAAAGGTGTCGCAGGGACACGCGATTTCGCCCGATGCCGGTCCGTTTCGCAGCGGTGGACGGAAGCGGCCGCGAGCGGAGCCCACCCGCCCGCCCATGCCCCGCTCGCGGCCGCTGCCCCGGCGATACCGGGGCAGAGTTCGCGGTCCGGCGCGGGGCGACGGGTGTCAGACCGAAGGCGGGCGGGTTGCCTGCATTGAATCGCGGGCGGCAAGGCGCGCCTCCCACGCAGCCAGTTCGGGCCGGGTGGCGCGCCAGTCGCGCGCGCCGTGGCGCAGGTCGAGATAGCCCAGCGCGCAGCCCAGCGCGATCTGGCCCATGCAGACCGGCCCGGCCAGATAGGCCATCCAGCGCGACGCGATCACGTCGAGGCTGCGGTCGATCTTGGTCCAATACCCCTCGACCACCGGGGCGAGGCGCATCTCTTCGGGGCGCAGGCGGTGCTCGTAAACCATCGTCAACGCCGCATCGAGGATGCCGTCCGCTGTCGCCTCGAGCACCAGCGCATCCCAGCGCCGCGCGCCCCAGGGGTAGAGGCCCGCCCCGGCCCGCGCGTCGAGATACTGGCAGATCACCCGGCTGTCATAGAGCGCGCCGCCGTCGTCGCGGGTCAGGGTGGGCAGTTTTCCCAGCGGGTTGGCGGCGATCGGCGTGGTGCCCGGGTCAAGCGGCGTGCCGGAAGCCTGTACAATCGCCACCTGCCCGTCGAGGCCGGCCTCGAGGATCAGGACGCGGACCTTGCGGGCATAGGGCGAGGCCTCGCTGGAATACAGGGTCAGCCCGCTCAAACGCGGCGCATCCGCAGCCGCCCCAGCGCCGAGGCGTCGATCTCGATCCCCGGCCCGTTGTGGCCCAGCCGGATGGTGCGGCGGAAACGGGCGCTGGCGTTGAATTGGTCGCGGTCGCGCGGGCGGTGGGCGCTGACGCCCTCATGCAGCGCGTCCATCGCATCCTCGGCCCGCTGGTCGGTCCGCCCGACCTGAACCTGGCGCGCCAGCGCGTAGCCCGCCAGCGCGACGGAGCCGTATTTCGCGGCGAACAAGGCGATCGGGGCAAGCGGCAGCGCCATGACGGGATCCTCTTCTGTCCTGATCGCGACTTTATCAGGGCAGGGCGATTTGTCCATTCACAGTTGCGCCGCGCTATCCTGCCGCCAGATCACGCAGGTAGCGCCCGTAAGCTGTCTTGCCGAATATCTCGGCCCGCGCGGCGAGGTCCGCGCGGTCGATCCAGCCCTGCGCAAATGCAATCTCGTCGGGCGAGCCGATCTGCAGACCCTGCCGCGCCTCAAGCGTGCGGACGAAATTGCCTGCATCGAGCAGGCTTTCATGCGTTCCGGTATCAAGCCACGCATAGCCGCGCCCCATCGTCTCGACCGACAGCAGCCCCTCGGCCAGGTAGCTCTCGAGCAGCGTCACGATCTCCAACTCGCCACGCGCCGAGGGGCGCACGCGCGCGGCGCGCTCGGGTGCTGACCCGTCGAGGCTGTAAAGCCCCGTCACGGCGTAGTTCGAGGGGGGCACCTTCGGCTTTTCGATCAGCGCGCGCACCTGGCCCTGCGCGTCGAAATCCACCACCCCGTAACGCTGGGGGTCGGAAACGCGGTAGCCGAAAACCGTGCCGCCAACAGGCCGCTCGCCCGCGCGCGCCAGCAGATCGGGCAGGCCGTGGCCGAAGAAGATATTGTCGCCCAGCACCATCAGTGATGGTGCCCCGGCAAGGAAATTGCTTGCCAGCAGATAGGCCTGCGCCAGCCCCTCGGGCTCTGGCTGGACAATCCATTCGAAGCGCAGCCCCCATTGCCCGCCATCGCTAAGCAGGCGCTGGAATTGCGGCTGATCCTGCGGGGTGGTGATGACCGCGATTTCGCGCAGCCCGGCCAGCATCAGCGCCGAAAGGGGATAGTAGATCATCGGCTTGTCATAGACCGGCAGCAACTGCTTGCTGACGCCCATCGTGATCGGCCACAGCCGCGTGCCCGACCCGCCCGCCAGAATGATGCCCTTGCGCTGTGTCATGGCCTGTCTCTCACCTCTTGGATCATATCGCGCAGCCCGGCGCGCCAGTCGGGCTGGGAAAGGCCCAGCGCCGCCAGCGTGACGCAATCGAGCCGCGAGTTGAGCGGGCGACGCGCCGGGGTGGGAAAGTCGGTGCTGGGGATGTCCTCGACCCGGCAGGCCAGCCCGGCCTCGGCCATGATCGCGCGGGCGAACCCGGCCCAGCTTGTCGCGGGGCGTCCCGCGAAGTGATAGGTGCCCGACAGTTCGGGGGCGTCCCGCAGCCGGTCGAGCGTCTGCAGGCAGGCCTCGGCAATGGCGCGGGCGGGGGTCGGGCCGCCGATCTGGTCGGCAACTATGCGCAGGCTGTCACGTTCGGCCCCCAGCCGCAGCATGGTGGTCACGAAATTGCGCCCGAGCGCCGAGAAAACCCATGACGTGCGAAGGATCGCATGGCGCGCGCCTGCCGCGCTCACGGCCATCTCGCCCGCCAGTTTCGACCGGCCATAAGCGTTCAGCGGCGCGGGCGGGTGGTCGGGGGGGAACGGCGTCTCGCCCGCGCCATCGAAGACGTAATCGGTCGAGAGATGCACCAGCGGGATGCCCAGCCCCGCACAGGCCGAGGCCATCGCGCCGGGCGCCTGGCCGTTGATGCGGCTGGCGAGATCCTCGTCCGCCTCGGCCTGATCGACGGCCGTGTAGGCGGCGGCGTTGATGACCGCTGTCGGCGCCTGCTCCATGATCCATGCACGCAAGCGCGCGCCCCCTGCGCCCGGATCTGCCAGATCGAAGCGTTCGCGCCCTGCGAATGCGGCCTCCGGGGCCAGTAGCGCCAGCTCGCGCGCCACCTGCCCGTTGCGCCCGAAGACAAGGATCAAACCCCCACCCCCAGCCGTTCGCCCACGCCCTTGCGCGCCTGCAGCGGCCGCCACCACGCTTCATTCGCGAGATACCACGCAACGGTGCGCCGCAGCCCGTCTTCCAGCGTCACGGCGGGCCGCCAGCCCAGTTCGTCGCGGATGCGGGAGGGGTCGATGGCATAGCGTGCATCATGGCCGGGGCGGTCGGGCACAAAGGTGATCTGATCGGCATATGTGCCCTGCGCGCGGGGCTGCAATTCATCGAGGATCGCGCAGAGCGTGCGCACGAGATCGAGATTGGTGCACTCGTTCTCGCCGCCGATATTGTAGCTGCGGCCGACCGCGCCGCGCTCCAGCACCAAAAGCAGCGCGTCGGCGTGATCCTCGACATAAAGCCAGTCGCGCACGTTCGACCCGTCGCCGTATATCGGCAGCGACTTCCCGCGGAGCGCGTTCAGGATCACAACGGGGATCAGCTTTTCCGGGAAGTGGTAGGGGCCGTAATTGTTCGAGCAGTTGGTCAGCAGCACCGGCAGCCCGTAGGTGTGATGCCAGGCGCGCACCAGATGGTCACTGGCCGCCTTGGACGCCGAATAGGGCGAGCGCGGGTCATAGGGTGTGGTCTCGGTGAACATCCCCTCGGGGCCGAGCGAGCCGAACACCTCATCGGTGCTGACATGGTGGAAGCGGAAGGTCCCGGGGCAGCCTGCCCCCTGCCAGTGGGTGCGCGCGGCCTCGAGCAACTCGTAAGTGCCGGTCACATTGGTCGAGATGAAGTCCCCCGGCCCGTCGATCGAGCGGTCCACATGGCTTTCGGCGGCCAGATGCAGAACGGCCTCGGGGCGATGGGCCGCGAAGATGCGGGTCAGCGCGGCACGGTCGCGGATATCGGCGTGCTCGAAGCGGTAGTTCGGGGCGTCGGCCACGCTGGCAAGGCTGTCGAGGCAGGCGGCATAGGTCAGCGCATCGAGATTGACGACCTCATGCCCGCGCGACACCGCCAGCCGCACCACCGCCGAGCCGATGAACCCCGCGCCGCCCGTGATCAGCAGCCTCATGGCGCGTTCCCGCTGCGGGTCGCGCCCTTGGGGCCCAAGGCGCGGGCCGGGCAGAAAGACGGGTCGAGCATGGGCGAGCCTGTCGCAAGGATCCTGCCAGCGGTATCGGTTGCATGGCCGTTTGGCAAGCAATGGACGGGCTCGCTTGCATCTGGGCGTCGTTGCGGGCAGCCTGCAAAAGGTGCAGCGAGTGGAGCGACCCATGATGGGACAGGTGCCGGATGCCGACGCGGAGCAGGCGTGGTTTCTCGCGCAGATCAAGCCGAACAGCCACCGCATCGCGCAGCGGAATCTCGACCGTCAGGGCTTTCGCAACTTCCTGCCCATGCTGGAAGAGACGGCGCGCGCAGGCGGGCGCTTCGTGCGCCGGGCGCGCCCCCTGTTCCCCGGCTATCTGTTCGTGGCGCTCGACCCGGAGCAGGGCCGCTGGCGAACAGTGAATGCGACCAGCGGACTGACCAGGCTGGTGAGCTTTGGGAGTCGACCGCAGCCCGTGCCGCCCGCGCTGGTGCAGCAGTTGCAGACGCGCTGCGACGCCGAAGGCCTGTTGCGGCCGGTCGCGGAGTTTGCCCCCGACGACAGGGTATTGATCACTTCAGGGCCGTTCGCGCAGTTCGTTGCGCGCATCGAGAGCATGGCCGCCGATCAGCGAGTGTGGGTGCTGCTCGATCTGCTGGGCAGTGAAACGCGGATGGCCGTAGAGCAGCAACATCTGCGCCGCGCCATCTGAGATCACGCCGTCGGCCTGCGGTGATCGCCTGCGAGGATCGTCTGTCCTCGCGCGCCCGCGCAAAGCGCCCTCGGGCCGCGCCCACCCAGCCGCCCCTGCATGCGACCCGAGGGCGTTTTGCTGACGCAGCGCTGGGTTGGGGATAGATGCCGTGCCGCTGCCCGTGGCGTCACTCTGCCTGGCAGGCGGCGATGGCGTCGGCAGTGCGGGCCGCAAGCGCGCCGCGCTGGCTGCGCAGGCTGGCGAGGCGCGCCTGTTCGGCAGGGATGTTGACCCGCTCGCGCGAGGCGCGCTGGCCGGGCGTGTGCTGGGTGCAGAACAGCACCGGCTCGCGCGGCCATGCGCAGATATGCAGCGTGGTGCGCGGCTCGGTCGCCGGGCGCTCGCGGTAGCCGCGCGCGATGGCGCGCTCGCTCTCGGCGATCTGGCGGTCAAGCTCGGCCAGTTCCGCCCCGGCCGCGCGGATGCAAGCCTGCTGCGGGGTGGCGCAGGCCACGAGCAGCAGGGCGAAGAGCGGCATGAGGGCAAACCGTGTCATATGTGGAAGGGTAGTCGCGCAAGACGGCCCATGCAATTCAAGATTGAGGGGGGGCGGGACCTCACGGTAGCGTCGCGGCAGGCAGCGAAAGGCAGTGGCAATGCAACATCAGGCCGTCATCGACACGATCCGGGATGCCCTCGCCGAGGATCCGCGCGTGCGGGCGCTGTTCCTGAGCGGCAGTTTCAGCAACGGACTGGCCGATGCCTATAGCGACATCGATTTCGTTCTGGTGGCCGAGGACGGGGCGACGGACGAGATTGCAGAGCTGTGGCGCGACGCCATCGCGCGCACGGGCGAGATCGTGCTCTGGTGGGACCGCAAGCCCGTCCCCGTGCTGATCAACGCCATCACTGCGGACTGGATGCGGACTGATGTGGTCATCCTCAAGCCCGCGCAGATCGCGGCTCATGCGCGCGATGCGCTCGAACCGCTGATCGACCGCGACGCCCTTTACGAGACGCTGCGGGCAAGCGCGCCCGCGCGCCCGCCCGACCCCGCGAAGCTGCGCCGCCAGATCGAGGATTTCATCCGCATTCTGGGATTGCTGCATCTGGCTGCCGGACGCGCGGAATACATCAATGGCGTGCTTGGCGTCTTTCACCTGCACAATCATCTGGTCGAGCTGTTGATCGAAGAGACGCAGGCCCCGCATCGCGGCGGCATCCTGCATCTCAACCGGCTGCTGACCGCCGCGCAGAAGGACGTGCTGACAGCCCTGCCGCCGCCCGTGCCCGAGCGACAGGCAATGATCGATGCGCATCTTGCCTGTGCCCGCTCATATCTGCCGCGCGCGCGGCAGATGGCGCAGAAGCGGGGCGTTGAGTGGCCAGAGCGATTCGAAGCTGCCACCTGGCAGCGGCTCGACGCCTCGCTGGGGCTTGCCAGGCCCTATTGACCGCCCGTGGTCGCGGGTGGGAATCCGCAGGGGCTGGGGAAAGCCGTGGAAGGGGGTGACGGCGTATCGGCTGAAAAAGCCCTTAACGTGGCGAGCGCTTGGCGAGGATGCGTTGCAGCGTGCGGCGATGCATCGACAGCCGCCGCGCCGTCTCGGAGACATTGCGGTCGCATTGCTCATAGACCCGCTGGATATGCTCCCAGCGCACCCGGTCGGCGGACATGGGGTTTTCGGGCGGCTCGGGAAGCGCCTCGCCAGAATTGGCGAGCAGGGCGCGCACCACCTCGTTCGCGTCGGCCGGTTTCGACAAGTAGTCCGTCGCACCAATCTTCACGGCGGCCACGGCGGTTGCAATCGCGCCATAACCAGTCAGCACCACGATGCGCGCATCCGCGCGCGCGGCGCGCAGCGCCTCGACCACGTCCAGCCCGTTGCCATCTTCCAGCCGCAGGTCGATCACCGCATAGGCGGGCGGCCGGGCGCGCGCGATCACCTTTCCCGCCGTCACCGTATTCGCGGTCTCGACGGTAAAGCCGCGCTTTTCCATCGCGCGGGCCAGCCGCTTGAGGAACACCTCGTCATCATCAACCAGCAGAAGCGTCGCATCCGGGCCGAGATCTGGATCAGCATTCTCTGTCATTGTCATTGGCACACTCTCGATCATCTGCGCAAAGATAGTGGTGCGCTGCAACAGGTCAATTTCGCGCCACTTCAGGCGTTTTCGATGAAACAGGCAAGGGTGTCGGCCACCTGTTCGGGCGTCTGCTCGCGACGGATGATGTCGACGAATCCATGCTCGGGCAGCATCAGATAGCTGAAGGTCGAGTGGTCGATCAGGTAGAAATCGTCCTCGTCGTCGTCATGCTTTGCAAAGTAGACGCGATAGGCTTGTGCAGCGGCGCGGATCTGCGCCTCGCTGCCCGTCAGCCCGACCATGCGCGGATGCATGAAGCGGACGAATTCGGCCAGCGCTTCCTGTGTGTCGCGCTCGTGATCGACCGAGACGAAGACCGGCGTGACCTCGAGCCCGCGCTCGTCCAGCAGATCCACCGCCTCTGCGTTGCGCGCCGTGTCGAGTGGGCAGACATCGGGGCAGAAGGTATAGCCGAAATAGATCAGCGTCGGGCGGTCGGCGAAATCTGCATCAGTGACCGTGGCCCCTGTATGGTCAACAAGTTCAAACGGGCCGCCGATGGACCCCGAGCCCCCGGCGATCGAGGTCTCGCGGCACTGGTCGAAGCCGGTTTGCTGCCCGCCGGACCAGACCATGAAGCCCAGCCCGCCCAGAAGCGCGGCGATGGACCCGGCAGCGAGCGTCGAATAGAGGCGAATCATCGCAGGTCACTCCATCTGGTAATGTCGTCTTGATGCAACAGCGGCGGCGACCTATCAATCCGGGATGGCGCGACTGTGACAACGCGCCCCTGCGGAGGTGCCATGCAAAGCCCCCCTTTCGGCGAAATTTCCCAAGACCATCGCGGCGAATGGGTCCGGCTGCGGACGATGACCTGGCTGCGTGTGGTCGCGCTGAGCGGACAGGTCGCCGCTGTTCTGGTGGCGTATCTGTATTTCGAGATGCGTTTCGAGATCCTGCTGGTGGGGCTGGTGCTGGGTGCGGCGGCACTGTCGATCCTCGCCTCGCTATTGCTGTTTCCACAGACCAAGCGGCTTAGCGATTCCGAGGCGACGCTGACCTTTCTGTTCGACATCGCATTGCTGATCTGCCTGTTGTATCTGACCGGGGGCATCACCAACCCCTTTTCGGTTCTGGTGCTGGGGCCGGTCACGGTTTCGGCCATGGCGCTAAAGCCGCGTTCGACGCTGTTGCTGGCGCTGGTGGCGATTGCGCTTCTGACGCTGGTCAGCCTGACCTATCAGCCGCTGCGTTTCGCCGATGGCAGCGCGCTGGTGATCCCGCCGATCTTCGCTTTCGGCTTCTGGGCGGCGATCGTCATCGGGATCTTGTTCCAGGCCTTCTATGCCCATCGCGTCGCCGCCGAGGCGAACTCGATGTCGAACGCGCTGCTGGCCGCGCAGATGGCGCTGACGCGCGAACAGAAACTCACCGATCTGGGCGGGGTGATGGCCGCAACCGCGCATGAACTGGGCACGCCGCTGGCCACAATCAAGCTGGTCAGCGCCGAACTGGCCGACGAGTTGCGCGACCGGCCCGAGCTTGCCGCCGATGCGCGGCTGCTGGTCGAGCAGGCGGATCGCTGCCGCGACATCCTGCACTCGATGGGGCGGGCGGGCAAGGACGACACGCATCTGCACCGCGCGCCGCTGGAGGCCGTGCTGCGCGAGGCCGCCGAGCCGCATTTCGACCGTGGGCGCGACGTGGTGTTCCTGCTCTCCCCGGGCGCGGGTGGCGATGCCGCGCAGCCCGTGATCGAGCGCCGTCCCGAGATCATTCACGGGCTGCGCAACCTGATCCAGAACGCCGTCGATTTCGCCGCCGCGACCGTCTGGGTGCAGGCGGAATGGACCGACCGCGCGCTGCGGATCCGGGTGATCGATGACGGGCCGGGCTTTCCGCCCGCGCTGCTGGGCTATCTGGGCGAGCCCTTCATCCGCCGCCGCCGCGACCCCGCGCGCCCGCGACACCGCCCCGATTACGAGGGCATGGGGCTGGGGCTGTTCATTGCCAAGACCCTGCTGGAGCGGTCGGGCGCGCAACTCACCTTCGCCAATAGTAACGGGCCGGTCGGGTATCTGCCCGGCACCCCCGCGCTGCGCGGGGCGCAAATCCGTATCGACTGGCCGCTGTCGCGCATCGTTGCCGCGCCCGGCAGCCCGCTTGCGCCGAACCGCCCCATCGTCGCGGCTGCACCACCCGAACCGCGCCACTATTCAACAATAGACAAGACTGCTTGACTTTTGTCATACGGCTGCGCAGAATGTCGCCATTGCCCAATTCGGGGGGTCACTCATGCGCAATGCGCCCAGCACTGCGGATGTCGCCGCAGGCATCCGCCGCCGCGTTTTCGAGCACGCCATGCGCAACAATGGCGGCTATCTCTCGCAGGCCTGTTCGGCGGCGGAACAACTGGCGTTCCTCTACAACGAGGCACTGACTCTCGGCCCCTCGATCATGCCGATGATCCCGCCCCCCTTTGGCGGCGTGCCGTCGGCAACGAATGCCGACTACGTCACTGGCGCGGGGTATAACGGCCCCTTCGCGCCCGAATACGACCGGCTGTTCATCGCCCCCGCGCATTACGCGCTGGTGGCCTATGCCTGTCTGATCGAGGTCGGTCGCATGGCGCCCGAGGGGCTCGAGATGTTCAACCGCGACGGATCGTCGGTCGAGATGATCGGCGCCGAGCACAGCCCCGGTATGGAAGTGCATAACGGCACGCTGGGGATCGGGCTATCCACGGCGGCGGGGCTGGCCTGGGGCCGCGCGCGGCGCGGCGAGGCGGGCGAGGTCTGTGTCTTCATGTCCGATGGCGAGGTGCAGGAAGGTCAGACCTGGGAGGCCGTGCAGGCCGCCGCGCATCACGGCATCGGCAATCTCTGGGCGCTGATGGATGTGAACCGCCAGCAATGCGACGGCGCGATGGATGACGTGATGCAGGTGGGTGACATCGCCACCAAGCTGCGCAATTTCGGCGCCGTGGTGGCCGAGGTCGATGCCCACGACCTCGACGCGCTGCGCCAGGCCAAGGCGCTGCCGCATGAGGGCCAGCCGCTGATCATCCTCGCCAATTCCTCGCCCACCCATGGCATGGAATTCCTGATGCGCCGCTTCCCCCGGCTGCATTACGTGCGCTTCAAGTCGGCCGAGGAACGTGACGAGATGAATGTGGCGATTGCCGCCGAGCTGGGCATCGAGCCCATCGCGCTGGAGGATCACTGAGCATGGAGATGGTCAATCGCCCCTATGCGGCCGCGTTCGAGGCCTATGCCGTTCAGCACCCCGAAGTGCTCTGCCTCTCGGCCGACCTGACCTCGAGCTGCGAGATCGACGGTTTTCGCGACCGCCACCCGGACCAGTTCCTGTCGCTGGGCATGGCGGAACAGAACATGCTGTCCTTTGCCGGCGGGCTGGGGCTGGCGGGGTTCCGGCCCTTCCTGCACAGCTTTGGCGTGTTCCTCTATCGCAGGCCCTATGACCAGCTCATGGCATCGGTCGCCTATCCGCGCCGCAAGGTACGACTGATGGGTTTCCTGCCCGGGATCACTACCCCGGGCGGCATGACGCATCAGGCGATCGAGGATATCTCGGTCATGCGCACGATCCCAAACATGACGGTTCTCGAGACCGGCGACGCGACCGAGGTGGAAAGCATCGTGGCCGAGGCCGATACCGTCGATGGGCCGGTCTATTGCCGCATCTTGCGCGGGTCGGTGCCGCGCCTTTTCGACACGCCGCTGCGCATCGGACAGATGCGTGTGCTGGCCGAGGGCGATGATGTGCTGGTGGTAACTGCGGGCATCACGACGGAAGAGGCGATGCGCGCGCGCACGGCGCTCGGGCGGGCGGGCGTGTCGGTCCGGCATCTGCATCTGAGCACGCACAAGCCTTTTGACGCGGCCCAGATCGTCGGTCATGCGGCCAGCGTTCGCCACGGGGTGGTGACGCTGGAGAACCATCTGGTGACAGGCGGCATCGGCTCGATGGTGGCCGAGGCGCTTGCCGAGGCCGGGCTCGCGCGGCGGCTGGTGCGGCTGGGGCTGCAGGACACCTACGCCCATGGCGGCTCGCGGCCCTATCTGATGCGGTATTACGGGCTGGATGCGCTGAGCCTCGTGCGCGCGGTGGAACAGCTCACCGGTGAGGCCACCGGCATCGGCGAGGAGGCGCTCGAGGCCGCGCGCGTCGAGGCCGTCCATTCCGCCGTCAAGGCCGAGGCGCTGTGAGTCGCTTTTCCGTCACCTACCGAATCTTCGCGCCCGACCTCGCGGATGCCCGCGCGCGCGCCGAGGGGATCGCGCTCGAGCAGACGGTCGAAGTGCCGCGCGATGTGGTGCCCGACAGCGTGGTCGAGGCCGGGATCCTGGGGCAGCTCGAGGAGATCGGGCGCGAGGGCGACGGGCGCTTCCGCGCGGTCATCAGCTACAGCCCCGAGAGTGCGGGAGCGGAATTCACCCAGTTCCTGAACGTGATCTTCGGCAATTCCTCGATACAGCGGGGGCTGCGGGTGATCGCCATCGCACCGGGGCCCGAGATGCTGGCCCGCCACCCCGGCGCGCGCTTTGGCATCGCCGGGCTGCGGCGGCTGAGCGGGCGCGCGCAGGGCGGGCTGATCGCGCCGGTGATCAAGCCGCAGGGCCTCGATGTGGCGGCTCTGGCCGAGATCGCCTATCGCTGCGCCCTGTCGGGGGCCGATATCGTCAAGGAAGATCACGGCATCACCGACCAGCCGATGGCCCCGTTCCGCGCGCGGGTCGAGGCAATATGCGCCGCGCTTGCCCGTGCCGCATCCGAGACCGGGCGGCGGGCGCTCTATTTCCCCTCGGTCGCCGGGCACTCCTGGGAGATCCGCGACAATCTGCACTTCGCCCGCGATGCCGGGGCGGACGGGTTCCTGATCATGCCGGGGCTCTTGGGCTTCGGGCTGATGCGCGCAATAGCCTCGGACCCCGATCTGGCGTTGCCGGTGATGAGCCATCCCAGCTTCCTCGGCCCCTATGTGCTGTCTTCCGACACGGGCTTCGAGCATGGGGTGATGTTCGGCACGCTGCAGCGGCTGGCGGGCGCGGATATCTCGGTATTTCCCAACACGGGCGGGCGGTTCGGCTTCACGCGGGACGAATGCGCGGCGATCGCGACGGCGTGCCGCGCGGGTGACGGGCCGGGCACGCCGATCCTGCCCTCGCCGGGGGGCGGTATGAGCGTCGAGCGGGCGGGCGAGATGGCGGCGATGTACGGGCCGGATGTCGTGTATCTGCTGGGCGGGTCGCTGCTGCGGCTGGGCGCCCGGATCGGCGAGGGGATCGCGGCGATGCGCGACGCCGTGGACAGGGCAGACGCAGGGTAGGGCCCGCGCGCTGCGCGCCGCCTCCGGGTCGCGCCCACCCGCCCA
>LFIK01000076.1_pt1 | contig 59986 bp, 47 predicted proteins | sample 643401 | NCBI WGS metagenome assembly LFIK01 (sample SAMN03777447, study PRJNA286221) | soda lake metagenome | biome: soda lake; feature: Kulunda steppe; material: water; isolation source: sample T5-Br brine of Lake Tanatar-5 | place: Russia: Kulunda steppe | collected 2010-07
CCGTGCGCTTCGATGCGGCGCGCGAGCCCCTCCTCGGCCTGACGGCGCAGCTCCGCATCCTCGTCGGATCCCGGCTCACCGGGACGGGCGAAATTCGGCAGGATGGGCTTGCGCGTGCGCACCCGCCAGGCGCAGCGCATGGCGATCTCGACGCTGTTCGTCAGCGCATCGGGCAGATCGGAAAACAAGGCCTGCATCTCGGCGCGGGTCTTGAACCCGTGTTCCGGCGTCAGCTTGCGGCGCTGATCCTGCGAGACGACCTGGCCTTCGGCCACCGCGAGCAGCGCGTCATGCGCCTCGTAATCATCGGGGGCGGGGAAGAACGGCTCGTTCGAGGCGACCAGCCCGACCCCGTGCCGGTCGGCCATGGCGATCAGCGCGCCCTCGACCGCGCGCTCCTCCTCCATGCCGTGGCGCTGAATCTCCACGTAAAGCCGGTCGCCGAAGATATCGCGCAGGCGCGCGAATCGCTGCTCGGCGAGTTCCGAGCGCCCGTGCACCAGCACCCGGTCGAGCGGCCCGCGCAGGCCGCCGGTGAGCGCGATCACGCCTTGCGCGTGTTCGGCCAGAGCCTCGATCGTGATGCAGGGCTCGGCGCCGAGATCCACGTCGAAATAGCCCCGGCTGACGAGGCGCATGAGATTGACGTAGCCCTCCTCGCAGGTGGCGAGCAGGACGAGATCGGCGATGCCGGGGGCGCTGTGTCGCTGGGTGGGATCGGCGGCCTCGAAGGCGGTGGTGATCTGCACGCCCGGGATCGGCTGGATGCCGGCGCCGGAGAGCTTTTCGGAGAATTCAAGCGCGCCGAAGAGGTTGTTGGTGTCGGTCAGGGCGAGCGCCGGCTGGCGGTCGGCTTCGGCGAGTTTCGCCAGCTTCGCGATGGGCAGCGCGCCTTCGAGCAGCGAATAGGAGGAATGGACGTGCAGATGGACGAATCCGACTTCGCGCAGCACGCTCATATCCGCTCTCCCCGCTTCAAGCACCGCCCCCGTTTGTGACAAAGCCGCCTGCCGGAGTCGAGCCACGGACCGCGCCGCGTTGTGGATGGCGCGCCGCTTCCTGACGATGCGTCGCGAGCGCTCAGCCCACGCCGAAGGCCAGCGCCCAGATGCCGACCATCATCACGAAGACCATCAGGGATGCGATCTCCGCGGCGACTTCGAAAACGGAACGGAACATGATCAACGCCCTCTTGTTCGACTGATGTTCTATTTTGTTCCAATTCGCGTTCTCAGGGAAGCGGTTTTTCGAAAACCCTGCCGACAGGGTTAACCGCCCCCCGTCGCCGATCGCGACCGCCGGCGATCTTGCGCTGCGATCTTGCGCTACAGATGGCTGCAAACGCGGTGATTTCGCCGCGCCCGCCTTGCCGCGGCGGGTCAGCGACGTATAAAGTCGATGAAACGGGGCGAGTCGCGAAATCCGGTATCCGCAGAGGTGAGACCATGGCGCAGGACGCAGAAATGATCGCGGATCGTCGGCGGGTACGTAGGAAGCTGTCGTTCTGGCGTGTCGTCGCCATCTTCGCGCTGGTCGGGGCGGTTCTCGCCCTCGGTCTGCGCATACTTGGGCCGCCGGACGCGGTCTCCCCGCGCCAGCCCCATATCGCACGCGTCGAGATCAGCGGCGTGATCACGAGCGATCGCCGCATGGCGGAGATGCTCGACGAGATCGCGAAGTCACGCGCCGTTCGCGGCGTGGTCCTCGCGATCAACTCCCCCGGCGGCACGACCAGCGGCGCCGAGGAACTGCATCGCAACCTGCTCCGCCTGGGCGAGGAAAAACCGATGGTCGCCTATGTCAACGGCACGGCGGCGTCGGGGGCCTATATCGCGGCCATCGCCTCGGATCATATCGTGGCCCAGGAAACGGCCATCGTCGGCTCGATCGGCACGATGTTCCAGATGCCGCATGTCCGCGAGATGCTGGATTCGATCGGCGTGAGCATGATCGAGGTGAAGTCGACACCGCTGAAGGCGGCACCGAGCCCCACCGGCCCGGTCGAGCCCGAAGCCCTCGCCGCCGTGCGCGAACTCGTCGATGACAGCTATATCTGGTTTCGCGATCTCGTCGGCGATCGCCGGAACATGAGCGACGACGAGCGGGATGCCGTCGCGGATGGCCGTGTCCATAGCGGGCGGCGGGCGCTCGATCTGAAACTCGTCGATGCCGTGGGCGACCAGCGTGACGCCGTCTCCTGGCTCGCGACCACGCACGATCTGCCCGATGATCTCGCCGTGCGCACCTGGCGTCCACGCACGGATCGCGGCGCACTCGGCCTGATTTCCGGCACTGCCTTCGTGGTGGAACTGGCCGGCTGGGACAGGGCTGCGGGCCTGTTGCGGCGCCTCGACGCACAAGTGACCCGCACAGAGCTTGACGGGCTGCTCGCACTCTGGCAGCCTGTCCGTGAAAACTAGATAAAATTCAAAGAATTAGCGCCGATGATCAAATCTGAACTGGTCCTCAGGATCGCCGAACAGAACCCGCATCTCTATCAGAGAGACGTGGAGAACATCGTCAATGCGGTGCTCGACACCATCGTCGATGCTCTCGCCCGCGGGGATCGGGTGGAATTGCGCGGCTTCGGCGCCTTTTCCGTAAAGACCCGCGATGCTCGGATCGGGCGCAATCCGCGCACCGGCGAGACCGTGGAAGTCGCGAGCAAGGCGATTCCCGTCTTCAAGACGGGCAAGGAAATGCGCCTGCGCCTGAATGGCGGCGCGCCATCTGCCGGCACCGTTGATTCCGGGCACGCGGCTGCCGGCCCTGCAGCGTAATCGCGGGAGCGACCCATGACAGGTTTCATCAAGGCGCTGATTCTCGTCCCGATCGGTTTCGTGATCATCCTTCTGGCGATCGCGAACCGCAATCCAGTAATGATTTCACTGGATCCGTTCTCGCTGGAGGATCCACTCGTCTCCTTCACCACCCCGCTCTGGCTGGTCGTCCTCGCTGCGCTGGCGATCGGCGTCGTCGTCGGCGGTGTCGCGGCCTGGCTCGTCCAGGGCAAGCATCGCAAGCTCGAGCGGCAGTATAAGCGGGAATGCGACAGCCTCCGTAAGGAAGTGGAGGCCGCGCGCGACACGGCACGGCCCCAGCCCGGCACGGGTGCCATGATCGAATCGAGCCCTGGCCGCTCCTGACCCTCAACCCGCTGACCGCCGCCGCTATCGCGCCTGTGCGTGCCGCATCAGCGGAACTGGCCGTGATATTCCGGGTTCGGACGCATATCGACGGCCGAGGCCATGCGGTTCGACATGTTGAAGAATCCGGCCACCGCCGCGATGTCCCAGATATCACGCTCACCAAAACCCGCCGCGCGCAGTGATTCGCGATCCGGCTCGTCGATCGCCCAGGGCTCGCGGGTCAGCTTGTCGGCGAAATCGAGCATGGCCCGGTGGCGCTGGGAGAGATTCGCGGCCCGGTAGTTGATCGCCATCAATTCGCCGAGGATCGGATCGCCGGAATATTGCCGCACCGCGGCACCATGGGCCGTGACGCAATAATAGCAGTGATTGCGTCCCGAAACCACGACGGCGATCATCTCGCGCTCGAGCTTGGAGAGGCCCGACGGGGCCAGCATCAGATCGTTGTAGAAACCGGCGAAGAGCGAGAGTTTGGTGTCGTCATGGGCGTAGGCGCGCAGCACGTTCGGGATGAAGCCCAGCTTCTCATTGCATTTGTCGAAATAGGCCTGCATGTCCGGCCCCAGCGTGGCGGGCGGCAGGTCGAGCGCCATCACCGTGTCGTCGCGATCCTGCGGCTGGGGCATTTCACCCGGTTTTTTGTGCGCTGCGTCGGATTTTTCCGGTTTTTTGTCCGCAATTTTCGAATCCATGGTCTTTCCTCCGTGATTTTTGTTGTACGAATGGCTGAACTCCGCTTCGAGCGGAGCTTCACGGCGCCTAGACCCTCCCGCGCCGGCGCAACAAAGGCAAGAAGGATCGCAAGATCATGACGCGCGATGCGGCCAATCCCCTCTCGGCAGCTTCCCAGGCACTCGCGGACAAGAGCCGCCGTCTCACCCCGCCGGGCATGGTCTCATGCCTGTTCGGGCGCGCGCCGGTCGAGGATCTGGCGCAATACACGCCCGATGCCCTCGCCTCCCTCGCGACCTCGGCGCATGAACATCTGATGGCGCCACGCCGGCCGGGTCAATGGGATATCCGCCTGCTCGATTTCGAGATGGTGACGCAAGAGCATCGCCGGGAATACACCGTGGTACAGGTCGTCAACGACGACATGCCCTTCCTGCTCGATTCCACGCTCTCCGAACTCACCGAGCAGGGCTACGAACCGCATCTCGTCGCCCATCCGATCCTCGCGGTGAAGCGTGACGACGAAGGTGAGTTGCTCGAATTCTCCGGCGAGGCGACCTTGACGCCGCGCCCCTCCTTTCAGCGCGAGAGCCTGATCCACATTCATATCGACCGGGTCGACGTCCCCGAAAAACGCGAGCGCCTGATTGCCGGCCTGCAACGCGTCTATGCCGATGTCTCGGTCGCCGTCGCCGACTGGTCGAAGATGCGCACGCGCCTGATCGACGTGATCGGCGATTATCGCGACAATCCCCCGCCCTTGCCGGAAGACGAATCCGAAGAGGCGCTCGCCTTCCTCGACTGGATCGTCAACGACAACTTCACCATTCTCGGCGTCCGCGAATACCGTTTCCCCGACGGCGATGCGGCGGCGGATGTCGTCGAGGGTTCCGGGCTCGGGATCCTGCGCGATCCTTCAGTCAAGGTGCTGCGGCGCGGCTCCGAACTGGTGATCATGACGCCCGAGATCCGCGAGTTCCTGCAAAAGCCGCGCGCGCTGATCATCACCAAGGCGAATGTGAAATCCCGGGTCCACCGGCGCGTCCACCTCGATTACGTCGGCGTGAAGCTGTTTGCGCCGGATGGCACGCTGGAAGGCGAGCTGCGGATCATCGGGCTGTTCACGGCCAATGCCTATACCGGCTCCACCGCCACCGTCCCCTTCCTGCGCCTGAAGGTGCAGAAGATTCTGGAGCGCGCCGAATTCGACCCCAAGAGCCATGCCGGGCGCGCGCTTCTGAACGTGCTGGAGAGCTATCCGCGCGACGAGTTGTTCCAGGTCGAGGAGGACACGCTCTACGAATTCGCCCTGGAGATCATGAGCCTGTCGGATCGCCCGCGTGTGCGCGTGCTGGCGCGACCGGACAATTTCAACCGCTTCGTGTCCGTGCTCGTCTTCATCCCGAAGGATCGCTACGACACCAATGTCCGCCGCCGCGTGACGGAATTTCTCGCCGGCGTCTTCGAGGGACGCCCGTCAGCCGCCTATCCTGCCTATCCCGAAGGCATGCTCGCGCGCACGCATGTGATCATCGGGCGAGACGAGGGCGAGACGCCGGTGATCGATCGCGAGGTGCTGGAAAACGGCGTCAGCGCCATCGTGCGCACCTGGGGTGACGCCCTGCGCGAGGAGCTGATGGACGAACTCGGCGGCGCCCGCGCACGCCAGCTCGCCAATACCTATGCAGACGCCTTCAACGCCGCCTATCGCGAGGCTTTCGACGCCCGCGATGCGATCCGCGACATCGGATCGCTGGAACGTCTCTCGGAAGATCGGCCCCGCGCGGTCGATCTGTATCGGCGCGAGGGTGATCCGCGCACCCGGGTCAATCTCAAGGTGTTTTCGCGCGGCACCAGCATCCCGCTCTCCGAGCGCGTGCCGCTTCTGGAGAATCTCGGCTTCCGGGTGGTCAACGAGCGGACCTACCGCGTCACGCCGGCGGGCCTGCGCGAGCAACAGGGCGTGTGGATGCACGACATGACGCTCGAGCGCGCCTCGGGCGGGAATCTCGACATCGAGACGATCGAGCGCCCGATCGAGGCGGCCCTGCTCGCCCTGTTCCGGGGGCTCGCGGAGTCTGACGGGTTCAACAAGCTGGTGATCGAGGCGGGCCTCGGCTGGCGCGACGTCGCCATGATCCGCGCACTCGCCCGCTATCTGCGTCAGGCCCGGATCGCCTATGCGCAGGACTATATCGCCGACACGCTCGCCCGCAACGGGCCGATCGCGGAGATGATCGTCGATCATTTCTACGCCCGCTTCGATCCGCGCGCCGCGCAGAAGCGCGATCCGGAAGAAGCCCAGGCGAAGTCGCGCGAGAAGATCGAGGAGGCGCTCGCCGAGGTGGCGAGCCTCGACGATGACCGCATCCTGCGCCGTTTCGTCAACCTGATCGATGCGGCCCTGCGCACGAACTATTTCCAGATCGGCGAGGACGGACACCCGCGCTCCACCATCGCCTTCAAGTTCGATTGCGCGCGCATCGAGGCGCTGCCGCTGCCGCGTCCGCTCTACGAGATATTCGTCTACAGCCCGCGCGTCGAAGGCGTGCATCTGCGCTACGGCAAGGTCGCGCGCGGGGGCTTGCGCTGGTCGGATCGCCCGCAGGATTTCCGCACCGAGGTGCTCGGCCTCGTCAAGGCCCAGCAGGTCAAGAATGCGGTGATCGTGCCCGTCGGCGCCAAGGGCGGCTTCGTGCCCAAGCAATTGCCGCCGCCCTCCGATCGCCAGGCCTGGCTCGAGGAGGGCACGGAAAGCTACCGTGTCTTCATCCGTACGCTGTTGCAGCTCACCGACAATATCGTCGATGGCGAAACCGTCCCGCCGGCGGACACCTTGCGCCATGACGGCGACGACCCCTATCTCGTCGTCGCCGCCGACAAGGGCACTGCGACCTTCTCCGATACGGCCAATGCCATCTCGCTCGACAAGAACCACTGGCTCGGCGACGCCTTCGCCTCGGGTGGCTCGAACGGCTATGATCACAAAAAAATGGGCATCACCGCGCGGGGCGCCTGGGAGACGGTGAAGCGCCATTTCCGCGAGATCGACATCGACATCCAGAATGACCCCGTCACGGTAGCGGGGGTTGGAGACATGTCGGGCGACGTGTTCGGCAACGGCATGCTGCTCTCGCGGGCGCTCAAGCTCGTCGCCGCCTTCGATCACCGCGACATCTTCATCGATCCCGATCCGGATCCGGCGCGCTCCTGGGAGGAACGCAAGCGGCTGTTCGACATGCAGCGCTCGACCTGGCGTGATTACGATGAAAAACTGATCTCGAAAGGCGGCGGGGTGTTCTCCAGGCAGGCCAAGTCGATCAGTCTCACGCCGGAAATCCGCAAGCTCATCGATCTCGACCAGGAGCGCGCCACCCCGCAGGAAGTGATGCGCGCCATTCTCTCCATGCAGGTGGATCTGCTCTGGTTCGGCGGTATCGGCACCTATATCCGCGCGGAAAACGAGAGCGACGACGCGGTCGGTGATCGCGCCAATGACCCGATCCGTGTCACCGGCAGCCAGTTGCGTGCCCGGGTCATCGGCGAGGGCGCCAATCTCGGCGCCACCCAGCTCGGGCGTATCGAGGCGGCGCACAAGGGCGTGCGCGTCAATACCGACGCGATCGACAATTCCGCCGGCGTGAACACCTCGGACGTCGAGGTCAACATCAAGATCGCACTGAGCGAGGCCGAGCGCAGCGGCCAGCTCTCGCAGGACAGCCGCAACAAGTTCCTCGCCGAGATGACCGACGAGGTCGGCCAGCTGGTCTTGCGCAACAACTATCTGCAGAGCCTGTCGCTGTCGCTCTCGCAACGGCGTGGCTCGCGCGAGATCGGCTTCCAGCGCCGGCTGATGCAGATGCTGGAGCATGAAGGGCGGCTCGACCGGGCGGTGGAATACCTGCCCGACGAGGGCGAACTCACCGAGCGGGCCCTGCGCGGCGAGGGTCTGACGCGGCCCGAGCTGGCGGTGTTGCTGGCCTATGCCAAGCTCTCTCTCTACGATCGCCTGCTCGACAGCCCGGTCCCGGATGATCCCTATCTCGGACGCGAATTGCAGCGCTACTTCCCCAAGGTGATGCAGAACCGCTTCGGCGAAGCGATCGAGAACCACCGGCTGCGGCGCGAGATCATCGCCACGCAATTGTCCAACGCCATCGTCAATCGCGGCGGCGCCACGGTGATCGCGCGCCTCGTCGACGAGACCGGCGCGGACGGGGCCACCATCGCGGCGGCCTATGCCACGGTGCGCGAAACCTTCGACACGATCGGCCTCAACCACGCGCTCGATTCCTGCGACAACCGGATTTCCGGCGAGTTGCAGCTTTCGCTCTACGCGCAGGTGCAGGATCTGACCCTGAACCGCATCGCCTGGTTCATCCGCCATGTCGATTTCGGCGCCGAGCCGCTGGAGGCGATCGTCACGCGCTTCCGCGAGGGCGTGGTCACCTTGCGCGATTCGCTGGAGGCGACCTTGCCCGCCTCATCCCTCAAGATCTGGCGTGACAATGCCCAGAAACTGGTAAATCAGGGCGTGGAGCCGGATCTCGCCGAACGCCTGACCGCGCTGCCCATCCTCTTCGCCGGGCCCGACATCGTCCAGATCAGCGAGGAGGCCGGGCGCCCCATCCCCGAGATCGCGAGCATCTATTTCGCGGTCGATGACACGTTCAAGCTCAGTGCGCTGGTGGCGCAGGGGCGCGAGGTGACGATCTCGGATTACTATGACGGCCTCGCCCTCGACCGCGCCATCAGCGGGGTCGCCCTCGCCCATCGCCGGCTCGCCGGCGAAATCGCGGGCGATATCCGTGACGTGGCCGGATCGGAGGCGGTGACGCTGTGGGGGCAGAACCGGGGCGGAGAGGTGGTGCGCATCCGCTCCTCCGTCGATGGTATCGTCGCCTCCGGGCTCAGCCTCTCGAAGCTCACCGTCGCGGCGAGCCTGCTCGGCGACCTGGTGAAGACCTGACCGCCGATCGCCGGGCGATTTCACTTTCGCCCGGTGGCGGGATTCGTGTAGATAGCCGCATGACCCATACGGATCGAGAGTTGCGATCATGGATGCAGTGAGCGACCGGCGCGGCAATGCGCGCCCTGGTGAGGATGTCACCGAGCTGATGCAGGATATCGGCACGCGTGCACGCAAGGCCGCACGGGCCCTCGCCCTCACCCCGGAATCAGCCCGCAACGCGGCGCTCGCAGCCATGGCGGAGAACCTGCGCAAGGCCGCGCCGGAGATCCTCGCCCGCAATGGGGAGGATGTCGTGCTCGCCCGCGAGGCCGGCCAGAACGATGCCTATATCGATCGCCTCACCCTGAATGAGGCGCGCCTTGGCGCGATAGCGGAGGCTGTCGAGGCGATCGCGGCCCTGCCCGATCCGGTCGGGCGGGTTCTGGCCGAGTTCGAGCGTCCGAACGGGCTGAAGATCGCGCGCGTCGCCACGCCGCTCGGCGTGATCGGCGTGATCTTCGAGAGCCGCCCCAATGTGACGGCGGATGCGGGCGCGCTTTGCCTCAAGGCGGGCAATGCCGCGATCCTGCGCGCCGGCTCGGATTCGCTCGGCACCGCCATGGCCATGGCGCAGGCCATGCGCGCCGGGCTCGCCGAGGCGGGCCTTCCCGAAGATGCGATCCAGATCGTTCCCACCCGTGACCGCGCAGCGGTGGGCGCCATGCTCACCGGCCTTCAGGGCTGCATCGACGTGATCGTCCCGCGCGGCGGCAAGAGCCTCGTGGCGCGGGTCCAGGATGAAGCGCGCGTGCCGGTCTTCGCGCATCTGGAGGGGATCTGCCACGTCTTCGTCCACGGCGATGCCGATCTCGCCATGGCGCGCGATATCGTGAAGAACGCCAAGCTGCGCCGTACCGGCATCTGCGGCGCCGCCGAGACGCTGCTCGTGGACGAAGCCTGCGCGCGCACGCACCTCGCCCCGCTCGTCACCATGCTGCTCGATGCCGGCTGCGCCGTGCGCGGCGACGCGGCGACCTGCGCCGTCGATCCGCGCGTCACGCAAGCCTCGGATGCGGATTGGGATACCGAATATCTCGACGCGATCATATCCGTGCGCGTCGTCCCCGGGCTCGACGGGGCGCTCGATCATATTGCGCGTCATTCCTCGGCCCATACCGAATCGATCATCACGCAGGACGAGGCCGCCGCGCAGCGCTTTCTCGCCGAGGTGGATTCGGCCATCGTCATGCACAATGCCTCGACACAATTCGCCGATGGCGGCGAGTTCGGCTTCGGGGCGGAGATCGGCATCGCCACCGGGCGCATGCATGCGCGCGGTCCGGTCGGGGTCGAGCAATTGACCTCGTTCAAGTACCGCGTGCAAGGCACGGGGCAGACGCGCCCCTGAATCGGCGAATCACAGCCCGTCGAACAGGGCGCTTGAGATGTAGCGCTCGGCGAAGGAGCAGGCAAAGGTGACGATGCGCTTGCCCTTGTTTTCCGGGCGCGCGCCGATCTCCAAAGCCGCAGCCAGATTGGCCCCGGTGGAAATGCCGCCCGGTATCCCCTCCCGCCGCGCCAGCGCGCGCGAGAAATCGAAGGCGGTCTGATTGCCCACCGTGACGACCTCGTCGATCACGTCCCGGTCGAGGATGTCGGGCACGAACCCGGCACCGATCCCCTGAATCTTGTGCGGCCCGGGCTGGCCACCGGAGAGAACCGGCGAATCCTCCGGCTCCACCGCCACCACCTGCAGGGCGGGATTGCGCTGCTTCAGCACCTTCCCGACCCCGGTAATGGTGCCGCCGGTGCCGATGGCCGAGACGATAATATCGACATTCCCGCCCGTATCGGCCCAGATTTCCTCCGCCGTGGTCTCGCGATGGATCGCCGGATTGGCCGGATTGGCGAATTGCTGCGGGATCACTGCACCCGGGGTCGAATCACGCAATTCCTGCGCCCGGTTGACGGCGCCGCGCATGCCGAGCGGCCCCGGGGTGAGTTCAAGCTCGGCGCCGAGGAAGCTGAGCATCTTGCGCCGCTCGAGCGACATGGTCTCGGGCATGACCAGGATGAGACGGTAACCCCGCGCCGCAGCGACGAAGGCGAGCGCGATGCCCGTATTGCCGGATGTCGGCTCGATCAGGACGCCGCCTGGCCTGATCAGCCCCTGCTCTTCCAGAGCATCGATCATGGCGACGCCGATGCGGTCCTTGACGCTGGCGATCGGATTGAAGAATTCGAGCTTGAGCAGGATCTCGGCATCGACATCGTAATCGGCGGGCATGCGCGCCAGGCGCACCAGGGGCGTATCGGCGATGGTCTGGGTGATCGAATCGTAGATACGTCCGCGTCCGCGTCCGCTTTCGCCGCTCATGCTCTCCTCCCGCTATGATTCTGTCTCAGATCGCGAAATCCAGGGCCGGGGGCGGGCCGCCGAACACGGCCTTCTGCTCCGCACGCTGGCACAGATCCTCGATCGAATGCGCATCCAGCGAGGCGAGGAAGCTCTCGCCCGCATCCTTCACGGCGGGGCCGACTACCGCATCCACCAGCTTCGATTCCGGGAGGGGCGGCAAGCCATCCTCGCCGGTGGCTGTCATGGCCGCGCGCACCACGTCGCCGGCGGTAATCTTGCGGCGCTCGCGCGCCAGCTCATACCCGCCGCGCGGGCCGCGCACACCCTTGAGGATGCCCTGTCGCACGAGCGCCTGCAGCACCGTCTCCAGATGGCGCGGCGGCAGATTGTGTCTTTGCGCCAGGAGTTTGGCCGCGACCGGTGTCGGCCTTGCGTGAAGCGCGATATCGACGACCGCCGCGATGGCGAGAAGACTGCGGCGTGACAACAGGATCATGTCTCGTCCTCTGAACTCACAAGAATCCGCCCCGGATCACAGCCCGGTCGATCCGAACCCGCCCGCACCACGCGGTGTCGCGGCGATCTCCAGCACCGGTTCCAGCCGGGCTACGGTGACGGGGGCGATCACCATCTGCGCGATCCGCATGCCGCGCGTGACGACGAAGGGCCCATCGCCCAGATTGATCAGCACGACCCCGACCTCCCCGCGATAATCGCTGTCGATGGTACCGGGCGTATTCAAAACGGTGACGCCGCTCTTGAGCGCGAGCCCCGAACGCGGCCTCACCTGTGCTTCGTATCCCTCAGGTATTTGCAGCTTCATTCCCGTCGGCACAAGGGCCCGGCCGAATTTTTCCATTTTTATCGGGGAATTTTCCGCAATGGCCGCGAGCAGATCGAACCCGGCTGCACCGGGCGTCTCGTATCGGGGCAAGGCCAGCCCCTCGGCATGGGGCAGCAACTGGACAGGCAGAACCAGCATCAGGCGCCCTTTCGCGAATCGGCATGATCGAGACGATGCGCGAATTCCGCCACCAGACGCTCCGCCACCTCCGCCTTGCTCATCTCGGGCCAGGGTGGCGCCGCACCCTGATCATCGATCAGATGGACCACGTTGCGCTCCCCACCCATGACGCCGCCAGCGACACCACTCGTCGCCGAGACGTCATTGGCCACGATCAGATCACAGCCCTTGCGCGCGCGTTTTGCGGTCGCCAGCGAAACGACGTCATGCGTTTCGGCGGCAAAGCCCACGACCAGCCGCGGGCGCCCCTTCTGCATGGCCGCGACGCCGGCGAGGATATCCGGGTTCTCGGCCAGTTCGAGCGGCGGAGGCGGGCCACCATCCTTCTTGATCTTGCGCTGCGCATCGCGCGCCGCGCGCCAATCCGCGACGGCGGCGGCGAAGATCGCGATATCGGCGGGCAGTGCCGCCTTCACCGCCGCCTCCATCTCCCGGGCGCTCTCGACCCGCACGACCTTGACGCCCTGCGGATCAGGCAATGACACGGGACCGCTCACCAGCGTGACATCCGCGCCGGCCCGGGCGGCGGCTTCGGCGATGGCGTGGCCCTGGCGTCCGGAGGAGCGGTTGGCGATGTAGCGTACCGGGTCGATCGGCTCGTGAGTCGGCCCGGAGGTGACCAGCACATGGCGCCCGGCGAGCGGTCCGGCACCGCGCGCCGGCGTATCGAACAGCGCCTGCGTCGCCGCGACGATCGCGAGAGGTTCGGCCATCCGCCCGGCGCCCGTCTCCGGTTCGGCCATAGGACCGGTGGCCGGGCCGACGACCTGCACGCCGTCGGCGCGCAACGTCGCCAGATTGCGCCGTGTCGCCGGATGCGCCCACATGGCCGGATTCATCGCCGGAGCGATCAATACCGGCAGGCGCGTGGCCAGCAGCACCGTCGTGGCCAGATCATCGGCGAGGCCCTGCGCCATGCGCGCCATCAGATTGGCCGTGGCCGGCGCGACGACAACGCAATCGGCGTCTCGCGCGAGCCGGATATGGCCGATCGCCGCCTCGTCCTCACGGTCGAACAGATCGGTATAGGTCTTGTCGCCGGACAGCGCCGATGCGGCGAGCGGTGTTACGAAGTGCTGCGCGCCGGCGGTCATGACGCAGCGCACCTGCGCCCCGGCATCGCGCAGGCGCCGGATCAGATCGAGCGATTTGTAGGCGGCAATGCCGCCCGCAATGATCAGAAGGATCCGTCTTCCCTGCAACGCGGCATTCATCCCTTCCGCCTCGTGCATTTCTCGCGCCCCTGCAGCTCGGCGCCAGATTGGCGCCTTGCGCGGTCATAGCATGAGGAAGCCACGCGACGGAAACCGGTTTTTGCCATCACGGGCGAGGCGTTTCCGACCCGATCAGGCCGAAAGCCGGTGGGAACGGCAGTGATGAAGACGATTGGTGCCCCTGGCCCGAGTCGAACGGGCACTCCTTGCGGAACTCGATTTTGAGTCGAGCGCGTCTACCAATTCCGCCACAGGGGCAACACGATTATCGCCTAGCACAACCGCACACGCCTATTCAACGATTTTGCGGCAATCGTCCGGGCCTTCAGGTTTCGCTTACGATTTTCGCCGACATCGCTTATGAGGAGCCGCCCGGTCGGATCGGGCGTGATGCGAAGGGCCGACATGCTCAGACGCCTTTACCACTGGACCCTGTCCCTCGCCGCGCGCCCCTGGGCGCCGTGGGGCCTCGGCGCCGTCTCCTTCTCGGAGAGCTCAGTCTTTCCGATCCCGCCCGATGCCATGCTGGTGCCGATGGCGCTGGCGCGGCCCGATCGCGCCTATTTCTACGCGCTGATCACGACGCTGACCTCCGTCGCCGGCGGGCTGCTCGGCTATATCATCGGGGCGCTACTTTATGAATCGGTGGGGATGTGGGTGATCGAGCTCTACGGGCTCGAGGACAAGGCGGCGAATTTCCGCGCGCTCTTCGCCGAACACGGCCACTGGACCATCATGATCGCCGGCTTCACGCCGATCCCCTACAAGCTGATCACCATCACATCCGGCTTTGCGGGCTACGATGTCTGGATGTTCATCCTGCTCTCGCTGGTGACGCGGGGCGCGCGCTTCTTCCTGCTCGCCGCCCTGCTCTACAATTTCGGCGACTGGATCCGTGATTTCATCGACCGTCATTTCGCCATCCTGACGACATTGGTGGCGGCGGTGGGAATCCTCGGATTCGTGCTCGTACAATATCTCTTCTGAAGGTGACGACCGTGCAGATCACCAACCTGCTCGCCATCCATCGCGGCATCGCGCTTGCACTTGCTCTCGCCTCGCTTGCGACGATCGCGACGGCTTTGTATTTCGAATACGTGCTCGGATTGCGCCCCTGTCTGCTCTGCCTCTATCAGCGCTGGCCTTATTATGCCGCGATCCCGATCGCGCTCGGCATCACGCTGTTTGCCACGACACCCGGCCCGGCCCGCGCCGGCCTCGGGCTGCTCGGGCTGATCTTCCTCGCCGGGACGGGGCTCGCGCTCTACCATGTGGGCGTCGAGATGGGGTATTTCCTCGGCCCGACCGGCTGCGGCGGCGCGGCGGCGGCGCGGGCCGGCGACATGGACGATTTCATGCGCCAGCTCGAAACCGTGCGCGTGATCGACTGCTCGGAACCCGCCTGGATCTTCCTCGGCATCACCATGGCCGGCTGGAACGCCCTGATTTCCTTCGCCCTCGCCATCATCGCGCTGGCGAGCGCTGCAACTTCCTCCGGCAAGGTCGCGTTGACCGACTGAGCCGTTCACGCTAACCGCGCAAGATCAACAAGGAGCACGACATGGCCCGTTCACGCAGAAACGAACAACGCGCCCTCGACAAGGACGAACTCGCCTTCGTCGAGAAGAGCCACCATCCCGCGATCAAGGAACTCTCCGACAAGGACCTCGCAGATCTGATCCGGCAGCTGCGCGACCGCCGCGATAAGGCGCGCGACGTCGCCAACCGCCAGCGTCGCGAGATGCGCGGCAAGGCGGCTCCCGCCGGGGCGAAGGGCGCCTCGGACAATACCGGCACCAAGGAGAAGATGGCAGTGCTCGCCGCCGCCCTCAAGCGCGCGAATAAAGAACGCGACCGCCGGGGCGAAGGCGCCGCCGAAGCGGCGTGAAGCCCGCGTCGCGGGCGGTGTCAGTCGATGCCGCCCGCAGCGCGTCGCGTGAAGCGGCGCAGCGCGTCGGAGGCCGCCTCTGCGGCTTCGGCGAGATCGCGCGCCGCGACCGCGAGCGTCTCCATCGCATCCCGCGACGGCCCGTCCGCCCGCGCTTGGGCGACACGCTCGGCATGCTGCGCCACCATGGCGAGGCGATGATCGGCGTCGTTGCCGGCGATCTCGAGCGGCGTTCCCGCGACGATTTCCTCGAAGCGGGCATCGATATCCGGATCCGTAATGCCGCAATCGCGCAACCGCATGCAGGCGAGATCGATCAGATGGCCGCACCAGCCCTCGCGGGCGTGATGCGCACAAGTGCAGTCCATGGCCACCGCCCCGTTCGCGCCGGGTTTGACCGTCACCACTTCGACATGCCCTTGATCATCCGTCACGGTGAGGTTCAGCGGTGCCTGCGTGTAATCATGGGTCGTCAGCATCGAATCACTCCCGATCACGATCGTAACCGTTGACGTACGCAGCACAAACATGCAGCCAGACAGATGAACAGCTGCTTGACGCGCGTCGGTAGCCGGTATGCCGCAATGGCCCCACCCCGCCCGCGAGACCCGTCTTGACCGCCCGGACCGCTATCCAGACCGAAATGCTCGTCGCCGATGATGCCGGCATCGCCCGCGCGGCTGAGCTCTTGCGCGCAGGCGCCTGCGTCGCGCTGCCAACGGAGACCGTCTACGGCCTCGCCGCCGACGCCACCGATCCGCGCGCGGTGACCGGTATCTACGAGGCGAAGGGGCGCCCGCGCTTCAATCCGCTGATCGCCCATTGCGCCGATTTCGAGAGCGCCGCCCGCGAGGGCGTGTTCGATGCGCAGGCGCGCTGCCTCGCCGACGCCTTCTGGCCCGGGCCGCTCACCCTCGTGGTGCCGCTGGCCCAGGGTGCCGGCGTATGCGATCTCGCCCGCGCCGGCCTGCCGAGCGTGGCGTTGCGTGTACCCGATCATCCCGTGGCATCCCAGATCCTGCGCGCGGTCGGCAGACCGCTGGCCGCTCCCTCCGCCAACCCATCGGGCCGGATCAGCCCGACCAGCGCAGCCCATGTCGCGCGCGATATGACCGGGCGCATCGCCGCGATCGTCGATGGCGGTGACACGCCGGTGGGACTCGAATCGACCATCGTCGCCTGCCTCGGCGGGCCGCCCCGGCTGCTGCGGCCCGGCGGCGTGTCGCGGGAGGCGCTGGAGGCGGCTCTCGGCTATGCGCTGGCGGAAGCCGCCCCCGCATCCGGTGAGCCCACGGCGCCGGTCGCGCCGGGCATGCTCACGAGTCATTACGCGCCGCGCGCGCGTGTGCGGCTCGATGCGACCGCGATCGAACCCGGCGAGGCGGCCTTGCTCTTCGGGGAGGCACGCCCGCGCGGCATCGAGAACGCGCTCGCGCGCGTCAATCTGAGCGAGAGCGCTGATCTGCGCGAAGCAGCGGCGAACCTGTTCGGCGCCATGCGCACTCTCGACGAAACGGGGGCCGCCGGCATCGCCGTGGCCCCCATCCCTGATCACGATCTCGGCGAGGCGATCATGGACCGCCTGCGCCGTGCCGCCGCCGATCGCGGCTGAGCCGTTACCGATCAGCGAGCTTCGCCGCGATCTCCGCCACATGACGCCCCTGGAAGCGCGCGCCGTCAAGTTCCACCTGCGAGGGCTGACGCGAGCCGTCGCCGCCGGCGATGGTCGAGGCGCCGTAGGGCGAATTGCCCATCACCTCGTCATGCCCGAGCTGACCGGTGAAGCTGTAGGGCAGCCCCACAATGACGAAGCCGAGATGCAAGAGCACGGTGTGGAAACTCAGGATGGTCGATTCCTGGCCACCATGCTGGGAGGCCGTCGAGGTGAAGACCGCGCCGACCTTGCCAATCAGCTTGCCCTGCGCCCAGAGTCCACCAGCCTGGTCGATGAAGTTCTTCATCTGCGCGCTCATGTTGCCGAAGCGCGTGCCGGTGCCGAAGATCACCGCGTCGTAATCCGCGAGTTCCTCGACCGTCGCGATCGGCGCCGCCTGATCGAGCTTGTAGCCGCTCTTCTCGGCGATCTCCTGCGGCACGAGTTCGGGGACACGCTTGATCGTGACCTCGGCGCCGGCTTCGCGGGCGCCCTCCGCCACGGCGCCGGCCATGGTCTCGATATGACCGTAGGAGGAATAGTAGAGTACGAGAACGCGGGCCATCGGCTTGCTCCTTGCCTGTGAAAAACCTTTGACCCTGATTTAATCTTTCCTCGCCGCAATAAAATCGCTATTCATGGAAGTGAAAAATTGCATGGATGCAAACAATGACCATTCCGCAGCAGGTCCCCTGGGATGAGTTCCGGCTCGTGAAGATCATCGCCGAGGCACGCGGGTTGACCGGCGCCGCCGAAGAGTTGGGCGTGAACCATTCCACGGTTTTCCGCAGGCTCGGGCAGCTCGAGGAGACGTTGCAGGTCAAGCTGTTCGAACGCCATCGTACCGGTTACGTCCTGACCACGGCCGGCGAGGAGATGGCGGCCCTGGCCGAGCGTATGGACGAGGATGTCGCCGCCTTCACGCGGCGCCTCGCGGGCCAGTCCATCGCACCGACGGGCGAGCTGCGCGTCACCACAAATGATTCGCTGCTGGTGCACCTGCTGACGCCGATCTTCGCCGATTTCACCCGCGCCTATCCCGAAATCCGGCTCGACGTGGTGCTCGCCAACCAGGCGCTGAACCTGTCGAAGCGCGATGCCGACGTCGCCATCCGCGCCACCGACAATCCGCCGGAGACATTGGTCGGTCGCCGCGTCGCGACCATCGCCTGGGCGCTCTACGCCCATCGCGAGGACGTGCCCGATCCCGACGCCGTCGATCTCTTCGACCTGTTCCAGAAGCGCTGGGTTTCGCTGGGCGACAATCTCGCCGGCCTGAAAGTGACGCGTTTCATCGCCGAGCATGTCGCGCCCGAGCGAATCACCTACAAGGTCAATACGGTCCTTGGCCTCGCCGAGGCAATCGGCGCCCGGGCCGGAATCGGCCCCCTGCCCTGCTTCATCGCGGAGCGCAATCCCGATCTGGTGCGGCTGGAAGCGCCGCGCGAGGAATTCTCCGCCGGATTATGGGTGCTCACCCACCCCGATCTGCGGCATGCCGCCCGCGTGCGCGCCTTCCTCGACTTCGTCAACGCGGCCATCGTCGCCCAGCGCCCCATGATCGAGGGACGCGAGGGGTGACGAACGGCATTGCGGCCCCGCCTGCGTTTCAAGCCGTCACGCCCGGCGCGTGGGGCACCATGACGGTCTCGCATATCCGTGTTTTCGCGCGGTCACGACGCATGAGCGGGGTCGTATGCTGTCACCATGAATGCCGGTGAAGCAAGCCGTCGAACGCACGTAGAATGAGACTTGACTAAATTAGTTATCACTAATATATAGATTTCATCCGATGGCCCGGACCACCCCACAGGCAAAGCCGGGCCGGCCCCTCCCCGCATCGCGGGATCGGGGGGCTCATTCATCCCGCAGGAGTTTCAGGGAGCAAACGCATGAAGGATCTGTTGAAGGAACGCGTCGTCCGCCATTCGCCCTCGCGTGGTGCCGGCAGCCCGGATGTCTGGGGCATCTACGAGCCCGATACCGGGTCGATCCAGTATATCGCCGCCGATCCGGCCACCCGCAAGGCTGCCGTGATCGATGTGGTCTGGAACTTCGATCCCAAGCATTACCGCCTCGATACGGGCTCGATGGACCAGGTGCTCGACATCGTGCGCGAGAACGGCCTGACGGTCGAATGGGTGCTCGACACCCACCCCCATGCCGACCACCTGATGGCCGCCGCCAATCTCAAGCAGAAGACCGGCGCGCCCATGGCGATCGGTGAGAAGGTGCGCGACATCTCGAAGATCTGGGCGGAAATCTACAACCTGCCCGACGCTTTCGACCCGACCCGCGATTTCGACCATCTGTTCAAGGAAGGTGAGACCTTCCGCATCGGCGAGCTGGAAGCCCGCGTGATGCTCTCGCCAGGCCATACGCTCGGCTCGATCACTTACGTGGTGGGCGATGCCGCCTTCGTGCACGATACGCTGATGTATCCTGATGCGGGCACCTCGCGCGCCGATTTCCCCGGCGGCAACGCTTCCGAGCTCTGGGATTCGATCCGCGCGATCCTCGATCTGCCCGGCGAGACGCGGCTCTTCGTCGGCCATGATTACGGCACCGCCGAGCGCAAGGAGCCGATGTGGGAGGCGACCGTCGCCGAGCACCGCGCCGGCAACATCCACGTCAAGGACGGCGTCACCCGCGAGGCCTGGATCGACCGCCGCGAGACCCGCGACAAGACGCTCGCTTTGCCCGACCGCATCCTCGCGGCCTTGCAGATCAACCTGCGCGGCGGGCGTCTGCCGCCGGCGGAGAATGACGGGCGGCATTACGTCAAGCTGCCGCTCAACCGCTTCTGAGCTTTTGCGGCCTTATGAAAATCACCCCGTCGCAGCCGATGCTGCGGCGGGTTTTTTGTCGCCTCAGATGGCGATCGGCAGACCCCTTCCCGATTTCGTCAAGCGAATCGTAATCCCGCAATGCTAGGGTCCATGCCGGCATGATGGGGGGCGATGTTGCGGGGCATGATCGACGACGAGTCAAACGCGCCGGGCGCAAGTGCGACAGGTTCGCGATCCGGGGGGCGGCCTGCCGGGAATCGCCGTGTGAGGCTTTTGCCGCGCCTTGCATCGGGCCTGATGCTCAGCCTCGGCCTCACGGCCTGTGCCGTCACCGATACCGGGCCGATCAATGCCTTCACGCCGGTGGTGACGCAGGAATCGGCGCATTTCATCAACGATTTCGGCGATGACGGCGCCCTTGTCGTCGGTGTTTCCTTCTCGGGAGGCGGAACCCGCGCCGCAGCCTTCGCGCATGGCGTCCTCGCCGAACTCGACGAGGTCGTGATCGACGAGGAGCCGCGCCGACGTCGGGTGACGGACAGCATCCGCATGGTCTCGGGCACCTCGGGCGGCGCAGTGACGGCCGCCTATTTCGGCTATCGCGGCCCGGGCGCCTTTCATGATTTCCGTGAACGCTTCCTCGTCCAGAATGTCGAGCGCAGCCTGCGCACCTCGGTGGTCTCGCCATCGAACCTGATGCGGGCCTGGGGCGGTGGCGTGAACGATCGCAACGGCTTTTCCCGCTGGCTCGATCAGAACCTGTTCGACGGCGCTACCTATGCGCATTTCAACCATGACAAGGCGCCCCATATCTGGCTGACCGCCTCCGACATCTATAACGGCGTGCCGTTCCTGTTTACGCACGATACGTTCGCCGCCCTGTGCAGCGATCTCGATCAGGTTCGCATCGCCGACGCGGTAGCCGCCTCCGCCGCTTTCCCGGTCGTCTTCGCGCCTCTCGACGTCGCGGCGAACGGGCCCGATTGCGGCTATGTCAAACCGGACTGGGCGAAGCGCGCTCTGGCGGATCCGCGCGCTTCTCTGCGTCTGCGCGCCCATGCCGAGGCTCTGGCCGCCTACCGCGATGATACGCGCCTCGCCACGGTTCGCCTGCTCGATGGCGGGCTCACCGACAATATCGGAATCACCGGTTTCGCCCTGGAGCGCGCCGCAGCCGATACCCCCTTCGGCCCGCTGACGCCGGAACAGGCGGTGAAACTCCAGAAGCTTCTGTTCATCGTGACCGATGCCGGCAAGGCCTCGGCGCCCGAATGGGGTATGCGCGACCGTGGCCCCAATCTCCCGGAGCTGATTCCGGCACTGGCGAGCACCACCATCGACTCGTCCGTCCGCAAGGGCTTCGATGCCCTCGCCATGGCGGTGAAGGAATGGCAACAGGAGATCATCCGTTTCCGTTGCGGCCTGTCGGAGGCGGATGTGCGGCGCTTGCGCGGATCGACCACGGGCTGGAATTGCCGTGACGTGAACATCACCGTCGAACTTTTGTCCTTCCGCGATCTGGATCAGGACATGCAGGCCCAGCTCAATCAGGTTCCCACGCGACTGGCCCTGCCCGAGCATCAGGTGGATCTGGTCATCGCGGCCGGGCGCGCGGCGGTGAAGGCCAATTCCAATATCCGCAACGCCGTCGAACGGATTCGCCGTCAGGCGGGCGTGCGCGGTGCGGCCTGGCCGCGAAGCTGATGGAAGGCGCTTGCGACCGAGCGCTCAAAGACTCTGTTGGGCACATCATTTTTTCCGTCACCCGGTATCCACCCGCTGCGATGATGCACTAGCATCCCGGGATGAAGCAGGCCCGGGCGGATATGCGCGACCGGCGCTGATCGCTCACGCGACGGGGGGAAACAGCGATGTCCACGACCGATACAGATGCATGGCGGCTGGACGCGACGACCCTCGCAGCCCGGATCCGTGACGGCGCTATCACGGCGCGTGACGCCGTCTCTTCGGCGGTTGACCGCATGCATGCGTGCAATCCGCAGCTCAACGCCGTTGTCGAGGATCTCTGCGAACCGGCTCTCGCCCGCGCCGAGGCGCTCGATGCCGCCCGCATGCGCGGCGAACCGACAGGTCCGCTGCACGGCATCCCGATCACGATCAAGATCAATGTCGATCAGGCCGGCCACGCCACCAGCAACGGCCTGCCGGCGCTCAGGGACGCGATCGCGCCGGATGATGCGCCGGTGGTGCGCAACCTGTGCAATGCGGGCGCCGTGGTGATCGGGCGCACCAACACGCCGGAATTCTCCTTCCGGGCCGAGACCGACAACCCGCTCTTCGGACGCACGCGCAACCCCTGGGGGGATCACGTCTCGGCGGGAGGCTCCTCCGGTGGCGCGGGATCGGCGGTGATGGCGGGGATGGGGCCGATCGCCCATGGTAATGATATCGGCGGCTCCCTGCGCTTTCCTGCTGCCGCGAACGGCGCGGTTACGGTGAAGCCGGGGCTTGGGCGCGTGCCGGCCTGGAATCCGTCACAGAAGGCCGAGCGTGGCATGCTCGCGCAGGCCATGTCCGTACAGGGCGTCATCACCCGCACCGCCGCCGATCAGGCCCTCACCCTCCCCTGCCTGTTCGCGCCCGATCCGCGTGACCCGTTTCATGTCCCCCTGCCCTATCGCGGCGAGGCGATCGACGGGCCGATGCGGGTCGCCTTCGTGACCGAAACGTTCGAATTCCCGCTCCACCCGGAAGTGGCAACCGCTCTGGCCAGAGCGCGCGATGCGCTTGCGGATGCCGGCTACGTGATCGAGGAAGCCGAGGCGCCACTCCTGCGCGAAGCGGCTCAGACCGGCTACCGGGCCCTAATGGGCGAGGTCGCGCAACTCATGGGGCCTGATATCGAGGCTTATGGCTCGCCCGTGCTGAAGGCGATCTTCGCGGAATATTTCCGCCAGTTCCCGCCCTTCGAGGGCGCCGAGCAGTTGCAGGCGATGGCGCAGCGCACGCATTATGCCCGCGCCTGGTCACTCTTCCTGGAGCGCTACCCGCTGGTGCTCACACCGTTCCTGCCATATCCGTTCTTCGCGCCCAATCGCGATGCCGAGGGACCGGAAGGGGTGCGCGATGCTTTGGGCGGCGCCCATTATTCCTTCGCCATGAACTTCCTCGGCCTGCCTGCCGGCAATCTGCCGGCGCATCTGGCCGATCTGCCGCAAGGCCCTCAGCCGATCGGCGTGCAGATCGTGGGTCGGCGCTGGCGCGAGGATCTGATCGTCGATGCCATGGCGGCGATCGAGGCGCGGCTGGGTGGTGTCACGGACCAGCTCTGGGAACGCATGGCCCGCGCCTGACGCCGTTTCGGCCCGTGGCGAAAGCATGTCGGACCTGCGGCGAAACTACGCGCATTTTCCGGTAGGCAGCGGGCGTTTTCCGGAGGATCATGGGTTTTGGCGTTTCGTGCCTATGGAGGTGTACCATGTCACCCTCACGCTTTTTCCAGATCATGCTGATGTCCTTCGGCCTCGCACTCGCGCCCGCCGTGGCCGCTGCGGGCAGCCAGGCTCCGGCGGAGCGTCCGCCGGCCAGCGAAACCAGCAGCGAACGCGGCGGCTGCGGCTTCGAGATGCGCCCCGCCGCGACATCCTGAGGCAACGCAGCGACGCGACCTTAAAGCTTGCGTGACGTTTTGAGCCTAGAATGCCGGCACACGGGATGACGTGAGCACTCCCCGGGAGGTTCGGCATGACTGTTCTGGTCACGGGTGGCGCCGGCTATATCGGAAGCCACATGGTTCTGGCATTGATCGATGCCGGTGAAGATGTCGTCGTGCTGGACGATCTGTCGACCGGTGTCGAAACTGCGGTTCCTGCGCATGTCACGCTGGTGCGTGGCGACGTCGCCGATGCCGGTCTCGTGAGCGAGGTCGTCGCCCGCTACGCCATCGACGAGGTCGCGCATTTCGCGGCGAAGATCGTGGTGCCGGATTCGGTTGCGGATCCGCTTGGCTATTATCACGCCAACACGGTCAAGACGCGCAGCCTGCTGGAGACTTGCTCCCGCGCCGGAATCACGCGTTTCATCTTCTCCTCGACGGCGGCGATCTATGGCGAGCCGCCTCACAGCCCGGTCGATGAGGATACCCCGCCTGCGCCGATCAACCCCTATGGCCGCTCCAAGCTGATGAGCGAATGGATGCTCGCCGATCTCGCGGCGGCCTCACCTCTGCGCTACGTCGCCTTGCGCTATTTCAACGTCGCCGGCGCCGACCCGCACGGCCGCTCGGGCCAGTCGACGCCGAACGCGACCCATCTCATCAAGGTCGCCTGCCAGACCGCCCTCGGCAAACGTGCGGGCATGCAGATCTTCGGGACGGATTATCCGACGCCCGACGGCTCGTGCCTGCGCGACTATATCCAGGTCGGCGATCTCGCCCAGGCCCATCTGCTCGCCCTGCGCCATTTGCGCGATGCCGGGGAGAATCTGGTGCTGAATTGCGGTTATGGCCGCGGCTATTCGGTTCTCGAGGTGATCGACACGGTCAAACGCGTCTCCGGCGTGGATTTTCCCGTGACGATCACGCAGCGTCGCCCTGGCGATCCGGCGGCGCTGGTGGCGCAGGCCGACCGGATCCGCGAGGTGCTCGGATGGCGCCCGGAGAACGACGATCTCGAGACCATCGTCCGCCAGGCGCTCGAATGGGAGCGCGGCCTCGGCTGATCAGTTCCCGTCTTCCAGCCTCGCGACCCAGCGGCTGTCGAAATCCCGCCCGGTCCGCCATGCCTCGACGACCGGCCCGGCCTCGGAGCATCCGGCCTCGAACGCATCGCGGCGGCGCTCGAATTCGGCGTCGATGAGGTAGCCGATCACGACACATTGGTCGTGGTAGCGCCCCAGGGTCGGGTTGCGGCTTTCCAGCGCGACACGGATGACCACGGCCTCGAGCCGGCGGTCATCCCAGTCGGCGAGACCGAAATCCACAAGTTCAGCCTCGCGATCGATGAATTCCCAACCATTCGCGACATGCGAGGCCCGCCATTGCGCGAATTCGGGGAACAGGTTTGCCGGAGCGTGCGGTCCGCGATCGCCATCGACGATCGCATAGGCGACTTCCTGCAGGTCGTTGAAGGCGCCCCGGGCCTCCTGGCCATGCGTGGCGCGCAACGCGTCCTCCCGCTCCTGCCGCAAGGCTTCCGCCGTCTCGCGCTGCTCGCGACGCAGGAGCGCCTCGGCTTCACGCTCCTGACGCATTGAGGCGAGTTCTCTCAGGCGTCTTTCGTCCTGCGTGATCACCGCCTGGCGTGCCTGCGCGACATCTTCCCCCTCGAACCAGATCGGCGTCATCCGATAGCCGATTCCGTCCCGCTCCAGCGCGGTCATCAGGGCGTCGAGCCCTTCCGCGTCGGCCATGATGGCCCCGCATTCGCCTCGGCCGGTACGCGCGAAGATGCGCTCGGCATCATCGCGGATTTCGCCTGTGAGCGATCGCCCCAGCGGCGCGATCAGATGCAGCGCGATTTCCGGGCCGGCACTGGAAATCAGATGCTGTTGCAACGCCTCGGAATGCACATCGGTGCCGTCATCGACGATACACAGGGCATCGCCACCGCGCGCCAGCCCCACGAAACCGACCCCCTCGCGGGCATCCGCCGCCAGCTCTTCGCGGAGTTCGGCGACGAAGGCTTCGTGGCGCGCGCTTTCCGCTTCGACGTCTTCCCACAGGATCTGCGTGAACAGGCGCAACGCGTCTTCCTCGAACAGCGTCACGAGGTCTCGCGCCGCCAGCACATCCTCTTCGAGGAAGCGTCTGCGCTCGATCAGGACGAGGTCCTGCTCCAGCAGATCGTCCGCTCGGCAGCGGCTCCTTCCCGAGAAGCTGCGTGCTCCGGCTTGCTGCAGATCATGCAGGGCCCGATGGACCGCATAGCCCGGCTCGGGTGCGGCATGAGCCCAGCACAGCCGCGCCCTGCCACTCTCGAAGACCGGATCCCCGCGCAGGTTGAGCCGCAGGTTCGGGGCAGTGCCCGACACGTTGCGCAGGACCAGGATATCCCGTGCATCCCCGTCCAGAAGGTCGGCATTGAGCGCCGTGATGGCGAGCCCGCCGGGCGCCTGACTGACGGCGACCTCGTCGTCATCGGTCGAGGCCATCGCGACATGACGCTCGAAAGCTTCCGTCAAGCCCAGCTCTCGCAGACGCGCATGCTCCTCGTCGAGGGTGACCGCGAGACGCGCCGGCACGCCACCATCGAGCGCATCGGCTATCGCGCCATGGGCTGCAAGCAGCACACCGACATCCGCATCGAGGGGATTGGCGGCGACGTGATCCTCGATGAAGGCCTGTTTGCGCGCGAGACGGGCTGCCGCCGTGACGGCGCCGTCACTTGCCGCGACGGCTTGGGCCTCCGCGCGCCGGGTCCGGAAACTGCCGAAGGCGACTTCGTCGTCGAGCACGCCGGCCAATTCCCGACGGGCATCCTCCACCCGCGCGACGTCACGTCCCGCCTGCGCGGCGCGCAGCGTCGCGACGGCCCGTGCGACCGGTATCGCAGCGTCGAAGCGGGCCCCGCTGGCAACGAAATCCTCGACTTCCGCAAGCAGCAAGCCGGCTTGTTCGCGCGCGGTTTCAAGAGTCACCCGCGCCTGGGCCGCCTGCTCCTGCTGAGCACGCAAATCGCTCGCGGTGACGCGCGGCGCGAGGCTGAAGGCCCGCGCATCCGCGCCGAGGCCGAGCGCTTCCAGCGCAGCCATGGCATCCGATTGCTGGCGCACGATGCGATCCGCATCATCGGAATCGAGCACCTCCTCCAAGGCTTCCTGGAGGGTCAGCAACTCTCCTGCATGGGGCGACAGGACGTTGCGGGCGAGATGGTCACGGATGAAGGCTTCGAGCCGGCGGGCATTCTCCTCCGCCTGGGTCAGCGCGCTGGCCTGGGCGGCGCGTTCGGCATCGCTGCGCGCCCGGCGAAAGGCCTGATAGCTGCGCTCAGAGGCGAGCAAATCGGCAAGGGCGGCCTGCGCCTGCAACACGGCCTCCGGCTCCACCAAGCCGTCCTTGGCCAGAGGACTCTCCGACCGGCTCGGCTCCTCCTCCAGAGCGGCTTTCAGATTGACCACCGCCCGGCTCACGGCGAGCCCCTCGTCGAAACTGCCGCCGGCACCGATGAAGGCGTCGATCGCCTCGATCATCGCGGCGCTCTCGCGGCGTGCATCGGCGAGGGCGATGGCGCGACGCTCCTCTTCGGCGCGAAGCCGCTCCGCCTCCCGCTCTGCCTCTGCGGCAGCGAGCAGTTCCGCGCTCTCCCGATCATCGGGATCGGCATTTCTCGCGACGGTGCAGGCCGCTACGGCGGCGGTCCAGCGCTCGGCCGCACTCTCCGTGAAACAGGCAGCCCGGTGACGCCCCCGCTCGGCCCGTGCCAGCATGGTATCCGCATCCGCGAGTTCCTGGGCAAGCTCGTCGAGCTGCTCCCGGAGCGTATCCCGTTCCGTTTCAGCCGCGCCGCGTTCATCCTCGGTGCTGCCCTGATCCAGGTTCTCGAGATCGGTTTCGACGAGCGCCAATTCATCCTTCGCCTCATCGAGCCGGCGCTGCAACCGCCCGCGATCGGCGCTCGTCGCGGCGATCATGGCATCGAGCCGACGCGTGGCTGTGGCCCGCGCCGCAAGCAGGTCGTCGTCGTTGCGCAGCACGGTCGCCGCCTGGCTGCAATGGGGCGCGGCGCGGGCCCAGTCCTCTTCCGATACGGCTTCGAGGCAGGTTTCGCGCGCCTCGCCGGCGATTTCCAGGCGCGCGCGCCGTCTCTCGAAGGTCTCGCGATCCGGGGCTCCGGATTCGACGAAGGCCGCGTAATCCTCCTGTGTGTCGAAGCCCGCCCGCTCGGCACGCTCCTGGGCGCGACGCGTCTCGAAGCCGCGCGCGCGTGCCTCCTCGTACTGCGCGACACTGTCGAAACCCGAATTGCGGAATCGGCGCCAGCTCGCCTGATCGTCGATACCGGCCCGGCGAGCCTGCTGCCATTCGCGTGCATTCGTGAACCCGGCCGCCTCCGCCGCCCGCCAGTCGCGGCGCGTCGTGAAACCGCGTGATTGTGCGTCACGCGTCTCGGCCAGCGACCGGAACCCGGCTTCGGCCCGACTCTCGAGGACGGCGATGTCGTTCTCGTTCAAGGGGCGATTCGGCATCTCGAAGGCGCGGATATACTCGGCGATCGCACGACGCGTGCCAGGCCCCACCTGTCCATCGATGGCCATGGTGTAGAAGCCGAGCTCCTTCAGGGCGGTCTGGACGCGGCGATTCAGGGCGAGTTGCGCTTCGTGCTGGCGGTAGATTTCCTGCTGCCGGCGCTCGCGTTCCTGCTGGACCTGCTGCTGGCGCGCACCCTCGCGCATCATCTGATCCATGATACCGAAGATCGCCTCGACCTGGGCCGATGCCTGTGGCGGCACGACCATGCAAGCGAGCAAGCCCGCGACCAGAACCCGTTTCTTCACGTCTTCGCCCCCAACCCAGCCGACCGGACGCCGCGCGCACCGGCTGCAATCGTTTTTGCCAGCCGCGCGCAGATTGCCAATCCTCACGCCAGGACGCAAGTACCGGAAATTGCGTGCCGATACAAAGTGCAAAATGGCGGGATGTGACAGGACACAGCTGCGGCTGCGGGCGGGACGATCGTTGCGCAAGGTCAATGCGCCGGATCACCGGATGAGCGAGAACGACGGCAAACACCATACGAAATCCGGAGGAAGCAGCATGGGTATCAAGGAGATCCTCACCGTCGTCACCCCGCAGAGCGTTGCGGCGGACGCGCTCGCCATTGCCGTCGCCCGCGCATGCGAGGCCCATGTCACGCTGACTGCCGTCGCAAGCGCGGCGATGACACCCGTCTTCGCCGCCGGGCACCTGCCACCGGGCATGATCACCAAGGCGGAAACCATGGCGCGCAAGCAGGCAGAGGAGGCAGGCGCGCGCTTCGACGAGGCCGCCCGGGCGGCGAACGTGCCGCTGGATGTCGTGATCGTTCAGGATCTGCTCGACCGGACCGGGGACGAACTCAAGCGCCGCGCCCATGTCAGCGATCTCGTCGTGATCGAGCAATCTGGCGATGATCCGGCCCATGGCGAGGAATTCCTCCTCGAAGCACTGCTCTTCGGCTCGGGAAAACCGCTTCTGATCGCACCTGCGGGCCATGAGCGCCCGGTGCGGCTGGGCAAGATGCTGATCGCCTGGAACGACAGCGCGACGGCGGCCCGCGCCGTCGGGGATGCAATGCCGGTGCTCGGGATTGCCGATCAGGTCGAGATCGTCACCATCGCCGAGAACGGCGAGAGTTTCTCTGACAGCGGCAACGCTCTGGCACAGCATCTCGGCCGGCACGACATCACGGCGACGCATCGTCCTCTCGACGGCCAGGGCCGCCCCACGGGCGAGGTGATCGATGCCCATGCCCGCGCCAGCGGGGCCGATCTCGTGGTGATGGGCGCCTATGGCCGCTCGCGCTTTCGCGAATTCGTGCTCGGCGGAGCCACCCGCAGCATTCTGGCGCATATGAGCGTCCCGGTGCTGATGGCGCATTGAGCACGGCTCGGTGCGCTGCATGTAAGCCTTGACGCGGCAAGGGCTCTGGCGCATCTACGCGGCATGAACACTTCGCGCGACATCCCCCCCGTTCACGTCATTGGCGGCGGTCTCGCCGGTTCCGAGGCCGCCTGGCAGATCGCCCAGGCCGGCGTGCCGGTGATCCTGCACGAAATGCGCCCGCAGCGCATGACCGACGCCCACAAGACACAAGGTCTGGCCGAGCTCGTCTGCTCGAACTCCTTCCGCTCCGACGATGCGCAGGCCAATGCCGTCGGCCTGCTGCATCAGGAGATGCGCCGGCTCGATTCGCTGATCATGCGCATGGGCGACGCCCATCAGGTTCCCGCCGGCGGCGCGCTGGCGGTGGATCGCGACGGGTTTTCGGATGCCGTGACACAGGCGCTCGAAGCCCATCCGCTGATCACCATCGATCGCGCGGAGATCGCCGGCCTGCCGCCGGAGGAATGGGACAAGGTGATCATCGCCACCGGCCCCCTCACCTCCCCGGCCCTCGCGGACGCCATCCGCGCGCTCACCGGCGAGACGGCGCTCGCCTTCTTCGACGCGATCGCGCCGATCGTGCATCGCGAATCGATCGACATGGACAAGGCCTGGTTCCAGAGCCGCTACGACAAGCCGGGCCCGGGCGGCACCGGCGCGGATTACATCAACTGCCCCCTCGACCGGGACCAGTACGAGGCCTTCATCGACGCGCTCATCGCCGGCGACAAGACCGAGTTCAAGGAATGGGAGGCCAATACCCCCTATTTCGACGGCTGCCTGCCCATCGAAGTCATGGCCGAACGCGGGCGCGAGACCCTGCGGCACGGGCCGATGAAGCCCGTCGGCCTCACCAATCCGCACAACCCGGACGAGAAGCCCCATGCCGTGGTGCAGCTGCGCCAAGACAACGCGCTGGGCACGCTCTACAACATGGTCGGTTTCCAGACGAAGCTGAAATACGGCGCGCAGGCCGCGATCCTGCGCATGATTCCCGGGCTCGAGGGCGCGGAATTCGCCCGCCTCGGCGGCATCCACCGCAACACCTATCTGAATTCGCCGCGCCTGCTCGACGAGACGCTGCGGCTGAAAGCCATGCCGCGCCTGCGCTTCGCCGGCCAGATCACCGGCTGCGAGGGCTATGTCGAGAGCGCCGCGATCGGCCTGCTGACGGGCCGTTTCTGCGCCGCCGAGCGGCTCGGCCAGCCGCTGCGACCGCTCCCGGTGGAAACCGCGCTCGGGGCGCTGGCCAACCACATTACCGGCGGCCATATCGAGACCATCGACGAGGGGCCGCGCTCCTTCCAGCCGATGAACATCAATTTCGGCCTGTTCCCGCCGCTGGAGAAAGCGCCCGTCGGCGAGAACGGCAAGCGCCTGCGCGGATCGGCCAAGGCACTCGCGCGCAAGCACGCCCTCACCAACCGGGCGCGCGCGGCGCTCGATGCCTGGCTGGCGGAACCGGGGGCACGCGAAGTGGCCTGAGGCAGGCGCGGATCGTCAGGCGCGCCAGCCCCGGCGGGCGCGTCGCCACAAGCGCCAGAGCTTGCGCCAGCGCGGCGCCTCGACAAGGCTTTCATAGGGCGCATAATCGCGCGCCTCCATCGCGTCGAGATGCAGCGGCACGATGGCGAGCGGCAGGAAAGCCGCACCGATGCGGGGATCGACATTCCGCAGGGCGGATTCGGCCTCGCCGAGACGGCGGCGCGCATGGGCACGCATCTCCGCCAGAGCGCCCCCCAGGCGGTCCGCATCAGCCCGACCGGCGACCACGTCGCCCCGGGTGAGCCCATGGCGCTCCAGCACCTCCACCGGCGGAATGTAGATTTGCCCGCGCCGCACATGGAACGGGAAGGCGCGCATCAGCCCGGTCATCCCGTAGGCGACACCCGCATAGCCCGCGGCATCGGCAGCGCCGGGATCCTCGCCATCGGCCAGAACCAGCGCGCTCAGCCGGAACAGGGCCGAGACCGTCTCGCCGCAATAGCCTTCGAGATCGTTGAGCGTGGCGAGCGGATCGTCATAGAGATCATGCGTGCGCGCCTCGATCAGGTCGAGCAACGGCTGGCGGGGAAGGGAATAGCGCGTGATCGTCGCTTCGAGCGCGGCAGCCACCGGATTGGCCGAGGCTTCACCCACATGCGCCCCATCACTGCCGGCGATCACGTCTCGCCACCATTGCAGGCGGATCTCGCCGGCGAGCGTCTGGGTAATGGCGTCACGGATCCACGCGACCTCGCTGCTGAACGCGTAGAGCGCGTAGAGATACGGGCGATGGGGGGCCGGCGCGAACAGGCCGGCGAAATAGCGATCCGGGTCCTGCTCGCGCAGCATGGCCTCGCAATGGAGAAGATTCGGATCGTTCACACACGTCACTCCGGTTGGCGCGCCTCGCCGGAACCCTCATCCGCGCGCGCGCCTTGCTCATGCCCCCCTTGCGAAAGGCTGCGGCGCATGGCCTGCGTCGCCTGCGGAAAAAAGCCCGCTAGAGCCAACTGGCGATAAACCCGCAGCCAGGCAATGGTCGCGGCGAAGCGCAGGCCGAAAAAACCGCCGGTCACGTGTCTGCGCAGCAGGTAATATTTCACGAAGACCGCCGGGCCCTCGAAAGGCAGCCGGATCAGCGCCTTCCATTTCGGACGGCTGATCTCGACCGATTGCAGCAGGAAATAGCGCTTGTTCTTCTCCAGAAGATGCCCCAGGCCCCGAATGGTCTGATGGTAGATCGGCGCGCGCGCATCGCGCATCGAGGCCCGGTCGAAGGGGATCGCGTCGAAGGCGAGCGAATCGGGAAAGCGGCAGCGCCGGCGATCATAGAGGCGCACATAGGCGTGGTAATCGGGAAACGGGCGCGGCGCATCGCAATGCGGATAAACCGTTTCCAGCCGGAAGCGATAGCCGGAACGATCCGGTGCCCCATCCGCGAACAGGCCGCTGATCTCCGCCTGCGCCTCGGGCGGCAGCCATTCATCGGCATCGAGATTGAGGATCCAGTCATGACGCGCCTGGTCCTCGGCGAAGCGCTTCTGAGGCCCGTAGCCCGGCCAGGCATTGTGCACGACCCGCGCCCCCCGCGCGCGCGCGATCGCTACCGTCTCGTCGCTGCTGCCGGAATCGACCACGACCACCTCGTCCACGAGCGCGCGCACCGAATCGATGCAGCGCCCGATCCGGTCGGCCTCGTCCTTTGCGATGATCGTGCAGGTGACCGGAAGCCGTGCGCCCTCCCCCATCTGTCTCGCCCCTTCTCTTTCGTTCCCGATAGGCGCTCGCCGCTATCCGGTCAACGACCGGGATCGGCCTCGACGGCCTCGGGCGTCCGCAGCCAGAAGCGCTGGAGCAGATAGACTGAGGCTCCGCTGACAGGGCCGGTCTCGGTCACGATGCTCTCGAGCCGGGGCTCGATCTCGGAGAACGGAACGGGGCTGAAGCGGCATTCCGCGAAGGCCGGGCGCGGCCCCACCGTAACCCGGCCCCGGTGGCCCGGCGCGGGGGCGTCCCGCACCATATAGTCGATGCGGACACTGCCCTCGCCGGTGCCTGCGGATACGCGCACGACGGTGATCTCGCTACCGGGTTCGTTGAGCGCCGGCAGGCTCATGCGGCACAGGGCGACGCGATCCTCGTCGAGCCGCTGCGCGCAGCCGGCAAGAACGGCGATCGCGAGCGCCATGAGCAAGAGGGTTATGGGCACGCCTTTACTGAACGCGCGCCTGCGAGAGATCGAGCGAGAGGGCGCGCGCATCGCGCAAACCGCGCCGGCGCGATCAGCCTTCGCCCTGCCCGGTCTGCGGCGACGGCTTCGCGGCCGGCGCGGAATCGGATCCGGCGGCCTGGCCCGGCTTCGGCCCGCCCTTGGCGACCCCGACCATGGCCGGACGCAGCACACGCTCGCCGATCACGTATCCGTCCTGCACGACCTGGACCACCTGTCCGCTGGGCACCTCGGGATTGGGGACCTCGAACATGGCCTGATGCAGGTTGGGATCGAATTTCTCGCCCTCGGGAGAGAGCTTGCGCACGCCGTGACGCTCCATCGTCTTGAGCAGATCACGCTCGGTGAGCTCGATCCCCTCGACCAGCGCCTTCAGCGCACCGTCCATTGCGGCGCGCGCCTCGGCGGGCACGCTGTCGAGCGCGCGGTGGATGTTGTCGGCGACAGTGAGCATGTCGCGGGCGAAGGCCGTGACCGCATAGGCGCGCGCATCGGCGACTTCCTTCTCCGTACGCCGGCGCAGGTTCTCCATATCGGCGAGCGTGCGCAGGAGCTTGTCCTTCATCTCCGCCTTCTCGGCCTCCGCCGCCGCGAGCGGATCGGCATCGCCCTGCATCCCGGCCGTGGCCTGCTCATGCTCGGAGGCCGCGTCGGCATAGGCCTGCGCTCCGAATCGCGCACCGGCCTGCCCGGCGATACCGGCTTCGTGCGTGGCGCCCGCGCCGGGACCCTGCGCATCAGGATTGGCGTTGTGATGGTTCGGATTGGGATCGTTCGGCTTCTGGCTGGACTCTGTCATGGCTCGCTTTCAAGGCTCGCTTTGCTGGTTCGCGGCCGCAAACGCGGCAGGAATTCGTTCGACTGCGCCTGATATCATGGCCCCGGTCACGGAAATCAAGCGCTTCGGCGCGTGCCCTGTTCGCCGCGCCCGGGACGACCGGAACGCGCCTCGGCACGGGCCGTGCCGGTTTCTGGGCTGATCACGTCCAGAATCGCGTGGCGGATGGCCGTCTGGCGTGCGGGGCGGGTGATCTTTCCACCCGTCAGATCAGTGACGTAGAACACGTCCACCACCTTCTCACCGAAGGTCGCGATATGCGCCGAGGCGATGTTGAGGTTGAGTTTGCCCAGCGCCGTGGTGAGATCGTAGAGCAGGCCCGGACGGTCGAGCCCGGTGATTTCCAGCACGGTGAAGCGGCTCGACAGCGAGTTGTCGATGACGATTTCCGGCACGACCACGAAGGGTTTCGTGCGCTCGCGCGGTTGCCGGCGCCCATCCACCAGATCGGCGATCTTCACCTCACCCTTCAAGGCCGCCTCGATCGATGCAGCCACCCGTTCGGCACGGCGCAATTCGTCCTCGTCCCGGTCGAAGGCGCGCGAGAGGAAGATTGTGTCGAGCGCCATCCCGTCGGCGGTGGTGAAGATCTGGGCATCGACGATGTTCCCCCCCGCCGCTGCACAGGCGCCGGTGACGATGGCGAGCAGGCGCGGGTGGTCGGGCGAGACCACCGTGATCTCGGTGACACCACGGAAACTGTCGGTCTCGTACCCGCTTGCGACGCTCTGCCCCGCAGCATCCGCCTCGCGCATGAAGCGGGCATGACGCACGCGAAAGCGCGCATCGGATTTCAGCCAGTAGCCTGGATAGTGGCGTGCTGCATAGGCCTCGAATTCCGCATCGCTCCAGTCGGGCAGCTGCTCGCGCAATTGCATCTGCGCCATGCGAATACGCGCCGGGCGCGCGAGTTCGGCATCGCCGCCGCCGAGGACGAGTTCGGTCTCGTAATACAGCGTGCGCAGCAACTCGCCCTTCCACCCGGTCCAGACCCCCGGGCCGACGGCTGATATGTCGGCGACCGTGAGCAGCAAGAGCAGTTTCAGCCGCTCCATGGTCTGCACCACCTTGGCGAAATCCTCGATGGTACGCGGATCCGACAGATCGCGGCTCTGCGCGATGGTCGACATCAGGAGATGGTGCTCGACCAGCCAGGAGACCGTATCCGTCTCGGCGCGCGACAACCCGAAACGCGGCCCGAGCTTGCGGGCGATACGCGCCCCAACGATCGAGTGGTCCTCCGGTCGCCCCTTGGCGATGTCGTGCAGGAAGAGCGCGACATAGAGCGCGCGCCGGTGGCGGATGGTGTGGATGATCTTGTCGGAGAGCGGGTGCGTCCCGGATAGCCGTCCTGCTTCGAGATCGGCCAGATGGCCGATGGAGCGGATCAGATGCTCGTCCACCGTATAATGGTGGTACATGTTGAACTGCATCATCGCCACGATGCGCCCGAAATCGGGCACGAAGCGCCCCAGCACCCCGGTCTCGTTCATCCGCCGCAGCACGCTTTCCGGCTTGTTCTTCGAGGTGATGATCTCGAGAAACAGGCTGTTGGCGCGCTCGTCACGGCGCAGATTGGGGGTAATCAGCTTCAGCGAGCGCGTCGCCAGCCGCGAGGCATCCGGATGGATGGCGAGGTCGTGCCGGTCGGCTTCGCGAAACAGGGCGATCAGATTGACCGGATCGCGCGCGAAGACGCCGTCATCCTTCACGCTGAGACGATTGTTCTCGACGATGAACTCGCCGATCTTGCGCCGGCGCGGGGCGGAACGGCGCAGGCTGCCGATGAAGCGGTCGAGCATCGGGACGTGCTTGGCCTGGCGCGCCTCCATGGCCGCGCAGACGATCGCGGTGAGATCACCCACCTCCTTGGCGATGAGGAAGTAGGCCTTCATGAAGCGCTCCACCGCCGAGAGCCCGCCGCGTTCGGAGAAGCCGAGCCGGTCGGCGATCAGGCGCTGCAGATCGAAGCTGAGCCGCTCCTCGGCCCGCCCCGTGGCGAAATGCAGATGACAGCGCACGCGCCAGAGAAATTCCTCGCAACGCTGGAACAGGCGCAATTCCTGCGCCGTGAACAGGCCGGCAGAGACCAGATCCTTCACATCCTCGACCTGGTAGACATATTTGCCGATCCAGAACAGCGTATGCAGATCCCGCAAGCCGCCCTTGCCGTCCTTGACGTTGGGCTCGACGAGGTAACGCGAGGCGCCGGCCTTGCGCACCCTTGCGTCACGCTCCTTCAGCTTGGCATCGACGAATTCCGCGGCGGTGCCCTGCACGATCTCCGCCTCGAAGCGGGATTTAAGATCCCGGTAGAGCGCCTCCTCGCCATAGAGATGCCGGGTCTCCAGAAGGGCGGTGCGGATGGTGAAATCGGCCCGGCCCTCACGCAGGCACTCCGTCACCGAACGGGTGGCATGACCGACTTTCAGGCGCATGTCCCACAAGGTGTAGAGCACGGCCTCGACCATGCTCTCGCCCCAGGCGGTCTGCTTGTAGGGGAGCAGGAACAACAGATCGACATCCGAGCCCGGGGCCAGGGCGCCGCGCCCGTAGCCTCCCGTCGCCACCACGGCGAGTCTTTCCGATGTGGAGGGATTTTCGACCGGATAGAGAATGCGCTGGACCGCCTCGCAGATCGTGGCGACGACGGCATCCATCTGGCGCGACAGACGCTGTGCACAGGCGAGGCCTTCACGGTCACAAAACAGCTTCTCCTCGGCTGCGGCCCGGCCGGCATCGAGAATGGCACGCAATTCCGGCACCATCCGCGCACGCAAGGCACCCGCATCCCGGAAAGGGTTTTCCCGGTTTTCGCGCTCGAGCGTGGCGAGGAGGTTTTCGAGACTTTCGCGGATCATGCCCCTGTCTAGATGATTTTCATCCGCGTTGCACCGGGCATCTCACGCCATCACCCGTTTTCGACCCGATCCGGGCTATCCGTCCCGGCGAGGGCGTAGCGCAGGATCGCGACGTCGGATTCGGCGGCGCGCATGGCGGCATCGAGCTTGCGGCGCATATGTTCGCTTCTGCCCCGATAGGCCAGCCGACGCCGCCTCGCCGTCTCCAGCCGCAGCTCGGCCATGGCGAGGGCACGCGCAGCGGGCAGGCTTATGGCCTCCACGGCGGATTCGGGGCGCGCCTCGGGGAATGAGCGCGCCTCGGGCAATGAACGCTGTTCGGATGAGCGCTCTTCGGATGAAATATCCAGGTCACGGCCCGTCCGGCCGGACCGGGAGGGGGGCCGGGTATTCACGATCAACTCCTCATCCGGCGGGGTCAAGGCCGCAATGCGAAGATCAGGACTGTTTGCCAAGATGACGGGCCGGCGCCCGACAGTCAACAAAAAATCTTTTAAATTCAATAACTTATAATTGGAATGATGAAAAACTGGACTGTTTCAGCCCGCGCCTCCCGCAAGCCCGCCGCCGGCGGCCTGATCCCCTTCGAAAGCATCGTCATCGGAGGCGCCGCCGTCGCGCGGACGCAGGGGCAAGGCCGTCTCGGGATGCCGTTCATGATACGCGTCGAGGAAGTCGAACAGGGTATCGACCGACGTCACGCGCGCGGCGACTTGCCGGAACGCCTCCCCGGAAGCGAGATCGGGCGCCGAAGCGACGGCGAAGGTCTCCGCGTCTTCCGACCGGGACATCTGATCCAGATACTTTGCCCGCAGGCGGTCCAGGGCGAGCGTCTCTTCGCCCAGCGAATATGCGATCGCCGCGCGCAGGATGTCGGTGCGCTCGCGCTCGGTCAGTTCGTCGCCATCCTGCCAGCGAGTCGCGGTCATGGCCTCATGCGCCTCGCCGGCCTCGCGCCAGCGCCGGGCACTCCAGTAAATGTCGGCGCGCAGGCGATCAACATCCGGCCCCTCCATCCCCGAGATCACCTCGAGGGCGAGATCGGTGCGTGAAAGATCGGACAGGGCGCGCGCCTCCAGCAGCTGACGGGCCCTGCGGATCGACTCCGGCAATTCAGGCAAACGGGTCTCGGAGAGCACCTCGCGTGCCGCGAGAGGGTCGCCCTCCATCAGATAGAGCGTCGCCAGCCTAGCCGCGACGGTGGCGCGGGCCGAACCGCTCAGGCGGTTATCCACCTGATGCCGCAGCAATTCCGCAGCCTTGTCGAGCAGATCCAGGCCCACCAGGCGATCGGCGAGATGGCGCACGATCTCGTCGCCGCGTCGTCCGATGGGCAGGAATTCACGGAAGTCGAAGAACAGGGCCACGGCCTCGACCTCGTCAAGCGCGTCATCGCGACCGCCGAGGAAGATCTCGTCGAAAATGCGCGCCGTCTCGTCGTGCAGATCGCGTGCGACGGGGTGATCGGGGAAGAAGAAATTGGCGTTGCGGGCCGCCATGAAAGCGTCGCGCCAGCGCCCCTCGCGCGCATAGAGCTGCCCGAGCAGGCCGAGCGTGCGCACCTCGACGTCGTCGCCTCGCCAGGAGACCACGAGACGCTCGGCCGCTTCCATGGCCTCCTCTGCGGAGATCGTACCGCGTTCGACCCCGTGTTCGAGCCGCAGCAATTCGGCTTTCGCCGCATGGGGCCGGGCCGACTCCTCCGCCAGCCGGTCGAAAGCGGCGAGCGCCGCTTCGGGCCGCCCCAGTGCCAGATCGATCCGGGCGAGCAGGAGTGCGAGCGCGTCGCGCGACAGGCCATCCGCGCCCAGTTGCCGGATCGCCGCGGTCTCGCGCCGGGCCAGCTCGATTTCGCCGGCTTCCAGCGCGACTTCCGCGAGAGCCATCCGCATCGCCCCCTGCAGGTCGTCGGCATAGGCATCGAGCAGGGTACGCCCGCGCCGGAAGCCCGCCATGGCCTGCTGTGCGCGACCTTCCAGGGCATCGACATAGGCGCGCCACAACAGCGTCTCCGCATCGCCGTCCAGCTCGGGATGCGTGAGTGTGGCGCGTGCTTCCTCGAGCCGCCCCATCCCGATCTGGGCCGCCGCCTGGAGCAGCACCCAGCGCGGGCGAAGTCGCTGTTCGGGATCGTCCTGTCCAACCACACGCAGCACGCCCAGCGCTTCCGGCACGAGCCCGTTGGCGAGCTTGGCGCGCGCCACATCCAGGCGGGCATTGCTGCGCTGGGAGGGCTCGACCCGGGTCACCGCCTCGACCGCGGCATGCAGATTGTGACGCACGGACCCGGCCTGCGCCTCGCGCCATGGCCCGGCGGCGAAGATCGCCTCGCGAGCCGGCGGCGCGCTCGCGCCCTCCCCCGGGATACCGACGCCGCTGACGACGAGGTCACGCGGGCGCCCGATCGCGACATGATCATCATGAAGCCGGACCCGCACGTCGTCCGCGATGGCCGAAATCACCGCCCCATGGGCCGAGGGCAGCAGGGCGAATTCGACGAAACGCTGGTTCTTGGCGATGTTGCGCGGCTCGCCCGGCGCCGTCACCACGGCCAGGCGTTCGCCCGTTTCCGGCGCATCGATCCAGTGAACGCCGGAGGCTTCTCCGAGATCGAGCAGCACCACATGACGCCCGGATTCGTCGATGTCACGCGTGGCCCTGATTGGTTCCGGGGCCGTGGAGCCGGGCTCGGCGATGCGCAGCACCCAGGCATCACCCTCCGGCTCCAGCCGCGTGAGCGCGGGTTCCGGCAGCGTGAAACGCACGGTGACGAAGGATCCCTCGCGGACCACACCATCGAGCCGGGCGATGTCGCGCGACTCTTCCGGCTGCGGATCGAGCACGAGCGGCGTGTCGGTGTGGAAGACCACCCGCAACATGCCGGCCCGCTCGAAAGCGGCGGCGGGCACGGCGTCGTCAAAGTCGAGATGCAGATGCAGACCCTCTGCATGCGGATCGAAGCGCCCGCGCGCCTCGGCGGGCTCTTCCGCACCGGCGCGTTCGGGAGCGATCATCTCGCGCACGAGATCACGCTCACTGACGACGGGCCGGACCTGCGCCGTTTCCCGCTCCTGCTCGGAAGAGGGTTGCGCCGGCTCTTCCGCCGTATCGGGGTCGCGCGGCGCCGGGGCACCCTCCTGCCGCGCCCCGTTCTCGCCCTCCTGTGTGATATCCGGTGAGATCAGGGGCGGCGCCAGCGGGTCGTCGGCCCGAGAAGCCGGGCCGGCGGCGAGAATATCGGGATCCGGGATCTCGAAGGACAACGGTTCGAGATCGACGATGTAACTGCTCTCCTCGTGGAAACCCCGGGCCTCGTAGCCGGATTCGAGCTGCAAGCGCACGATCAGCTCGCCGTCGCGCTGCTCGTCCTCGACGGCGCGCAGACCCGGAATCCCGGCGAGAGGACGCTCGGGCGCAAGCCTGTAGGGTTCGCTGAAACGCAGCTCGACGATATCGTCCTCCACGCGCCGGCGCAGCGGTGTGAAGTCCGGCGGGTCGAAGATCAGCCGCGTGAGGGTGGGCAGTTCGGCCACCCGCACCGGCATGTCCTGCGGGGTCTGCGCGAGGCGGCGCTCGTGATCTTCCGCGACACGTTGCTCGGCTTCGCGGGCACGGCGCGCGAGTTCCTCGATTACCTCCTGCGGCAGGCCCGGCGGCATCCCGGTCCAGCGTTCGGGCAACAGATCGACGAAGGCGATCTCACCCGCACGCAGGACGTTCGCGGAGAAGTTCTGCGTCAGGGCCAGACGCATGCCGGTCCCGTCGGGATCGACACGCACCACGGAAACATAGGAAGGCATCTCGCGGGCGAGCCGTTGGCCGTCGATCTCCATGGCGCGGTCGAAACCGATCACCAGAACACCGTTGGAGGCGCGGGCCGTGACCTCGGCCTGCGTGTCGAAGCGCAGGGCGATGCGCCCGAACCCCTGCTCCTGCGTGCCGCTCACCCGCACCGTCTCCGCCTCGGCGATGCCGGCAGCCGCCATCGACACGGCCAGCGCGAGCAAGGCGCCGACGGCGCGGGTCGGCAGGAAGGGGAGCTGGAGGTGCCGGAAGATCAGACTTCCGACCCGCCGACGAAAGATACGCATCGACGACGTCACCCGGGTTACACGAGAGTTCGGCAGACCCGCCTGAACGGGCCCGGACCCGTCATGTCTAGCAGCGCGGGGCTAACGGGGCCTTAATCATCCGGCCTCGCCGTGCAGCATGATTGCAAGGACCTGCCCGAAGCACTATCCAAGCCGGATGGACCCGTCATCGGACAATTCGCGGCAGACGCCCGATCCGCAGGCTGAACGAACGACGCGCCGGAAGCGCCAGCGCCGGTCGCAGGGCTTTGCCGGCCTGCTGGCTGCCGCCGTTCTCGTGCCGCTTCTCGTCCTCGGAGCAGCCGCCTGGTGGAGCTGGATCGGGGTCAACGAAGAGGCGCGTACCCGTCTCGTACGCATGGTCGACATGTTGCACGAGCACGCCATGCGCACCCTCGACACGCAGGAAGCCATCCTCGAGGCGATCGATCGCGCTCTGGGAGAGGAAGATTGGGATGCCATCGCCCATTCCGAGGAGATTCACGCCCTTCTCGCCGCGCTGAACGGTCGCTCCCCGCCATCGGGAGGCATCATTCTCGTGTCACCGGAAAGATTCATCGTGGCGGCCAGTGGCCAGTTTCCCTTCGAACCGATCGATGCACGCGATCGTGACTATGCCCGCGCCGAACGCATGGACGATACGGAAACCTTCATCGGCGAGACGGTGATCGCCAGGCCGGATGGTCACCGGGTGTTCCCGGTGAGCCGCGCACGCAGGATCGACGGAGAGCCTTCCGGGTTCATCGTCGCTTCGTTCCAGGCGGAATATTTCGAGGAATTCTATCGCAGCATGCGCGAATATTCCGAGGATGCCGCGGCACTCATGCGCATCGACGGCACGGTGCTCGCGCGCACACCGGAGGGGCTGGAACTCCCGGAGCACGATCTCTCCCGGGGAAGCTCGACGATCGATCCGGGTTTTGGCGAGATTGCCACGGAAGAGGCGACCACGGCGCGCATCATGCGCGGTGATGACGGGCGTCTTTATGCCTTTCGAGCGACGCAGGGCTATCCGCTCGCCGTGGTCTACGGGCTGAGCCGGGAGGTGATACGCGGCGCCTGGCTGCGCGAATTGCTGGTTCATGCCGTGATCGCCTGGCTTGCGGCGATGGCGCTGCTCTTCTTCACCATGCGCGCGAGACGGGCGGCACGGCGCGAGAGCGTGGCTCTGGCCGAAGCCCGCTTCGAGGCGGAGCGGCGCGCCGAGGCGGAAACGCGGCTGGCCCATGTGCAGCGGGTCGATGCGCTCGGGCGCATCGTCGGCGGCGTCGCGCATGACTTCAACAACATCGTTCAGGCAATGCGCGGCGGCGCGGCGCGCGTGGCCAAACGTGCGGACGACCCCGAGGAAGTACGCCGCATTGCCGGCATGATCGATGCCGCAGCCGAGCGCGGCGCCCGCCTGATCGAGCGCATGCTGGCTTTCGCGAGGCGCGACCAGATCCCCACGGCCCGGTTCGACCCCACGGAGACACTCACCGAGATCGGCGATCTCCTGACACGCACGATCGGCTCCGGGCACCGCATCGAGATTGAGATCGAACCGGATCTGCCCGCGATCGCCGGCGACAGGGCGCAGTTCGAGACGGCGCTCGTCAACCTCGTGCTCAATGCCCGCGATGCCATGCCCGAGGGCGGCCCCATCCGCCTCGTCGCCGAGCGCGAGACGGGGCCGGGGACCGGGCGGGCCATCGAGGGCGGCGAGCCGCCGGCCCGGATCGTCGCCATCGCCGTCGCCGATGCCGGCGAGGGCATGGACGACGCCACGCTCGCGCGCGCGGGCGAACCGTTCTTCACCACGAAGCCGGCCGGAGAGGGTACGGGACTCGGGCTCGCGACCGCGCGCGCCTTTGCCGAAGGCGTCGGCGGCTCTCTCGAAATCGCCAGCGTGCCGGGAGCGGGCGCGCGCGTGACGCTGCGCATTCCGACAGCCGCGGATTGACTCGCAGCCGCGCCGAGGCTCCGGCCCTTCGCGGGCAGCGTCGTCGCGAGGATCACTAAACCCGCTTGATTGTAACAGTGTAACATCCTAAAGGGATGCCTTTCGCTGAATCGAGCCCGTTCATGAACACCCCCCACGCAACCGCCGCACCCGCCATCGATTTCCCGTCAGGCCACCAGCTTCTGCTTGGCGCTCTGTTCTTCGTTTCGGGCGCGGCCGCGCTGATCTATCAGGTGCTGTGGGTGCGCGAGCTCGGGCTGCTGTTCGGCGCGACCGCCGAAGCGGCGGCCCTGACCATCGCGATTTTCTTCGCCGGGATCGCGCTCGGGGGGTACGTGTTCGGGCGCATTGCTGCGCGCAGCGCAAATCCGTTGCGCCTGTTCGGACTGGTCGAGATCGGCGTGGCCGTCACCGCTTTCGGCCATTTTCTCGTGGCGGATGTGTATTTCGCGCTGTATCCGACGCTTTACGGCCTGGTCGGCCATGCGCCGGTTCTCGAAACGGCGATGAAGGCGCTGGTCGCCACCACGATCCTGCTTCCGCCGGCCTTCCTGATGGGAGGCACCCTGCCGCTGATGGGGCAGCATCTCATCCGCAGCCGGGAGGCTCTCGGGCGGCTGGGATCGGCGCTCTATGCGGTCAACACGCTCGGCGGCGCCTCCGGGGCCCTCGCTGCGGGATTCGCGCTGCCGATGCTGCTGGGCTTCAAGGGCTCCTATCTTCTCGCGATCGGGATGGATCTCGCGGTCGGGCTGAGCGCCCTGGCCGTCGCGCGTGCCGTCCGCAACCCGCTGCGGCGCCCGGTCAAGAGGCAATCGCCGCGCCGTGATGCGGATTCGCGCGCCGGTCACGGCATCTCCCCGGTGATCTGGGCGCTGGCCTTCCTGTCGGGCTTTGCGACGCTCGCCATCGAGGTGATCTGGACGCGCCTCTTCGCCCAGGTCTTGCAGAATTCCGTCTATACCTACGCCCTGGTGCTGACGACCTTTCTGGCGGCTCTGGCGCTCGGGGCCGTGCTGGCCAATCTGCTGGCGCGTCTGCGCAGGCCCGGCCCGACCCTGATGCTGCCCGTTCTCCTTGCCGGGTGCGCCCTGATCGCCGCAACCACCCCGCACCTGTTCCACTGGGTGACGGACGGGCTGAGCTATCTCGGACGTGGCCGCGATTTCGCGGGCTACGTGCAGGAGGTCGCCGTGACGGCAGCGCTGGTGATGCTGGGCCCCGGCATCATTCTCGGTGCGATCCTGCCCTATCTGCTGCGTGTGATGCAAAACCGCAGCGCCGCACCCGGCGAGGCGCTCGGGCGGCTGATCGCGGCGAATACGGCCGGGGCGATTCTGGGGGCGCTGTCAGCCGGTTTCCTGCTCCTGCCGGTCTTTGGCAGCTATCGTGCGCTCTGGCTTATCGGAGCGCTCTATGCCCTGCTCGCCGTCGCGGCGATCCTTGCCCTGCCTGCGGGCCGTGGGGCGATACGCTGGGGACTTGCCGGGGCGGGCGTCGTGGCGGCCCTGATCCTGTCGGTGCAGCAACCTGATCTCGCCGCGACCCGCATCAACCCGGCCCGTGGCGAGAGCCTCGTCGATTTCCGTGAGGGACGCTCGGCACATGTTTCCGTGGTGGCGCGCAACGATCACCATTTCATCCGGGTGAACAATTACTACACCCTCGGCGGCTCCGGGGCGCTCTGGTCGGAGCGCAACCAGGCCCTGATCCCGCTGATGACGCATGCAGATCCGAAGTCGGTCTTCTTCCTCGGGATGGGAACCGGCATCACCGCCGGCGCGAGCCTGTTCACACCGGTGGAGCGGGTGCTCGTCTGCGAGTTGTTGCCGGATGTGGTCGATCTCGCGAAGGCGCATTTCACGCCGCATGTGAACAATCTGTTCGACGATCCGCGCGTCGAGATCCTCGCCGAGGACGGGCGCCATTGTCTGGCCCGCTCGCCGGAGCGCTTCGACGCCATCATCGCCGACCTGTTCACGCCGTGGAAGGCGGGCACGGGCAATCTCTACACGCGCGAGCACTATGCGATGGCGGCGACCCGCCTGAATCCCGGCGGCATCTATGTGCAATGGATGCCGCTCTATCAGATCTCGCGCGAGGAGCTCGCGGTCGTCGCGGCCACGATGCAGAGCGTATTTCCGCAGGTGACGCTGTGGCGGGGTGATCTCTATTCGCAGCGCTCGATCGTCGCGCTCGTCGGCACCAACGAACCTCAACCCCTCGATCCGGATGCGCTACGCGCCCGCGCCGACGCCCTGACCGGCGGGCTTCGCGATCAGGCCTATCTCGACGGCATGGTGATGCGGTTCTATGCCGGCAATGTCAGCGAGAGCGCCATCTTCCATGACGCTCCCGTCAATACGGACGATGTGCCGCTGATCGAATACATGTCCCCGCGCACGCATCGCGCGGTCATCACGGGCGAGGCGGAGTTTCTGGTGGGCGAGGCGCGTGACAGGCTTTACGAGGATATCGCCGCCCTGCTGCCCTCGGAGGCCGACCCGTATCTGGCCGGGCTGTCGCGCGCGCAGCGCGATCAGGTCGAGGCCGGACGGCTCGTCGCCAGGTCACGTGGCTTGCGCGCACGCGGCGATGAAGCCGGGGCCGATGCCGTGTGGCGGGATTTTCTCGCCCTGACGCCGCCGGGCGCCCAGCGCGTCACCTCGCCGGCGAACGAGGCCGCGCTCGGCCTCGCCCGCTTCGCTCCGACGCAATAGGCATCACGCCCGGCGCTTACTCCACCCGCTGGAACAGCTCGCCGTCGAGGAAGGCACAGGACGGATCGACCGCCGTCACCCTCAGGCCACCGGCTTCAGGTGAGAACATGCAGTTGGCATCCTGTGTCGCATCCGTCTCGGGCATCGGGGTGGCTGCGAGAATATTGCCTTCGAGGGTTTCGGTCCCGGCGAGTTCACGCCCTTCCTCGTTCATCTCGAGAAGGTAGTCGCCCTCGGCATCGATGCGCATGGTCGCCAGACCGGATTCGTAGACGCCCGGCTCGATGCTGACGCCGGCATCGGTCGGGATCGAGCCTGTCGTATCGGCGTCGGGCGGCGGATCCTGCGCGAGGACGCGCTCGTCCGGATCGGCCTCGGGCTGGATCGCCGGGCTCTCGGTCTCGGCGATACCCGCATCGCCCTCCTCGCCCGGCATGACCGGCGCGCCGGCATCGGGCCTGGCGGGTTCGGAAGCGACGTCCCCGGGCGGCTCACCGGGATCCGGGGCCTGCTCCACGAAATCCGTATCACCTTCGAGCAGGGGCTGGTCCTCCTGCGCGACCTGGTCATCGCCGCAGGCGGCGAGCATCAGCGCAAGGGCCGAAACGGAAGCTATGGCAAACGGTCTCATCACGATCACTCCATGGTGATTGTCGGAAAGTTGCGACGAAAACGCCGGCACGGGGGCTTTTGTTCGAGCTTGACTGTGAAATTCGCAGGAAAACCGCGAGAATCCGCTTCGCCGCTGCCCGCGTCAGCCCTGCGATCGGGCAAGCAGATCCTGCGGATCGTGCTCCACCATGGCGGCGGCATCCTGCGGGTCGATCCAGCGCCAGTCGGGTAGCACATTGCGGAACCAGGTGAATTGCCGCTTGGCATAGGCGCGCGTATCCGCCTTGCCGCGCGCCACCGCTTCGTCAAGCGAAAGCGTCCCGCGCAGATGCGCGATCAGCGCCGGCACGCCATGGGCACGCATCACCGGCAAAGCCGGATCGAGCTCGCGTGCGGCGAGCCTCGCCACCTCGTCGAGGGCGCCCCCTGCGATCATCATGTCGAAGCGCGCATCGATGTGTGTGCGCAAGAGATCCCGCTCCGGGGCGAGGAACAGCCGGGTGACGTCCAGCCCCGCGAGCGGGCCCGGCTCGCGGTCCTCGTGAAAGCGCGTCAAGGAGCGTCCCGTGGCTTCGAGAACTTCGAGGGCCCGCATGATCCGCTGACGGTCGTTTTCGCCCAGCCTCCCGGCCAGAGTCGGATCGCGCTCGGCGAGCAGCGCGTGCAGCTCGGGCGTCGGCATATGCGCATGGCGCGCGCGCAGGGCCGAACGCACGGAATCAGGCACCGGCGGTATCGCCGAGAGCCCCTCCAGCAAGGCCTTGAAATACAGCCCCGTCCCGCCGGCGAAGATCGGGCGCAGCCCCTCCTCCCGGCATCTGTCGAGGACGGCCCGAGCATCGGCGAGCCAGCGTCCGACGGAATGGTTTTCCGCACCATCGACATGGCCGAAGAGCCGATGCGGCACCCGAGCCTCTTCCGCAGGCGTGGGCCGCGCCGTGATGATGCGCAGATCGGCATAGACCTGCATCGAATCCGCATTGATCACCACACCGCCCAGCGCCTCCGCGAGGCGGATGGCGAGGGCGGATTTGCCCGAGGCGGTGGGCCCGGCAATCAGGATCGGATCGATGCGCATCGCCCCTGCTTAGTCCCTGACGCCTTCGATCGGAAGCGGCGGGGCCCAAAAAACCCGCATGACATGCCCGCTGAGAATCCGATCCGGAAAATCGCCTTGCCGCAAAAAGCGATTTGCGGCCCGTGCGACGGGTGTCATCCCCGCGCGGGCATGCTAAAGCCCGACCTTTCCCCGGGAACGCACCCGCAACGGAGCCTTCATGGCCGGCAAGATCATTCCCGTGACCGGCGAAACGGTCCCCCTGCTGCGGCGCCTGTGGCGCGAGCATGTTGCGCATCACCGGCGCAGCCTCGCCCTGATTATGCTGCTGATCGTCATTGGCGGCGCCGCCACGAGCCTCTACCCGCTGCTGATCCGCGAGGCTTTCGACGCGCTGGACATGCGCAACATGGAGCTTCTCTACTGGGGGCCTTTGGTGGTGATCCTGGTGACCTCGATCAAGGGCTTTGCGCTGTATGGGCAGGTGGTGATGACGCACCAGGTTGTCTGCCGCGTCGAGGCGGACATGCAGAGCGCGCTCTACACGCATCTGATCGACCTCGATCTCGCCCAGCTCCAGAAGGACAGCCCCGCCACCCTGACCCAGCGCTTCACCACCGATTTCAACTTCATCAAGGAAGCGCTCACCCGTCTCGTCACCGTGTTCCTGCGCGAAGCCGTGACCGTGCTCGCCCTGGTCGCGGCGATGTTCTACATCGACTGGCTGATGACGCTGGTGGTGATGGTGGTGGCTCCCTTCGTCGCCCCGCCGATCGCCCGGATCGGCAAGAAACTGCGCCGTGTCTCCACCGCCACGCAGGAGCAGATCGGCGCCATGGCCGGCATGGTCTCGGAGAGCCTCGGCGGCGTCAAGGTCGCCAAGACCTACGGCATGGAGCGCTATCTCAAGGGACGCGCCCGCGATGCCTTCGAGCAGGTGCGCGCGCTCAAGGTCCAGGCGGCACGCGCGCGGGCGCGACTCGATCCCTTGCTCGAGATCAGCGCCGGTTTCGCAGTGGCCGGCGTGCTCGCGCTGATCGGCTGGCGTATCGGGCGGGGCGAGACCACGATCGGGGACTTCACCGGCTTCGTCACCGCCTTGCTGCTCGCTGCGCAGCCGGTGCGGGCCCTGGGCAATCTCAACGCCATCGTGCAGGAAGCCATCGCCGCGCTGGTGCGCTATTATTCCGTGCTCGATCGCAAACCCGAAATATCCGAGAAGCCCGGCGCCCCGGCGTTACGGATCAAGGACGGGGAGATCCGCCTCGAAAACGTCTCCTTCCATTACGCCAGCGACGGCGGCGAAGTCGCCCCGGCGCTCGACGACATCGATCTGACGGTGGAGGGCGGGCGCACCACGGCGCTGGTGGGGCGCTCGGGTTCCGGCAAATCGACGTTGATGTCGCTGATCCCGCGCCTCTATGACGCGACATCCGGGCGCGTGCTCATCGACGGCGCGGATGTGCGCGAGATTTCGATGGCGAGCCTGCGCAGATCGGTCTCGGTGGTGAGCCAGGAAGTCATGCTGTTCGACGATACGGTGCGCGCCAATATCGCCTTCGGTCGCCCTGACGCGGATATGGCGGAGATCGAGACAGCGGCGCGCAATGCCGCCGCGCATGATTTCATCACCGCCCTGCCCGAGGGCTACGACACCCGCGTCGGTCCCGGCGGCTCGCGCCTGTCGGGCGGTGAACGCCAGCGGCTGTCGCTCGCCCGCGCCTTCCTCAAGAACGCGCCGATCCTGCTCCTCGACGAAGCGACCAGCGCACTGGATGCGCAGAGCGAGAAACTGGTGCAGGAAGCGCTGGCGCGGCTGATGCAGGGCCGCACCACATTGGTGATCGCACACCGGCTGTCGACCATCCGCGACGCCGATCTGATCGTGGTGATGGAGCATGGCCGCATCGCGGAGACCGGGCGCCATGCCGATCTCGTCGCCGCCGGGGGGGCCTATGCCCGGCTTCACAGCCTGCAGGATGGCGGCGCGGAATTCGGCATCATTCCCGACGCATGATCCGGTCGACGAGGATCTCCGAGAACAGCCCCGCGCGGAATTCCCGCTCCAGCGCCTCGGGATCGTAGATCTCGGCCACCCAGGTCAGGAACGGGATACCGCGCGCCTCGCCCTCGTCGCGATAGCGCTCGAAGAAGGCATCGAGGATGCCGGTGCGGGCGTAGCGGAAATGTCCGTAGCGCAAGGAGAGCTGCTTCAACGCCTCGTCCGCCGAGGCTCCCTCCACGACCACCTTGTACAGGGCCGATACGAAGCCCGCGCGGTCGGCGCCCGACTTGCAATGGACGAGGGCGGGTTTTTCGAGGGAGGCGAAGAAAGCCGGCGCGGCCAATACGTTCTCGCGTTCGGGCGCGCCGCGCGAGCGCACCACGAATTCCTCGAGCCTCAAGCCGAGGCGGGCGCAGGCTTCCTTCTCCAGTTGCCAGGCCCCGTGCTCGCGCCCGCCACGCAGATACACGACGCTGCGCCCGCCTTCCCGCGCGAAACGCGCCAGCTGACGGGGCGTCGGCTGGGCCGAGCGCTGGAAACCGGGCGCGACTTCATGCCGGTTCAGATAGATCACCCGGAACAGGCCGTGATCGACAAACAGCATGTGCAGCCAGGCGCGCAGGCGCCCGAGACGCCCCTCCACGGGCTGATCCCATTTTTCGATTCGCGCCAGACGTCTGGCATTGCGCGTCTCGATCGAACGAAAACGGTTGAGCACGGCAACTCCGATTACGACCCCGGCAGGCCATATCAGCATGGCCGCGCGAGAGCAACGGCTGGCGAGGAGACGCCAAGCTTCCGGGGCGAAGCTGCTGGAGCGAGAATGCGACTTTAATCTGGCATTAACCGACTTTCTGGCGAAGTGTGATGCGGAGTATTCTCACTCTGATTCGGGCATGGGGCGGCAGCGCCTCCCCTGCCGGGCGGCGGCGAGCGGAGCGATTGCGAATCATGGATGAGCGGAATGGTCTCGATCAGCCGGGCAACGGGCGACGCCATGCGCCGTGGCACCGGGTCGGACTGTCGCTGCGCCAGGCCCATGCCCGCTTGATGCGTCTCTTCTCACGCGCGGCTGCCCGGACATTGCCCGCCCGCCTGCGCGCGGGCACATCCCTTCGCATACCGGTCGCATTGCTCTTGGCCCTGATGGTCAGCCCGGCTGCGGCTGCCACGCCCGGAGCCTGGCTCGAGCCGCATGCGGCGATGAGCTTCGCCTTCGTCGGAGGCGCGGCGATCTTCGTGCTCACCACCGCGCTGGTCTATCGCTACGAGAAGCGCGCCACGGCGCGGCGCGAGGAAGCGCTGCGCGCCGAGTTGGCGGAATTGCGCGGAGCACATGACCGCGCCGAAATCCTGATCGGCTCGGAGAGCCAGATCGTGATCAGCTGGGAATCCCGCGATGCGCCGCCGCGGATCGAGGGGGATCCGACCTCATTGGGCGCCGGAATCGGCGGCAAGCGTCTTCTCGCCTTCGGCGCCTGGCTCACGCCCGTCGATGCGGCAGCCCTGGAAACCGCGATCGGCAAATTGCGCGAACGCGGCGAAGGCTTCCGCATGACCCTGCGCAGCACGGGGCGCCGCTTCATCGATGCGGAGGGGCGTGCGCTGGGCGGCTGCGCCATCCTGCGCCTGCGCGACGTCAGTGGCGAGCGCGCCGATCTGATGCGGGTGCGCCGCGAGATGGCGCAGATGCGTGCCGATCTGGACAAGCTGCGCAGCGTGCTCGACGTGGTCGATCAGCCGGTCTGGCTGCGCGACGGCGAGGGTGGCCTCGGCTGGGCCAACCGCGCCTATCTCGCCGCGATCGAGGCCGAAAGTGTCGAGGATGCGCGCACGCGCAAGCTCGAATTGCTGGATTCCGCCGCCCGCGCCAAAGCGGCGACCCAGCGCGAGGCGGGCAAGCGCTTCTCGGCACGCGTCGCGGCGATCGTCACCGGATCGCGCCGGATGCTCGACGTCACCGAGACCCCCTCCCCGGGCGGGGCTGCCGGCGTCGCCATCGACGTCAGCGAAGTCGAGGAATTGCGCGCCGATCTCAACCGGCAGATGGATGCGCATGTGCGCACCCTCGACCAGCTGCCCACCGCCGTGGCGATCTTCGATGCGAGCCAGCATCTGGTCTTCCACAACACGGCCTATCGCCAGCTCTGGGGGCTCGATCAGGGTTTCCTGGAGAGCGGCCCGAGCGACGCGGAGATCCTCGATCGCCTGCGCGGCAAGCGCAAACTGCCCGAGCAGGCCGATTTCCGCAGCTGGAAGAACGATGTCCTTTCGGCCTATCGCAGCATCGAACCGCGCGAGACCTGGTGGCATCTGCCGGACGGGCGCACCCTGCGCGTCGTCGCCAATCCCAATCCGCGCGGCGGCCTGACCTATCTGTTCGATGACGTCAGCGACCGGATCCAGCTCGAATCCCAGTTCAACGCGTTGATGCGCGTCCAGGGCGAGACTCTCGACACCCTCGCCGAAGGGGTGGCCGTCTTCGGCGCCGATGGTCGCCTGCGCCTCGCCAACAATGCCTTCCGCCGCCTGTGGGAGGTTCCTGCGACCCTCGCAGACGACACGCCGCATCTCGACGCGGTCATCGATCATTGCCGCAAGCTGCTCCCTGCCGAGGCGCCATGGGCGGATATCCGTTCGGCCGTGGCCGGTGGCGAGGAAGGGCGAACCGGGTTCTTCCTGCGCATGGAGCGGCGCGACGGCCTCATCCTCGACTGTGCGGGCCAGCCCCTGCCGGACGGCGCCATGCTGCTGACCTTCATCGACGTCAGCGCCAGCGTGAACGTCGAGCGCGCATTGACCGAAAAGAACGAGGCGCTGGAGCGGGCCGCGCAGCTGCGTGACGATTTCGTGCACCACGTCTCCTACGAACTGCGCTCGCCGCTGACCACGATCATCGGCTTCACGCAGTTGCTTGGCGAGGAGACCGTCGGCGCCCTGAACGAGCGCCAGCGCGAATATGCCGATCACATCATGCGCTCGTCGGGCGCCCTGCTCGCCATCATCAACGACATTCTGGATCTCGCCTCCATCGATACCGGCTCGCTGGAGCTCGCACCTGGAGAGATCGACATACGCGAAACGATCAACTCCGCCGTCAGAGGGCTGGAGGACCGCATCGCCGAGAGCGAGATCAGGCTGGAGATCGACGTCCCGACGGATATCGGCAGCTTCACCGGGGACGGCAAGCGCATCCGGCAGGTACTGTTCAACCTGCTGTCGAACGCCATCGGCTTTTCCGACAAGGGCGGGCGGATCATGGTTTCGGCGCGGCGCGAGGACGGCGAGATCAGCTTCAGCGTCGCCGATGAGGGACGCGGCATCCCCGATGACGTGGCCGAGCGGGTGTTCGATCGTTTCGAGAGCCATACCGGCGGCACGGCGCATCGCGGCGTCGGGCTGGGCCTGTCGATCGTGCGCTCCTTCGTCGAATTGCATGGCGGGCGCGTCGATCTGCATACCCGCCCCGGAAACGGGACCACCGTCACCTGCGTTTTCCCCGCTGACGGCCCGCGCCGCATGGCGGCGGAGTGAGCCGCGAGAGCGACGAAGGGAACGACGCGATGGCTTCCAAACCGGCCGATACCGGCCTCTCCGCCCTGCCCCCGGGCCCCGATCCGCATGTGCCGGTCTGGGAGCTGACGCTCGCCGACGAGGAGGCGACCCTCGATCTCGCCCGCTTCATCGCCGACGAGTTGCGCCCCGGCGACGTGGTGACCCTCTCCGGCGGGCTCGGCGCGGGCAAGACCACGCTCTCGCGCGCCGTCATCCGGGCGCTGACCGGTGATCCCGAGCTCGAGGTTCCAAGCCCCACTTACACGTTGATGCAGGTCTATGACGGCCAGCGCTGCCCGGTCGTCCATGCCGATTTCTACCGCATCTCCGGCCCCGGTGAGCTCCTCGAAATGGGTTGGGAGGAAGCCACCGAGAGCGCGATCACGCTGGTGGAATGGCCGGATCGGGCCGAGGAGGCGCTCGCGCGCTCGCGGCTCGAAATCACTCTCGACATGATCCCCCCCGAGCAGGGCGGCGGGCGCGTCGCGATCCTGGTGGGGACCGGCGCCTTCGGTGAGCGTATCACCCGGGCCCGCGCGCTCAAGGCGATGCTGTTGCGCACCGGCTGGGACCAGGCCGAGCGCACGCCGATGACGGGGGACGCCTCATCGCGGGCCTATGAGCGCCTCACCCGTCCCGACGGCGCGACCGCCATCCTGATGATCTCGCCGCGCCGCCCGGACGATCCGCCGATCCGGATGGGGCGCTCCTACAGCGATCTCGCCCGCCTCGCCGAGAGCGTCCATGCCTTCGTCGCCATGGATCGCGGCCTGCGCGCACTGAATTTCTCCGCGCCGAAGATCTATGGCGAGGATCTCGATATCGGCCTGCTCCTGATCGAGGATCTCGGCCCCGGCGGTGTCGTCGATGCGAACGGCCCGATCCCGGAGCGCTACGCCGAAGCCGCCGCGCTGCTCGCGAAACTGCATCAGACGCCGCTGCCGCATGTCCTGCCCATCGGCGATGATCTCGAACACGTCATCCCGCCCTATGACGCGCAGGCCATGCTGATCGAGGTCGAACTCTTCCTCGACTGGTATCTGAAATACCGGATCGGGACGATCTCGACAGGTGCCGCGCGCTCCGAATTCCTCAATGCCTGGGCGGATGCGCTGGAACCGGCGCTCTACGGGCCGCAGAGCTGGGTTTTGCGCGACTACCATTCGCCCAACCTGATCTGGCTGCCGGACCGCGAGGGGCTCGCACGGGTCGGGCTGATCGATTTCCAGGACGCGGTGATCGGCCCGCCGGCCTATGACCTCGTCTCGCTCCTGCAGGATGCCCGCATCGACGTCCCCGCAGCGCTCGAACTCAAGCTGCTCTCGCATTATTGCAAGCTGCGCCGCGAGATCGACGAGAGTTTCGATCTGCCCGGCTTCACCAAGGTCTACGCCCTGATGGGCGCCCAGCGCGCCACCAAGATCCTCGGCATCTTCACCCGCCTCGACATCCGCGACGGCAAACCCGGCTATCTCGATCACATCCCCCGCATCGAAGCCTATCTCGCCCGCAATCTCGAACACCCGGCGCTGGCGCGGCTGAAGGCGTGGTTCGAGGCGCATGCGGGGGGATGATGGAGCAGGGTTGAGCTGCTTTCGAAAACATTTCTGCCAGGTTGAGTCGAATCCAAGCCGGCGTTAACGTTCTGCCAAGTAGCTTCTTGGAAGTTGTCGTATCAGAGCCGTAAGGGCCTCAGGTTTCATCCCATGGCAAAGCCTGCAAGGAAAGAGATACCCTACAACCGTCGCGTCATGAAATGGGCGCGCGAACGGCGCCGGCTGCGTCTGGAAGATGCGGCACGGAAAGTGAATGTCGCGCCAGAGCGAATCGCCGAGTGGGAACGGGATAATGCATCAGACGCGCCGACAATCCGGCAGGCCCGCGCACTCGCAGATTTCTACCATCGTCCGTTTCTGGAATTTTTCTCGCCCGGTATACCCGTACTCAGAGAGCCCGAACTGGCTCCTGATTTCCGTTTCCACCGCATCGCGCCGGGCGACGAGGAGATTACGGGGCTTTTCGAAATCCAGAAATGGGCGGAAGAGATCCGGCTCAATACGCTGGATCTGTTCGAACTGATCGGCGAACCGGCGCGTCCGTTTCCGAGCGATCTCTACTGCGATGTTCATGACGATGTCGATCTGGCTGCGGCTCGTGTGCGGGAGCGCATGCTTTTTCCGACAGAGATGCAGACAGCCCTGCGGGCGCGTGAGCGCGAAGCGTTTCCGTCGATGCTCAGGAGAAAGCTGGAATCACTCGGGATCCTCGTCCTCAAACATAGCGGGCTTCAGAAATATCGGACCAGAGGCATCTGCCTCTACGACGAGCTACTGCCAGTCATTGTATTTGGCAGTGAGTCGGCGGGAGCGACTGCGTTTACCCTTGCTCACGAATTCGCCCACATCCTGCTCGCACAGAGCGCGATCAGCGCATATCCGCGTTTCGGCAACGGAAGCGACAAGAAGAAAATCGAGGGCTGGTGCAATCGCTTCGCTGCGGCCTTTCTCATGCCGCGCGAGGCTATTGCCGAGCAAATGCGCGATTTCCCGAAACGGTCTGCATCAGTTTCTGATGCGAAGCTTCGCGATCTGGCAAATCTCTTTGCCGTGAGCCCTCATGCTGCACTCATCCGTCTCGTCAATCTGGGTTATGTCGTCCCTTCATTCTACTGGCGTGTAAAGCGCCCGCAATTCATAAAGCAGGAGCAGGAGTTCAAGGGTTTCGGACGCGCTCCGTACTATGGCTCGCGTTATCGAAACCGCCACGGTGACCTTTATACCGGACTCGTACTCGAAGCATGGGGCGCAGGACGTATCACCAATCATTCGGCTGCCGAATTCATGGGTATCAAGAAACTCGATCACCTAAATGACATTCGGTCAAAGTTCCTGCACCCGAATGGCTGAATATTGTCTGGACACATCCGGGTTGAGCAACCCTTGGGAGAAGCTTCCCGAGGATATATACGACAGTCTCTGGAAACGGGTTCGAGAGCTTATCATTGCTGGCAAATTTTGCTGCACCAGGGAGATTTACGATGAGATGCTCTCGATCTCCGGCACTCTGGGTGACTGTATAAGGTCCCACTCCCATTGCCTCGTCATGGAGATCGGCGCCGGTGACTGGGATTGGGAGCAATACCTCCACCATATCCAGCGCATGCAGGCAGACTATGCGAGCGTCATTTCCGAGTTCAATGGGAACCGCAAAGGGACAGTGGGCCTCAACGACCTCTCCCTGATCGCCCTGGCGCGCACGACGGGCCTGCCGGTCATCAGCATGGAAACGGCGAACGTGTATCAGCCGAGCACGGCAAAACGGCGCATCCCCGACATTTGCGCGGTCGAAAACGTGCTTCACATGGATTTCAACGATCTTCTTCGCGACCAGCGGATAAGAATCTGATAATCCGGGCGTGTTGCCTGCGACGTAGCCAAGCATGGCCACGGCCCTTGCTGCAAGGCAATTGCCACCGCTCCTTCCCCCGCCTTTTGCCCTTCCCCCGCGCCCGCGCTCTTGCTATGCAAACGGCAACGTCAAAAGCCGGCAGGGGGAGGAGCATATGGTGAGCAGGGTTCTCGTCATCGACAATTACGACTCCTTCACCTGGAATCTCGTGCATCTGATCAGCCGTTTCACGCGCGACATCGCCGTCCTGCGCAATGATCAGGTGGGTGTGTCGGATGTGCTCGATGGTGGCTATGACGCGATCGTGCTCTCGCCCGGCCCCTGCACGCCCAACGAAGCCGGGATCTGCCTCGATCTGATCCGCGAAGGCGCGGGACGCGTGCCGATTTTCGGGGTCTGTCTGGGCATGCAGGCGATCGGCCAGGCGTTTGGCGCCCAGGTCGTGCGCGCACCGCTTCCGCTGCACGGCAAGACGAGCATCATCCGCCATCGCGGCGAAGGCGTCTTCGCCGGCTGCCCGGAGGCGCTGGAGGCCACGCGCTACCATTCCCTCGTGATCGCCCGCGAGAGCTGCCCGGCGGAGCTCGTCATCACCGCCGAGAGCGATGACGGGCTGATCATGGGCGTCGAGCACGCCACCCTGCCCGTCCACGGCGTGCAGTTCCACCCCGAGAGCATCATGACGCCCGATGGCGGAACGCTGATCGGGAATTTCTTCGACAAGGCGGCGCGCTGGCGCAACCGGGCCGGCGCCGACGCGACCGCCCCCGCCTGAACCCCGGCAGATGTGAGCATGGACAGTTTCAAACCCTATATCGCCAAGGTCGCCACCGGCGCGACGCTCTCGCAGGAAGAGGCCCGCGCGGCCTTCGACGCGCTGCTTTCCGGCGAGGTCACCCCCTCCCAGGCCGGCGCCTTCCTGATGGCCCTGCGCGTGCGCGGCGAGGCGCTCGACGAGATCACCGGCGCGGCTGCGGCCATGCGCGCGCGCATGCTGCCGGTCAAGGCGCCTTCCGATGCGATCGACATCGTCGGCACGGGCGGCGATCATTCGGGCACCTACAACATCTCCACCCTCGCCGCCTTCATCGTGGCCGCCTGCGGCGTGCCGGTCGCCAAGCACGGCAACCGCGCCGCCTCCTCGAAATCGGGCGCGGCGGATGTGCTGAGCGCGCTCGGCGTCACCATCGGGCGCGAGCCGCATACGCTGGAACGCTGCCTCGAACAGGCCGGGCTCTGTTTCATGTTCGCGCAGACGCATCACGCCTCAATGCGCCATGTGGCGCCGTTCCGCGTCGAGCTGGGCACCCGCACGATCTTCAACCTGCTCGGCCCGCTGACGAACCCCGCCGGCGTGCGGCGGCAATTGCTCGGCGTGTTCTCCGATGTCTGGATCGAGCCGCTCGCCCGCGTGCTCGGCCAGCTCGGCTCGCAGAAGGTCTGGGTCGTGCACGGCTCCGACGGGCTCGACGAGATCACCACCACGGGCGAGACCCATGTCGCGGCGATCGAGAACGGCAGCTTCTCGCGCTTCACCATTCATCCCGAGAGCGTGGGCATTCCGCTGGCCGATCCGCGCGATCTCAAGGGCGCCGATCCCGAGCATAACGCACGCGCCATGCGCGCCGTGCTCGACGGCGAGAAATCCGCCTATCGCGACATCGCCGTGCTCAATGCCGGCGCCTCGCTCGTCGTGGCCGAGAAGGCGCGCGATCTGAAGGAGGGCGTCGCCATGGCCGTCGAGGCGATCGATTCCGGCGCCGCGAAAGCCACCCTCGACAAGCTCGTCGCAGCCTCGGGAGCCTGATGCGATGGCCGATATTCTGGCACGGATCGAGGCCTATAAGCGCGAGGAGATCGCCGCTGCGAAGGCGATCGTCCCGCAGGCCGAGATCGAGCGCTTCGCCGCCGCCGCCCCGCCGCCGCGCGGCTTCGCCGATGCGATCGAGGCGCATATCGCGCAGGGGCGCCCGGCGCTGATCGCGGAGATCAAGAAAGCGAGCCCCTCCAAGGGCCTGATCCGCGCGGATTTCGATCCGCCGGCACTCGCGCGCGCCTATGCCGAGGGCGGGGCGAGCTGCCTCTCGGTTCTGACCGACGAGCCCTCCTTCCAGGGCAAGCCGAAATATCTCGGCGAAGCGCGCGCGGCCTCCGGCCTGCCGGCGCTCCGCAAGGATTTCATGTTCGAGCCCTACCAGGTCTGGGAGGCCCGCGCCTGGGGCGCCGATTGCATCCTCGTGATCATGGCGAGCGTCACCGACGAAGAAGCGCGCGCGCTGATCGAGACGGCGGACAAGCTCGGCATGGACAGCCTCGTCGAGGTGCATGACCGCGCCGAGCTCGACCGCGCCCTGACCCTGCCGGCAAGGCTCATCGGCATCAACAACCGCGACCTGCGCAGCTTCGAGGTCTCGCTGGAGACGAGCGAGACGCTTGCGCCGCTGATCCCGGATGACCGGATCATCGTGGGTGAGAGCGGCATCTTCACGCCCGACGACATCGCCCGCCTGCGCAAGGTGCGGATCGAGACCTTCCTCGTCGGCGAGAGCCTGATGCGGCAGGATGATGTCGCGGGGGCGACGCGGACATTGCTGTCGCTGGAGGACGGAGCCGCCGCATGAGCGATCTCACCCATCTCGACGCGTCCGGCGAGGCCAATATGGTCGATGTCTCGGGCAAGGAGGTCACCTCCCGCGTGGCCATTGCCGAGGGGCGCATCGTCACCCGGCCCGAGACAATCGCCATCATCCGCTCGGGTGACGCGAAGAAAGGCGACGTGCTCGGCGCCGCGCGGCTCGCGGGCATCATGGCGGCCAAGCGCACGCATGAGCTCATCCCGCTATGCCATCCGCTGATGATCACCAAGGCGAAGGTCGATTGCGTCATCGATGAGGAACTCCCCGGCGTGCGCGTCACGGCGGAGGTGCGTGTCGGCGGACAGACGGGGGTCGAGATGGAGGCGCTCACCGCCGTCTCGGTGGCGTGCCTGACGATCTACGACATGGTCAAGGCGGTCGACAAGGAGATGCTGATCGAGGGCGTGCGCCTGCTCGAAAAGGCCGGTGGGCGCTCGGGCCATTACAAGGCGGAAGGCTGAGCACCATGGCGCTGCTCCCCGTTGCCGACGCTCTGGCGCAGGTTCTGGCGAGCATCGACGGGCCGCTCCCTGAGGAAATGGTACCGCTCGCCGCCTGCCACGGGCGCAGCCTCGCGCGCGATCTCGCAGCGAAGCGCACGCAGCCCCCCTTCGCCGTCTCGGCCATGGACGGCTATGCCGTGCGCGCCGCCGATTGCACGCCAGTTCCCGCCACGCTCGACGTCATCGGCGAAAGCGCCGCCGGGCGCGGCTTTCGCGGCGATATCGGCCCCGGCGAGAGCGTGCGCATCTTCACCGGCGCGCCGCTGCCCGCGAGCGCCGATGCGATCGTCATCCAGGAGGATACGCAGGCCCTTGATGACGGGCGGCGCGTCGGGATCGGCGAGGCGCCGCCCGCCGGCCATTACGTGCGCCCCGCCGGGCTCGATTTCGCGCAAGGCGACGCGCTGCTTGAGGCCGGGCGCGCCCTTGATGCCGGCGATGTCGCGCTCGCTGCGGCGATGAACCACGCGGATTTGCCCGTGCGCCGCAAGCCGCGTGTCGCCATCATCGCAACCGGCGACGAGCTGGTTCTGCCCGGTGAGGAGCCGGGGCCGGATCAGATCGTCGCTTCCAATATCTACGCCCTCGCCGCGATCATCACCCGCGCCGGCGGTGAGGCGATCGATTGCGGTATCGCCCGCGACACGCGCGAGGATGTCCTGCGCGTGGTGGAGGCGGCGCGCGCGGCAAAGCCCGATATCCTGATCACGCTGGGCGGCGCCTCGGTCGGCGCGCATGATCTGGTGCAGGAGACCCTGAGCGGCATCGGGCTCGAACTCGGCTTCTGGCGCATCGCCATGCG